>Ga0268276_1000391_pt1 | contig 52348 bp, 49 predicted proteins | sample saktaG_4_FD_190145 | JGI IMG/M metagenome (GOLD analysis project Ga0268276, IMG submission 190145) | Saline water microbial communities from Sakinaw Lake, British Columbia, Canada - sak_2010_1_5_45m | ecosystem: Environmental > Aquatic > Non-marine Saline and Alkaline > Saline ...
GCTTAGATGGGTTATGGTGCAATGGAGATGAATCTTGTGACGCATTACTCGATTGCCAAACTGGAACAGCCCCAAATTGTGATGATAGCATAGAATGCACAATAGATAGTTGTGACGAAGATAATGATAAGTGTGTAGTTGATGATTCACCATGCAATGTCCCACCAACTCAGGACACACCAATACTAAACTCAACATATGGAACAAACTTTACATATGAGAACTTAACTTGTTACAATGTTTCAACTTATGATTCAAATGGCGACAATGTAATCAATAGCTATAAATGGTACAAAGATACCTTAGAACAGCCACAGCTAGAAAATCTTCAAACAATAACTTCAGGTAACATTTCCTTGTTTGATTTATGGCAATGTAGTATCACACCTTTTGATGGAATATTATCCGGAGAAACAAAGTTCAGCAACAACCTTACAATAACATGTTTGGATAGTGATGGAGACGGGATTTGTGATGAAAATGATTTATGTCCCGATGAGAATCAGGCTATTTGTCAGGACCCAGAAGAATGTATTAGTTGGATATTTAATACCACCACTGGCTGTTGTCAATCTGTTTTCAATGATACGACTGATGTTATAGGGGAATATGAATGCCCAGATACCGAATGTTTAGATTATCTTAATGTCAGTATAACATGTGATGGTCAAGGAAGCACAACTACCCAAGAATGTGCCAATTACCAATTCAAGCCAGTAGGCTCTAGCTGCGGTACAGGTTACAATGAATATAGCTGCGCATGGGGCCATGCTCTGGACACAAATACATCTGTACGCTTAATTAGCTTTACTTGCAATGCTCAGGGAAGCTGTGTAAAAGTGATAGGCAATTGGCAGGTGGATGAGGATTGTGAGTCTTATGAATATTGTTATGGCAATGGAAATTCAACAAATGATAATGATTATTATTGTACTTGTGATGATTTAGATGATGATGGTATCTGCGATACAGTTGACAGCTGTCCGGATGAAGGCCCAATCAGCTATCCTGATGATTGCGACAATAATGAATGTTGCTGGTATGAAATGGACCCAAGAGGTTGTTGGTCTAAGATCAATCAGACAGAAGGCTATGTTGTTGATACAATTGATTGTGACGTCCTTGATGCAACATGCATCGATTACTTCGATGTTAATTCAACCTGTGATGGTTACGGCAATGTAATAGTTGGTGTTTGCAATGTATTTGTTGAAGATCCTGCTTGTTTTGATCCTGACGAAAGCGTCCCTCTTTGTGAGGGATTCATACCAGGCAATCAGGAAGAATGTGATTATGCAGGTGAAACAGCATGCTGGGATCCATATACTCCTATTGATCCAACTCACGATACATCTTGCTGCGGAGATGACAACGAAACAGGTGATGAAGAATGTTGGACAGACTCCTTAGGTAATGGTTGCGCATATTCAAGCGAGTACAATGCTGTAGTCTATCTAACTGACCCAGACAAATCACCTTGCTTATGTGAGGGCCTTGCTCCAGGTATGCAAGGTCAGTGTGACGTGCATAATGAGCAGTTCTGCTGGAGTACCCACGCTTATATTGAAGGGACAGGCAGTTGCTGCGGTGATGACATAGGTGAAACATGGAACTACTCTACTTCCTATTATTTGGAAGACATATTGGTTAATGGAACATGTTATAAAGGAAAATGGTATGTTAGGCAGCAAGGCGGCGTAACATATTATGACATATGGTCAAGGGTATTGAGTGCGATTTTCGGATGAAAAAAAAAGCATCGTTTATGTTAACTGCAAAAACATTTTTAATAGTCCTCATTGCCATAGCCTTATTGATATTATTAATATCCTTCTTGTCAAAAGGGGTGAAGGTTTTTAGGACATTTGAGGGAAAAATTCCAGTGCCAGCGCCAGTTGCAGTAATAAATATGTCAAATAGGACTCAGTTTATAGGGCGTAATGTTTCCTTTGACGGTTCGAGGAGCTATGACAAATATTCTAAAATAGTAGGGTATCACTGGGACATAGACGGAGACAGGAGCATAGATATTTCCAAGCAGTCATTTGACATAATGTACCTTGAGCCAGGAGAATATAATGTTACTTTAACTGTATTAAACAAAGAGGGTGCAATTGGGAAAGAAAGCGCAATCCTAAAAATATACCCCACTAACCTGAGGAATTATGGTCGGTATGGGGGGGGAGGGGGCACTGGCGGATCAGGTGATACCCAGCAACCGCCAGAAGAAGAGATAATAACCCTCTTCCTAATAGCAGATAAATTATCTACACAGGAAGACAACTGGCGTGACATCCTAAGGCTTGTTCCGGTAACAATGTGGAGAGATCAATTTGGCACGCACCAATATCTTTATTCAGTTTACTATTACACGCAGGACTTTGAAAACAGCGATGTTTCATTTTTGCTGAGCACGCATGGAATGGAAGTGGCAAACTTTTATGGTGAACTTCCGCCAGGAATACAAGAAGGTCCGATACCTAACTCATACTATCAGGTAATATTAACAGAAGAAGGCGAATATTTTGATTATTGGCAAAAGTACGATACTGTTGTTGTTCTGGATTATAATAACGAGGAATTAGGTTTGATATCAGCGCTATACGCATCCTTCTTGAACTCACCTATAATTTTCCTAAACAAAGACAACCTTAATGAATTTGAGGGCATAATAAAAGGAAAAGAAATCTACTTAATTTTAAAAAACCCAGATGACGCAATAGACCAGGAAGTTATGGACTTTCTAACCAATAATGCTACCCTTAAGGAACCTCGCTACAGCTGGGATCTTAGAAACCCTTCAACAAACCCATTCTATAAGCTGGCTTCTAGTGTATTGCTGCCTGTAGAGCCTTAGTTACTCTAAAATTTAGAATTCAAAAGACTTATAACTCCAGCTTCCTAATCTTCTCAGCAGCTTCCTTGCATTCTAAATTCTAACCACAAAGCTTATAAACTTAGGCACTTTACTAGTTTATAAGTGCCTAAAATGGCTTTCATAAGGACAAAAAGGATAGGGAAATACAGGTATAAGTATTTAGTGGAAACTACTTACAAAAATGGAAAACCGCAGCAGAAAGTGTTAAAATACATCGGAAAAGAGGACTTAACAAAAATAAAGCCAAATTTAACAAAGGAAGATATAAAAATACTAAATAATATCAAAGATAATTTCCTGAAAGAGAAAAAGAAAGTTCCAAGGCTTGTTTTTGACAAAAATTTAAATAATTTTCTTGTAAAATACACCTATAATACAAACGCCATAGAAGGCTCTACGCTAACATTGAGGGAAACCGCATTAATTTTGAAGGATAAGATAACGCCAAAAGGCAAAAGCCTTGTTGAAATCAAAGAAGCAGAAAATCACGCAAAAGCTTTTGAGTTTATGTATGGCTATAAAAAAGACTTGGACAAAGGCTTTCTTTTAAAATTGCATGAGATGCTAATGGGGGGCATAAACGAAGAATTTGCCGGGAAAATACGCAGCTTTAATGTTTCTATCAGCGGAACCCTGTTTAGGCCGCCTGAATTTGAAGCTTTAAGCTACGAATTAAACAATTTTTTCAGATGGTATGAAAAAACAAAAGATAGGCTGCATCCATTTGAATCAGCAGCATTAGTTCATCTTAGGCTTGTAACAATCCATCCTTTTGGAGATGGAAATGGAAGAATGTCAAGGCTGTTAATGAATTTCGTGCTGAAGAAAAAAGAGTTTCCGATGCTGGACATACCTTATGCTGACAGAGAAGATTATTACGATTCTTTGGAAAACTGCCAGATTAATAAGATTGAAAGGCCTTTTGTAGATTACTTAAAAAAAGAATATATCAAAGAATACAATAATTATCTATAGATTTAATTTTCTAATCTTCTCAGCAGCTTCCTTGCATTCTTTAACTGTTGGAACTAATGCAAACCTTACATAACCTTCGCCTGGGTTGGCTACATCAACCTCTCTGGATAACCAAGAGCCAGGTGTTGTTACAATTGCTATATCCTTCTCTAAGAGTTTCTTTGCGAAATCTACAGAACTAACATTATCAGGACATTTTTGCCAGATATATATTGTAGCTTCAGGCGTGCAATCCTCTAATCCAATTGAAGTAAGAGCATTAACTATGATATCCCTTTTTTTCTTATACTCCTCTCTAAACTCTTCGACATGTTTCTCGTCCAATAAAGCTGCTGTTGCAGCATCCTGTATGAATGTTGCAGTGCCAGAATCAATATTTGTCTTTACTTTCTTAAAAATATCAATAATTCTCGAATCACCTGCCATCCACCCAATTCTATAAGTTGTCATTGCGCTTCTTTTGCTTAAGCTTTGAACTGCAAAGACGTTTTCTTTTGTCAACTCCAAAATTGAAACTGGTTTCTCACCAAAATATATTTCTGAATAACATTCATCAGAGCCAATAATGATATCATTATCTTTGCCAAAATCAATTACTTCTTTTAATTTCTCTTTTGTGATCATAGCCCCAGTAGGATTATTTGGATAATTGATCCACATCAATTTAGCTTTTTTTCTTATCTCCTTAGGGATCTTATCCAAATCAGGCAAAAAACCATTCTCTTTAATTAAATTATAAAAATAAGCTTTGCCTTCTGCAAATAATGTTCCCCTTTCATAAGGAGGATAGCCAGGATTTGGCATTATCACATAATCGCCAGGATTAACAACACCTTCATGAAAATTAAATACCCCTTCTTTTGCTCCAACTGTAGAGGTTATTTCTTTTTCTGCATCTAATTCTACATCAAATCTTTCTTTTGTCCACTTTGCAATTGTTTCCCTATATTCCTGAGTGCCAATATAGCTGGGATAACCAGAATCCATTCTTTTATCAATTGCTCTCTTGCAATAATTCCTTATCAAGCCAGGCGTAGGGTCTTTCGGATCACCAACGCCGAAATCAATTGGAGTAATGCCTAACTTTTTTAGCTTATTTACTTCATTATCCACATCTGCAAAAGCATAGCTTCCAATGCTTTTCACTCTATTACTTGCTTCAATTTTCATAATAAGAAGAAATAAAGAGATTATTTATAAATCTTGTGTAGCAGTATTAACAAAATCAAATCAATAATACTGCCCTTTTACCATTTCCACGGGTTGATAGTGCTTGCTCACTTAGCCCGTCTAAAGGAATAGGATTAATTAAATCCCCTAAAGGATACCTCATCTGAGAGGCAGGTACAGCAGCAGCTTTTGCAGCAGTAACATATTCCTCAACTACACAATCGATTGCTTTGTCAATGGAGGGTTTAAGGTACTCAATTGAGTCTGCAACATCCTTGCATGCTACATGGAGACCCATCTTTCTGCAGCATTCTATAGCGCTCATTACATCTGTCCAGGCATAATTGATAATCTGATTAATAGCTCCCTCCTCTAAAGGTATTTCTTCTTCATGTTTTCCCAATTCGTCTGCTAAAGCACATACAGCACGCTCTATCAAATAATCATGAATAGCTTCTAAAAAATTGCTACTATACTCTTCTCTGCCTTTTCTGCCCCTTGCCCCATCACTTAGTGTTGCCACTTTAAGACATCCTCCTCTTAGCTTGCTCTAATCTGGCAGCATTTCCCGCATATAAAATTCCCTGATAGACCTTAGGCATATCGCCTAATAGCTCTAAAGGAACGCCAGAAAGCATTTCCAGATTATTCAATACTTTTTCTTCTGCGCTTTTAATAGGTTTGTTGCCTAAATATCTATTAGAGTCGGATAATTCAGATAAATTGACAGCAGACATACGTTCAGCATCTAGAACTTCCACAGGATACATCAAAGATTTGTGTATTAAAGCGTTTACCTCTTCAGTGGTTAGAGCACTTACATTTTCGCCATTATCAGCCAATCTTACGACATCAAGCACATTTGGGTCTTGCAATGAACTAATTATGCTTCCAATATCTCTAGCTGACTTATTTCCCAGGATTTTCAGCCCATAAAGTAGCTTAGAAATATCCGTATCATGCTCAAAAGCATATACCATTGCCCTTTCTTCCATACTTTTATTACGTGAACCCAATGTAACCAGCAAATCCTGAGCATAATCAGTGCTTAAGCCATGATCAACAGAGTATGAAGCTACTGCCATAACAGTTGATGTCCTGATACCAAGCATATCACCTGTAGTATCTATCTCTGAGTATCTTGATTTGTATGTGCTTTCACTAGGAACAATATCCCCAATTGTTATATCTTTAGGGGTTTGTGGTGCTGTCCTTCTTGCTAAAAATGTTGTTTTGGTTGCACCATAATGGGAACTGTGCGGGTGCCATCCGTTAGGTTTGCTGTTATTACCTCTTGCCCTATCTTTTCTCCTCTCATCAAGATCAGGAGTATCAACATGCATACTTTCTTTTTCAGTAGCAGTATCAGGCAATCCATGATATCCTACAACAGTATCTGAGACTTCATCAATTTGTATAGGAGATACTTTGACTACACTATTCAATGCAGCATAAGATAATGCTTTAATATTCTGGTATACTGCCAAATGAAAAGCAGGCTGCGCTAATATTATAGAAACAGCATTATCCAATCCTCTTTCTCCCAGTTTTACCTGAGAAAAGTTTTTTACAAGATATTCTGCAATTTTAACTTGTGCTTGTAATGGCTTTCTTGACATTAATTCACCAAAAACATCTATAAGATTAATAACATCGGGGCTTCTTAATCCTAAGCTTTCATACCTAAGCCTTAAGTATGTTAATTCCTGAGGATCTAATCTAAACAGAGAATTACCAACCATTCCAGATATATTTTCTGCGTCTTCCTCTACTCTTGCCCAAAGATCTAATTGAGAAGGTGCAGGATCAGGAGGAGATAAATCACCTCTTCCATAAGTATCAGATTCTCCTGTATGCAAATCATGAAGATTGCCAAAATGTGTAAGCAAATTAAAAGCTTCAGCTGGCTCTATGAGAGCGCTTAATCCTGTAGTACCCTTAGGTCTTCTTTGGAAATGTTCATCATCATCTGACATTAAAACCACCACACATTAAATTTTATATAAACTATATAATCAATAAACCACTAAGATACAGTGTCATTTATAAACCTTACGGATTTTACGTACATTTTACGGCTTTTATTTAGGAAAAAGTATATATACTGCTTATTATTTGCTTTCTGCTATGAACTTGATATATAACAAAATCTTTTTAGAACACGACACAGGAATACATCCAGAAAGCGCCAGAAGATTTGATTATCTTAAAAATTTGAAAGAAACAAAAGTAGAAAATGGTGAAAAATATCTAGAGCTCATACATCCAAAAAAGTATATCGATTTTGTAAGAGAAGCTAGCAAACAAGGCTTAGATCTAGACCCAGACACTAAAACATGCCCTAAGACCTATGAAGTTGCATGTTATGCTGTAGGTGCAACTGTAAAGGCTGCTTTAGAAGGAAATTTTGCCTTAGTAAGGCCTCCTGGCCATCACGCAACTGCAGACAGGGCAATGGGTTTTTGTGTTTTCAACAATATGGCTATTGCTTCCCAAAATTTAGTAAATAAAGGAAAGAAGGTTTTTATCCTGGATTTTGACTGCCATTACGGGAATGGAACCTCTGAAATATTTTATAGTTCAGATAAAGTTCTCTATATGTCACTGCACCAATATCCTTATTACCCGGGAAATGGCTTTGTGAATGAGATTGGCTCAGGGGATGGGAAAGGGTTTACCATTAACATTCCAATATTGCCAAAGACAGGAGACGATATCTATTTGGATATATTGAACTTTTTTATTCCTATTGTTAAGGCCCAATTCAAGCCAGACGCTGTTATATGCAGTGCTGGTTTTGATGGCCATCATTCTGACCCTATCTGTGATCTAAGTTATAGCTTACACGCTTATTATGAAACTGGAAAATTGTTAAAAGAAAATTTTAATCTTATCTCTGCCACTTTAGAAGGAGGTTATGATCCTATGTGGCTGGCAAAATGTGTTATGGCATTCCAGGATGGAGTCAATGGAAAGGAAGCAGACCTTAAAGAAGATCCACCAACAAAGACCTTAGCTTACAACAAAGAAAAATTTAAAGATAATTTTGAGCAGCTTAAGGCTAACCTAAAACATTATTGGAAGTTATAGAGATATGTTTATAAAATAGCCTGCATTCTTCTGGTTTATATGGCAAATAAAAATATTGCTTTGGTGCATAATAGTGAAACTTTATGTTATCTGTTAAGTGAAATGCTTAAAGGTAAAGCTGAAGTAGAAAGCTTCCAGCAGGTTGGCCCTGCTAATGTGTCTCTTACCCAAAAAAGATATGGGCTGATTGTAGCCAGCCTTGTTCTTGCACCAGGAATTGCCTATCATGAAGATCCTAAGATCAAAGAGATTGTGGACCAATATGGTAATTCTGATAGGGGCTATGTAAAAATAGCAGAAGAGATAATTAAAAGAGCTAGGAAAGGCATTAATAAGGAAACACCAATCTTAGCTGTATCAGACAGCCCCAGCATTGATTTTTTAGTTGGTGGTGGCAAGAGTACAAAAGATTTTGCATTAGCAGCAGGCGCAACTGAATATCTGGATTTAACAAAGCAAGGTTCTGGCCACAGACTTATTGAGAGGATTAACAGATATCTTAGATAGATTATCCACCACAACCACTTTCTTCAAAACCGAAAGATTTAAGCTAAGTTATGTTTTCTTTTAAAAAGTATTAAGATGTCAACAACAAACTTAGATAAAATTTTTGGCCCAAAAAGCATAGTTGTAATAGGCGCTTCTGACACAGAAGGAAGTGTTGGTTATATTCTAATGAAGAATCTTATCAGTTCTGGTTACAAGGGGGTTGTTTATCCTGTAAACCAGAAAAGAAAAAGTGTTCAAGGAGTTAGGGCTTATTCTTCTATAGAGCAATTGCCAGAGGTTGTTGATTTAGCAATAATTGCAATACCTGCAAAGTATGTTGCAGAAGCTGTAGAAATGTGCGGCAAGCAAGGCATAAAAGGTATTGTCATAATTTCTGCTGGCTTTAAAGAGATGGGTGAAGAAGGGCATAAGCTTGAGCTTAAGATAAAAGAGATAGCCTTAAGACATGACCAAAGGATAGTAGGCCCCAATTGCCTTGGTTTTATAAGGCCTTCATTAAAATTGAATGCAAGCTTTGCAAAAAAGATGGCATTGCCTGGAAAGATTGCTTTTATTTCACAAAGCGGTGCTTTATGCACTTCAATACTTGACTGGGCTGTTTCAAGGGGAGTTGGCTTTAGTAATTTCGTTTCTATTGGCTCAATGCTTGATGTTAACTTTGGGGATTTGATAGACTATTTTGGCTCTGATCCAAACACACATTCAATAATCATGTATGTAGAATCAATAAAGGAAGCAAGAACATTTATGAGCGCTGCAAGAGGATTTGCAATGAACAAGCCAATAATTCTTGTCAAGTCAGGAGTTTATAGCGAAGGAGCAAAGGCAGCTGCTTCGCATACTGGCGCTTTAGCAGGCGAGGATGCTGTCTATGAAGCTGTTTTCAAAAGAGCAGGAATTGTAAGAGTAAAAGAGATTATGGATTTATTTAATTGTTCTGAGAATTTAGCAATGCAGCCAGTGCCAAAAGGAGATAGATTGGCTATAATAACCAATGCAGGCGGTCCAGGAGTTATGGCAACCGATGCTCTGGTAAGATATGGCGGAAGATTGGTTGAGCTTTCAAAAGAAACAATGAATGCTTTAAATAAAATCCTGCCTGAGTGCTGGAGCAGAAATAATCCTGTAGACATATTGGGAGATGCAAGTGCTGAGCTATACGGAAGAACGATGGAGATATGCCTAAAAGATAAAAATATTGATGGTGTTTTAGTTATTTTAACACCGCAGGCAATGACAGATCCAACTGGGACTGCAAAATATTTAGTTGAACATTCAAAAGGATTTGATAAGCCAATACTATCTTCTTGGATGGGTGTTGCAGATGTTGCTGATGGAAGAGAGACATTAAAAAAAGGAAGAATCCCCAGCTATTTTACACCTGAGCATGCTGTAAAGGCTTTTATGTACCTATATAGGTATGGTAGAAATATACAGCTGTTATATGAAACCCCTGAAGATATTATAAAAGGTTTAACACCAGATAAAGATAAAATAAGGGCAATGCTAAAAAGTATTGCAAAAGAAAAAAGATTTTTGTTAAATGAGATTGAATCAAAATCAATTTTAGAGGAATATCAAATACCTGTTTCTAACCCGATATTAGCTAAAAATCAAGAAGAAGCAGTAAAAATCGCTAAGAAAATTGGATACCCTATTGTAATGAAAATTCAATCACCTGATATTAGTCATAAGACAGACGCTGGTGGTGTAAAATTAGATATCAGAACAGATGAAGATGCTAAAGATGCATTTAAAGAAATAATTACAAATGCAAAAAAGTATGATACAAAAGCAAAGATAGATGGAATTTCAATACAACAGATGGCTCCTGAAGGATATGAGGTGATTATTGGCTCTAAAAAAGATCCCTTATTTGGTTCTGTGATATTATTTGGTATGGGAGGAGTTGCAGTGGAATTATTCCAGGATAAAAAGATTGGGCTGCCTCCTTTAAATGAAACATTAGCAAAAAGGCTTATGGAAGGAACAAAGGTATATGAGCTTCTGAAGGGATTTAGGGGAAGAAAGCCAGCAGATATTGATTTATTAAAAAAGATATTAGTAAGATTCTCTCATTTAATTGTTGATTTTCCTGAGATAAAAGAGGTAGATATAAACCCATTAAATATAGATGATAAAAGAGCAATTGCATTAGACGCAAGAATAATAATTGATGAAAATGTAATATTTAAAGAGAATATTCCAAAACACGAGCATTTAGTTATAATCCCTTACCCTACAGAGTTAATTAGAAAAGTAAATGTTAAGGGTAATGATGTTATTTTAAGGCCTATAAAGCCAGAGGATGAGCCATTGCACGAAGAGATGTTCAAAGGATTTTCAGAAGAGACTGTAAGGTACAGATTTTTTAGGCTGATTAAGGAATTATCGCATGCTGAAAGGGTGAGGTATTGCCATAATGATTATGACAGGGAGATTGCATTAGTTGCAATAGTAGAAGAAAAAGGCAAGAGGAGAATGCTGGGTGTGTGCAGATTAACCGGAGACATGGATAATGAAACAGCAGAGTTTGCTATTGTGCTGCAGGATGAATGGCAAAGCAAAGGATTAGGGGAAGAGATGATGGATTATGTTATAGATATTGCCAAGCAGAAAGGATGGAAAAGCATATATGCGGGTGTTTTAACGTCCAATTTTAAGATGATAAAGCTGTTTAAGAAAAAAGGCTTTAAGTTTGAGAATATCCCTGAAGAAGGAATGTATAATGTTAAGAAGGAATTATAGATAATCAGTCAAGCATATATAATGGTTAGTGTCTAATTCGTTCTTTGCTTTTTCAGAAATTCTTTGTATTGCTAGTATATATGCCCCTATTCTTGTGCTGACTTTGTGTTTCTTTGCAGTTTCAATAACTAATTTAGAATTCTCGTTCATTACTTTCTCTAGTTTTTTATTTACTTCTTTCTTTGTCCAGTGTTCATTCTTTAAGTTCTGATCCCATTCAAAGTAAGAGGCTGTTACACCGCCTGCATTTGCTAAAACATCAGGTATTACTGTTATTCCTTTCTTATACAAAACCTTATCGGCTTTTGCGCTTACTGGACCATTTGCCAACTCTAACACCACCTTAGCCTTAATCATATCTGCATTTTCCATCGTAATTGCATTTTCTAAAGCAGCAGGAACTAAAATATCACATTCTAAACACAAAATGTCCTCATTTGTTGTATTTGAACAGCCTTCACAATTAGCTACAGACATTGTTCTTTCCTTATGTTCTATCAATTTAGGAATATCTAAACCATTTTTATTAATAACAGCACCTTTTGAGTCTGAAACAGCGATTATCTTAGCGCCTTCTTCATAAGCTAACCTGGCAAAGATTGACCCAGCATTACCAAATCCCTGGACAACAACTTTTTTATTCTTTAGTGAATCTAATCCAACAACATATTTTTCTTTAATGACTTCTTTTATTACAAACATCCCACCCTTTGCAGTTGCTTCTTCTCTTCCTTCTGAGCCGCCCATATCTAATGGTTTTCCAGTAACAACCCCTAAGTATTTTTTACCGCCCCTCTTATCAATACATTTTGCGTATTCGTCAACAATCCACCCCATTACCTCTGCATTTGTATAAACATCAGGAGCAGGAATATCTATTTGTGGCCCTATTATTGGATAAATCCTTCTTACAAAACCACGAGTCATCATCTCTAATTCTTTTTTAGACATATCTTTAGGATTACAAATCACCCCGCCTTTCCCTCCACCCAAAGGAATATTAACAACAGCGCATTTTATTGTCATCCATGTTGCTAAAGCCCTGATCTCATCTAAGCTAACATCCCAGTGATACCTTATTCCCCCCTTGAACGGTCCCCTCATATGATTATGCTGTACCCTATAACCATTAAATATCTTAATAGAGCCATCATCCATCTCTACAGGAAAAGTAACGTGAAGCTCTCTATGGGTATTAAGCAATGATTTCCTTATCCATGGCTCTAGCTTAACTTTATCAGCAGCTTCATTTATTAGTTCTTTTGCACTTTCATGTGGGTTTGTTTGTGACATCATCTCTAAGAATTAATAAGGGGTATAAAAACATTATGTTTTATTAATAACATAAATCATTCAGCAAAAATCAAATCATCTGTCCATTCTTTTTTCATAAACCCATTTTCCATGTTAACCATTGGAATATAATTATGGAAGATTCTTATTGGATCACTGAGCCTTATTGTAAAAACCTCTTTAATAGAGTCTTTTCCATGATTTTTTGTTAGGGATGGTACGACTTCTTTGTTAAAGTTTTCAACTATATCCTCATCAGTATGGCCTTCAATGATCATTACTAAAGCAACATGCCCTTCAATCTCAGCAATATGGCTTTCATAGATATATTTGCCGTAGCTCATCTTAACCATCTTTTCTTCCTTAATCTCTTTAATGATTTGTTCTCTAGTAATACCCAATCTAAATTTTATAACGTGTAATTGTCTTGTTCCAAATCTTCCTGTGCCCCTTTTTCCCATATTAAGATTTGTAAAATAAGAAATTAAGCCATCTTTTTCCAGCTTATTTCTCTTTCTGCTTACTGTTCTGATAGGCACTCTTGTGTTTTTCCCAATTTGATTGTCAGATATTCTAGGATTTCTTATCAACTCAACTATAATCTTTCTTTCTTGCTCATCTAGTTTTCGCATTAAAATCACCCTTGTTTGGCTTGAAATATGCTTGAATATTAAAATCTTTGCATTGTTTAGGACAAAAATCTTGGGAAAGGGTTATAAATTATACCTTATTTTGGTAAGAGTAGAATGGTTATTTCATTGAATGTTGGAACTAGAGAGTATATAGGTAAGGTACTTGACGATCTGGTTAGAGCAAATCCCGAACAACATGAATTCCACCAGGCAGCAAGAGAAGTTCTTACTTCTTTAAAACCTGTTCTTGATGAGCATCCTGAATATGTTGAAGGAAGGGTTCTTGAAAGATTAGTTGAACCAGAAAATATAAGAAGGTTTGATGTAACTTGGGTTGGTGATACTGGAGAAACTCGCGTTAATAAGGGATATAGGGTGCAGTTTAATTCATCAATTGGCCCCTATAAAGGTGGATTAAGATTTCATCCTAGTGTGAATTTGAGCATAATTAAATTTCTTGGGTTTGAGCAAATCTTTAAAAATGCATTAACTGGTCTTCCTTTAGGTGGCGGCAAAGGTGGCTCGGATTTTGACCCGAAAGGCAAATCTGAAGCAGAAGTGATGCGATTTTGCCAGAGCTTTATGAGACAACTACGACCATTTATTGGTCAATATATAGATGTTCCAGCTGGAGACATAGGTGTTACAAGTAGAATGCTAGATTGGATGGATGAAGAATATATGACATTAGTTGGGAATGGTTCTTTATCTTCATTAACTGGTAAAAGTTTTGATCATGGTGGATCCAATATAAGGCCAGAAGCAACAGGATATGGTTTAGTGTATTTCCTAGAGCAAATGTTATCATCTAGGGGGGAGTCTATAGGGGGTAAGATTTGTACAGTATCAGGTGCGGGTAATGTAGCTATATATACTATTGAAAAACTCTATCAACTAGGAGCTATACCTGTTACAACAACTGATAGTGGGGGAATGATATATCACCAAGAGGGTATCAATCTGGAAACATTAAAACAAATAAAGGAAGCGCTGCCAAGAGGTTCATTGCAGGAATATGCAAAAAAACATTCTGATGCTGCCTATACACCTAGGGATGAATATCTGGAAGGTAATCATCCGGTGTGGTCTGTCCCATGTGATGTTGCATTACCATGTGCTACCGAAAATGAATTAAATATAGAAGATGCAATTACATTGGTGAGAAACGGATGTGTTGCTGTTGCAGAAGGGGCAAACATGCCTTGCACTCCTGAAGCTATTGAAGTTTTCCTCCAAAATAGAGTGTTATACGGGTCAGCAAAAGCAACAAATGCTGGGGGAGTTGCAGTATCAGGATTAGAGATGGAACAGAACCGTAATGGCGTAGTATGGCCTCGTGAGGAAGTTGATGAAAAATTAAGAGGCATTATGGAACATATATACACAACTGCTAGTCAGGCTGCAGCAAGGTATGGTGCTCCAGGTAACTTTGTAGTTGGAGCAAATGCTGCTGGATTCATTAGAGTAGCAAATGCAATGCTTAATGGACGTTAATTAAGCCTTAAACTTCTCCAAATCTTTAAAATCCAAAGTAGAAAAATAATCATCAACTGTTTCTGCTCTCCTTATCTCAACAACAGAACCATCTTCCCTTAACAACAACTCAGCGCTTCTTAACTTGCCGTTGTAGTTGAAGCCCATTGCATGTCCGTGTGCTCCTGCATTGTAAATTACTAAAATATCACCTACTTCAATCTCAGGCAATTTTCTATCAATAGCAAACTTATCATTATTCTCACACAAGCTTCCAGTAACATCATATTTATGGGTTCCTTTCTCTCCTTCTTTACCTAAAACTATGATATGGTGATAAGCACCGTATAAAGATGGCCTCATCAAATTAGCCATGCTTGCATCTGTCCCGACATAATCTTTATAGATATTTTTGATATGTCTAACTGTCGTTACTAAATAACCAAAAGGTCCTGTTATTGTCCTTCCACATTCCATGTATATCTTAATACCGCTCTCACTTAATTTCTCATCATAAGCTTTCTTTATAGCTTGAGCTATCTCTTCATAAGGCATTGTATTTGGCTCATCAGGTTTTTGTGGAGTTCCTATTCCACCACCTAGATTAATGAACTCAAGTTCTATACCTGTTTTCTCTTTTATCTCAACTGCAAGGTCAAATAATATCTCTGCTGTATGAACTATATTCTTAACATCTAATTCATTTGACACTACCATTGTATGCAATCCAAATCTTTTTACTCCTTTTTTCTTCATTATCTTATAACCTTCAATAAGCTGTTCTTTGGTAAAGCCATATTTTGCTTCTTTAGGGTCACCAATTATAACATTACCTTTCTTTACAGGCCCAGGATTATATCTAAAACAGATTAAATCAGGAATACCTGCATTCTCCTCCAAGAATTCAATATGACTAATATCATCTAAATTGATTATAGCACCTAATTTTTTAGCCTTAACATACTCTTCAGCAGGTGTATCATTACTTGTAAACATTATATCTTCTCCAACAATTCCAACTTTCTCTGAAAGCATAAGCTCTGGCAAAGAGCTGCAATCAGTGCCAAAACCCTCTTCTTTTAAAATCTTCAAAATAAATGGATTAGGTAAAGCTTTTACTGCAAAAAACTCTTTAAACCCATTTAAAATAGAAAATGCTTTCTTAAACCTTATGGCATTTTCTCTAATTCCCTTTTCATCATAAATATGAAAAGGAGTTGGATAGCTATTTATAACTTCAATTATCTTCTTTTTCGTAAAAGGTAGTTTTACTTCAACCATTTTCAAGGTATCCTGGAAATCCTATAGGATTTCTGGGATACAAAAAAAGATAACTTTTAAAGGAGTTATCTTTTTATTGTATATTCTTAAACTTCTTTGAATGCTGCTCGCCAGCACTGCCCCAATTCTCTTTTGGGATTTCATCAATTACCACTGTAACTGCTTCTTTCGGGCAGCCACACGTTTCACAGATTGCATCTGTCACTTTCTGGATTATCTTTTCTTTTTCCTCTACGCTTCTTCCTGACCACATGTCTATTTTTACAACTGGCATTTTATAAAATGGAAAGGTTGTTATTATTTAAAGGTTTTGGAAAACAAAGTTTTCCAAGACCTTTAAACTTAGAAAATGCTTTGCATTTTCTCTCGTTTAAAGGTTTTGTTATTATAATAATAGTTGGATAAATTTATAAACTCCTAAGAATTCTTAAAAGCGAGGAGGGGGTTAAAATTAAGAAATATATACTATTAGCTTTGATTTGTTTAGTCCTAATTAGTTCTACTGTTATAGCAGAGGATGTAACTTGCTGGATTGAATCAATAGAAAACGAAATTCCAGGAACAGACCCACCTGCGCAATGCGCTGGAGGCCATATTGATGTTAAAACCAAATTAACATACCAATTCGAGCCTGTAGACCTTCCTTGGTGTTTTTTAGAGACTCTTGATGTTGATGCAAATATCAATCTATGGGAACAGGATGCTACCATGTTAGATGATGATTATTTAAACAGCTCTCCAACATTAACCCAATCAAGTTATAGTTGTGAAAAAAAGACATTCTCATACACATTTGAAGATTTACATTTAGGAAGTTGGGCAACAGGAGATGCAGGAGATGAAATCGAACTAATCTTAAGATGTGAAGGAAGCAGCGAAGCTGGAACCTCTACTGATACAACTAGGCTTAGTGCTGTTGATGTTAAAGTTATTGATGGTGATTGTGCATCAGGAGCTTGTTGCAATACAAACACCTGTTATTATAAATCATTTGGCTCACAACCAAGTGGATATGCTGATGGTTATTCTTGTGAGGGTTCTAATTCAGCAACTGGAACAAATTATGTTAAGAAATTAGATTATTATTGCAATGGGAATAGTGCCAATGCTCAATCTACGTCTACTACCCAAGACACTTGCGGAGTATGTGAGTACTGTACAGCAGGAGACTCAACATGCAACTATTACAGCTCTTCAACAAGTTGCGGAACTAAAGATTGTGATTATCTTGATACCTCTTGTATAAATTATCATGATACCGATAAATATTGTAATGGTGCAGGCACTTGTGTTGCTGGATCATGTGATAGTTATACTTATGAAGCAAAACATACATCTTGCGGAACAGGAAAAGAATGCAACGGAGATGGAAGCTGCATAACATGCACAAGCCATGACTCTTATGATTGTTCTGATGGTGATGTTTATTGGTATGACAAATGTGATAACAGAGAAGAAAAGAAAAATGAGTGTGGGGATAGTTCATATAGTGGCTGGCAATATTATTGCAATGGAAAAGACCTTAGAAAAAAGAGAAACTATTACGACAGGTATTGCTCAAGCAATAACTGCCGGCTTGATGTAATCGAGCAGGATGAAAAAGTAAAAACCTGCCAATATGAATGTGAATTAAACTCAGTAGAACAAGGGCAATGCAAAGAGATTTGTTATGACGATGATGATTGTGGATCAGAATTTAGTTATGGTGCACATTGCAGTGGCGGAAATCTTTACATGTATTACAGCACTCCTAATTGCCAGAGACCTGGCCAAGTGGACTCAAGTTGTACATGGTTTGAGGAAGAAAGGGTTGTTCAGTACTGTAGAGATGGGTGTACTGATGGAGACTGTAACGATTTAACTTGTACAGATAAGTGTGTTTATAACCAGAAAAGATGCAGTGGAAATTATCAACAAACATGTGGAAATTATGATTCTGATGTATGCAGGGAATGGCCATTATCAACTAGTGGAACTGGAAATGAGTATTGCGAATTTGGCTGCGAGAATAATGCTTGTATACCTGAAATAGCCTGCTATCTTGATTGTGATTGTTCAGGTGCATTCTGCATATGGAATGGCGCAAAGATGTGTGTTGATGAGGATGTTACTGATGATGATGGTGGAGATGTATGGCAGTATGGGCAGGCATTTAAGCGATGCATTAATCCAGGAACAAAAGAAGCATATTGTACTGATGGTCCAGGTATGCAGATGCTAAGAAAGAAAATTGAATGTGGCCATACTGTATGTGAGGAAGATGGTGAGCAATTTTGTTGGAGTGGTAAATCCGTTAAAAATGTATGGTGTAACTTTGTTGGCTGCCAGACAGGCACATATAGCTGCTATCAATCAACTGGAACAAAAATGATTATATTAAAAGAATGCCAACAAGGTTGTACAGATGGAACATGCAATGAAGATTTCTGTTATGACAGTTGTGGAGATGGGCAGAAAAGATGCAATGGAAATTATGAGCAGGTATGTGGCAAGTACGATTCTGATCCATGCTGGGATTGGCCTTCTTCTACATCCGGAGCTGGAAATAGTTATTGCCAGAATGGCTGCAGCAATGATGCTTGTATATGCATAACCCATAGCTATTCAACATGTTATTCTGGAGATTCATATTGGTATGATAATTGTGGCAATAAGGAAGAGAAGAAAGAAGAGTGTGGTTCAAAGAATTGTTATAATGGGGCATGTATGGAGACATTCAGCTTTAGCTTCAAGAAGGGCTGGAATTCAATAGCATTTCCACTTAAGCTTAAAGATAACACTGTTAAAAATGTGTTTAGCCAATATTCCAAAATAATAACTTATGCTGGCAAATGGATTGAATTAGGGGATAATGACAAAATAAATGAAAGCTTAGGATACTGGGTTAAGATGAATAATGCCAATAATCTGAATATAGAAGGAGATTATATAGGAGACTGGGAAGTAAACTCAAATAGTGATTGGCAGTTTTTTGCTTACCAGAGTGATGTACAAAGAAACATAGTAGATATGCCAGACCTTAAAGATAAAATAATCTACTATTATGATAGTTCTAAATGGTTAAGTTACATTCCTGGAAAAAGCGATAACACCCTAACTATCGTAAAACCAGGAAATAGTTATTGGGTGAAAGTAGGATAATGTTTATAAACTAATAAGAGTTCTTAGCAAGAGGGGGTTAAAATTAAGAAATTAATTATTTTTTTATTTAGTTTAATAGCTTTATCTAGTTTTGTATATGCAGTAGAGTGCGGGCCTGTACCTATAGATGGCTGCGAGGTGAATCAAGACATTATTTTCCAGCCAGGAGTTTATAATTTTTCTAGTGGTATAATTGTAAACCACAGTATTGACCAATCACTCACTTTAGATTGTAATGGCGCCGTAATCCTTGGAAACCAAAGCCTTACAGGGATAAACATTATCAGGCACCAAAATATAAACAAACCCCTGATTATAAAAAATTGTATCGTCACCAATTATAGTATTGGTATTTATTCTGACTATTATGTAGGCGGAGCGCCTAATCCCAATAATATCTCTATTTTAAATAACAAAGTATACAACACAACCCTTGCTGGTATAGCAATAAGCGATGCAACAGCCGGCGGAATAAGTGGCAATAATATGGTGGATTGTGGCTTATATGGGATTTATGTTGATCATGCTATAGGCATACTCATTATGAATAATTCAGCTGCAAAAGCCACAGACAGCGCTTTTTATATATATTATTCTGATAATGTGACTTCTATTGATAATACTGCAAAAGAATCAAAATACGGATTTTATATTAAGCCTAGCACTTCTGTAAATACTGAATTTACATTAATCAATAATAGACTATTGAACAATACTGTTCAAGGAGTTTATATTTTAGCTAGCACATCTTTAAGTAGTACTTACAGAAGAATTAAGGCAAATCTTATTGATAACACTTTTGAAAACAACACACTAACATTGTACAATCTAAAAGGTGGAGAGATATCTGGAAATAAACTTTTCAATACTTTGTTATATATAAGGAATTCTAATAGTACAATTATAAAGTATAATGATTTAGATGGAAGTAACTTAAATGGGTATAACCTAGGGAACATTACTATAGATGGAAATACAATCCATCATAACAAAGCAAATTCGATATATCTTAGCAATGTAGATAACAGTTTATTGGAGAATAATAAAATTTTTGAGACAACCTCGGATCAATCGAATCCTTCAGCAGTACGGTTTTCAAATTGTGAGTATATTACCTCCAGAAATAATGAGCTAATTGACAGTGATATTGGTTTTTACATATCCGGTTCATCAGATAATACCTTTTCTTCCAATAATATAGAAAGAATTGAAAGTTATGCTTTCCTATTAAGCAGGTCAGAAAACAATAAGGTGGATTATAACGAAATAGATGATGCTGATTATGGCATTTTGCTATATTCTTCAAACAATAATTTTACAGGGAATAAAATTTTTAATAGCAATACTGGGGTGTACATGAATTCTAATTACAGTTACTTTAGTAATAATGAATTTAAACACAATGGGAGATCAATAAGGTTATCGGATTCATCTGTAGGCCATATTTTTGAGGATAATTCATTTTGTGATCCTACTGATGTTGATATCGATGTATACAATGTTAACAAGGCTTTAAATTATGGTTATGGCAATGCCTGTGATAAGCCAGGTAATTTTATCTGGTTGTGGAGCGACAATGGCACAAAAGGCTGCTCACATACATGCGATTATCAAAATTGCGATGAATTAAGGCCAGCTTCTCAGCAAGGGTTTAATTTGATTAATTATACAGATGATAACTGGAGGGTTAATTTTTTGAGCTGGATTAGGGATTCTTCACGTTCAGACTATGTATTTGATCCAGTAATTGAGTTCTTCCCCCATAATGCTGAAAACATGTCCTGGAAATCTGTTTTAGAATACGAGCTTAATGTCCCTCCAAACAAAAATAGGTTAGTTATGGCCCTGGGCTATTACCTTTCAGGCGGTACTGAAAACTCAGTTAATTTCTCAACAGAAGTTTTAATCTATAATTTTAGGGATAATTTATGGGAAACTGCTTATTCTGATTCAGACATGCCGGATGATAATCCTAAAGATAAAGTTGTTAGTATAAACCTATTATCAAAAAGAATAGAGGATGGAAAGGTAAGATTGAAAGTTACCCAAATCAATGAAGATACAGATGGCCCTACTGGTTCTTGGAGTGCCTATGGAAAAGGTGGTGAAGGTTGGCATGGCACAATAAGTTTAGATCGGTTCACCCATCAGTTCTGCAGTGAGTATTTTCCCCCTTCATGCGATGATGGTATAAAAAACCAGAATGAACAAGGTGTAGATTGTGGAGGGCAGTGCAAGCCTTGTGTAAGCTGCCACAACAGGATAAAAGATGGGAATGAAGAAGGCGTTGATTGTGGAGGAAGCTGCGCTTATCCCTGCTCTCAGTTAAAGATACTTGCCCTGCCATTGAATTGGGAAGGTACACAGGAAGAATTTGAGAATATGGTCAATACTCAAATAGACTATTTTATCAATTCTACAGAGCTGAACAGTTGTAGGGAAAGCGTGAGGGTTGACATATCAAACATTACAGAATATAACTTTGAAAACTTTTCATGTACAAAAAAAGATTGTGGAGTTAAGCAGATAAAGCCTTTTGTTGAAAGTTTAGGCATAAATGTAAAGAATTATGACCATATTGTCGCTTTTACAGAGTCCAGCCCATGCTACCCTATTATGGGATGCAGCAACGGCAAAGATGCAGTATGGGTAACTACGACTTATGATTGGGTAGCTGCGCATGAGCTTGGCCACTGCTATGGCCTAGAGGATGAATACTGCTCTAACCAGGCTGGCTCTAATGACCCAAGATGTAATGACGGAGGAGAATGGTGGTGGATGGGCCCCATACCTATGCCTGCAACTGATAAGAACCAATTAGATGCTAGTTTAGGATGTGACCCCTATGTTGGTGACTGCTGCTCTGATTGCTCATCTGATGGCAATGATTATGGAAGCGGAGATTATTTTGTCTGCTGCGAGGGAAATATCAATTCATTGGGGGGAAGAGGTATAATGTCTTATGCAAATGCCGATGAGCCGAGGGCATTTGACGATTATTCTAAATCCCATTTAGATACATTCACAAAACTTCAATGCCAGGCAGAGGCACAATCAATAAAATCGTTTTCAATGCAGGCAATGGTTGATAATAAGATTATTGATTTGGATTTGCTGATTCATAAGAATGATACTGTTGAAAAAAGATGGATTCACCTTGTAGACGGAACACCATCTGTTGCTTCAGGAGGCGAAGGGCAATACAGCCTGTTGGTGAAGGATGTAAACAACAATACAATGTTTAATTACACCTTTGATGCTTTTTTTGATTATGACGGGCCTGTTGTAAAAGGCGAAAATTACAGCGGAATAAACCTTGATTCCTATGAGTTAAGCCTAAAAATAGGATATGACGATGAAATGAATAAGGTTGAGCTGTGGAATGGCTCAGATTTATTGTTCATGGAATTGCTGGATTTCTGCAATAAGGATAGTGTTTGTAATGGCTCTGAGACCTACCTAAGCTGCTGGGATGACTGTAGCGCCTGGTCCACAGATGGGTTGTGCATAAATGAGATTGACCAGCATTGTGATCCTGATTGTGCAGAAGATATAGATCTGGACTGCAGTGCTTTTACAATGATGCTTAATCAAGGATGGAATCTGATAAGCTCCCCACTTAATTTTACAAACTTAACTGAAGTTTTTTTACCTATACAGCCTTATTTTGAAGCGATGTATAATTTTGATGCAGAAGAACAAGAGTTCCTGCAACTAGATCCTTATACTTTTGATGGTGATTTAGACTTAAGGTATGGTGCATGGATTAAAGTTTCACAAGATACAAATTTGAGCATTAGAGGAGAAGAGTTTTCAAGCAATGATGTTCCTTTATCTGTTGGCTGGAACCTTATTGGAGTTCCAAGCTTAACTGCTCTTAATCTAAGTACATGGCTTAATGCAAGTGTTGTTTATGGATATAATGGAAGCTATTACAGCTATGTTCCTAACAGGACAAGTAATATGTTTGAGATGGCAGAGCCTGGAAAGGGTTATTGGGTTAAAGCAGGATAATGTTTATATATGCTAAAGAATTCTTTAGTATTAAGGGGGGTTAAAATTAAGAAATTAATATTATTGCTTATAATGTGCATTTTTTTAATTCAACTAGTTAACAAATCTTCTGCTTTGGAGGACCCTTTCTGCGAATCTGATTTTGAAACAGCAAATGTAAAAGGAATTAGTAATCTTACCAGGATACCTCCTACTGATTCTGCAACCTACTCCAAGGAATCATGGGTGAATTTTGATTCTTGGCTGGTGAATTCAACTTTTCAGGGCGGCGTAAGACTTGTTCCTAGTGGAGGATGGCCAGATTGTCTTTTTAAAGCTTCCAAGATGACTAATTTCATTTTTGAAAGAAATTTTGATTTGGATGTTACAGGAGATATAAATAAAATCTATATAGATTTAAATTATCAATTATACAACGGAAAGATTACATACTACCCTGAAACAAACGGCAACTATAATTCTATCCATTTCATTTTTAACATATCAATATATAATTTTTCTAATCAAAGTTGGAAGGTTTTTCATAATTACGATAATTCTGAAAATTATAAGAACCGTTATTTCTCCGGCCAGGTATCATCTGAAATCAATTCTGACTTTATTGAAAATGGAAAGATTAGATTGAAGTTATATAATTATAACAGGGATATTTCATGTTCTGCTTTATGTATTGGAACGGATCCGAACTGTTTTTCTTACGATTTACGCAAAATAAAATTCAAATATTGTTATTCCAATATAGAACCTAGCTGTGATGATGGAATTAAGAACCAGGATGAACAAGGAATAGATTGTGGCGGCTCTTGCCAACCATGCATAAGTTGCAGCAACAGAATCCAAGACGGCGATGAAGAAGGAGTTGATTGTGGGGGTTCTTGTTCAGAAGATTGCAGGCAATTAAAAATCCTAGCTTTACCATTGAACTGGCAAGGCACACAACAAGAATTTGATGATGCAGTAAATTTGCAATTAGATTTCTTTATTAACTCTACAGAATTAAATGATTGCAGAGAAAAAATAAAAATTGATAAATTAGATCTACCAAAAAACTTTGTTAACTTTACTTGCTCAATGACAGATTGCGGAGTCCAAGATATTAAGCCTTATGTCGAAAGCCTAGGTGTTAATGTTAATATTTATGACCATATTATTGGATTTATTGATCATGCCCAGTGTGGAAGAACAGTAGGATGTAGTAACAAGGTAGAGACTGCATGGGCATATACAGCCTATGAGGTAGTTGCTGCGCATGAGATAGGTCATTTTTATGGTTTATCAGACGAATATTGTTCTAATCAAGCAGGTTCAGGTAACCCAAAGTGTAACGATGGAGGAGAGTGGTGGTGGGATGGAATAATACCAAAGAGACCAAAAGATATAAACTATTTAGGTTCTGATTTGGAGTGTGATTCACATATTAATGGATGTTGTGATGATTGCTCTCGTTCAGGTGACCCATCTGGATTAAGTGACTATTTTGTATGTTGTGAAGGAAACATCAATGATTTAGGCGGAAGAGCTATAATGTCCTATGCTGATGCTCCTGGACCAAGAGCTTTTGATAACAGATCCAAAGCCCATTTAAACACATTTTCAAGACTCCAATGCACAGGCGCTATACAATCAATGTTTACAATGCTACAATCAGAAGTAGAGGATAAAATTATTGACTTGGATTTATTAATCAATAAAAACAACTCAGTTGAAAAAAGATGGATTCATCTAGTAGATGGTGAACCATCTATACTAACTAATGATGAAGGGACCCATAGTTTACTATTAAAAGATATAAACAACAATACAATCTTTAATTATACATTCTATGCATTCTTTTACTATGATGGTCCAATGGTAAAAGGTGAAAACTATAGCGGTCTAAATTTGGATTACTATGACCTAAGCTTGAGAATTAACTATGATAACAGAACCCATAAAATGGAGTTAACGAACGGTTCAGATATCCTTTTTTCTGAAATATTAGACTTCTGTAATCAAGACAGCATATGCAACGGCTCAGAAACATACCTTAGCTGTTGGCAAGATTGCAGAGCATGGTCTTTAGATGCTTTATGCATAAACAATTCAGATAAACATTGTGATCCAGACTGTGCAGAAGGAATAGATCCAGATTGTAAATTCACTATTGATCTTGCATCCGGATGGAATCTAATTAGCTCACCATTAAACTTCACTAACCTAACTCAAATGTTTTTACCAATACAACCATACTTAGACTCAATGTTCACTTTCAATGCAGAATACCAAGAATTTGAAGAAATAGACCCTTACAACTTAGAAAGTCAGCCTGATTTAAAGCATGGCGCATGGTTAAAAGTAACCCAAGATGCTAACTTAACAATATATGGCCAAGATTTCACAAGCACTTATATTCCTTTGTTCACTGGCTGGAACCTTATAGGTGTTCCAAGCTTAAATGCACTTAATATAAGTAAATGGATTAATGCCAGCGTTGTATATGGCTATAACGGAAGTTATTACAGCTACATTCCTGGCAGAAATAACAATATGTTTGAAATGGCAGAGCCTGGAAATGCTTATTGGGTTAAAAAAGAAAGTTAAATAATCCCCATATCTGTCAAAACTTCTTTAAGTTTCTCTTTATTTTCAGGCCTTAACTCACACATAGGCAGCCTATAAACTTCATTACACATTCCTTTCAGGCTTAAAGCGCATTTTATTGGAATTGGGTTTGTTTCGATGAATTGTGCTTCAAACAAAGGAGCTAACTCCTTATTTATTTTTTCAGCCTCTTCAAAGTTTCCATCTAAAGCAGCTTTAACCATTGCAACCATCCTATCAGGAACTAAATTAGAAGCTACTGAAATAACACCATCCCCTCCAGCTTTGATAAGTTCAAGAGTAATATTGTCATCTCCAGAAAGAACCGAAAATCCCTCTGGACGCTGAGCAATAACTTCTTTCATCTGGTTTAAATCACCAGAAGCTTCTTTTACTGCAACAACATTCTTGCAGTCTTTTACGATTCTCATCAAAGTTGAAGTTTCAACATTAACTCCGGTTCTCCCTTTAATATTGTAAACAACAATAGGTATTTTGACAGAATCTGCAACAGCCTTAAAATGCCTATACAGGCCTTCCTGTGTTGGCTTATTATAGTAAGGGTTAACCACCAAACAAGCATCTGCTCCTGCTTCTTCTGCATGTTTGCTTAACCTTATGGCTTCTGACGTAGCATTTGAGCCTGTGCCGGCAATAACAGGAACTCTTTTGTTGACATGCTTTACTGTTAGTTCTATAACCCTATCATGCTCGTCATGGCTTAATGTAGGGCTTTCTCCAGTAGTTCCGCAAGGAACAATACCAGATACCCCAGCTGATATATTAAAATCTATCAATTTCTTCAAACATTCTTCATCAACACTTCCATCTTCTTTGAATGGAGTAATTATCGCAGTAAAAACGCCTTTGAACATATATATCACCTTTTATTTTATTATCTCATCCATCATATCTTCTATTGAAAATAACCCTTTCTTTCCATTTATCCACTCTGCTGCCATAACAGCGCCAACTGCAAAACCTTGCCTGTTTTTTGCTTCGTGCTCTAACTTGATTATGTCTGCATAGCTTTCAAAATTAACAATATGTGTTCCAGGAACTTCTCCTTCCCTTACACTTTCAATATTGACATCTTTGATTCTGCCACTATTCTCTTTAATCAACTCAGCAATCATCTTTGCCGTTCCAGAAGGTGCATCTTTCTTATGTACATGATGTATCTCTTTCATCGAAACTTTATAGTCTTTAAAGCTGCCCATCATTTTAGAGATATATTTTGTTAATCTAAAAAATATGTTTACACCAACTGAAAAATTAGGAGAGTATATCAGCCCAATATTATTTTCTTCAACAACTTTCCTAACCTCATCTAATTTATCATACCAAGCGGTTGTTCCAACTACAACATTTTTCTTTAAAGCAGCTATTTTCTTAATATTCTCAACAGCAACTGTAGGTGCAGTAAACTCAATACAGACATCAACATCTTTCAAAGAATCTTTATTAATCTCCTTATGGGTTGCATCTTCTGCTTTGGGGTCAATCTTAGCTATGACATTCAGCCCTTTATCTAGAGCAGTCTTCTCTACAATATGCCCCATTTTACCATAGCCCACAATGCATACATTCATAATGAGAAGCGATAACTTTATAAGCTATTTAAGCTTTCTGTTATCATTATAACAATTTGTTATAAAGTAAAAATGGCAACAATATCCCATATCGTTGGAAAAATAATAAACTCAAGGCCTGTATTGTACGAGGCGATAGAGCAAGGGATTATCAGCTTTGGGAATTTAGCAGAGCATTTAATTCCTGAGATAGAGGCTGAACTAGACAAAAAAGTAAAACATTCTGCTGTTGTTATGTCTTTAAGAAGATTTTCTGAAAATTTAGAAAAGAAATACACTAAACCCAAATTCGATTACAATTCTGAGATTATTATGAAGACTAACTTATGTGATATCTCTGTTAGGAAATCACCTTCCTTGTTTAACAAATTAAAAAAGGTTCAATCTATCGTTAACTATGAAAAAGGAGATGTTTTGAATATTATCCACGGAAATTATGAAGTTGCTATTGTCTCTAACATGAGGTATATGGATAAGATAAAGAAAGAATTGAAAGGGGAGAAGATACTTAATGTTGAAAGCGACTTAGTTTCACTGTCTTTAAGCTTCACAGGAGATTTCCTGCATACCCCTGGTGTTATCTCTACATCAGCAAGAAAGCTTAACTGGGATAATGTAAACATATACGAACTAGTCTCAACATTAACAGAGCTGACATTTATTGTTTCTAAGAAAGACTCTGCTAAAGGTTATTCTGCTCTACAGAGATTGGTTAGTGAGAAATGATTAAGTATACAATTTATAAGGAGTTTTGAGTATATGGCACGGAACATAACCTCTCCATCAAATAAATCATCTAAAGAATGAAAACTGGCCTATCGTCTTTTTGGTTTTGCTTCGCTGAAATCCTCTCTTACAAAGGCTTCAATCTCTTCAGCGCCATACCCATAAAGCTCCCCCATTTTCCTATGGTAATTCTTATCTTTTTTGCTTGATTTTAGCAATGCCAACAGCCGCTCTAGATCCTCTTCTCTTTTATAGAGGATAAGTGAAAAAGTCTCATATTTATGCTTTCCTGGTCCTAATTCCTGTCTTGACCCATCAGGTCTTATAACTGTTACAGAACCTTTGGTCGTAATATAATCAGTATAATGGTCAACATACACTCTTACCCCGTATTGCGGGGCAATCTTTTCAATAGCTTTACATAGCTCCTCTTCTGTTGAGTCTACCTCTCCCATAAGTAAATCGTCTAGATCATCAGAAACTTTCTTGCAGCCTAATCTGATTACATTGCATAAGCAATGGATGTATCCCTGCTGGTACTGGCTTAATACGCTTTTTCTCTTTCTGCTTCTTTTCATGTTGATGTAAGTGGGAAGTTAATGATTTGAATAAAAACCTTTCTCCACAAACCAGAAAAATAAACGGGCCCTAGGGGATTCGAACCCCCGACCTATTGCTCACTCCATTGCCATATAAGAGGCAATCGCTCTAACCAGGCTGAGCTAAGGGCCCATAAAAAACAAAGAAATAAAGTTTATTTATAAATGTTATTCAAACCATCTTCAACTTTCCACTAACTTTGTCAATCTTGTCTTCTTTATCTGGCCCTATGCCTAAACAAGTTACAGTGCCAGGTGCAACAACTGTTTTGCCAGCATCTTCAATCAAAGCTGTAACTAAGCCTAAATCTTCTGCTTCCTGCTTGTATTTTAACAATTCATCTAAATCTTTTACTTTTAGAACAACTTTCTTCATACCCTCTGAATGCCATTCTTTAATATAATCTTTATGAGATTTAATCAAAGCTGAAGAGGAAGCATGAGCTGATTGAACGGCCAATTTTCCTTTTGGAAGCTTTAAATCCTGCCTTACCAATATCACTTGTTTATAGCTCATATAAACCTAATTTACTCATCCATTTTTATATTTTATCTTTTTAACAAGATTTATATATGAATTAATCAAGGAATAAAGTAAAAGAGGATGTTTTATGAGTGATATAGATATAGCCCAGATGGAAGAGAATACAAGAAGGTTTGTTATATTTCTTAATAATGTTGAGAGAAAGAAAGAGCAGATAATTAAAAAACTGGAAAGGACAAGAGATGTAGAGCCAGCATTAAGAAATCTGAATATAATGACAAGGCTTCTTAAGCATGAGATCCATGTATTGAAGATAGTACGTGGAGAGCTGGACTCAATCGGGGTATACAGGCTTCAACTTAGCGATAATGCAAGATACCAGCACCACTTTAAATTCCTGGATAACATAATAAGGCAGATAGACAGGATAAAAGATGCAGTTAATTCAGAGCTTTCAAGGCTTGAAGGAGAAAGCAAATATATTGATGCTATTTTTGACAGGCTGCTCGGAAAGAAAGATAGGTTCTACTTCATTTTTGGAGATGCAAGGGCAAAAAGGCAAATAAAGAAGATAACAAGAAACTTAAAAAGAGGCCTAAGGCTGGATGAAAAGCTTGCAAGAGAAGACGTATACCAAATACTAAATTCTTTCTTGAAATTATCGCAGAATGAAGGGAGAAACAGGATGATCAGAGCAGCCAATTACTTCATTCCAAAAGTGGCTGCAGCAGTGGTTGTATTTGCGATAGCTTTAGGTGTCAGGGAAGCTAGTTCTACGATGAGCAATAGCGCCACAAAAAACCAACAAGTAACGCAGCAGCAGACAAAGGAAGCTTTACAGCTTTTAAAAGGAGCGCAGATAAGAATGCCTCAGGCTACTACTGAGCCTGCAAAGATAACTACACAACCAGCACAGGCTAAACTAAATATTCCTGCACCAGACTATAATTTCAGCTTTTTAATCTCTGATGCAGAGTTTAATGCATATAACTTTATGAACCAAAAGCAAATACAGAAATTTCTTGAAGATATGGGCTCTGTTCTTAAAGATCCTGTTAAATCTGAAAAAAGTGTTCTAACGCCTTCTGAAGTTATAGCTAAAGCATGCCAAAAATATAGCATAAATCCTTTAATAATACTTACAAAGCTCCAGGTTGAGCAAAGCCTTATTTCTGCTAGTTCAGCATCTCAAGAGCAGCTTGATTGGGCTCTTGGCTATGGAGCTACAGACAGAGGTACAATCTCTAAATTCAAGGGTTTTGAGAAACAAATTAATGAAGCTGCAAAAAGGTTAAGGGCATTATTTAGAGAAGGAGAACAAAACAAGTACCCCTTCACATTTACAGGGGTTAATTACAATGGCAAACATGGAGGACCAAAAACACAAGTTGTCAAAAATTCTGCAACATATGCCCTTTACAGGTACACACCACATACATATGATTTCTATCTAAAAAAGCAATATAAGAGAATTGGCGGAGGAAATCACTTATTCCTCGAAGTATACGCTAAATATCGTAAGATGATTTAGGCCTTTTTTAACTACCAGTATAAGGTAAAAAATGAAACATTTATATACTAAATATGTATTACTACATAGTAATAACGAATCTTACGATTCGACCCAGGATGAAATCCCCCAAAAACTTTTTCTACCTGGGTATTTTCTTATTTTTAACAATCTTAACTTCCCAGTCAATATTCCATTTCATCACTTTCTCTTAATCGAAAATATTTAAATAAAGCCATCATAAATCTTAACCTATGGCAAAAAAACAAGAGATGGAAATAAGGCAGCTTTATCCTGATATAGAACTTCCAAAATGGATGACTTCTAAAGAAAATGCAGTTATAACATTTGATGACCTTTAGTTTTTTTAACTAACTGTCCAATTAACATAGGTACAGTTAACCTTAATCCAATAACCCCGACTAAAAGTCATATTCTTCAAACTGTTTTGAGAAAATAACCTTAGAGGATTAAAGCTAGTCCAAAGGTCATACCAACTGAAGACATATTGATAACAGCCATTAATAGAAGATAAAGCAGTTGTTATATTATCAGTAGGGAATATATAATCAATTAGATTCCACCCTTCTTGCATATTAATAGTTTTATTTATTATTCTACTTCCATTTATGGTTAAGTTCAAGCTTTGATTAACTTTAATCCAATATGCTAGGGTATTGTCAATTTCATTAGGAACCAACCATGAATTATTTTTATAACCATAAATAGAAATATTGGCTTCATTAAATAAATAATTGATAGAATTGTTTGGTAGGTTTAAAGGGATTGACATTAGGTTCCAGCCTTTAGTTAAGGTCAAATTGACATCTCCTGGAAGCTTTTCCCCCTCTTCTAGCAGCTCAATAATATCTGATGCTTGATCAGACAAATTAATATAGATAAGTATACTCTCTTCATATCCTGCTCGAAACTCCTCAATTTTATTTTTAAATTCAGTAATACTAAATTCAATCAGCTTTTCTTCATAATTATCTATCTCTGTATCATTTGCTCCCAAACTCTCAAAATAATCAATTTCCTCTTGTGTAAAGCCTTCCATCTCTACTCTCTCTTGCATTTCCTCCAATTGAACTGAGATAGTTGGATTAGATTCAATAATTTCTATTTCACCAATCAAATCTTCAGCTGAATTATTTAATTTAATCAAACTTTCAATCATCATGTCAGAATAATTTTTTAATGCTTTTGCTTGTAAAAGAATGTATTCAATTTCATTTGCTATCAAAGCGCCTTCAAAACGTTCAATAGAAGTAGTTAAAGCTTGTAGTATAGCCTGATTTTCAGACATATGATTTGTGAAATTTATTATAGAAACATCCATTGAGGTATTGCCTTCTCCTGTAGGATAAATTTCATATAGTTCTATTTCCATCACTTCAGTATAATTGTCATCAGGAGGGTCGTTAGCAAGTCTACAAAGAGCCTCTGTCTCTTTTATCCAAACATCATTCTGCCAATTATATATGGCTATAAGACCAGTTGAAGCTAAACTTGCGATAATAGTGACTGGACTTAGTGATGCTCCTAATATAATTACCTTAGCAATTCCGCTTATGAACACAAAATTAGAAAGCAGACTGACACCTGCAATAAGGGTGCTAAGTCCAGCCCATTCTACAGTATATGCAAAACATAGCTTTTTTGATGTTTCTTTGGGATTATCCATATTTAGGATTCCAACTTTATCACCCATTATCAAAAGAGGCATATCTTTTGCTGTTGAGTCTGTCTGTCCTTTGTCGTTCACTACTGTCAAGGTGCCTGTATACACCCCTGCCATAGAATATGGAACATTTACTACTTTTCCTGTTGGCTGCCAACCCTGCCAACCCTCGAAGTCCCATCGATATTCAACAATTTCCCCTCCACTAAGGTCATAGGAGCAAGAGGCATCAACTGTTACCCCTATTACCGATTCACTTACAGAATACCTGAAACAAGCAAATGGTTTTTCCTCTATTAGCACTCCCGTTCCTAAAATATCATAAGGAACAGATGATAGTTTTAAATCAGTTACTTGGCCCTGCCATATCTCGCTTTTAGGGGGGTCAAGTGGGTGTATACTTAAGACAGGCATAAATTGCGCAAATTCACTAATCCATACTGTATATGTATCTGAAGCTGGAAATACGAGTACATCATAGCCTTCCATATCGTCTCCTTCCCATCCTCTTAAGATTATGGTTCCACAAGTTATCCCAAATCCTTCATAAGGGCAGGCATTTACAGATAGGTAGTCTCCTTCCCTTATATACTGGGATATCCAATAATCAAAATCGTTGTTTGTAGGCATATTTGAGCCGACCATAGGTACCTTGTAAGTGTACCCATCAGCAGGTTTAAAGAATGACCAAAGATTTGCCCAACCATCGCCTGTTGTAGATAAGCTAACAGAGGATTCTAAATAAAAAGAGGTCCCTTCAAAATCAAAAGACATGTCAGCAGAGTAACTTCCTGTAAGGCTTTCATCGCTTTCTGTTTCTGCTGATATACCAACCGTTGCTAAGAATGTATCCTCACATTCATCGATATCTCCATAACCCTGATCTTCATCCAAGTTAAATGTTCCTGCTATAGATACACTGCACTGCGCATTAATAGAATCATTAAGCACTTGGGATATATTGAATTCTGTTCTATCAAATATAAATACCAGTCTTTCTGTTTTGCCTGGATCAAGATTTACTATTTTTTCTATACTCATGCCATTGAAGTCAACTCTAATAGTATGTGCACCAGAAGAAACTGCTATAGGTGTATTAGCAGTTTGTTTGTCATATGCGCCATAACCTAAAAAATCTGCTCCATCATATATCTCAATCCAAAAATCAAAAAAACCTTCACCAATGACCCGCCACTCTATGCTTCCAATCTCTATCATTTCAGGATTGACAGCATTAACAACGATGTAGGAATCCTGGGCAAGAACAAAACTACTTAAGACTATTAACATCCCTAATAATAAGACTAATTTCTTCGTTTTAACCCCCATTATTGCCTAGAAAGAGGTATAGCTATAAAAAACTTCCTTTTCAAATATCTAGCTTTTTTCCGTCAACAGTTATTTCAGGAGCCTTGAATATCTGGTCAAGGTGTATTATAGCATATATGCTGCCACCAAACCAATAGTTTGAGCCTATTCCAACATGTGCTGTTCCTAATGATTTCTCATCAACCAGTGTAGAGCCAATAATCTTGGCTTTTGGATTTAAGCCTATTCCAAATTCCCCAATTCTATAAACACTTTTTGGATGCTTAGACCTTCCGGCTGCCCACTTCAAAGTATTCTCCAATTTTTGCGCTTCTTCTTCACCCTTTATCTCTACGATAGTGCCATTCTCTATCTTAAGTGTTATAGGGTTTTTTATCAATGTAGTGTGCTTATGATTTCTAGAGCTCCCGTCTATTACAATCTTTCCTGAAACCTTATCTCCTTTACAAGGGATATACACTTCCCCAGCTGGCAAGTTCCCCCCTGATCCAGGCAATATATATGTTCCGTCAGCAGCTATTGCTTTCATACCCTCAACATTATAGTAAAAATCAGTTCCTGCTTTAGTCTTGACATGAATCTCGTTTGCATTGTCAAGAGCATCTTTTACCATTTGATGCTTAGCTTGCAATGGTTTGTAATCAACATCAATAGCAAAAGTAACATCATCTAACCTTTCAGTAGCTAAGTCCCCTAGGCTTAGGGCAGAAACAAACCTATGCTTTTTCTTTTGGCAAAATTTCCTAAAACTTTTTCCCAAATCTTTTATAGCGCCAAGCTTGTCAGACATATTAACAAAAACAACATTCTTCTCTTCTAGGGAGTCTAATGCTTCAATAACCTCCTCCTCTGCCATATTCCCTCTTGCTTTAACATCTTGAAGAATAAGTTTTGTATCAATATTCATAGATTTAGCAGCCAGATAATAAGCGCCAGACATAATTGGAGCTATCCTATTCTTGCTAAAACCCTTATCTCCTAATATCAATATCTTCTCCTCAGTTATGCCGAAGCAGGGAGTAAAGATTTTTTTTATGAAAAATGAGGATTTTTCAGCTAATTCATACAAATTATTAGCTTTTAGCCATTGAATAGATTGAATTGTATCCATTGAAAGAGAAATTTAAGCAGTAATTAATAAAGCTTTTGGAAAAAAATAGTTTTTCCAAACGGATTGGAAATTCATTTCCAAAAATTTCGTTTAATCCCTTCCGTACTTGAACCAGCCAATCAGAACCAGCCCTACATTCAATATTACCAGTGAGTTTAAAACAATAATTGCAGCATTTTTTATCTCAATTCCGTAAAATAACCAAACTATGCCTGCTATAAAAACAACCGAATAAGTAATGATTGAAATATCCTTTGCGCTTTTTCTTTTGAATATTTTATAAGCCTGCGGAAAATTAGCTAATCCGCTCACAGCCCCAAAAACCGTTGCCAATACCGATAGGAATGTCATTTTATTATTAATTAAATCAATAGAATATAAATCTTTAGGTTCAAAACAAAAACTATTTAACCATAAACATATTCTTTATAGTTATGATTAAAGCAGTACTGTTCGATTTAGACAACACATTGATAGACTTTATGGGAATGAAGAGAAATAGCTGTGAAGCTGCAGTTGAAGCTATGATAGATGCAGGATTAAGGATAAAGAAAGAAAAGGCATTAAAAAGGCTGTTCAATCTGTATGATAAGTTCGGTTTAGAAGATAACAAGATATTTCAGAAATTCCTAAACGAAGAAACAGGCAAGGTTGATTATAGGATTCTTGCAAATGCAATTGTAGCATATAGGGGAGTAAGGTCATCGTATCTTAAAGCTTACCCGCATACTGATTATGTTCTCATAAGGCTTAAGTCAAAAGGAATAAAACTAGCAATAGTGACAGATGCCCCTAGGCTTAAAGCATGGATAAGGCTTATGGCAATGAAAATAGGCAATTTCTTTGATGTTGTCGTAACATATGAAGATACCAAGCAGTTAAAACCTTCTAACCTGCCATTTAAAGCTGCCTTAAAGAAACTAAACCTTAAACCTCAAGAATGCCTTATGGTAGGAGACATGCCAAACAGGGATATAGAAGGAGCAAAGAAACTAGGCATGAAGACCTGCTTTGCTAAGTACGGAGACCCAACAAAGAAAAGAAAGGGCAATGCAGACTATGAAATCAGTGATATCAAAGAATTGTTAAAGATTGTGAAGTAACAAAACATTCTTAAAAACAACTTCATTCTTCTAGGTTATGAACACACTTTTGGAAGAAGCTAAAAAAACTCTAGAACAAGCACATATAGATGAAAGGGTTCTAGAAGAGGAGGAAAGGCAAAGAATAATTGCTGTTTGTGAAGATCATGCTTCTGCAAATACTTCAGGCAGAGTAAGCCAATACAATGTTTGTGCTGTTCATCCATACTATTTGGAATTGGAAATGAGTGATGGTTTAGCTAGGTTAATGGATGTTAAGAAAAACACAAGACCCAGAGAAGTTCTTGAAGAAGTATTAAGAAATGTGGATAGATATAGATATACTACTGTATTATTTGACAGTCACCCACACTATACTCTTAAAAGTCATGAATTAGTTGATGAAGGCCTTATAGACAAGGTAATATTTACATTTCATGAGTATGGAATTCCTATCCATAAAGGGGATATGGGGGGTTTTAGAGATAGTAGATCCAATTATGTTGGAGGCGCGATAGCAGACCAATGCCTAGCTATAGCTATGAGGCAGATTAGGAGGTATGCTCCTTTCTTTAGTGTAAGGCCTATCAAAGACGCAATTACCTACCATCAGCCAACATTTTTGACAAAAGTAATTGGGCATTTGCATTTGCCTTACCTAATAGCAGGAGGGAAGTGGAACACAGTTAATGATATAGTTTTTCATGTTCCAAGTAGAATCTATACATGGATTATGGGGGTTCAAAGCAAAGAGTTGCTTCAGGCACCAAATACGTTTTCTATCACTCAGTAACTATAGATTTACCAATAAATCAACCAAAGATTTATATAGTAATACTATCAAAGTATAGGAAAATAGGGTGGATTTTAACCTAAACAACATATAGAGGTGAATATAATATGGCAAAAGGAAGATGTATGAAATGTCAAAAGCAAGTAGAGATTAAGAACGGAAAAGAGATTGTTATGAAGAACAAGATGAAGGCTATGAAAGGAGAATGCCCAAAATGCGGCACAAAAGTCTTCAGGATCCTAGGTAAGGCATAAATTTTTATTTTTTATTTTTTTAACGAGAAAATTTCATAAAGTATAGTAAATAGTGAAATTTTCTCTAGTTTAAAAGTATAAACTGAGTTTATACTTTATAAACAAACACAAAATTTATATATTCCCCTGATATATCTATATCTAAGGGGGTAAAACATGTGGAATAAGTGTGAGTCATGTGGCAAGCAAATTGAATCTGCAGATGACTGCAGGCTAACCACCAACGACGGTAAAACCATCCATACCTACTGCAAAGGCTGTTACGAGAGCAAAAAATACGGCAAATAGCTACTTCTTAGTGAAAAAAACGAAACATTTAAATATAAGTTCATCCAAGGATAGGTATAGTAACTTTTCTAGGGGGTGTCACTGACAATGCTCTAGAAAAGCCGATAAACAGCAATTTAGATAGTTAATAACAGAGAGGCTGAATGTGAAAAAAAGGTTAAAAAAATAGATAAAATGCTATAAAATGGTGCTGACAAACAAGAAAATATACGGATTAATAAACGAAATTGCCGGTGAACAGGCAGTTCCTATAATCGAATATCTAAAAAACCGCAAGAATGTTTCTGAATTCATCATAGCTGACAAAGTAAAGCTTGATATGCAGACTACTAGAAACATACTTTACACTCTAAACTCCCATAATGTTGCAACATATATTAGGAGAAAAGACCGTAAAAAAGGATGGTACATAAGCTACTGGACATTTAACAGGAAAAGAATCAAAGATCTGATGGACAAGCTTAGGAGAGAGAAAATAGCTAAATTGAGCGATAGGTTAAGGAAAGAAGAGTCCAATAAAGGCAACTTCTTCATATGCAGTAAAGCATGCGCAAGATTAGACTTTGAGCAGGCAACTGAATTTGGGTTCAAATGCCCAGAGTGTGGAGTCTTACTTAACCAGCAGGATAACAGCAAAACAATAGACAATATCAGGCAAAACCTACAAGAGCTAGAGAATGTTAATGTGGAAAGGATTTCTAAAAAAAAGAGATAATTTCTTCTATATTGAAATCAAATGAATCCTGTAATTAAAAATATAAGGCAAAGAAGAAGCATAAGGAGATACACTCAGAAACCTATTCCTAAAAACCTCATTGAAGAGATAATCGGCTCTGGAAGATACGCTCCTTCTTCACATAATTCACAGCCATGGCGCTTTGTCGTAATAACAAGCAAATCTAAAATAAAGGAGCTCTCTGATCATATAAAAAAATGGTTCAGGTTAAGGTCCCAGTTAGGAAATATAGTTGGCTTGTTCAACAAAAAGATAAAACAGGAACTTGGTGCTGCTAAACAGAGAGTTATTACAGAACAAGACCTTTTCTTCTACGATGCTCCTTTATTGATACTTGTCTGCGCAAAGCCGGGAAGATTCTCAAATGTTAATTGCGCATGCGCTGCCCAAAACATGATGTTAGCAGCAAGAAGCTTAGGCATAGGCAGTTGTTGGGTAGGCTTCGCTGATATGGTAATCAACAAGGATAGGGCACTAATGGATGAATTGGGCGTTCCTAAAGAATGCAAGGTTTTTGTGCATCTTATTTTTGGCTACCCAGTAAAGTTTCCAGAAAAAGCATTTTCAAGAAAAGACGAAGCTGGAATTGTTAAGTGGATTAAATAAGATTTATAAATCATTGCTGATTCTTCTCAGTTTATGCAACCAGTTAATTGGTATAGCACTAATAATAAATCTGAGGTAGTTAATTTTGAAACTGCTTTACTTAATGGTATGGCATCTAATTCTGGGTTGTACATGGTAGAGAGAAATGATATTCCAAAATTGCTTCCTGAACAGATCAGGGATATGAAAGGGATGCCTTATTCAGAGATTGCTTTTCAGGTTTTGAATCCTTTTTTGGGTGCAGAAATACCTGAAAAAAAGCTTCATGCTTTGCTTGATGATGCTTACAGGGAAGATATAATCCCTACAAGGGTGCAAAGGATTGTAGACAAAATGTATGTAATGTGGCTGACACAAGGCCCAACATATTCTTTTAAGGATTATGCTATGAGGTTTTTTGGGAGAGCATTGAATCATTTTCTTGGTGAAAGAGGATTACAAAGGTGTGTTATAACAGCAACTAGTGGAGATACTGGGGGTGCAGGAGCAGCTGCTTTACATCGTCTTGAGAATGTAACAAATGTTATATTCTACCCAAAAGGGGAAGTAAGTTCAGGGCAAAGAAGGCAGATGACTACTTTAGGAGATAATATATATGCTTTTGAAGTTAATGGAGACTTTGATGTTTGTCAGGCTTTGGCAAAATATCTTCTTGCTAATAAAGAATTTGCTGCCAGGCTTTTTGGAGATCCACAACATTTCACTTCTGCAAATTCAATTAGTGTTGGCAGGTTAGCCCCTCAGGCTGTTTATCCTTTCTATGCGCATTCAAGAATTGCTGATGGATTAGAAAAAATGATTGTAAGCGTCCCTTCTGGTAATTTTGGAGATATGATGGGCACTACATTTGCAAGAGAGATGGGATTGCCAATAGAGAAAATACTTGTTGGGCTTAATCCAAACAAACCATTCCTTGATTTCATTGAAACTGGTAAGTATAATGTTGCTGCTTCTATTAAAACACCTTCATCTGCGATGAAAGTTTCCCATCCTAGCAATCTTGCAAGATTGATTGATCTTTATGGCGGGCATATGTTTGATGAGAAAGATCCTAAGACCAATAAAGTTATTAGGGAAGGAGTTATCGATAGAATGCCTGATCTTGATGCTATGAGAGAAGATTTCTTTGTGCATAGTATAACCAATGAAGAGCATTACGATACCATGTTAAATGTTTATGAGAAATACATAGATGAATTGACTGGAAAAAGAGTTATTCTTGATCCTCATGGTGCTGTTGGATGGAGAACCTTAGAAGCTTCCCTTAAAGGAGATACTAGCAGGCTTGCAGTTTCTTATGAAACAGCAGACCCTGGAAAATTCCCAGTTGATGTAAGAAAGGCAATAGGCATAACTCCTGACTTGCCGCCAGGAATGAAGAAACAGGCAGGATTAGAAGAAAGGATTTACTCTGTAGGGGCTGAACCTGACCATAAGAGAGATGAAAGCGGAGAAGATAAATTAGTACTTAGTGATGCGCAGATTAGAGAAGCAGAAGACAAGATAAGGGGCATTTTTTCTTAAAGTAAAAAGAATCTAAAGCAGTTTTACTGCTTCGTATGAAATCCTGTCTTGATCTGTCATTTGCTCTGTTCTACCTAAATACTCAAAACCAGCTGTTGCAACTTCCTTATTCATTCCAACTCTTTCCATAGCACCTATAATGTTCTTTCTAGGAATCTGCAATCCAGCTAAATCAGCGTATTGTATTAACCATTGGAGAGCCAATGTTGAACTTCTTTCATTAATAGTTCTAAGAGAACCTATAATAGCTGCTCTAATCTTTTCATCATCTATCTCCCCTTCTGATTTAAGCCTTTGATATACTTCTGTACAAGGTTCTGATTTATTCATTATTCCATTATAAAAACCTTTTCTTAATCCTGAGAAATCTCCTATTAATTCAGCAGCTTCAAATCTTTGTTCTGTCGAGTATTTACTATCATCTAAATTTGTTGATATAGTCACTAATTCTTGTTTGGACCTGCGATGTAACCTAGAAAGACCTGATGTTTGCGTAAATATTGCTTTAAAACCATCAAATATATTGCCCATCCCCCTACCATGTTTTTGTGCCATCTTGCAAGCTTCATAAATCTTTTCTAAGTTTTCACTAAGGACATAAAATGTAATTGCATGACCATATGCTCCTTCATAATGCTCAATTTCATTCTGCCGAAATATATTTCTTTGCTCCCACTTATGTTTCATAAAAGCATCTCCCACTGCCTCATATGCTCTTTTTGGATCTTCAGAAGCATTAATCATAACTTTTACTTTTGCAATCATTGCATGACGAAGATTTTCTCTTGACCTATGTAAAAGAGCATATTCTTCATCTGTAGGAGATTCTCCCCTAGTACCTCGATAAAGATGACTCAATGAAGCGTGATAAGCATTTGATTTCTCAAAAAATACTCTTAATCCATCTACATCAAGTGCCATTGTCCTAACATCCCTTAATTCATTATCTCTATCAACATCACTACCATGATCTAACTTTGATTGGTTCCATACTATCTCCACCACTGCCTTAGCTATACCCCCATAATTTTGAATTTTTAAATTTCTGCCTAAGCATGTAACTGGGTGGTACATAACAAAGTTATGATTTGTAGTTAATCTCGCCATTAAATCATCAGTTCCTTCAGAATTGTCTAATAATCGCAATATATACCTGCCATCCATTGATACCCGCTCACCTCTTTCCTTATCTAATAAGTGCTTTGCAAAAGCTCTCCTGTCTAGTGGTGCATTAAGATATCTATCAAATACCACATTGCCCCTTTCTGCACCAACTCTAGAAGCAGAATCCCATAATTTAAGTAATGATTCATAGTCTCTACTAGATACTAGATCACCAACAACCACATCAAGAACATCATCTGGTGAAGATGCTGCTATATCACCTAAATGTTTGGTTATAAGGGAGTGTTTTAAAGAACCACCTACTTGTTGTATTATTTCAAAAAGATTTGAAGCAGTTTGTGTATCCGACATAGTTCCCACCTCATACCAACCAAAACACACCCAAGTTTATAAACATTTATATGTTTGAAACCATAAAATCAATACATTTATAAATAACTATCCAATTCTCATCATCAGGTTACTTCAATATATATCAAAGGACACAATATTTTGTTAAAATATTGGGCCTTTGATTATTAATAAAAGACGAAGTTTTTTATTATAACCAATCTAATGCCGCAAGGCGTGAAACTTTAAAATGACAATGTACGATGTTGATGCAACTGAATTGATAGAAGCAGTAGCTAAAGAGCTGCAAAAAGAAGAATCTATAACTCCCCCAGCTTGGGCTGTTTTCGTTAAAACAGGCGTTCATAAGGAAAGGCCACCTGCCAGGCAGGATTGGTGGTATGTTAGGGCAGCTTCTATATTAAGAAAAGTTAGATTAAAGGGCCCTATTGGTGTTTCTAAATTAAGGACAATTTATGGCGGTAAAAAAAGCAGAGGCCATAAATCTGAAATTTTCAAAAGAGGTTCTGGGAATATAATAAGGAAATTATTGCAGCAGCTTGAAAAATCCGAGTTGCTAAAAAAAGAGAAAAAAGGAACGCATAATGGAAGGGTAATAACCCCAAAAGGAATAAAATTACTTGATAATGTATCAAAAAAAATTGCTGGCAGCAAACCTGTTGAAAAAGTAGAACAGCCAAAGGCAGAAAAGCCAAAGCAAGAAGAGAAAAAACTAGAACAGCCAAAAGAACAGGCTAAGGAAGAAAAGCCAAAACCAACAGAAGAAAAAACAGAAAAAATAGTAGAAAAAACAAAGGAATTTGCTCAAGGAAAAACACCAGCAGCAGAGAAGTTAATAGAAGAGGCTAAAAAAGAACATCCTAAAAAAAATGAGAATAAACAAGCTGAAAAACTTTTTGATTCGAAGAATCAAAAAGGGTTAGGAAATTCGAAGAATTTCCAAAGCGTTCCAACAGCAGCTGAATTAGCTGCAAAAAAGCAAGAAAAAAATGAGTGATGAGTTAGAAGAACGGAAAATCAAAGATTTTCCTTCTTCAAAATCTGACGATTTAGAAGAGATAAAAAGAAGAAAATTAATAGAGCTGCAAAGGCAACAAGAAGAATCATTGCAATCACAATTGCAGGAACAACAGCAATTACAGGCTCAACTTGAGCAGTTAGAGGCTGTTGTTAAGCAATTTTTAACAAAAGAGGCATTTCAAAGATATGGCAACTTAAAAGCTGCACACCAAGATAAGGCAGTTCAGTTGTTGGTTGTTTTGGGCCAGGCAATGCAAAATGGCCAGATAAAGGAAAAAATCACAGATGAGCAATTAAAAAACATATTAAAACAATTACAATCAGAAAAAAAGGATTTCAAAATAACAAGGAAGTAAAATGTCAAGATATAAGCACCCAAGCAGAAAAAAAAGATTAACAAAATTAAACACCCAGACTAGATGGGCCCCTTTTTGGACCGTTCCAAAAAAATACGGAAAAGGAAGAAGAGTTCATCCAGGCAGGCATACTGTTGTTAAGAGAAGCTGGAGAAGGACAAAAACCAAAGCTTGAAAATGGCAGATAAAAAAGACAAAAAGGAATCCAAGGTTATCCTGGAGAGAGTGTATAATGTTCCTCTTAGAAAGAAATATCAAAGAGCGCCTAGATGGAAGAGAACAAATAGGGCTGTAAAGGCTTTAAGGGAATTCGTTCTAAAAAATATGAAGGCAAAAGAGGTTAAGATAGGAAAATACTCTAATTTAGAGCTATGGAAACACGGCATTAAAAATCCACCCCATCATATTAAGGTTGTTTGCAAAAAAGATGAAGAAGGTATTGTTAAAGTTGAGATTGAAGGGGCACCTGAAGAGAAGATTAAAGAGGCGCCAAAAAAAGCAGCCAAGAAACCAAAGAAAGAAGAGGAAGTTGAGATAAGTGTCAAGGATGCTTTGGGTGGGGAAGAAGACAAGTTAGAAAAGATGGAGAAGAAAGAAGAGGCAGTTAAGGAAGAAAAAGCAGATGAAGCCAAAAAAATTCAAAAAGAAGAAATAAACGAGATGAAAAAAGAGGAATCAGCTTTAAAACATCACGCTCTCAAACAGCCAAAAGTGCCAAAAAGAGTTGAGCAGCACCCAACTGCGCCAATGCAGAAAGGATAAATTTAAAATAAGCAATACTTTTTCTTTATAATTATGAACCAATTGCCATTCGAAACCATTAAAAGGGAAATATTGATTAAACAAGAATCAGTAGCCAATTTCGGATGCAAACCAGAGGAAAGAGATACACAAGACTTGATCAATTATGGTATTGTTAATATAGATAAGCCATCAGGCCCAACATCACATCAGGTAAGCGATTATGTAAAAAGAATTCTTAAGCTTAGTAAAGCAGGCCACTCAGGCACGTTAGATCCTCATGTAACCGGAGTCTTGCCAGTTGCTTTGGGAAGAGCAACAAGAATAGTTCAGGCACTATTGCCAGCAGGAAAAGAATATGTTACCTTAATTTATTTACACAGGCCAGTAGAAGAGAAAGCAATAAGAGAGGTTTTTGAAAAATTCACAGGGAAGATAAGGCAATTGCCCCCAATTAAAAGCGCAGTAAGAAGAATTGAAAGAACAAGGCAAATCTACTATATGGAGCTTCTTGAAATCGAAGGCCAGCACGTTTTATTCAAAGTAGGCTGCCAGGCAGGAACATATATAAGGAAACTTTGCCACGACATCGGTAAAAAACTAGGCACCGGAGCGCATATGGCAGAATTGAGAAGGACAAAAGCAGGCCCATTTGACGAATCAACATTGACTACCCTCCATGATCTAGCAGACGCTTTCTATTATTACAAAGAAGAAAAAAATGATAAATTTATCAGAAAAATAATCCAGCCTATGGAACAAGCTGTAAAATATCTGCCAAAAGTCTGGGTTTTAGACAACGCGATAAAACCATTAAGCCATGGAAGGCAGTTAGCTGTTCCCGGAATAAGTAAATTAGAGTCAGGAATTAATAAAGAGGATGTTGTTGCAGTAATGACCTTAAAAGATGAATTGATTGCTTTGGGAAAAGCAAGAATGAGCTCTGAAGATATTATGAAAAGTGATAATGGAATTGCTGTGAAGAGCGAGAGCGTGTTTATCCAGGTATAATCCCTAAAAACTCAAGTGCTTTTTCGTGCTTTTCATTCGCTACTTGAAGGCTGTCTTCTCTTGTTACACCAGCATATCTTGCGAATTCGCCCCTTATTCCCTCATAATCCGACCCTGAGCCATACCTTACCCTGAGGATTTTTCCATGATGTGAGAGTCTTTTTTTTCCAGACATCCTTTGCCTTACCTTTTCTTCAAAATTATGTATCTCTCTTTCAAGAACCTCTGGGTCATCTGGTGTTGCAGCCAAGACGGATTGTTTTAGGGGATTAGGGGGAGTGCAGATGTATATCTTATCTACATTAATCAATGCAGATGAAGGGATCACATAGCATCTTGACACTTCACCAAGGTCAATGTAAGTATAACCTAATGCTTTTGTTATTGAGTCTATCAAGGCAACATCAATTTCAGGTCCGCCTAAGGCAGCATAATATCTGTAGAATAGATAACCTTTTGGGTTAATACATCCAGGATCAAGAAATCCCTCTTCTTTTGCTTCTGCCAGGAAATCATGCTTTGCTACAAAGAACAATGATATTAATGCATCCAAGTAGTGCCCCCTATATCCTCTCCCTTTTTCACAGCTGCCTGAACCATAAACAGCATCTAAATTCCTTCTTTGCGGCTCTGGCAAAAGACGAGCATATACAGGATACAATTCCTTAATCCTTTCTTTGAATTTAGCTACACCTTCTTCAAGTTTTGGTGAATTTACAACAGTATCAGAACCAAACCAATTGAAGTCTTCCCAAAGTTCTTCTGCAAGCTCGCCTATACTGGTGGTATGCTCTTTTCTTTGGTGTTCCCTTAACAGTTGTTTGCTAAAAAGAAGAGAAGGAAGCTCATACATCCTTCCGGCTTCTATAAGCTCTATCTCCTGGCTGTCAAGCAGCCTATAACTATCATCAACCGGGACACTTTTTTTCAACAAGGATTCAACTGCTTTTTCTAAATTTCTTGGATTTAAATAAAATGTATGTCCATCTCTCGACAACCAATGGCTTATTCCTAGAGCATTGTTTGCCCTTGCATAAAGTATTGGATCATCAGCAACCAATGCAATCCTTCCATTTCTTACCCTAAGCTCAGCAGGCTTAGCATTAAACCAGTCAGATATTAAAGCCTTTACAACATCAGGCAGAGAGCAGTTAGAATTTTCTTCGAAAAAATTTGTTACTCTATCGCTATCAACACCATGAAACCTTGCTCTGATAATGCTTTCTGGTGTAAGCCTATAAGCTGCATACTGCTCATGCCCATTTGAAGCCTGCTCTGCAATTTTTTTCAAAAAGGCTTCAGCTTTCTCTGAGCCCTCTATAGTTCTCTCTAAGTGAATCAATCCTGTTCCGTCTATCACCAAAGGTTTTGGCATTTAAATCACATATATGTAACTACTAACTAGAGAAAAATCAAGCTTTGTTTAAAAATATAACTGAAATCTGAGAATTATTCAGGCTCATTGATAATATCATTCTGAATCCTTTTGGATTCATTTAAAATACTTAAGAAAACTTCTTCAACAAATCCTTCCTCTAATCCTTGTTCCTTTGCAATACTCTTTAATGTTTTCATAATCTCAACTTCCCTTTCTTCATCGAAGACAGCAATATTATTCTTTTTCTTATAATCAGCAATCTCAGGCATCAAAGACATTCTCTCAGCAAGAGCAGTGATTATAACAGTATCTATCCTGTCAATATGCCTTCTCAGGTGTTTAATCTTACCTTCATCTTTCATAGTAAGCGCAGAATTAAAACCTCTTTATAAAGTTTTTGTTGTGATGGCAATTAATCAACAGTAAACAATTCAGAATCGTGAACATCAAATATGCCCAATCTTGCGCAGGCATCTAGCCACCCATGAGCATAGTTAAGTGCAGCAAATGCATTGACAAAATCTCCTTTCTTATAGAAATGCTCTGCATCTGAGAAATATCTTTTTATCATATCAAGGCAATCTGCTCTTTCTTTCACAAGGCTAGTCCTATTAGGGCTTTTCTCAGCTTGTGATATGGCCTTTTTTGTAACAGAGAAATACCTCTTTAATTTATCTTCTGTTACCTGATTCATGCTTCTTTCTTCTTGCTCTTTTCATACTCTTCGCTAGTAGGATAAGGCCTTTTAACAGTAATCGGAATAACACCTGCTGCAAATTCCTTCTTGGCAATCTCCACAGGGTTGTATTTTATCTCCTCTAGGTCTTTCTCGCTAAACTTAACTAAGAAAGGAGCGCCCATGGAAATCTGCAAAGCTCTTGCCCCAAGTATTCTAGCAGATTCGTATTTAGTAAATTTTTCTTCATCCATTTTTCAATGCACCTCTAAGTTCTTTTCCTTTTTCTACTCCAATATCAATCATCTTATCAATATCTTCTTGTGTCAAAGGGGCTTCTCCTCCCTTTTGTAAAGCGCATAAAGTGCCATCTTCTATTGTAGCTACTGTCAAACGAGCGTCAATAACTTTTTCCTCTTCTGTTGTAGGATCCACTAGATATTTGTTCCCTATCTTACAAACCGTAACAGATAAAGGAATGTTTTTTAGAGGCAGTTTTTTGCTTGTTTTCTCTTTATAGATGACCTTTTCACCATCAAATTTAGGAAACACTGTATTCTGCAAAGCAGCATATGCGCATAACGCAGCAGAATCAAACAGATTGCCTGCATCATTAAGTGATATTGCATCAATAATCACAAGCCATACATGCTCCCCTTCTTTAATGCACAATTTCTTAAAATCAATTGTTTTGCTCTCTCTAATTCCCCTGTCAATAACTCTTGCAATTTCTATTGCCTGAATTCCTGGAGGACCAGATTCAAACTCAGGGTTGGACATTGGCAAAAGCTCTGCTCCAACTATAATTGTTCCTTCACCAGGGCTGTCAGGGTAAGGTTCACCAACCTCTAGCTTGACTCCGACCAATATTTCTGTATCACCCAAAGTAACTTTAGCAGAACCCTCTGCTGTTTTTGTGAATCCATACTCTACTTTCAATGGTTTTCTATACTCTAATGGTTTTCTTCCATCTAATCTTTTGTCTGATTCAAGAAGAGCAATCACATGCTGTTTTAAATCTTCATTCATTCTGCATCACCCTTAACATTATTATACTTTTCCTTAAGCGCTTTTTTCTGTATCTCATAAATCTTTTGACAGGCATTTTTTCCCATTTCAATCGCTTTTGAAAGCTGCTCTTTGGATACTAACCCATCCATTTGAAGCAAAGTAATCTTTCCTGAACTTGGCATTATTGCAATAGGAATATCTGCTACTGGCCCGTCTTCATAAGATTCTTCTGAATAATCTAAATCAACTAAAATCTTATCATCCACTCTGCCTACTGAAACAGAAGAAACTAAATCTTTCATCAACAAACCAGCATCTGCTAATGCCATTGCTGCAGCATTTATGCCGGCTGTTCTGGAGCCTGCTTCTGTTTCTGGAAGCTCAATAAAGACATCCACAACAGAATTTGGATATTCTTCAAGGTTAAGCACAGGCAACAATGCTTTTGCTGTAACCATTGAAATCTCTTTTGATCTTCTAGATCCTCCTGGCCTGACTCTTTCGCCCGAAGAACTAAAAGGCATCATATTATAATTGCATCTTAATATGCCCTTAGAAGGATCCTGCAAAAACCTGGGGTATAAATTTCTAGGGCCATACACAGCTGCATAAGCCCATGTATTTCCAAACTTAAAATAAGCAGAACCATCAGCCCTTTTAATAACCCCGACTTTTGCCTCTACTTTTCTAAACTCCTCAAATCCCCTGCCGTCTAATCTTTTTTTATAACTCATTGTGGACCACCTAATTTAACTCCTGTTTCTTTTTCCAGAAATTTCTGAATCTTATCCGTTAGCCCTTTTAAGTGGCTCTCGTCTTCTATCTTTCTTATTGTCCTCTCTACCAAAAGCTCTTTATCTGGCTCACCTTCTACCCATACTAAGCCATTCTGCCCTACTATAATCTTACAGCCGCTTGCTTGTTTCAGCATGCTGACCATAGAGCCTTGCTTTCCAATTATTCTTGGAACCTTATATGGGGAGACTTCAATCACCCTTCCGCCCTTAATCTTATGCAGGCCAGGCCCTTTGGCTGATACATCTATCAGCTTTTGTGAAGTCACATTTGTAATCCCGCAGACAAGATAGTCTCCAAGATTAAAATACTGGGTTAGGTCAGCTCCTTTCTGTATATATGAAGAGCTTGCTTCTGAAATTGACATCATAGCAGAATAAGCAGAGTTTGTGTCTATTCTCCATCCGCTGAAACTGATATCAATAACCTTCCCTATTATTATATCATTCTTTTTTGGATTATATCTTCCTGACAATGGAATCAGCTTGAGGGTTCTGCCATCAATATAAGTTAACCCTAATCTTCCAGCTAATATTTTATCTCCGTCTCTGTAAGTTCCTACACCAGGCAGATTATCCATACCTTCTGCCAATACTTCGCCAGGAACTACAATTTCCTTTTCCGTTACTAATAGTTTGCTCATTTTATTCATCACCTTACATTTAGTACTTTAGTCTCAACATTACCGTGGCATAGTGCATTTAGCTTATTGTGGAAATCCTCTTCTAACCCGCCGGGGATCTCTACAACAACAACCAAGCTGCCATCTGTCTGCCAGTCTTCTCTTATTTTTTTTCCAAATGAATTTAATATTGGATAGGATTTTGCTGCAAACTCTGGCGGTATCTTTACAGCCATCTCTTTGATCTCAAACTTTATCGGCAATATTGCCCTTATAGCCTTTAGCGCCTCTTCAACTTGTTTGCCAACATCCTTAACCTCGTCAATATGAAACTTTGCCTCTTCTAAAGCAGCCTCTATCCTGTTAGGAGGATGCGGAGTATGTGTTCTGGGGTCAACAGCATTTCTATGTATCATATTAATGATCTGCCTTTTCTTTTGTTCCCTCAGCTCATCTCTATGTTTTGCTGTAATTGGAATATCCCCTTTTTGTATTATGAGTTTTGCAACTTCTAAAGGATCGTCTGTTTTAAAGATATTATTCAAATCATTTGGGGAAGCTTCCATGCCTTTTCTTGAATCGGTAAATATCTTTTGAGCTGCTAAAACCTCCCTTATATCTATATCAGCGCCGGATTTTAAGGCCAAAGCCTGAGTACTATCTGCTAAGATCTCAAAATTCTGCCCATGGGTTTTCAATTTTATTATATTTGCTTCATCTACTGCAATCATTTTATTTCTTCTTAACCTTTTTTACAACGCCCAAGTTTCTCTCAATAGTTTCCTTTGAGAATTTCTTGAACTTCTTTTCATCAATGCTGATATAAGCAGCATCTATCCTTTCAGTAGCGAAATTATCCCCTAAAACTTTCTTCAAAGCCTTTAGGCATAATTTTAACCCTTCCTCTATCTTCAATTCAGGATTATATTCTTTATGTAAAATCTCTTCTATCTCTACTTCGCCTTCGCCTATAACACTTGCTTTGTATTCAAAGAATATTCCAGTTGGGTCTGTTTCATATAAGCTTGGCTTATTTCCGTCTATCCCGCCAATCAAAACAGAAACACCAAACGGCCTTAACCCTCCGCTTTGTGTGCATATCTGCTTTAGATTAGCAATATCCTTTACTATTGTTATAACATCAACCGGGCTGTCATATGTTACCCTATGCTGCTGTCCTTTTAGCTGTGCTCTCTCAATTAAAACTCTGGCATCAGATAAGATTCCTGAAGCAGTAGCACCGATATGATCATCTATCTGCCATATCTTCTCTACACTTTCCGGTACAACTAAACTATCAACAATCCTTTTGTCTGTAACAAACAATACGCCATCAGAACATATCATTCCAATAGCAGTAGATCCTTGTCTTACTGTTTTTTTTGCATATTCAACCTGCAGTAATCTTCCATCCGGGCTGAACATAGTTATTGCTCTGTCATAACCCATTAATTGATGCGGCATTGGTTCAACCATTTTATTTTTCACCTCATATTTCAACTAGCTAATTTTAAATATCTTTCTTCAGCTTTTTTTAAAATTCCGCTCATCCCTACGGTTCTGATTTTCTTACTCTTCTTAAGTCCGTCAATCAAAACTCTTGCGTGGCTATTATTTACCCTAAAAATCCCTCTTTGTATTCCAGGTTTATACTTATTCTTTAAAAACCTTATGTCAGCTTGCTGGTATTTAACACCCAGAACATTAAAAGCAGACTTTTTAATAGCATTATGGATAGCTGAATCATCATCTAAGTCGTTTGAGATAACCTCAAACACAATATACCTTTTTTTCGGCCTTTGACTAGGTTTTACCTTCATCTTACAAAGTTGTGAGAAAACTTTCAATTCTCCTTTTCTTCTCTCACTTCATAGGTAAGAATTAGTTTATTATATATAAAGTATTCGGTTTTTAGTATGTGATTTCGGTTTTTATCAGTCTAATGGGCTTTTGATTTTCTTCAAATCATCAGTTCGCCCTCTTGCATAACCCTGCGTTGTTTTTATGTCAGAATGGCCTAAAAGCCGCTGGATCTTGTGCATAGGCAGCCCATCTTCAAGAAGATGAGTTGCAAAGCATGCCCTTAATAGGTGAGGATAAACTCTTCTTTTTATGCCTGCTCTTTTCGCAGCTAGTTTTACTATTTCCTCAGCAGTTCTTATCGTTATATGCTCTCCAAAACCATTATCAAATAAATAATCTGATTGTTGTTTCCTTCTTGCTAAATACTGGTTTAAGTCATCAATAAACCTTCTTGAAGTAATTGTGAATCTGTCTTTATTCCCCTTTCCTTTTCTTATAAATACTATGTTATCCTGGATGTCCCCTGCTTTTACCTTAACACACTCCCCAACTCGCATTCCAGATGAATAAAGCAGTTCAATCAATAATCTATGTTTCAATGAGTTTGTATTATCAATCATAGCCTTAACTTTTTCTTTCGGCAAAACAGGGGTCAGATCTTTAGGAATCTTTGACCTCTTTATATTCTTAAATATATTCTTCCTGAGATAACTTTCATAATAACATTTCAAAGAATTAATAGCCATATTCATTGTTCTTGGGCCAGCGCCACCTAAAATAAGATAATTCAAATAAGCCTTTATATCCTTTGAAGTTATGCTTCTCTGCTCTTTTTTAATAAAGTCTAGAAATCTATCATTGTGGTAGAGATAAGCATCAATACTCTGATTACTGAAGTTCCTTACTCTTAACTCTAAAACAAAATTCTTAAACCTTTTTCTTAAAATCTCTTTCCTTGTTGGCCCTTTTTTCCTGGGGAAATAGTGGAAAAATTTCATCTGAATCACCTTCCAGAAAGGCTTCCAGAGCATTTGAGTATATAAACCTCACGGACACCCATGGCAAGTGGCAAGTGAACCGTTGATTTTGCCCCCTTAAGCCCCAAAACACCCGAATTTCAAGGAATCGGGCATGGCAAGTGGTGGCAAGTGAGAAATACCGGATTTCTCCCCTAAAGCCCCTGAAACCCCCTATTTTCAGTGGATCAGCCATGTAGTATAACATCCCTATTAAACTCATTGGTTCGTTTAATAGGTGTTACACAAAATCGCCCCCTTATATTTTTTAAATAAAATATAGTCTGCTTCGCAGAGATTGATTAGGGGGCGACTCTTCGCCAGCCCCTTCGGGGACGTT
>Ga0268276_1000393_pt1 | contig 52310 bp, 49 predicted proteins | sample saktaG_4_FD_190145 | JGI IMG/M metagenome (GOLD analysis project Ga0268276, IMG submission 190145) | Saline water microbial communities from Sakinaw Lake, British Columbia, Canada - sak_2010_1_5_45m | ecosystem: Environmental > Aquatic > Non-marine Saline and Alkaline > Saline ...
AAATCGAGTAGGAGGTAAATGATTAATTCATTTACCGTCCTCTCACACCACCGTACGTACCGTTCGGTATACGGCGGTTCGTTAGAAATTAGCTACTTGTGTATATCTTTCTGTTGGCATATACATTTTCGTTGTTTCTTCTGTTATCAAACGCCGAAAGAATACTGGGCACTTTTCCATTATCTCCAGCTTCCAGCCTTCCATCCTGGAAATAGTCTTCATGAGAAGTTGTCTGCTTTCTTGGTATTTCTTTCGAGTTCTTCAAACTTTTAGAAACCTCCTAACGTTCAGCCCTTCGATTGATGTATATCAATCTACTATGGCGTCTGCTGACTTCTGACAGTTCAATCATACATCACTGTATGAGTTGTTGTCTTAAAGTTCATCTCACAACATATCTGTCAGACCTCCCCAGGTAAGAACGATTACTTTCACTCCATCTATCTGCTACATTTACACCGCCTGTTTCGGATAGTTTTGGGCTTTGTTTTGTTGTGCAAACTTACCCACAAGCATATGCCTTATATGTAGTTTGTATTCCTAAAGACCTGAAGTTTTGCCGCCGACTTCCTTCAGATTCCACCTCACGATGGACACCCTTGTCTTGAGCTAATGGTTGGCACTATCGACCCCCATATCGGACTTTCACCGACTAGTAATCACCCATGCTGGGCACACCTAAACAACCCACCCGCTAAGCAGGTGGGTTTAAGAGGCCTCTAAAAGAGGCCAAATTCCTGTTGCTCACTCTCTTCTTTCTTTTCTCTCTTTTCTTGATACTTTACATATTTTCTAATTTTGTTCTCGTCCAGGCCTATAGAACTTACACAATATCCCCGACTCCAAAAGTGATTTCCCCAATAGGGTTTCTTCCTGAGAGTAGGAAAACTTTTGAAGAGTTTTATTGCTGTTTTGCCCTTTAGCATTCCCATCACTTCGGATATTGATAATCTGGGAGGTATAGAAAGTATCATATGTATATGGTCCTCTTTTACATTCATTTCCAGTATCTCTATAGTTTTCCATTCACACAGCATCCTTAAGGTTTGTTCTACGAATTCAGCCACTTGACCTTTTAATATTCTGTATCTGTACTTTGGACACCAGACTATGTGATATTTACATTGATAGATTGTATGAGATAATTTTTTCCATTTAGTCATATCTTATCTTAACATATATATCGGTTTTTATGGTAAAACCGTTTATCCATTACCACCTTCAAAGAAGGTGGTTTTTTAAGGTGAAATAAACTCTTTATAATCAGTGCTGTTAAAGTATTTCTTTACGTTACCACTATTAATGACTATTCTTTTTAATTCAAAATTATTGTTAACGGTATTTATACCTTCTAAGGTAGTGAAGGCTCCATGGAAATTATATTCTTCTAATAGCCCCAAGTGCAAGAAACTATAATCATCTCTAGTACCATTTGGATATGCAAAGAATAATTTGTTATAGTTTGGTAATTCACTTAAGCATGCATCGTTTTTCTCAATTTCAAAAATAAATTCTTCTCGAGAAAGCAAAGAACAGAGTGTATGGCTATGTCCATGCCTACAAATTTCAATATTTGTTGGCATATTTTTTAACTGGTATAAACTTAAGGATTTAGGTAAAGCATCTTTACGATGAACAAATTGAGATAAAATACGCTCTCGCTTCCCGAATCTCATATTTTTTAACAGATCAATTATATCATTTTCTTGATCACTATTAAGACCCGCATCATTAAATACTTTTTTTATAGTTTTGGAATTTAACCTAATAGCAACTTCCCACCAAAATGGAATTTCATTTACCGTATAATAGGTCGGAATAAAAATTGCCGCGGGAATTTCGTATTTACACAAAATGGGGATTGCACTATTTACTAAGTCATAATAGCCATCATCAAATGTAATGGAGTAGTGTAAAACTTCACTTTGAATAAAAGACAGACCATCATTAAGAGTAACAACTCTATTTGTGGTAGATAGAAATTTTATAAATTTTTCAAAGTCCTTAACCCCCACACTTAGTCCAAGAGGATCGTAAACATCAGCAACACGATGAAAGCAGAAAACGCATAAGCTCAATGGAATACCTCCGTATATACTTTAAAGTAGTTTGTTTGAATAAAATTTCTATTCGATTTTGGAGAATCACATTTAAGACACATAGGAAATAATGGTTTTTCTTTGGATAGTCGCTTCGCCTTTTTCAAGCGAATAGAATTGATATTGTCTGTATAAACATTTCCTTCAATGTTCATATTACTTGAGTCACAACAACAAGGAAGTATCTGGCCAAGCCAATCAATAAAGATACTCTCCCCATATTCCAAGCAAACATGCGGACTGGGATTTATACTAAAGTCTACCTTATCAGAGCTAACCTTGCATAATTCTTGGTCAATTGTTCCAGCTCTATTCCACGCCCTCCAGGTCACAAACTCTACACCTAAGGTTTGAGCCATTTGTTGAACCATTTCCACCTTTGCTACAGATTCTTTATGAATCACCATACCCAATGAAACTTCACATTTTTGATCAAGTTTTTCAAACTCGTGTAAAAACATTTTGAATTTTGAAGTGAAAGATTTGTGTTTACTCTCAAATGGCACATGATCCATTATATTATCGGCCAAGTGATAGCTAATTTCCAAACGATCAATACTATTGGACAATTGAGTTACATCTGGAAAGTTGATACCGTTAGAGGATAGTATCAATTTTGCATTCGATTTTTCTTTTATTAAACCGCAAAATTCAAACCACTTTGGATGAAGCATAGGTTCTCCAATACCACATATGTTTATGGAATCAATATCATTAGGTAGAAATTTATTCACTATTGCTCTCATTGTCTCTTTCGTCATTAAGCCAAGCCCCCGGGCATTTTTGATATCAAGTCGCGGGCATATATTGCAGTTTAACTGACACTTTGATGTCAGTTCAATTTCAAGCATTCGTCCAATCAGCTGAGGAAAATCTTCTATTTTTGAATAGCTGTTATAGCAAAGCTTTTCCGTTAAACCATCAAATGAATTACCTTCGCAAAAAGGCGGTATAATCTGTATTTGTTTTTGTGCCATTATTTATCCATCCCTAGAATTATTTTCAGAAAACGTTTTTTGAATCTCTCAAATGAAAAAGTATCTTCATACAGTTTGCGAGAATTTTTACCGCACTGAAAAAGAAAGGCAGAATCTTTTTCATATAAAAAAATAGCATTAAAAATGGTTTCAGGTGACACATTATCAAGAAGAATACCATTTATTCCGTGTTGAACAGCATCTGCTGTACCACCTACATTTGAAGCAATGATTGCTACACCAGCGGAAAGAGCTTCTAGTAATGCAAGACTCAAGCCTTCTTGCTGCGATGGTAAAATAAATATGTCTATCGCTTTAAAGAATTTACGCTTTGCCTCCCCGTTAACTTGCCCAACCAGTGCAACATTTTTTAATTTATTTGCACCTATATATTCTCTTAAGGTATTAATTTCTTGACCTCCTCCAGCAAATATAAAATTAATATTTTTACCCAAATCACAGAATTTCTTTGCTGCTTTAAGAATCTCAATTTGACCTTTTCTAAGGTTACGCATTGACCCAAGAAATCCAATTGTAATTTTATCGGAATTATTTTTTCTTTTATTATAAAACATAACTTCAGGTACTCCGTATTCACAGACCTTGAGAAGTTTATTTAGCAACATGTGCCTTTCATTCAAATATTTTTCCCGCAAGGCGTTGCTCCCAATTATAACATCAGTACAGCATTTATTAACAAGCGCGTCAATCTGTATTCCATCAATATTGAAAATATTGTCAGGTGTTGAATGAGGTATTAATATTCTTCGTGTAATTTTATTCTCTTGCGCGGATTGTAATGCAAGGAACGTTGAGAAATTCCATGGGTAACCACCATTATTTGCGATTACAATGTGAGGCATGATTCCCTTATAAAGATTGTCAATCCAATTTGTAAAACCATAATACCCATTAAAAGATTCATGTTCTGTTGTTATAGGGGGGAACCTACTATTCCAACAATGAATAGATGTGAGTTTAGTTTTGTATTTTTCAAACGACTTATAAATTGGAAAGCCCGTATACGCCAAATAAAGGGAAAACTTGGTAAATAATGTATCTATCAAATACAAAACATACTGTTCAGACCCTCCAAAGGAGTTGGCTTCGGTATATATTAACACGCGATTTTTCATTATTTTTTACTCCAAAAATGAAGTTAGTTTACTAACAGTATGCTTCTCTGGTGATAAACTCGAAAGTGCAAATATCTCTTTTATACATTGAGAAAAAGAATCCAGAATAAAGTTTTGTCCCTTTTTAATTCTCTCATCTAATTTTTCTTCTCCCACTGAAACCATAATACTACAAGCTCTGACTCCTCTGAGGCATGAAACAACATACAGGCATGACGTTTCCATGTCTGTAGCAAGGATCCCAGCTTTCTTCCATTTAAGCCATTGTTCCTTTTGTGTATTTGGAGAAAGTTGCAATTCTAATTTTTCGGAATAAAATGAATCTTTTGTATGGGTTATACCACAACAAAAACAATGTTTATATTGAATTAAGTGCTGTGAAAATATATGTATTAATTCAATGTCAGCTACTGCAGGGAAAGAAAGGTCTACGTATTGAGAACTTGTTCCCTCTTCTCTGATGGCAGCTTTGGATAATATAATTGAACCTGGAGGTAGTCCTTCTTTAATCGCCCCACAAGTACCTATCCGGATAAAACATTTAACACCAATCATACATAATTCTTCAACAACAATTGCTAATGATGGGCAACCAATTCCAGTGCATACAACAAGAACATCAATATTAGCAACTCTCGTTTCAGAAATAAAAAAACCTCTACGAGTTGATATTCTGTTATTTTTTCCAAAGTAATTACAAACAACATCCACTCGATCGGTAGAACCAACTAGTATCGCAATTTTGCATTCCGTTTTGTTTATTCCGATATGTTCCACTATTAAACCTCTGTTTTAATACAACTATTAACAGCCATCTGAATTTCGAAATCTACGCCATAATCATTATTTCCTGTTTTAAGTGACTGTAATAAATTATCACTAAGATATTCCTTGCCACACAAAACTTGAAATAACTGCGAAATAGCGTATTTCACTCGGTTATCTTGCTCTAAATAAAAACAACTATGAATTTCCTCAACTATTGAAACACTAAAATCAGTTCCCAAATAACGTGCTATTGCATTAATAGCTTCATACCTAACCAAATAATTTTGATGATTTTTGCATAGATATAAAAGCAGCGAGATGGGAAAGTCGTATTTGCAAGACTCATAGATTCTACCTAAGCACCAAATGGAAACAGCAATCACCTTATCTGGTCGACTATTCTCGTGTAGAATGTTCATGATGTCGACAATAGTATCCCTAATGTATATATTAGAAGTGATTTCACCAATTATATAAAGGCTTGTTAAAACATCATCATGATTCTTGCTATTTAGTAATGTTTTTAAGCAATGACATGATTTTTTCTGTGATGAAAAATCATCAGATGAGCCCATAACAAATGCTGCGTATAATTTCTCTTCACCGGAAGCTGTATTAAACTTATTAGTAACTAATTCCAACGAATCTGGAAGTAATTTCCTTAATGACCATGCTGCTTCATTCCTAGGATAAAAAGAATTATCTTTTAAAGCTTTTGTTAGGTAAAAAATAGATTTTGCATTGGGGATATTCCCCAAGGTTTGGGCAATGCGCCAACGTACATCAAAATCCCAATGCCTTAGTAGATGAAACCCTAATAATTCAATAATTTCGTCTGTTATCAAGCCATTTGAAACGGTGTTGCAGATTAAAGATGCTTGCATTACATCTTCCCATCGGCTTGAAGAAGTTAATAATTCTTTAGCCTCATGTATTTTGTCCTGATAATGCGTAGAGGATATATTCGGATATTTTCGATCTATTCGTTCATTATGCCCATAGTGATATACATATGCATCCTGATTAAAAAACACGTAACCTTCTCCTTTTGATAAAATTTCTTTTGTCCAGAAATGATCTTCGAGTTCATAAACTTTCTCGCTAAATTTATTAAGTTCCCATATTTTGCGTTTAAAAGCTGAATTTGCATTCCAAAAATCTGAATCACTGTATTCTTTCCGATTTGATGAAAAATTAAAAATATCTAAATCCCGCTTATCCAAGAACTGTGAATAGAAAGGATATATTTGAGCGCCATATGTAGCTATAAGCGTTCTATCATGCATAGGTTTTAGAAGTGGTGAAATTAATTTCCTGAGCCAATGATTATTTCCAGGTAACGTATGTGCGCTTAGTACCACTATTACCGAACCACTAGATTTACCTATGGCCATATTCAATGCTTTTCCAGGTTCATAATGATCAATATCTAAAACAATGTCCGAAAAATATTCAGCTATAGCTCTTGAATCATCCGTAGACTTGTTATTGACTGCAATCAATTCAATAGATGCGTCAATTACTTGTTGGCGTAGTGCTTTAAAAACTGTTGGCAAATATAAAGCTTCATTGTGAAACCTGATTATTATACTGATAACTTTATTATTTATTGCCAACATTTTCTTCCTTTGTATCTTGTGAAGCTATGGAGAGCCGAATTTATTTATAACCTCGTGTGCGAGCTTTGTGTATATATTGTTTTATTACCGACTTAACTTCTTGAATGCCCCAACTAGAGAAGCGTTCGCAACGTTATGTCGTAAATAATATATCTCTTAACTATTTTTGATTTTAAAAAACGATCCAGTGGACTTCGAATTTTTTTAAGGCTTTTTACTAATGTGAATGTACACCTTGATCATTTTACTGTTTTATGCCTGGGCAATTTCTGTATGTATCTCAAATCGGTACCACCTTCCAATAAATGCGTGGAAAAGAATACTTGAGGGAATAAAGGGAAAATTTCTTATGAATTCCAGTCTATTCCCGCACTTTCTCAAAGATTCCTTGTACGGTTCGTTCTGTAATATACTTCACCTGGGAGCTCCCTAGGAAAAGCCACTCTTCCGGCTGATAGCTTTAAAAGTACTCTCGTAATATGTCAGGGGTAACATCTAAGACTAAAGCATGGTGATCTTTCCTTTTTTTTCCTATCGTACATGTTTTAATTTGCGTTTGCAATCAATATCTCTCACTTTTAATCGAACTATTTTCTCAACCCGCGCAATTCTGTAGAATAGGTTAGAGCACTATCAAGGTCAATCTTTATTGCTGATAAATTAAAATAAATATCCCTATTCACCCAAGATGTAGCAAGAGGAATGTCTGGCAGTTCTAGTCAAGTCACCAAGATCTTGCCTTTGGAAAGACTCCGGAAACTACAAATACCACTCTGGCCATATAATTTGTTCTTGCATTAAGAAAGTTATTTGGCTATCCTAAACTTTCAGATTATTCTATAGTTAAAATATATTTTTTTAATTATAGAATTTCCTATCTGAAGAATCAAGACAACAAATTTTTTAATTGTCAGATAGTTTTTATTTTTACTATATACTATCGACTATACGCTAGCTTATTCGGTTAATTGAATAATCTCGTAAATTATTTAATTTGGGATCTGCTGATTGTTTTTAAATTTGACTGGCAAATTATTGATTCTTTTCTTGTTTTTACTATATATTGACGACTACTTGACAAATTCACTATATACTTTTTGATCGATTCACTGATAAATCGGTATATTTTTAATTACTTTTTATAATATTTATTGCCCTCTGCTTAGTGTGCCTCTCTCCCCATAGCTAAAACAAAATATATAATGTTTTTATTAAAATTTTTATTCTAAAAAGATCATTTCTATATATATTCTATATCATTATCTATTGTCTTTTCTAAAGGCATATCTACTCCGCCATTTATTATAGCTAATCCAGTAATCCCAAGGTTAGGCTTTAATTGTATTTTTTTTCATCATATATTTTTACTATTTTTGGCATCCCTAGTCTTTGTCTTATTAAACTCATATCTCCTTTTAGCACATTAAATAATTGAGGTAATTTATCAAATCCTCTTCTTAATATTTTACCAACTTTTATAATTAGAGGATCGTCTTACGCTTCAAACATTATCTTTTTAATATTTTCCTTATTACCACTACGGTTCGAAATTCATAAACATTGTAATTCTTACTATCTTTTCCAACTCTAGTTTGTTTAAAAAATATAGGACCCTTAGAGTCTAATTTCATCAATATAAAATCCATAATAAACACTGGGTTAAATATAATTATACGTATAAATAAACCAACAATATCTATAATTCTCTTTGCAATTTCTCCATATTTATCGTGCCTCGTATATTTTCCAATCAATATTTTTAAATAAATTTATACTTTTATTTTATTTATTAGTTTTTAGGTCTTTTGTTTAAATTATTTCTTATAATACTCTATTATTTTCCTAATAGCGTCAATTACATCTTTTACATCTTCATCGCTCATCTTGGGAAATAACGGTAAAGATATTACACGCTCAAAAGCATATTCCGCATTCGGGAAATCGCCTTTTTTAAATCCAAAAGTGTCTCTATAATAAGGTTGAAGATGTACCGGAATAAAATGTACACTAGTTCCAATATTCTCAGCTCTTAATGCTTCAATAAATTGATTACGATTAATTTTAAGCTTTTCAGATACAATTTTTATTACATATAAATGCCAGGCATGTTTTATGTTAGATTTGACAAAAGGAGTTTCAATTTCCTCTAAATCACTAAAAGCCTCGTCATAAACTTTTACTATTACTTCTCTTCTCTTCTGAAAACGATTTAGTTTCTTTAACTGATGTATCCCAAGAGATGCTTGAATATCAGTCATATTATATTTGTATCCCGGGCATACAACTTCATAATACCAAGATCCCTCAGCAGAATATCTTTTCCATGCATCTTTGCTAATACCATGTAACTCCCACATTTTAAGTCTCTCTCTTAATTCTTCATTATTAGTAGTAACTATTCCCCCTTCGCCTGTGGTCATATTTTTAGTGGGATAAAAACTAAAAGAAGTTGCATCTCCAATAGTTCCAATTTTTTTACCTTCATATTCTGCACTTATAGCATGAGCTGCGTCTTCTATAACTAAAAGATCATTATCTTTTGCAATTTTCATAATTTTTTCCATTTCGCAAGGTTGACCTGCAAAATGAACTGGAATTATAGCTTTAGTTTTATCATTTATTTTTTCCCTGATTAAATCTGGATTAATATTAAATGTATCTGGCTTAATATCCACAAATACTGGTTTAGCGCCTTGCTGAAGTATTACATTTACTGTAGATATAAAAGTATAAGGGGTAGTTATTACTTCATCGCCTTTTCCGATACCTAAGGCAGCTAATGAAATATGTAAGGCAGCAGTACAGGAGTTAACCGCAACCGCATATTTACAACCAATATATTTTGCAAACTCTTTTTCAAACAAATGAGTCTTTGGTCCGGTAGTTAACCAATCAGAATTTAGAGTATCTACTACCTCTTCAATATCTTCCTGTTCTATTAATGGTCTAGCAAAAGGTAAAAAGTTACTACGTGTAACGTTGCCTCCCTCTATTGCCGGAATTGTTTTCATTTAATAACTTCTCCTTTCTTAATATTATTTGAAATTATTTCTTATATTTTTGAATAGAATTTATATATTTTTAATTCTTTAATGAAATCTTAAATCTCCTTAAAATTAAATGTTAACATGCAGTGAATAGCTTTAAACCATTGATTCTTTTCTAAAAAGTGCAGTTAGCAGTAAATGGTTCTTTGATAACTTAAATGTAAGGTATTTAGCTTTTTATTTAGGGCATATAATTAATACCAACGACTTAAAGCACCTCCAATTCAAGGCAAAACATATTATATCCTTCTAAATAAATTAACAATTTAGATATAAATATTTTTTTAAATTTATTGTTCTAATAAAATTTGAATCTCTTTAAATGAATTAGAGGTTATAATGGGAAAATATAATTATGATCTTCTTGAAAATTTATCCTAATACTTAATAATAAAAGAAAAAAAGGGAAATATTATTGAGTTTTATGAGTAGGAACCTGGGTTTTAGTTGCCTACCTATTAAATACAAATGCAAATAGATAAACGATAATCCAAAGCTTTAAACGAATTTCGCTCAATCTAGGGTTTCATTTGACAACAAAAATATTATTAGATTTTAAAGTGATAAGCTATGAGATATAGAAACATAAACATATTTTTATTTCTCTAAAAACCTTATTACCTAGAAATCAGGCTCACCCGTACCTTTAGATTTTGTATATCCAATTATTGCATAGTCTCCATAGTTGGTTTAGATGAGGGAATAGGTCTCCTCATCATTACTTCCCCCGAATGTTTTCCACCACTACATAGAAATATTCTCATCAATTTCTTCACTTACATATATCTTATTAGTATTTTAATTTTTATTATAAATTTGTTTGTCTGACGTTAGACATTGTGTAAAAGCTATGAATAATATTAAAAAAATAAGATATGTTTAGTCTTATTTCTTCCTTGTTTTCTCATGGAATTATTAAATTCTTCTCTTATTTCTCCATATTCATCTATATTAGTCATAATTTATTCTTGAATGGGGAAGAATTTTCCGGAAAATAGGAGCAGGGAATTTTGGTACAATTTTTCCCGTTTGGAAAATGTTTTGTATGATATTCATAACACCACAGCTAAGCTGGGATCATTGCTACTATACAATTTGTTCTGCTGTTGTTTTACATGTATAAGTATTGTCTTGCGGATACATTAAACAAAGAGAACCACTTGAATACATATGTATCGAGTTCTTCAATTTAGGCTCTATTACAAAAGCCTCTTGTGATTTATATGGATAATCAGAAGGATACTCGATAGCTACTTTATAAACTTTAATACAACTAGGTAGTAAAACTCCTATCCAAATTAATTTATTATCCATTTTATGAAATTTAAAATTGGAAAATCTTTCTTTTATGGCGGTTATATCAGTAAGTAACCGACTGGGATAGCTACCATACCAATTGCTAAAACACCAACGATGACATTTTAAACGATAGGTGCAATGTTTCTTGTATTAATTGAGTATTTGTATTTAGCTTTGTTTCCTTTGTTTTTATTAAATTGACTGATTATAATTTTTGCAAATGTTTATTTTCTCGCCATCTTTGCAAACACAAACATCAAAAAATAAGGTTTTATTGCCAACTTTAACCTTGTATTTTCTTATTATAGTATAGTCCTTACAATCATCAACAATAGAGAAATATCTCCTTGTGCCCTTATAATAGAACGCATATCCTTCAGGACGTAATCGAAACAACTTAGTTGCTTCTAATGCATCTTTACAATTTCCCAAAAAGAGTGTCTTTTCGATATCATACCAAGAAAAATACGTCCCTTTAGATTGCGGTAAAGTACCATCTAATAAGGGGTAAATAGATAAAAGTTGTTTAACTCCCACTGCAGCTAACTTTGCTTCTATTTTTTCCATGTCTGCGACTGTGTAATAAGGGAGAATCTTGTATTTAGCCTGATAATAAATTGGACCATGATCAAATTTTTCTGTCATTCCATGAATAGAAATACCAGAAACTTCTTCGCTATGCAAAATAACCTGTGCTTCAGGTTGAGGCCCCCTGTATTCTGGTAGAAGTGAAGGGTGAATATTCAGTGACCAAGGCAAAAAGTTATTATTAACTATTAGAGGAATTTTATTAGAATATCCAGCTACAATTAAAATATCTCCTTCAGGTAAAAAATCGATTACATTTTTTTTTCGATAAAGTACAATGCTATTTTGCTTGCACAACTGAGATAAAGCACCTTTCCATCCATAATGGTAGAATTGATGTTCTTTCCACCAATTACAATTATCATCAATTGTAAGGCATTTAAATGGATCAATATCTGCATTGCTATCCTCTATGGCTATACACATTGGCCTCACCCCCACATCTAAAAAATTCTTCAATGTATGATATGTGAAAGCGCATTGTCCTAATAGTATTAACGAAGGATGGCTAATATTTTTCTTTGATAGGTACATTTCATAATTCCTAATTTATTTAATAAAGAGTATTTTCTCTTTCAATCCATTGTTTTCCTTCTCTGCACATGACTATAGCTGGAGCCGAAATTCCAAGGAAGTCCATATGCATAGCTTCGTTATAAGCGCCAGCAGTAGGGAAACATATAACATCTCCCTCAGTTACTTCTGGAAGATTAGTACAAGTTAAAAAGTCTTTACTAAAAGTTGTACTACCACATATCTTCGCTGGATATATATAATCCTCATTTTCTCGTCCAACCACAAATAAAATGTGTTCATCTATATCGTGAATAATCTTTCTAGGAAACCAAGTTCCAGAAGTATCAACAATTACAAACCGCTCATCACCTCTTTTTTTTACATCAGTAACGGTAACATAAAATTTTCCAGCAGTTCTTACGATACTTCGTCCAGGTTCAATGGTAAGTTGTAGTGGAGCACCGTCTCGTGTTAATTCGATCCATAGTTTCAGCACATCATTCCACATTCCATTATCAGTTTGATCATCTGGTGAAAATACAAATCCACCACCCAAGTCAATGTTTGTAATTGAAGGGTAACGCTTAGCTAAAACAATAAGCGTTTTTAAGCATTGACAGTGCATATAAGAATCTAATAGGTTTGTTCCAACATATACATGTAAGGTGGCCAACTTGTCTCCATACACAGAAATGGCCTGACTAATTTCTTCTAATGTCATTCCTAGACGAGGGGCAGGATCTTTTTTAATAGAATCTTGCAATAGGGAACCAACATTTACTCTAAGACCAATCCTCCCACACGGATTAAAAGACATGTACTTTCTTAATTGACTTAAACTGTCAGCATGAAAATCTACTCCTAAAGCTGCAATCTTTTCCAATAATTTCTCAGAATGTCCAGAGCCAGCAAATACAATGTTACTTGTTAACAAACCTGCTTTCAAAGCATTCTGTAAATGTGAAATCGAATTGACAAATACTCCCAATCCAGCTTGAGACACAGATTTAATTATCTCCAATCTAGCATTGGCCATTGTTGCATACAGAACATGAACATCATTTGTGATAAGGTGCTTATATGACAGAGCATTGGAATAAATTTTGTCAAGGTTGTAAATATAAAATGGGGTTTTAATGCCTTCTGGAAAATTCATAATTGCTCTCCTTTCTTCCACTTTTCTTCTATAGCCTCGGAAAATCGGGTAAGTCCGTATTTCCAACATTCGAAAATTTCAGCTCCACTCAAAGTATTTAGGTCAAAGACAGGAATACTATCTTCGCGATATTCATCCCAGTCCTGAGTTTTAATGGTAAGACTAAATTTTTCTCTATTTCTAAATAGTTCAGTTCCTGGATAAGGGACAGTTACGAAATAGTCTACTGTATTAATAATTCCTTCATTAATCCATTCGCACACTTGTTTTATTGTGGAATGGGCAGATTTAATAGTTTCACCGGGTAAGCCAACCATTAAATTTACATGTGTTCGGATACCCAAATTTGCTGTTTCGGAAAATACTCGATATACATCATCACAGTTTATTCCCTTATTTACTTTTTTCAAAATATATTTGTTCAAGCTTTCGAGACCGTAATCTATTTCGCAGCAACCATTATTAGACAATAATTTCAACGTTTCTTGATTTACTATGTCTACTCGTGTTTCACATCCCCAAGGAATTCCACGCACTTTGAGCATTTGAGTAATTGGTTCATAATGATCCTTTCGCATTGTGAAGTTTTCATCATTTATATATATCTCATTAAACTTGATATATTTTTGAATTAAATCAAGCTCATTGGAAACTCTGTTGAGAGGCATAAAAATCACCTTCTCCCTTTTCCAAATTGTATTTGAACAGAAAATACAAGAAAATGGACACCCATGAGTTGTAAAAAGACGTGCGTAATAAGTTCGAGCGAATTTTTGAGGGAGTAAGTCATATGCGGGAAGAACATCGCGCCAACGTTCTTGTTCTCCCTTACTACCTATTTCACCATGAATAATTTTTGGATAATCTCTTTTATGAAGAATCCTGCTTTGAAGAATATCTAAAAGAACTTCCTCGCCTTGGCCACAAATAACAATATCGAAACCATCATGCAGACATTCTTTGGCACAATAAGAAGCATGAGGGCCTCCAATGATACAGAAACTGTCTGGCACAGTTCTTTTGATTATTTGAACACATTGCTTTGCAAAGGAATAGTTATTGGTAAACGGGGAAAAGAGAAACACTTTTGACTTACAAGACGCAAGAACATCCAATACGATTTCTTCATTTAATTCTGTTATGCCTGGCTGCCAAATATCAAGAAGATTTGTTTTAAAACCACCTATTTTTTTTATAATGCTAAGAAGATAAATTGCTGTATACGGTACTTCGGGTTTGTCAAAAGGAATACCAGTTATTTTCTTGTTTGACTTAAACGCATTCGCATATTTAAGCCTTCCAAGCCATTGAGCATTCCAAAAACGGTTTTGCTCGGGTAATAAATACTTTCGTGGCTTTCTATTTGGTAGCAATACAAAACTAACACTGTTCATTGTTCGGCTCCTGATAGAATAAAACTTTGTTGAATGCGGACTGGATACCATTTCTTCTTAGTGCTTGCCAAATAGTCAACTCCCCAATCCTCTCCAGCATTAATTTCCTTAAAATTTGGAAGACAATATTCTCCAAGAGCACTGAATACATAAGATGATAATCCATTCATTAAAAGGTTTGATTTTTCAAACATACAATTAAAACAATTAAAACAATGTGTACTACCAAGGCTGAATGCTTGTGCCTCTCTACCAACATAAATAACTACTCCTTCCAATGACAACCCTTCTCTCAATGCTCTATAACATACTTGAGATTCTAGTTCAAATTTATCCCGATACTCGGGTAATAGTTTTTTCGATTTTTGTTTATACCAAAGGTTAAGAACTTGAAGACAGTGGTCTTTCAATGATAAGGAATATGGAATGACTTGAGGTTTATAGTGACGTTCAAATCTATTCTTTTCCTTTCGTAATTTCTTCAATTTATCACCAGTTAAATTCGCGCTAACCTTACAATCGTAAATATATTCATTGGTTTGACTTGATATATTCCAAAGCTTTGATGAACTTTTTAATTTATTAAATAATGGATACTCTTTCCAGACATACCGGATCGCGGGTTTGTGGGTAGAATTTCTTTGTTGTAATATATGCATTAAATTATAAATATGCTTTTCTTTAACGGAGTTTCCTAAAGGAGGGCCCCAACCCCAAGTAACTCCTTCAAATTCTCCAATAACATAAAGGATATCATCATGATCAATTGCGTAGGATAAATTTAGTACTTCTTGCCATGCAAGCATCATCATAGCATTAAGATCTGCAAGAGCTTTTTTTAATGATATATAATAAGGTAAAAGTATATTATAATCTTCTTTTTTAATTAGTTTAAATTTCATATAGCAATTTTCATAAGGCATGTCATAAAGTTTTATCTGCAATAATTAAATTACTTCTACTGAATTTATAATCGTTTAGCCCTTATTCCTAACCTGCAATTTTATTTTAATTATTCACATTGTCTATAAAAAAAGGAAACATTCCTTTTGTTTAACTTTTTAATAGTCTCCCTTAGACTTATCTCATTATATCTTTTGTGTTAAAATTAATCTAATTATACCTGCTTGTTCTTAGTTAGTAACACCCTCTAAAAAATAGTGGATTATTTAATGTGCTATTTTTATTTACGTTTAAGAGAATATATTAAGCAGGAAATACAGCTATTTTAAGCCACTCTTTTTATATTCGCCATAAGTTTTAAAAGTCCTTCTTTTTTAAGAAAATAATTTTAAAAAACTAAAATATAATTTTGTTGTTAATTTTTAGATGTATATAGAAAGACTAGTTTTTTGGTTCTCATGAATTGCATAATTCGTAAAAAGGAGGAAAGTTTATCTTCTAACATTATAAGTTGAAAAAATATAAGAGGTATAATTTTCACGTTTAACATATTCTGTAATTTTTTAAAATATAATAAATCTAAAAGATATCGAAATCATAAAGAGGACCAAGATAATGACGGTAAGTATTCCTACCAATTGTTGCCTACTCAATCAGCTTTTCCAGAATAAGAATCTAATTAGTTTTATCGCTATTCTGAATAAAAGAATTATTTAAGAAGGGAAAATACAATGAGTATAATCAGAAGAATTAATTTATTTCTTTTCTTGACACTCATAGGATTTGTGTTAATAAGTCCGAATGTAATAAAAAATGCCTATTGTTTTAATTGCATAACATTTTCTAATAGCTCGGCCTCCATTCTGCTTTATTAAGCAATTTGTTTACGATTTCTCATTGACCATCACATTTTGCATAGTATTTTCATCCTTATCTCGCGAAGTAATAGTCGAATCAGACACAATACAATCGCGAGAGAGCGAAGTAGCAGAGTTATTTTAGTCGGATTAAGTTTTTAGATGTCACCATTGGTTTCTTCTGGTTCCCAGTTCTCTTCAATAGGACCAACCTTATAATTTAGAAAATGATCATCACTCTTAAGCCAATTTTCAACTGCTTTCCTGTCTTCTTCGGTAACTGGCTTGTTCGTTATCTCAGAAGTAACAAATCCTTCCCAACGGCCGCCCTTGCCCTTCACCCCACTGAATGCGAGTTTATTTTCCTCAATAGCGTAATTTCTAAAGTGCATGTAAAGTGTATTTTGTTCATCAATGCAAATATCTTGCGAAATAGTAAAGGCTACACAAAAACCTGATTGGTCGATTGTGAAATATTCTTCCAATTCATCATTCTCGATCATATGTTTAACTACTTCCTCCAGCAATTCTCTATCCTCCCTTTCAACAAAGAGATCGGGTGGTTTAAGATATTGCCCTGAGAGGTTATCCCCGGATGATTGATCTTCTTTGCGAGCCCTCTTAAGATATTTAAATGTCCACACATCCAGTGCACAACTTCTACCATCATTAGTGTGTACGGCCATATTAAAGAAATCATCGGATGGATCATCTAGAGGAGATGGGTCCCAGAGTTCGAACTCTAACCATAAAGTAAACCATCCCTTCGAGGTTGGGATTCTTTTTTTATCATTTGGTTCTTTTCCCATTCGTATTGTCTTTAAATCCGGTTTCATTTTTCTCCACCTCCTAATACCTACTAATAGTATAAATTAACTTAATCTAATATTTTAATAAAAATTATCTTTCTAACTATACTTATCATAAAAACCTAAAAATTTCAAGGGTATCTGAATGATGTGATCCATAAGTTGACAATAAACCCCTTATTTTGTATTTTTTTTTAGATGGTGTATAATAAAATTTATGAAAATATTAAATAATTCTATAGTTTAGTATTCACATAAAATTATAATAATTAAATTTTAAATTATAGTTTACAAACTACCCGCAATAATGCATTCTAAATTTATTATTAGAAATATTTAATTAAGTTTCGATATAAACAAAATATTTTACCTTTTATTAATTTTATTAATAATGAAGCCTATTTATTATGAGGAAGTATCATGAAACGCAGTAAAAATATTTTCGATATGATAGGTTCTTTAATTCCAGGATACTGTGGATATGCTGAACGTGAAGGTCGCAGACAATGCGATAAAATACTGCGTGAACAAATCTCTGCTACAATAGATTATTGCGAAAAGGTAATCAAAAAACAAATTGAAAATAAGATAGATAGCAATAGCCTCACCCAAAGTAGATTGTTAGAAGTTTGCAGAAAAAAATTAAATACATTATCTTCCAGAATCAAATATGCACCTTACGGTGAGTCTGCATTTTTTAGTAATTTACAGTTAAAAGAAGAGGAATTATTAGAAATATATAATAAAGACTTAAAAATTATGGATATTGTTAATAGCATAAAAGAATCCATATTAAATGCTAACCCGGATAATATCGTGTCAATTATTGATAATATTGAACAATTAATCGACAGCAGAAATCAATATATTAAGGAGTACAAATAATGCCAAAACTCATGGAAATATTAGAATTTTTCGATAATTCTGGTTCCATCATGGTTAAGCGGGTGCCGGAAAATGAAGAATGTGAAATAAAGTGGGGAGCTCAATTAATTGTAAGAGAAAGCCAAACAGCTATTTTCTTTCGCGATGGTAAGTCGCTGGACATTTTTGGACCTGGCCGTTATGTATTAAAAACACTAAATGTCCCTCTAATTTCTAAATGGGTTACACAATTTGGTTATGGGCCTAAATCTCCTTTTAGGTCAGAAGTTTATTTCCTTAATATGAAATTATTTCCGAACCTAAAATGGGGGACTCCGCAACCTATTCTGTTTAAAGATTCAGAATTAAAGATGATTAGGTTGGGTGCTCATGGTATTTTTTCCATTCAAATTGCCAATCCTCCCCTTTTTCTTAATAAAGTAGTAGGAACTCAAGGCCTTTACCAAAATAATGATATAGAAGATTATCTAAAGAATATCATTGTGACAAGAATGACCGATGTCTTTGGAAAGGAAGTAAAGACCGTATATGACATCCCTAAGGAATTTAACCAGCTATCTTTGATTATAAAAACTAAATTGCAGTTAGATTTTGAAGGGCTTGGTTTAGATTTACATGACTTTTCCATTAAATCTATTTCTATCCCAGCTTCGGTTCAAAAAATGATAGATGAAAGAACAGGGAAAGAAGTCATTGGTAATTTAGATGAATATTTAAAGAAAAAAATTGCAGATGCTTTGGGTCCGGCTGCAGAAAATCCCAGTGGTACAGCTTCTACAGGATTAGGGGCAGGAATGGGATTAGGGATGGGAGTTAAATTATTTGAACTACTAAAAAGCGGAAATGTTCAAAATAATGATAGACCTGTTAATTTAAGCCCTTTAGATAAAATAAAAAAATTAAAAGAGTTACACGATCAAGACACAATTACCGATCAGGAATATGAAAATGCAAAGAGAAAGCTTTTACAGGAAATTTAAATGAAAAAAATATTATTAGGTTCTATTATCGCCATATTTTCTTTTGCAATTTTTTATTATGCCGTTGAATACGATAGATCTATCCTACAAATAATCATTGGATTTGCTTTATTCATATTCCCCTTTTCTTTTCTTCCCCTTTTTAAATCTACAGCATTTTCTTCTATTTTAGTGTTTTTTACTCTAGTAACTTCATATGTTATTTTTAAGAAATCATACTACGATACTCTACTGGGTATTTTCTTAGCCGCAATAATGGGGGGATATATATATTATTTCAAAGTACGTTCATATAAACTATTTTCAACATCCGAATATAAAAAAAATGCTAATAAATCAAATATTGGAAAAGAATAATAAGGTATAGTCGTAAAAAAATCACTTATTCTTTAAATAAAAATTTATCGTAAAGGTTTATTTAAAAATAAGCATATTGCAAAACATGTAATAGAAATATTTTTATCTTAAACCAAAATAATATTTTTTTCATTGTAAGCTAAGCAAAGCAAATTTAAGAAATAAATACGCACTATATAAATAGAAGGAAGGAAAGCACAGATGAAATTTAAAGAAACGACTTGCCCTAATTGCGGTGGGAAATTAAATCTAAGCGAAGATAAAAGCAAACTCAAATGTGATTGGTGTGATACTGAGATAATGATACCACAAACAGAGCAAAATGCACCAAAATCAAATGAATTAGATATTAAAAATAAATTGATTTTAGCGGAAGTAGAATATAAATCCAGCAATCCTCAAAAAGCATACAATTATTATGTGGAAGTCTTAGAGATCGATGCCTCAAATAGCACAGCATGGCACGGTAGGGGAAAAACGACATCTAATCTAGCAGAAATGCTTGAATGCTTTAAAAACAGCATAAAATATTCAACGCAAGATAATAAAGAAAAAATGAGGAATGAAATCACTCATTGGATTAATGATATTATAGATATCAAATATAATGATTTAAAAAATAATATCCAAAAAAATTATCAAAATGTGAATGAAGATTATGTATGGCAGATTTTAATAAATTTATTTGATCTTCAGGAATTTGCCCATCAATGCTCTCCTCAACATAAAGAAACCATCAAGCAAATTATCAATATGTGCAAGGAAAATATAGATGGAATTCCTTATATAGATTACAACAACTTAGATACCACAAGTAATCCTTTAAAAAAGAGAATAAATTTTAAAAAAGAGAATAAGGATAAATTAAGAGAAAAAATGAATTTATTCATTGATAAAGTAAAACAAATAGATCCTTCTTATAAACCACCAAAGTTAAAAAAAAGATGGTGGTTGTTTTAGTGATACTATAACTATGGGAAATTATAATCACCCAAATGTACTATTATTGAGGGAAGTAAGAGATTCTTATTAATTAAAAAACGGTTATAAACATAATAATTTTAATTGTCTCTTATATTTTTTAATTCTTTTATAAAATCTTACATCTTTGAAAATAAAGAAACTATCAGCGTTTCCATACACCATGCAGTTACAGCTAGCGAATTAAGATGTTAATTAATCGGAAAGGGGGATAAAATGTTTAGAGGTGATTTTGCTCCGATGTGTAGAATTTGTGGTAAAATGATGCCCTTTTCATATGGCCCCAATGGAATATGTGATGAATGTAGAAAAAAAATGGAACCCAAGTATAACAAAGAGAATAATGAATTTTGTAATAAGTATGGCTTTATTGATCCCCTCAAAATTTGGGAAGATAAAAGTGAACTTTAGTAATTTTAAAGATATCCAATGATAAAATATAGATTTAATTTTTAGAAATAAGAAAATAGGAGGTAATTTAGTATTATGGAAGATAATTATATTCCAGTAGGTTTCACTATGTTAGAAGCAAGTAGATTACGTCAAATTTATGCATCTGCTCATGAAAAAGGCCATAATTTAACCAGAGAAGAAGCACTTGAGATTTATGCAGGAATTCCCGGGTTGACTATACTAGAGAGGTCTAAAGTGTTTAAAGAATGGACTCCTTGAGAAGATAAAAATAAACTTAATTAATTTTAAAGATACCTAATTATAAAATGTAAGTTTAATAAAAAAGTATTCCAAATTTTCAGAAAGTTTATAAATTACAGTTAATTATATTGGTAATTTTTTTGCATTTTATTTATATGTATACATTCTTGTTTATTTCCTGTAAATATAATTTTAGATGACAATCCAGAATTAGAAAAAATTTAATTTATCTCTTTATAAGAGTATAATAATTCAATAAATAGTAATATAGAAAAATATTGTACCGGTTTAATAATTCGCTAACTTTTTTATTTTCTTAATGGCCTTCATGATTTATTTCTATAGGTCTGTGTATCTTGGATTCACTGATTTGAGGAATCACCATAAAGGGAAGCTAATACGACTAAGTGGTATCAATAAAAGTAGTTTCTGTCTCTATTTATTTCAAATTCCCTTATCGTACCCTCTTGTCATCTTTCCATTCGCCAATATCTTTTGATCCGTCAGAATAAGTACGAGTTCCTATGCCGTGCATCATATCATCTTTCCATTCGCCAACATATTTAGATCCATCAAAGTGAGTATAAGTTCCTGTGCCGTGCATCATATTATCTTTCCATTCGCCCTCGTATTTAGATCCATTCAAGTGAGTATAAGTTCCTGTGCCGTGTATCTTGCCATCTTTATATTCACCTTCGTATTTGGAACCATTCGGCCAAGTATAAGTTCCCTTGCCGTTTTCCATGTTATTTTTAAATTCGCCCTCATATTTACCTCCGTAAGGATAAGTATAAGTCCCTGTGCCGTGCCTCTTGCCATCTTTCCATTCGCCAACATATTTAGATCCGCCCGGCCAAGTCTTGGTTCCTGTGCCGTACATCTTGCCATCTTTAATTTCACCTTCGTATTTAGCTCCATCAGGAAAAGTTAGACTACCTGTTCTTTGCTGGATAACCTCCTTATGTTCGCCTTCTTGTTTAGATGTTTCGGGACTTGTGGAAGTCTCTGTGCTGTACTGCGTGTCATCTTTCCATTTGCCTTCTTGTTTAGATCCATCAGAAAAGGTATAAGTCCCTGCACCGTGTCTCATGCCGTCTTTCCATTCACCTTTGTATTTCTCTCCGTCAGAATAGGTCTGAGTCCCTTTGCCGTTCCTCATGCCGTCTTTCCATTGGCCTTCGTATTTAGATCTGTCAGGACTTGTTAAAGTCCCTGTACCGTCCTTTACTCCATCCTTATTAAATTCACCAATATAGGTAGATCCGTCAGGATAGGTATAGGTACCTCTTTTACGCCATACATCTTTATCTTTAGTTTCTTTGTTGGCAGATGCAGTTCGGGGTTCAAAGTTTTCCTGTCGGTTCTTTTTATTATCGTCCACTTTTATCCTCCTACTCATTTATGCTTTCGGTTATTCTTCTTTTTACCATAGTGTAGATTTTTAATACTTTTTTTGTCAGAGCTTATTGACATTGAAATTGATCGGCATCTTTTATAACTTCAATTGCTGACATATTATTTTTTTTAACTCGAAATGGTTGAATGAGTTTTCTTTATAGAATCTGATTAAGTCTTACATTATTACCCAATTCCCTAAATTATATTTGCAACGTTTTCTCCAACCTCTAATTAAGCTAAAATAAGGAGGGTGTGGACATCCCTGCTTCTTCATTTCATTTACAAGTACTCCACACTGACCTAATTTTAAAAATGGAGAAGCCCCATTCCATGCTAACCATAAACGCTCTGCCAGTTCACATTTCCCTTCATTTATCCCATTATTATTTTTTCTTACAACAATTTGAGCTGTTCCTCTAAAAGGGCAATCTATCCGATAAGAATGCTCTGATACTATATTTTCCGTATTAAAATTTTCTATCATTTTATATCCTCCCTTTGTTTGATTGTCTGTTCCTCAAAGCTATAATAAACTCCATAGTTATATTTAAAAACAATACTTCCTTTTGTTATTGTAATGTCGGAAATACTTTATATTAATATATTCAAATACTGCTTCCTGGGATTTTCTCTTTGAAGGAGGAATCGCCATAAACAGGGACTAATATTACTAAGTGGCATCAGTAAAAAGTGGTGTCTGTTTTTAGTAATTTAAAATTCCCTTACCGTACCTTCATGTCATCTATCCAATCACCAACATGTTTTGTTCCATCAGGATAGGTATAAATTCCCTTACCGTACCTCATACCATCTTTCCATTTACCTTCGTACTTGGAGCCATCAGGATAGGTATAAATTCCCTTACCGTACCTCATACCATCTTTCCATTTACCTTCGTATTTGGAGCCATCAGGATAGGTATAAATTCCTGTACCGTGCATCTTGTTTTTTTTCCATTCGCCTTCGTATTTGGAGCCATCAGGATAGGTATAAATTCCTGTACCGTGCATCTTGTTTTTTTTCCATTCGCCTTCGTATTTTTTCCCATTCGACCAAATCTTAGTTCCCTTGCCATGCATTCTGTCATTTTCCCATTCGCCAACATATTTTGTTCCACCCGGTAAAGTCATAGTACCTGTACCCTGTTTCTTGCCATATTTATATTCGCCTTCATATTTGGAACCGCCCGAATAGATATAAGTTCCCTTGCCGTGCATCTTGCCGTCCTTAATTTCGCCTTCGTATTTAGCTCCGTTCGTCCAAGTCATAGTCCTTGTGCCCTGCTTTTCACCATCTTTCCATTCACCTTCGTATTTGGATCCGCGCCAAGTCTCAGTCCCTGTGCCGTGCATCTTGCCGTCCTTAATTTCGCCTTCGTATTTAGCTCCGTCAGGAAAAGTCTTAGTCCCTTTGCCGTTCCTCATGTCTTCTTTAATCTCACCTTTATATTTTATTATAATGGACCAATTCACATTTCCTGTGCCGTGCATCTTGTCATCTTTAATTTCGCCTTCGCATTTTACTCCGTTCGGCCCTGTAAAAGTTCCTGTGCCGTACATCTTGTTATTTTTCCAATCGCCTTCATATTTTTTCCCATTCGACCAAGTCTTAGTCCCCTTGCCGTGTATCATATCATCCTTAAATTCACCTTCATATTTATTTCCACCCGGCCAAGTATAAGTTCCTGTGCCGTGTTTCTTACCGTATTTACGTTCGCCTTCATATTTAGATCCGTCAGGCAAAGTCTTAGTCCCTGTGCCGTACTGGGTGTCATCTTTCCATTTGCCTTCTTGTTTAGAACCATCAGAAAAGGTATAAGTTCCTGCGCCGTGCCTCATACCGTCTTCCCATTCGCCAGAATATTTCTCTCCGTCAAAATAGGTCTGAGTCCCCTTGCCGTGCTTCATGCCGTCTTTCCATTCGCCTTCGTATTTAGATCCGTCAGGACTTGTGAAAGTCCCTGTGCCGTGCTTTACCCCATCCTTATTAAATTCACCAATATAGGTAGATCCGTCAGGATAGGTGTAAGTACCTCTTTTACGCCATACATCCTTATCCTGGGTTTCTTTGTTGGCAGATGCAGTTCGGGATTCAAAGGTTTCCTGTCGGTTATTTTTATTATCGTTCATCTTATCCTCCTGCTTCTTTATGCTTTCGGTTATTCTTCTTTTAATTGTAGGGTAGATTTTTTATTCTTTATTTGTCAAATTCTATCACTTTTACAGGCAATGATTTCCCGCTGGATTAAATATTAATGTATAACTCAAAAGGTTTGATTGATTATTTTATAAGGGAAGTAAGCAATTTAATAAATGATAGATAATATAGAAAAATATTGTACTGGTTTAATAATTCGCTAACTTTTTTATTTTTTCTTAATGGGCTCCATGATTTATTTCCACAGGTCTACGTATCGGGGATTCTTTGATTTTACCTTTACAAAATACTAAAATTTTGGAGATCTCCCTCTCTCAAGTATTCTTCTTAAAGACTGCTCACGATATTTTATTAGTAATATTATTATAATAATAATAAAAATATATACAAAAGCTGATTTCATGAATACACCTATTTTCACCACATCATCTTGTATTACAGAAGGGAAAGAATTAACTAAATATGGTAGTTCTTTAATATAATAAAGTATCTGTTCTTTATAAATTAATATTAAAACAGCACCTGGGATAAAAAGAACTAAAAATCTAATTAATCTATTCAAGGTTATCTTCCTCTTTCCATTATCGCTCTTAATGAAACACAATATTTTAAAATATTCGATATTTTTACAATTTATATTCTATAGTATATAATAAAAATTAGATTATTAAAAATTTATTGAAAGATAAGATAAGCTAAAATACAAAATAATAAAAATATAATCCTCATAGAGGAGTACCTGCTATAGAAGAAATTGCTTTTTTCTTAATCAAAGTAATGCAAGTAACATTTACTCAATTAATTAACATTTTTGGGATTGTATTTGCTTTGGGAGTCATTTTAAATTTCTTATCAAAAATTACCAATAGATTACTTTATAATATATTCGGCCCACTTTTCTGTAAAATATGGACAGGCTGGCTTGGAATACCTGTGCACGAATTAGGCCATATCTTCTTCTGTATCATTTTTGGACATAAAATAAATAATATGCTTCTCTACAGTTTTAATCCATATGAGATTGAGCATGTAGACCATTCTTGGAATCCAGACAGCCTTTATCAAAGAATAGGAAACTTTTTTATCGGCATAGGCCCTTTAATTTTTAGCAGTATTATTGTATATATAATTGCTATTTTTTTGTACCCCGAAATAAAAGAATTTTTTAAAATGTCCTTTCCGTTTTTAGAAGTGACAAAATCTGGTAATCTATTTTCACAATTAACAGACCTATACAACATTTCATTGAATGCTTTGAAATTTATTTTGATTGTTTCCGATAAAACTTCATTATCTTTTTGGATATTTATTTATATCTCCCTTTGTATTTCAAGCTGGATGGTTTTAAGTTTTGCTGACATAAAAAGCGGTTGGTGTGGATTTCAATTTATCATTATTTTTTTATTTATCTTAAATGTATTTACAAATCTTCTAAATATGGGCATTGACCGTGAATTTTCACTAATATCTAGATATTTTATCATCCTTATCCTTGTATTCATATTTTCAATTGTAATTTCGGTCATTAATTTTTTATTTCTATTTACTATTACCTCAATTTATTCAATAATTAGATTTAGGATTCTGCCAAATCCATTTAGCTACTTATAAATTTTAAATCGATAAACCATCTTACCATAAATTCCACAAAAAGCCTTTTCCTGAATCTGACAAAAATGACAAATTTAACACTTTATCGCACCTAACAAACCAAACATAAAAATCATTTTATAAAGTTCACGAAACTCAAAAAAAGCAAGTTTTTACCTGAAGTTACAGAATCGTCAAAGTTTCCTCAAATTTTAAAAAACTTTGGGGCCAAGCTCTTTAATTCAATAAAGTTTCGGTTCATTCATAAGATATAAATATCATTATAATTGATAAAAAGTATTTTCCTCAAATCAACTATTTTCAGAAAATATCAAATAACCAGAATTGCTATGCAGTTGTTACAAAAAAAAGAAAATTTAGTTGGTCGAAAGTTGTAAAGAAGTTTTACGAAATTGACCATTTACGAATCCTTAAAAATACATTAAAATTACACCAGACTCAAACCATAAGCCAGGATAGTAGGGGCTTCTATTATCAAAATCTCTCAATACTCTACTTGTTACAAAGCTACTACCTTAATGAATAACTGACAAATATATAGAAACCAGGGAAGCAACGGTAAAACGGCCTATCTACAAGGAAAAAGCAGGGCTTACTAGTCATCATCATTATCATAATTAATATAATACAAAGAACCCTTCGGAAGACCCATATTTGGGTGTTTATCACGACTATGACCACTCTGTCTAATTTTATCCATTTTTCTTTCAAGGATCTCTCGCTTACATCGCATTGAGAATCGTTCGTCGTTTGAGAACCAAGATCCATCACGATTTTTTTCATATTCTTTTTTTAAGGATTCAAGTTTTTTTTCTTCTTCAGGCGTTAACATAATTTTTTTACCTCCTTAGTTTTTTTTAACTAATCCTTTTTATTGTCGGAATTATTAAAAAGAGTATGAAGATTATTTTTCTTCCAATATTCCCACATTTCATTCTGTTCTTTTTCATAGTTAATTTTATTACGACAAACATCACATATTCCATCACCATCAAGAATAGTGCTAAAGTATCCACAAACCTTACAATGACCTGGAATTGAGAAATCTCCCATATTTTTTTCAGCTCCTTTCTTCTAAAATATAGTGCTGTATGAATATATTTTCTGTACCTTTTTATATATTCAATATATATTTAAAAAATCCTGCTTTTTTTGATTTTTTTTCAAAAAACTATTTCTAGACTATATCCATATTTTCATGTATTAATCTACAAGCAATGAGCCCGCTTTATATTTTTGCTTTAAATAACACAGTTTTATCAGATAAGATATGCCGGTAATAAATTCTATCAGAATGTTCGATAGAGACGTGTTATGCATGCCATGCTTTCAATTATCCTTTCAAAAAATAAATACTCTTACGGGCGAACAACGTAAATTGAAAATATATAGTTTTTCTAATTAAACAAATTCTACAAATTCAACAAAAAAACGTTTTTAAAAATCTAATAAATATGGTAAATTTAGCGCTTTTCCAAAAACCAACAAATCCGAAAAAATATTAGATGCCACAAATGACTGCAATTTTAGCTTTTTCTAAGGTTATAAATATTTCAAAAAAAACAGATCTATAATGTCCCCACAGAGTCGCCAGCATGTGTCGATAATTTTAAAAAATTAGTATTTTCAGCTTTTCTATTTAAATTTCCATATGCTTTGAATTTTTTTTGCGAATTATTTTCTTTTTTTTCTCTTTCAGTTCAGAAGAATAAAGTTGTGGATTTACCTCAATTTCTACTCCTACATCCTCAGGTTCTTTTTGCCATTTTTTTTCTATTTTAAAGCCTATTTTATTTAAGGTTTCAATCCATATTTCATAATCCTTGATCCACTTTTTGCATGTATCAATATCTGTAGCATGATCCATCTTGGTAGTATTTATTCTTTCTTCATTGCTCGCTACAACTCGAACAAACCTTAATAAAAGTTCTCCTTTAGCATTAAACATAAATTTAATTTTATAATTATTCCAGGGGGTATCTATATAAATCGGCATGGAATTAGCTTTGATTTCCGTAATAGGTTTATAACCCATTTCAATAAATGCATCCTTCATAGCGTCGGCTACTTTTTTCTTATTAGTTATTTGATTTGCAGCATCGATAAGTTGTTTTTCTTTTTCTTTTAATTGTTCCACCTTTTGTTTAATTGCTTCTACATCATTCTTGCTAATGATAGGTTCGGAAAGAAGTTCGTCTATCACTAATTCTATTTCTTTGGAATTTGGCATTGAAGACTGCTTTGCATATAGCTTTAAACTAAAAAGATTATTTTTTAAGAATTTTGTTTCTTCGAGTTTTTTCCCTAGTACTGAAATGTCAAATTTAATTTGTCCTGTTATCATTTCAAGTTTTCCTATAGGTTCATTTTTTATATTTTTTGTAAGTTCTTTTACCTTTCTTTGATATTTTAAAATTCCTATCGATATTATCTTGTTTTCAAGTTCGTTTATTTTGCTAATAAATTTTTCTTTCTTATTTGTATTATCTTTTTCTTCAGTACAATTCCTTTTAAAATTTTTAATTTTAGATAGCTCATCTGATAATGAAATTAGATCATCTGAAATTTCAATCTTGCTAATTATTTCATTTCTATGTACAACCCCTTTAATTTTCTGAAAAAATTCGTACATTGATTGGTGTTTTTTCTCTTCTTGTTTCAAAATATCTTCAATGCTGTTTCCTTTAAATTTTTGAGATATGAGTTCTTTCGCCTGCTGGTAAATGTTTTTTTGTAAAGATAAAATTGTTTCAGAATTTGTCTTAGATTCTCCAAGTTCTTTTATATCTTTAAATATTCTGTTATTTTGGGCTTCCTGTTCTTCAACTTTATTTTTAAGTTCAATAAATTTCTGATAGAGTTTCTTTAATAATAATCCTTTTTCTTCTTCGTGTTTCAAGTTATCTTCAATGCTGTTTCCTTTAAATTTATTAGATATAAGTTCTTGTGCTTGCTGGCTAATATTTTTTTGCAAAGATGAGATTGCTTCGGAATCTGTGTGTGATTCTTCCAGTTCTTTTATGTCCTTGTATATTCTGTTGGTCTGGGCTTCCTGTTCTTCAATTTTATTTTCAAGTTTTGTTTTATAACAAATTGCTTTCTCAATATTTTTGTTAATATTTGAAATATTCAAATTTATTTCATTTATTCCCCTTTCGATTCCTTTCGAAAAAATAACATTCTGTAATGTATCGACTAATAAATCGGCATCGCTAATTAATATATTGTAATCCTTGGGTTCTAATTTTTCTTTTGAATCTTTAATATCGTTTTTTAGCTCTTTAATTAACTTCATAATTGAATTATGTATTTCATTTCTTAATTCAGAATATAGTGAATTTAATAAATTTGGTACACTTTTTTCAATAATATGAAAAGATGATAATTCTAGAGAATTAGATTTGATTTGATAGTAAATTGAATTTTTTACCTCTGAAAAATGATTCTCAAGCTTTCCAATATCTGATAAGTTGCAAGTATTCAAAGCAAAGTTATACTCTTTATTGAATTCACTAAACGAGTTCATTATTCTCAACTTATCTGCTTTGCTTGTATATACCTTTTTTTCTACAAGATCTATGTATGCATATTTTTTCCCACTCATAATCTTCTCCCATTATTTATTTATATTTATTAAAATAATGCTTATATTATCACATCCACCTTTTGCCATTATTTTATCAAATATATTTTTTACATTTTGAATACTGTTTCCTTTTAAATTATTTTCTATTTCATCAACAGATAAAATATCACTAACTCCGTCGGAACAAATCATAAATGAATCTTTTTCTTTGATGTTTATTTCTTTGATGTTTATTTTAATTTTTCTCCGGTCAAGAATCCCTCCGATTGATTCTAAAATAACATTTTTTTTGGGATGATTTTTAGCATCTTCTTCGGAAATTTGTCCTTTTTCGATAAGGGATTGAACTAATGATTGGTCCTTCGAAATTTGTTCAAGATAGCCTTGATTTATTCTGTAAATTCTGCTATCCCCTACATTAAAAACAACACCTCTAAAATTTGATATCCATAAACCTGCTATTGTTGTTCCAAAATTTACTATTCCTGGATTTTTCCTTGCATATTCAATGAGCATAAAATGAGAATTTTGTATATTTTCGATAATCTCTTGAACAGAATCTATGGATTCCCATTTATTTGCCATATATTCAAGTACTTTTCTACTTGCTATCTCACCGGCACTATGCCCACCCATTCCGTCTGCAACTGCAAAAATTGCTTTTTTCTCGTCAAATTTTTTTAATATGGGAATAGGCATTTCGTCTATTTGTATTACTTGATTAAGTAATATTATAGAATCTTCATTATGCTTTCTTATCTTCCCCTGATGAGTGATATACACAACTTCAATTCTCATACACTCCTCACTATAATAGTAAATTTTGTAGAAAGAGCAATTTTATCTCCTTTTTTAATTTCATATTGTTTACCTTTTTTAATTTTCTCTCCATTAATATAAGTTCCATTAAGACTTTTAGTGTCCAAAATAAACCATCGTTCTTCTTCGAATTTTACATAAAGATGTTCACGACTAACTGTTCGACAGGAAGCAAAGAGTTCTGGTCTAATATTTCCTGATCTACCTAATACGATATTTTTTGAAGGTAATATTTTTAATATTTCACTATCTGTAGTAATGAGCTCTAATATTCTTATATTTTGTTCTGGGATATCTACAATTGTAGCATTTATGGAACAATTTTCTTGAGAATTTTCGTACTCATCATTAGATTCTTGTTTTATACTATCGCTCTCAACTTTTATAAATTTAAATGAACTAATTGAAGAAAGCATAAGGTCTTCATGGCAATTAATACAACCAAAACAATCTTCATCATTAAGGGTACCACATTTAGGACATTCTTTTTTAGTAATGATGTCTAAATCTTTTTCATCATAACAAATAAGTGTTTCAAAAACATTATTACAGTAACAACAAATGTTTGCATTTTCACTATCCAAATTATTTACACACCCACATTCCGGACAGACTCTTACTTTACCCATATCTTAACTCCTTTATCCTTAAGAATTTTTTCAAGTCTCCCTAAATCTCCCCTTTTTGGAATTCCAATTATAAATAGTGAATTATCAGAAATTTCTATTTGTATTGTCAAATCACCATTGTGGAGTGTAGAATCTAAATTTTTATCTTTATATCTTCTTTTTGCCTGTTTTGAAATTAAATATATCTTTTGATTGTCTGAACCACGCCATATTTTATTCGTTGGTAAGGACTCAATAAATGGCTCTGTTATCAATAAATCAATCATTGAAATTATTTTTGAGTAATTTTGATAAAGATAAATAAATGTGTATCCAGAATAGACCATAATTTCTTTATACTTTAGTTGTTTGCATATTTCAAGAACCTTAAACAACCCTAAGGGCTGATCAAATGGTTCGCCACCTGAAATGGTTATTCCATAAGGTTTAAAGCGCTTATAGTCAGATAATTTTTTAGATACATAATTATAACTTACGGAATATTTTGGGTCAAATGCCCAAGTATATTTGGACATACATCCGGGACAATGAATAGAACACCCCTGGAACCAAATTCCAATTCTATTTCTAAACCCTAATGTTTTTACAGGATAATAAATATGATTGATAAGTAGTTTATTTTCTTTTTCTTTATATTTATTACACTTTCCCATAATATTAGTCCTATTAAATAGTTATATGCTCTTAAGTAATTCTTTCAATCGCCTATTCGAAGAATCTATTTCTACTTTGGCATTTACTCCAGTTTTAGATTTGAGAATATTTATACATAAAACCAAACATATTAAAGAAATCAGTATGGCTGAAAAATAAGGGTTGGTTGATATATCTATCGATAGTGAATATAAAGTTTCTAAGCCTCTGGTAGTTGCCTGCATGGTTGATGTTGTTGTTCGTGTAATCAATGGAATTAATGTCTCATTTATGTTTTGTATTATTGCGACAATTAAAACATAGATAAAAAATATTATAGTGCCTATTGAAAGAATCCGATATTCAGGAATATGCCATGGCAAAAATATTATTAATATTATTACAATTCCTAAAAAAACTAATATCTCCTGCAATATTTATTCTCCTCATTAATTCCAATTAATTTTTAACATTTGCATTCAACAAAATAAAAGATATATCCTTTGATAAATTTAAAAATCCTTAAGTATTTCTTTCAATCGCCTATTCGAAGAGTCTATTTCTATTTTGGCATTTACTCCGCTTTTAGATTTAAGAATATTTATACATAAAACCAAACATATTAAAGAAATCAGTATAGCTGAAAAATAACGATTGGTTGATAAATCTATTGATAGTGAATATAAATTTCCCAAACCTTTTGTGGTGCCCCGAATGGCTGAGGGGATTATTTCCTCTTTTACATATATTACACAATTATATAATATGGCAATAATAGCAATGGCTGCTACCGCGGTTAAGAATCCATAAACTGTGGAAGTTTTGAACACAATAGTACCATGTGGTACTGTAAAGATAATAAATAATAGTACCAAAATTATTAATATTGTCATTGGCTATGATTCCGCCTGTATTTTATTTTTTTTAACCATACAAAATACTAAAAAGATAATGAGGGCTATTGATATAATTAATTGTATTTCTCCGGTAAAAGACATCTTTAAAAAATATAGCGATACCGAAAAAATAAATATTGCAATAACCTTAATTATCTTTCCTTCTATTTTTTTCTTTTTAATTGAATTTATCTTTATAGTCTCTTTACTTAATATTTCCAGATTTTGTATAGCAGATTTAAACTGCAATAATTGCTGATATTCCTGGTAAGTGATAGATTTTTTGGAAGGAGATAATAAATATTTATTATTTTTTATAAAATTAAGGGTATTAACAGAAACAGTTTTTGCTCTGTTTTCGACCCAGGAAGGGACGGCAAAGTTTGAATACCTATTAATATCTTTCTTAAATTTCTTTGTCATTTGTTTGACTTGAGAAAAATCAATAGTAGGGCATTTTGAGAAATAAAATTCAACTAATTTTTTAAGTGAGCCATTATTAATAACTTCTTTCGACATATAATCCTCCTATAAATAAAAATAAGGATTTATAATTTGACTTATTTTTCTATTTGAGAAATTTATTCGATGCTTTAACTCTTCTTTTTCTGCAATAGCGCCTTTTGATGAAAAGAAGAATTGTCTAAACTCTAGGCTGACAATTAAAAAATATGATATAGTTGCAATTATTAAAAATATGGGAATATAGTTAAACGCGTTTTCTACTTCTGAAATAGAGAAAAGCATTGCGGTAACTAATATTGCAAAAAAAGATGAATAGAATAAAAAACTCCGGTAATTATTTCTTTTTTTACTTCTCAAATTTAAAAATTGTATTTTTTTATCTTCTTTAAATAAAATATCTAAATTTTCTAAAGCCAGTTTAAATTTTAACAATTGCTGATATTCTTGATAAGTAAAAGATTGTTTGGATGGAGATAGTAAGTGCTTGTTGTTCTTTATAAAGCTAAAGGTCTTAAGGGAAATATCTTTTGCCCTTCCCTCAAGCCAAGAAGGGACATTTGAGCTTGTATATCTATTAATTTTTTTTTCGAAGTTTTTTGTTATTTTCTTTATCTTGTTAAAATTAATAGTGGGGTATTTTAAAAAATACAGTTTCGCTAATTTCGGAAATAATGTACTTTTAATAATTTTCTCTGACATATTGCCCTCTTATAATTAAAAATAAGAATACATATTTTTGTTCATTTTTGAATTTGAAATATTTATTTGATTTTCTAATTCTTCTTCTCCATTATCCTTTATTGAAAAAAACCACTGCCGATATTTTTCATTAACGGTTAATAAATATGTTACAAAAGAGACTGAAAAAAATATATAAATAGCAAAAAAGATATACAGCTCTAAACTAACAAGTATTGTAGTAATTACCATCGTCAAAAAAAGGAATAAATATAATGATGAGTTCCATTTTTTTTTCACATAAGAGTGTGTAACTATAGATTGCACTTTTTTATCTTCTTTTGCTAAAATATCTAAATTATGTAAAACTGGCTTAAGTTTCAATAATTGCTGATATTCTTGATAAGTATAGAATTTTTTGGAAAGGGTAAGTAAATGTATATTATTTTTTATAAAATTGACAGTATTGAGAGCAATATCTTTTACCCTTCCCCCAACCCAGGAAGGAACATTTGAGCTTGTATATTTATTAATTTCTTTTACAAAATTATTTGTCATTTTCGTTATCTTGCTAAAATCAATAGTAGGGTATTTTGAGAAATAAAATTTTACTAATTTTTTAAGTGGAGAATTATTAATAACTTTGTTTGACATTTTACTCACCTACATTCTAAAAATGAAAAGAAATATTTTTTACAATATTGCCTTTAATTAAAATAAAAAACTTTTAGTTATTTTTTTACTTGAGATATCTATCTGATGCTCTAATTCTTCTTTTTCTACATCGGCGCCTTTTGATGAAAAGAAGAATTGTCTAAACTCTAGGTTAACAATTAACGAATATGCCATGCTGGCAACCATTAAAAAAAAGCTGATATATGTAACCGTATTTGAATTTCTTGATTCGGTGAAAATGATTATAAAAGTTAATATTACAATAAATAAAAGGGTTAGGGAAGTCCGATAAGTTTTTCTTTTATTATTTCTTAAACTCATAGATTGCACTTTTTTATCTTCTTTTGCTAAAATATCTAAATTTTGTAAAGCCAGTTTAAATTTTAACAATTGCTGATATTCCTGATAAGTATAGAATTTTTTAGAAAGGGTAAGTAAATGTATATTATTTTTTATAAAATTGACAGTAGTGAGAGCAATATCTTTTGCCTTTCCTTCAAGCCAGGATGGCATGCTAAAACTTTTAAATTTCTCAATTTCTTTTTCATGTTCTTTTATCATTCGTTTAATTTGAGAAAAATCAATCGTGGGATATTCTAAGAAATAAAGAAACATTAATTTTGAAAGCACCGAGTTTTTACCAAATTTCATTGACATATTGCCCTCTCATAACTAACAATATAAATATATATTTTTACTTAATTTTTCCATTTGAAAGATTTATTTGATGTTGCAATTCTTCTTTTTCTTTATTTTTTAATAATGATAATCTTTCCTCAAATTTTGGATAAATAGTTGTGAAAAAAATTATGATAAAAATTGACATTATTACTGTGATATCAGTGCGTCTATATATTATTGATATTAAAATAAATACTGCAAAAAAACAGAAGGGAAGTAAAAATAAATTAAAAGACCTCTTACTTTTTTCTGTATTATTTCTTAATTTTAAAAATTGTATCCTTTTATCCTCTTTAAATAAGATATCTAAATTTTCTAAAGCCAGTTTAAATTTTAACAATTGCTGATATTCCTGATAAGTAAAAGATTGTTTGGATGGAGATAGTAAGTGCTTGTTGTTCTTTATAAAGCTAAAGGTCTTAAGGGAAATATCTTTTGCCCTTCCCTCAAGCCAGGAATGGACGGTAGGGTTGGGATGTTTTTTAAGGGTTTCGTTAATTTCTTTTACTTTTTGTTCGATTTTTGTAAAATCAATAGTGGGGTATTTTGAGAAATAGATTTTAAAGAAATCCCTCGACAACATATTTTTAAACATATGAGTTTGTTCCTTTTTTACTTAACTAGTCCATACAAATAAAGTGTTTTAATTATTTTTTCTAAACTCATTTAATATTGTATCCATTTCATCGTTATCTATTAATTTATTGTCATATTTTTTTAACACCCCTTGTTTTATTTCTTCAAAGGCGTCATATTCTAAAATATAATAAACTAGTGCTTTTTCATAATTTTTTTCATATTCTGTAAGTAATTTTTCTATCTCTTCTATTTTTTCTATTTCCTTTGTTGGACGTTTTAAATATTTAAGATATTGCGAATATAATTTATTGTAAAATATATCCAAGATAATTTGATCTTCATCGCTCTGTTTTTTTTCAAATATCCACCTTAAATAAGTCTTAAATTGATCATTAAATAATTTTTTTAAATCATCTACTAGGTAACCAGAATTATCAGTAAATTTCTTAATCTTCATTAACAGTTCGCCATCAATATTATCTTCTTTATAAACAATGCTTTGAGCAATGGAAAAATCTTTACTTTCCGGATATATTTTTTCATTGAGATTTCTTTTTATATTCTTAACTATTTGCTCTTTCTCTCCCGTTAAGGCAAGAATATAGGTAATAATTTTTCTTGGTAAATCCTTAATTTTTAATATACTATTTTCAAGACGAACAATTGAATCAATTTTCTCTTTATCTCCTTTTGGGTCATCCGGATTCTCGGGTAATAATTTTAGGTATTGTGAAAATAATTTTTCATTAAGAATATAATTCATTAAATCTTTTAAATCTTTTGAAGAATCATTTAACGATTCATAGTAATCACGTAATAATTTGACTAAATTATTAAAATTCCAAGGAGTTTTTCTCCCAAGCAGTTTTCCTTTAAATGCAAAATGTGCCGAAGGATTCATTTTATAAATTGTTCTAAATAATAATAAATCTACGCTAACATTTTCTTCTTCTCTAATATCATCTACAACAGAAGCCAATTTTTCATCTTTAACCTCCCATTGTATCCAACCCGATATCTTTCCCCGCATTAAAAACTTGCAGGCTTCTTCCCAATTTTTAGGACTGGATACAATAAAATTAGTTAATTCCTCAAGTGTAAAAATTGCTTTACCAAATATTGTAAGAGGTACACGATTGGCAGAATAAGCACTCATTATCTCTTCTCCGCCTTCAAAATAAACCGGGATATCTTTTTCACCTTTCTGCCAAGCCATAATTTGCTCAAAGCCCCATCTTTTCTTTAAATTACGTGTTAACAATCCTTTTATTAATCTTTCCCATTCCGGATTGATATCTTCGGAAATTGGTACTGGTTTAATAGTTAAATAATAATCAATAATTTCGCTTTTCAGTCCTTCATAAGGATGCTTCCCGGATATTATCTCCAACATAATGATTCCAAGCGCCCAATAATCAACCTCTTTACCTATTATTCCGGTTTTAGATTCCGGAGGTGAGTACATTAGAGTTCTTCTTACGCTGGTATGATACCTTCTTGATTCGCCTGGTTCTATTACAGAAGCTATTCCTATATCTGCGATAATAGGAATTGGAGGATTGGTATTGCGAATTAAAATATTTGACGGTTTTATGTCTCTATGTATTATGTCCTCTTGGTGTAAAGCGTGGATTGCCTGAGTAAGTTTATCTAAAATATTCTTTGCAGTATCGGGTTCAATTTTTCCGCTCTTTTTTATAAAATCGCTTAAATTTAAGGGAATATATTCTTGAATTTCATAATGTCTTTTGAGGGAATCAATAAATCCGTATTTGATGATATGAAGAAAATTTTCAGAAGCTGAATTGTAAAGTTTTTCTAATTTTTTATAGATTTCTTTTTTTGGAGTGTAACCGAACCGGTAAAGTTTTAGAATGTAAATATTTTCATCTTTTTTTACCTGATAAAGATCTGCTTCCCCACTCGAAATATTTAATGGATCAATAATTGTATACTCTTCAAAAATATTATCACCGGGGGAAAATATAACATTAGGTTTGCTATTGTTTGATTTTTCTAATTCAGTTTGCGGTTCTTCTTTTTTTGTATTTTCTGGTTCTTTGGTAGTTTTTTCATCAATCATTTTCATTCTACCTCCTCGGAAATGTATTTTTCGCTTATTTTTACTAATATTTTCCATTCGTCATCTTTAGATTCAATATCTTTAATGATAAAATTGTCATTCTCTTTGGCACTTATATCAAAAAGGGTTCTTGCCAAAGGATTAACAAATACTTCTTCTAATTTATTACCTATTCCTCTTCCTCCCATAGCAAGATCTTTGGTGCACTCATTAAGAAGTATATTGTATGCTTTTTCTTCGATTTTAATTGTTATTTTATTATCTTCTATTAATTTTGATGTAATATTTTCTAACATTTTTTTAAAAATATCTTCCGCTGCTTCTGCTCGTATATAATCAAATACTATTATATTTTTACCTAAACGGTTAAGGATTTCCGGTCTTTTTATTTCGTTTTTAAAAAATTTTTCTATGGCTATAAGAATCTTATTTTTAATATTTTCATATGGAATTTCTGATGAAATATCAGAAAATTCCTTCCCGTTTTCATCAATGCTTGATACACCTAAATTACTTGTAAAAATTATTAAGGTTTCCGAAAAATATACTGTTTCACCTCTTCCATCAGTAAGACGCCCGTCCTCAAGAATTTGAAGAAACTTGTCTAAAATTCTCGGATGCGCTTTTTCAATCTCATCAAAAAGTATTACCGAAAAGGGATTCTGCTTGACAGCATTGGTTAATTCACCACCCGACTCATAGCCAACATATCCAGGAGGAGCACCGATGAATCTTTGGTCTGAGTGTTCATGGTTAAATTCTGACATATCAAATCTAATATAATTTTGCTCGTTTCCAAAAATCAACTCAGTAATTGCTTTTGCCAATTCGGTTTTCCCTACTCCTGTTGGTCCTGCAAAAAAAAGAACACCCTTTGGTTTTCCGGAAAGCTTGGAATGCTGTGAACCGCTTAAGCCAATATATCCTCTTTTAAGTATGTCTAACGCTTTAATGACTGCCGGATTTTGCCCCTTTACACGCTTTTTAAGTATTTCTGCTCCATTTAACAATTTATCTTTTGAAAGTTTCTCCCAACGATTTTCTATTATCCCCAGCTTATATCCTTTTATTGATTCAGCAATTTTACTAAATTTTAAATGTTCCTTTTCCATAAATTGTATTATCGCAATTAAATCTCTCGCCGTCATTTTTTCAGTTTGGTCAACAAATATTTCTATTAATTTTTTTTGAAGAGTACTATCCATTAATTTATAATCTGGTAAAATATTTGTAAGTTGTTTAATAATATATTCTCTAGTTTCGTTGTCCGGTCTTGGAATCCCAATAGTTTTTAAACCAGGATTATTTAAAGTCAGCCAAGTTGGAATATCATTAATTTTGTCAGCAAACCAAAAAACAGAATTGAGTTTTTTTGTTGTGGATAATTCTTTACCTTTCGTAAAATGTGATTTAATTCGATAGGATAACTTAAGCATTTTTGTAAAAAAAGGTACTTGCTGGTCCTCGCTAAGATTTTCCGGATTTTGAGTATACCGTGATGAAAAATTAAGAAAAGTCAAAATCGCATGTTCTCTATTCGTGGCTAATTTTTCAATAACTTCTGGAGCCTTCTTTAATTCAATATAAGGCTGCTTGCTGCCTTCGTCAAGTTTAAGCCCTGAAATAGATTTAATCATTTCTGGATCACCTTTAATTAACTCAAAGCCATCAATCACATCGTAGCATACAACCGCTTCATATCCGTCTTCTTTTACAACGAGTTCGCTAATATAGTTTATTAATGGACATAAAAGATATGATTTTTCATTAATGGGAAAAGGAAACAAATCATAAATATTTCCCCATAAGAGAAATTGAGATTTAATCCCTATAAATCTATGTATTTCTCTTGCCCATCTGGGATAATTATTGCAATTCGCTTTCATTTTTGTTTCACTCCTTTTTATAACTATGGATACATACACAATTTATTCTATCAATATATTAAACATTGAAATATTTTTATTTTCTAATTTTTATAATTTTTCATATTAAAGATTTTTTTAAATTTCTTTCATTTCTTCAAAATAAACCGGGATATCTTTTTTACCTTTCTGCCAGGAAATGATTTGTATATAACCCCACCTCTTTTCTGGATTACGTGTTAGCAATCCCTTTATTAATCTTTCCCATTCCGGATTGATGTCTTCGGGAATCGGTACAGGTTTAATGCTTAAATAATAATCAACCATTTCGTTTTCCAATCCTTCATAAGGATGCTTCCCGGATATTATCTCCAACATAATGATTCCAAGCGCCCAATAATCAACCCCTTTTCCTATTATCCCAGTCTTAGATTCTGGAGAGGAATACATAATGGATCTACGTATTGTAGTAATTTTTTTTGAGAACTCTGGATCCAATAGAGATGATATTGCGAAATCAGTAAGAATAAGATTGAGGGGATTAGTATTTCGAATTAAAATATTCGACGGTTTTATGTCTCTATGTATTATGTCCTCTTGGTGCAAAGCGTGGATTGCCTGGGTAAGTTTATCTAATATATTCTTTGCAGTATCGGGTTCAATTTTCCCACTCTTTTTTATAAAATCGCTTAAATTTAAGGGAATATATTCTTGAATTTCATAATGTCTTTTGAGGGAATCAATAAATCCGTATTTGATGATATGAAGAAAATTTTCAGAAGCTGAATTGTAAAGTTTTTCTAATTTTTTATAGATTTCTTTTTTTGGAGTGTAACCGAACCGGTAAAGTTTTAGAATGTAAATCTTTTCATCTTTTTTTACCTGATAAAGATCTGCTTCCCCACTCGAAATATTTAATGGATCAATAATTGTATACTCTTCAAAAATATTATCACCGGGAGAAAACATAACATTAGGTTTAGTATTATTTGATTTTGTATATTTTTTTATTGTTATTGGTCCATTTTTGCTTTTATGTACCTGATCTTTTATTATTTTTTTATTCTTTTTATTTTCCGGTTCTTTGTTAGTTTTCCAATCAGTCATTTTCATTTTATCTCCTTGTGAATCTATTTTTTACTTATATTTCCTTGTATTTTCCATGAATAGTTCAATAAATATACCTTCTCTTTCTCGTAAAAAGCAAATATCACTCTTTTTTAATGTAATACTTCTAATCCAGCAGGTCAATAATGACAGGGATTTTTTGCACAATTTATCCCGTTCGGACAATGTTTTGTGTGATAAACACACTTATTTCCACCACATCATTTTTATTCCAAAAAAGAAATAATTAAGCAAAATATGGTAGTTCTTTTAATCTTTATCCTTTTTTACGCTGACCAGTCAGTTATTATTACTATTAAAGTGTCCCTCTGTTCATCAGCCAATTAAATTTCAAGACAGTCTCCCGGGATAGATTAATATTCTATATAGATAGATTTTGATGAAATTTTAAATCATCAAAAAATAAGACTATCTTAAATTACTCTTTTTATCCAGCTTTATGACCCAGAAATCAATATTATCTACATATATGGAATTGGTATCTACGTGTACATCTCCTGCTACCGCATAACCGCCGTCGGTGGTCTGGATGAGGGAATTTGCATGATCAGCAAGCCTTCCTCCGAAGGTTTTATCCCATTCCCTATTACCATCACTATCCAGCTTTATAATCCAGAAATCTTCCCTACCTGCACCCTTGGAACTAGTTGTCCCTGCTACCGCATAACCACCATCGGTGGTTTGTATGAGGGAATTTGCATAATCATATTTACTTCCCCCGAAGGTTTTATCCCATTCCCTATTACCATCACTATCCAGCTTTATAACCCAGAAATCACCACTGGTTGCCCCTGCTACCGCATAACCACCATCGGTGGTTTGTATGAGGGAATATGTAAAAATATATTTACTTCCATATTTAGTTCCTCTGAAGGTCTTGTCCCAGCACTTGTTTCCCCGGCTGTCTAGTTTGATAAGCCAGAAATCATAATTACCTGTACCCTTGGAATTAGTATCTCCAGCTACCGCATAACCACCATCGGTGGTTTGTATGAGGGAATTTGCATAATCATATTTACTCCCCCCGAAGGTCTTATCCCATTCTTTTTTGCCCTGGTTGTCCAACTTAATGACCCAAAAATCACTACCGCCTTCGCCCCTGGATTCGGTTTCTCCAGCTACTGCATAACCGCCGTCAGTAGTCTGGATGAGGGAATATGCTCTATCAGTACGCCATCCGCCGAAGGTCTTATCCCAAAGCTTTTTACCACGGTTGTCTAATTTGATAAGCCAGAAATCACCACCACCTGCACCATAGGATGTGGTTTCCCCTGCTACCGCATAACCGCCATCGGTGGTTTGTATGAGGGAATATGCCCAATCATAATTACTCCCCCCGAAGGTCTTATCCCATTCCCTATTACCATCACTATCCAGCTTTATAACCCAGAAATCAGCCTCACCTGCACCATACGAGAAGGTAAATCCGGCTACTGCATAACCGCCGTCGGTGGTCTGTATGAAGGAATTTACACGATCAACAATACTTCCTCCGAAGGTTTTTTCCCAAGTTATTACTTTATTTTGATTTAGAATTTGTTTATTTGAGAATAAATATAATCCAAAAACTATCAGCCATATCAGAAAAAATAAGACAAATTTTCTTTTCATTCCACTTCCTTTTAACTATTTAATTATTTGTATTTTCATAATATATTCTATATTTTCAGTGAAAAATTTACATTCTCACCCAATTTCCGAAATTATATTTACAGCGTTTTCTCCATCCTCTAAACAAGCTATAATAAGGAGGGCAGGGGCAGCCTTGTCTGCCTATTTCAATAGCAAAACTCCTTCGGTTTCCAAATTTAGTTAGGGGTGATGCCTCTCTCCATATCATCCATAATCTTTCTGCTAACTCACATTTTCCTATATTAAAACCACTTTCATCTTTTTTTATAATAATCTTGGGTGTCCCTCCAAAAGGACAATTATGATGATAGGTATGTTCACCTACTACATTAAAGGTATAAAAATTGTTCACAGTCTTTAGTTTTCCCCTCTTTCTTGTACAAATATAAAATATCAATAATTTTACATTAATTATTCCAGTTATTCAAATTAAAATCTTTGGAATTAAAAAATTGTAAGCTTAATATTATGGCTTAAATCTTGAATTTATCGTTATTATTATTTAAAAAGATTTGACATGAAATTTTTAAGATATTTGGTAGCTTTATTTTATTTGTTCTTTTTTATTTTTCTCCTCCTTGGGTGTCCCTCCAAAAGGACAATTATGATGATAGGTATGTTCACCTACTACATTAAAGGTATAAAAATTGTTCACAGTCTTTAGTTTTCCCCTCTTTCTTGTACAAATATAAAATATCAATAATTTTACATTAATTATTCCAGTTATTCAAATTAAAATCTTTGGAATTAAAAAATTGTAAGCTTAATATTATGGCTTAAATCTTGAATTTATCGTTATTATTATTTAAAAAGATTTGACATGAAATTTTTAAGATATTTGGTAGCTTTATTTTATTTGTTCTTTTTTATTTTTCTCCTCCTATGGATCTTTGAAAAATAATCCTACAAAAGAAAAAATAACTAATCCTATTAAAAACAGCTTTTCTTCTATGAAAGGATATTCTTCAAATAAAGTCCTTTCTTGAACTTGAGGTTGTAAATCGGCTGTAATCTCATGATCTTCTCCAGGATAAATTTGTATATTTTCCTTATAGAGGTGATAGCTAGGTTTAATGAAAGCCAGATTATGCTCTCCCGGAGGGATCTTTTTTATTTTTAAAGGTGTTAAGCCGATATAAGTATTATCCAGATAGACTTCTGCTTTTTCGGGATTAGAGGTAATAAAGAGGGTGCTCTTTCCTTCTTTTTGTTTTAAGCCACTACCTGCTTTCTGAATATGTAAGGGAACCACATTGGTGGTTATATAAGAGTTATGATAACCCAGATGTGACAGTTTGATGTTGTATTCCCCTGGAGAAAGAAAGTCCGTAGATAAGGGAGCCTCTCCAAGATATTGGTCGTTTAGATAGACTTTGGTCTTCTCAGGGTAAGCCCAAATGTGAATGATTCCTTGGGTAATCTTATCTTCCAAAGAAGCAGATGGGTTTTCTTTTTTAATTTTTGCTATCCGGTCAAACATGGATTCTAGTGCAGGCCAGATGGTTTCATTTAATAGCTTTTCAAAATCATAGATAAAATGTGATTTTCCTTTTTCCCCTTCCGGCCAGACCTTATCTAAGAAATCATGGGCCTCATCTGGATGACCGGAAAACATCAATTTTAACATATAACTCCAGACAGAGGAATCGAGGTAGACATCCTTATAATTCCAACAATACTTATTGTCCCATTCTTCTTCTTTTACTTTAGCACAACGTCTTTTTACTTCCTCGATAACCTGATTCATCTCCTCTTCTTCCGGTAAAGGTTGGCACATAAGAGCCGGAGCCAAAAGATATTCATTATCACAGTATTCATAGATAATCTTGGGGAGGGGTGAACCAGCATGGCAGGCATGCCAGAAGGTAAAACCTGACTGATAAGCAATACAATCCAATTTACCATCCTGATTAATATCTACAAACTTTCCTTCGGGTAAACATTGGATCAGGCGGAATTGATCACCTAAAGAAAAGACATAGCAGGATTGATTAAAGGAAGAATTACCTCCACCGTTATATATAACTACCAGATTGGGAATGCCATCACCGGTAATATCATCACCCGGATGGAAGAGTCCCTCCTCTTCACCCAGCCAGTAAGCGTATCCTACTTTTGATTGGTAAACTAATTCCTCTCCTTTGTAGATCTGAAAGACATTATCTCTAAAGGGGGGAGGACCTATGTAACAGCGAAAGGTGTATTCGCCAATTACCACCTTTTTAACTAGATTTTCCGGTGAAAGAATCAGTTTAATTTCTTCATCGTCTTGGGACAAAGAAATCATTAGGAAATTGCAGAGGAAATATATTAGAAGAAAAATGAGAATTATAAATTTATATTTTTTTTTGAAGTTTACAAAATTTGTTTTAATTAGTTTTAACATATTGGACATAACCACCTAATTTTTTAATATGATTCTCTTTATTTTTTATAGGACTTAGAAAAATAAAACGATAAAAGAAAAAACAAGCAATCCAACTAAAACCAGATTAGGTGCTATGTATGAAAATTTTTTGAATTCACTATTTTCATAGGACTTAGATTTTAAGAAAGTTTCAATAAAATAGTATTCACCGGGATGAGAAGTGAAGGAATCAAGCCAATCCTCATAGCCTTTTTTACTCACTTTAAGCAGATGTTCTCCCGGAACTACTTTTTTTAAAGTTACAGGTCCTTCTCCTATAAATGTGCCATCAAAATATACTGCTGCTCCTTTAGGATCAGTAGTTATTCTAATCGTGGTATCCCCGGTTTTAGCAACTAATTCAATATTTATTTCCTTTCTCTGGAGGGAGGAAATGGATATATATTCCTCCCAATCTTCATAACCTGAGCTATCCAGCCTCAGCTTATGTGGACCGACAAATATCTCCTTTAAAGTTAAAGGTGCATTTCCTTTATATCTATCATCAAGATATATACTTGCTCCTTCCGGGATGGAGGTAATTGTTAGTTGCCCATACCCTTCCGGTTTTCCTTCATCTTTCATCCTCCATAATTCTTTTTCTTCGGGAGTTTTATATAAAGCCTCGCTTATCTTTCGCCAATAATCACTTCTATTCAGTTTTTCTTTAAAATTAAAAAGGAATAATTCTTTCCCAGGTTTATCTTGTGGCCAGACTTTATCCAAGAACTGTCGGGCTTCCAGGGGATGCCCGGAATAAAGGAGGTCTAACATGTAACTCCAGACAGTAGAAGGAAGATAAGTCCCTTCATAATACCAAATAAGATCCTTCCATCCTCGGGCTTCACATTCGGTAATATATTTTTTAATCTGAACGATAGCCTTTTCTTCCTCTTGGGTAGTGGGTAAAGGTTTGTACATTAAAGCAGGTGATAGTTGATAATTTCCATTCTGGTAGGAATAGACCAAGTCCGGAAGAGGAGAGCCGGCATGGCAGGCATGCCAAAAGATAAAGTTACGATCCTGGGTAATAAATTCCGGGATTCCATCATGATCTACATCTTCAAAATCACCATAGGATAAAATTTGAATCAACTTAAATTCTTCTCCTATAGAAAAGACATATCTATCCCCTGTCCCATAAGCATTACCACACCAGTGAAAGACTACTAAATTGGGTTGACCATCTCCGGTGATATCAGTGCCCATCTTAAGTAAGGAGTCATCCTCTTCTTCTACCCAGAATTTTATATCAACATCTGATTGATAGACTAAATTGTCATCCTTAAATAGCTGAAATACTCCCCAACCGATAGGTTTTTCTCGATAACTGCGGAAGATATACTGGTTAAAGGATACTTCTTGCAGGAGGCGTTCAGAAATAATAAGATCGGAAGGGGTAGGAATGGAGTGATTAGATTGGGAAAATGCCTTTAAGGAAAGAACGGAAATTACAATAACAAAGGTTAGTATAATAATTAGGTAATCCAATAAAACATAACACTTTCCCTTGCTGTGTTTTTTGCATAAATCAATCAGTGGACCCTGAATCATATTTAATTCCTTCGATAAAAATTATTTAAAGAACAATGATATAAATAATTATTCGATAAAAGATGTAAAAATCCTTCTTTTCCAGACCAATATTTTCTACATTATTTCTCTTCTTTTATATCTTTAAAGAATAATGCAACAAAAGAAAAAATAGCCAAACCTAGCAAAATCAGTTCTTTTTCTAAAAAGAGATATATTTTGGATAAAGTCTTTTCCTGGGATTTGGCTTGTAAATCTACTATAATATACTCGTCTTTTCCCGAATTAACAGTAAAAATCCTTTTAACTAAATAGTAACCGTATTTCATAAAAACCAACCGATATTTCCCTAAAGGTATCTTTCTTAATTTTAAAGAGTCGAGCCAATGTAGGTACCATTTAGAGAGACTTCTGATCTCCTCAAGGATTAGAGGATACAAAGATGGTGCTGTTGACCTTTTTGGGTTTTAGGGAAATATGTATTTCTTGAATATGCAGGGGAATCACTTTCATTTTTTGCTGGTAATCACCATAGCCGGGAGAAGACAAGCGCAGCATGTATTCACCTGGAAGAATAAAATCCGACTCAAAGGGGACTTCTCCAAGATATGCTTCATTTAAATAGATTTTGGTCTTTTCCGGTCTGGCTGAAATATATATAATTCCTCGGTTAATCTCTTTCTCCAACGAAGCAGAAGGATTTTCTTTTTTGATTTTAGCTATCCAGGATAACATGGGTTTTAGTGCAGGCCAAATGGTATTTTCATCCAATATTTTATTAAAATCACAAATAAACTGAGACTCGCCCTTTTTACCTTCCGGCCAGACTTTTCCTAAAAAAATATAAGCTTCAGCGGGATGACCTGAAAAAATTAAATCTAGCATATAGCTCCAGACAGAAGGTGGCAAATAAGTCCCCTTATAATACCAGATAAGACTCTTCCCTCCCTCAGCTTCACAGTCAGCAATATCTTTTTTAAACCGAATAACGGCTTGTTCTATCTCTTCTTGAGACGGTAAGGGCTGATACATTAGGGCAGGAGCTAAAAGATAACCGTAATCACAGTACTCATAAACTAGCCTGAGAGCAGGCGCATCAGCATGACAGACATTCCAGTAAGAAAAACCTATTTCATAAGTAACATATTCGGATTTACCATCCCAGTTAAGATCTTGAAAGTATCCACCGGGCAAGTCCTGTATCAAACGAAATTTTTCACCTAAAGAAAAGATTTGGCAAGACTCGGGAAAGAAACTACCCCCGCTATCTTCCATGACTATCAAATTGGGGATACAGTCACCGGTAATGTCATCTCCCAAATTATATATTTCATCCTCTTCTCTTATCCAGTAGGAATATCCTATATCTGATTGATAGACTAATTCTTCTTTTTTGTATATCTGAAAAACAGTAACACCATAAGAAGGACCTTTATATTGACGATAGATATATTCTCCAATATTTTTTTCTTCAACTAACTTTCCTTGAGAAATAATGTTTTCAATTGGGCTTTTTTCCTGGGAATATGAAAAAGTGCAAAGAAGGAGAGAAATGATAAAAAATAAGACAAAATAATGGAGTATTTTATTTCCTTTTCTTGTAATATTTATTTTAAAGTGGAAAAGATTCATTTAAAATATCCTATTTAATATTTTTCTTTAACACTTCTCCAGATTGCTCTTATTTGTCCTCGGTTTATTTTCTTATTATCCATTCGGACATCTCCACAGAAAGAATAAATCTGAAAGTGATAATTTTAGTGGGTGCATTATATTGTATGTTATATTAGATTTTATTTATTATAACATACTCAACAATTAAGAAGTTACATTTTACCATTCTACTAACTTAAGGCTTCCTTCAACACCGGATAAAAATCCTTTTCCTCCTCAATTACAATAATCTTTTCCTTCCTTGCTTTCTCTTTCTGGTATTTGGTGCAATAACCCCATCCGGCCAAAAAAACGTTGACCCCTAGGACATCAGTTCCCATAAGATAGCTCAACTGGTCATCAACAAAATAAATCTCATTTAATTTGGCACCATATTTTTTAGCTATGGCCTGCATATGCTCTGCTTTATGCTTGCCAAAGTTTTTATCAAAAATATCTTCGATGTCCATTTTAAAACCAAGATATTCCGGTTGAAAAGCACGATGAATGGCCTCCCCAAGATTGGAGGTAGCAATGACAATTTTTTGACCTTCCTTTGTAAATCGCTGAATCCCCTTGATGACTTCCTTAAAAACAGGTGACAGAAAAAACCATTTTCTAAAACTCTTTTTCTGCCATCTCTCTTTTTCTTTAAAAAATAATTCTCGAAAAAATTGATAATCGAATTGAAGCTGGTTACGATAAGCAATGAATTCCTGTTGGTCCTTAACCTGAACCTGTTCTTCCGTAATTTTAAGAATAGCGAAAAAATCACCCGATAATTCAATATAAGACCTTAAGCGGCGGTAATCATCCATTTCTTTTTTGTATTTTTTTTGCATTTCTTCCCAATTATTAAAAGTAAACAATTCCCCACCAAAACTTCTTTTTACTTCCGAACTAAAATATTTACAATAGGCGTTATGACTTGTAAATAAAGATTTTAAAGCACTGTCACTAATAACACCGTCATAATCCACTGCTAATATTTTCATTTTCAATTCTTCCTGTTCCTTGAATAAATTTATATAGAGCTGTTAAATAAATTATTAAAATTATACTATTTCTTTATTGGATTTTACAACTTGAATTGTGTGGTGATGGGTATATATGATAGAATTTTTAGACTATGTAGAATAAACTATAGGGGAGATAGAAAATTTTTATATTTGACATACCGTAATTTTTTAAAATATGATAAAACCGTAAAAAATTCCTGCCCTGCCATATTCTAATCATTTGAGAAGCTATTGTGGTATGTACTTATTAGACCCATTACGGAAAATTAGAAAAAGTTATCTAATTATTGAGCTATTAAAACCGTCCCTGTGACATCCGAGTTAAACGTTTAGCTAATACGAATCAATTTTTTCTTTTGCTATTTCTTTAAATTTTCTTTCCAGTCTTACTTTAAATATTTTGCCAACCTCATTAAAAACTTCTAATAGTTCAGAAAATGTATTTTCACCACCAATAAAATCCCAATATTCATTGCCAACTAAAAAATCATTATGTATATCCATCATGCCAACTTCAGTAAATCTAGAATAGGGTTTTGGATGATATGGGTTGTAAGGAAAAGCTAAAAATACATTTATTTCTTTTCTTTTACGTGCAACCCACTCTAATAGTTTTGTTTTACTTTTTTCGAATACATCAATATTTGGCTTTACTGTCTTAATCTCAAAATAATATTCTTTATCATCTCTTTTCATATAAAAATCAGCAATATTCCCTGATTTTTGAAATTCTCCGTTTTTATTAGGTGCTTTTAACACTTCTTCCATTTCTTTTTTTATATTTGCTTTTCTACCACCATTCCTTAGCTTAGCAGTTATTTCAGCGATTATATTTTTTTGATCTTTTGAAATTACTCCTCCAACACCATAATTTCTGAAACATTCTTGTGAAGTCTCAGAAGCAATAATCACAGATATATCTTCATAGATAGACATTCCTAATGTTGTTGCCATTGAATGAATAAAAGAATATGCTGCGATTTTTTCATTATCTTGAATTAATCGTGCAAGGAAAGGCATTGAAGTTGTTTCTCTTCCATATAATTTCAGTTTGTTTTCAATTTTTTTTGAAAGTAGGGCTTTTATATTATCTTTTTGGATTTTAGAAAGGGACATGCTATTTCTCCTTTAAATGAAAAATAATTTCCGCATATGCAGACCTATCTTTTTCAACTCTATTTAGTACCGGCCTTTTGTACTGGTTAACGATTTTCATTCCGGATAATTCAGCAATTTTAGGATAAAGACCATATTTGTCATTGGCCACTAAGAAAATATCGTAATCACATTGCATATATTTTTTAGAATTGCTCAAAACTTCAGAGATGCCTTTAACATAGGACTCTCTTGCTTCTTGGCCTTGCCCATTATATAAACGGCCTATTTCAAGTTTATCTTTTCTATCGAATCCAAAAAGGTCATATGCGTAAGCATGTTGTTCATGGTAATCTATTAATCCAACATAAGGAGGACTGGAAAAAATGCCTTTTATCTTTTTCTTTTCTGTCAATTCACCAAAAGCTTTATTTTTCTTTTTTAATTCTAAAAAAATATCCATAGTTCTACTGTCACCTGTAAGACATTTTTGGTAAGTATTTGTTCTTAATCTATCAAATTGATTTAGTCTATTTATTGTATCTTTTCCATACCTATCCCACCAACTGAATATAGAGAATAGGGGTTTACATATTTTCCCGTGTTTTTTACAGTAATATGTAGTTACTATCGGTTCTTTTAAAGAGGCCAAATCAGAATGTGTTGTCGCTCTACAAGAACGAATAGTACGGCTTAAAATAATGGCTAATACTTTTTTGGTTTGTGGATTCTTAACTTTTTTAATTTGCTCAAATACAAAATCAATTTCATCTCTTACTGTTTGCAAGTACCATTTTTCAAGAAAAGTTGAATGTTTATCTTGTTTAAGAGAAATCTGATATTTTTCGATTAGATTATAGTAAATTTTTAGGAATTCTTTTTCTTTTATTTTTGAATATTCTCTTTCGTTTATTTCTTTTTGTATGATTTTTCTTCTGTATTCCGGTGAAGGGAAATATTTATTATTAAATAATTTTAATTCATACAATAATTCCTCTTCGAATTTTGTATTGTTCTTTCCTATTTGAAATTTTTTAAGTTCTTTTGTGATATTTTGCAAGTTTATAGCAATATCCTGGAGATCATGATTTTCAATTTTTATATTACTTATTAGTGAATTAAATGCCGAAACATCTATTCCAATTGCATGCATTCCCAATTCATTGCATTGCACTAAAGTTGTTCCGCTTCCGCAAAATGGATCAAGGATGATATCCTCTTTTTTAAAGAGAGCTTCTTTTTTAAAATTATCAGTATGAGAATCTAGGAAATATTCTACAAGCTGAGGGATAAATTTTCCCTTATATGGATGCAATCTATGAACATGTTTTGTTGTTTCTGATTCCTTATATTCTGAAAATGAAAGAGCCCAATTCAAATCATTGCCTAAGCGTTTTTTCCATTTATCTTCTTTGGTATAATAGTGGGACTTATAATAATTTTCTAAATCAGCGATATTGATTAGCACTTCGCCATTTTCGCCAAATTTTTTTATTCTTCCATATTGAACCAAATAAGAAATATTTGATGTACTTACTTGTTTTTGTAAGAACCCTGCAGCCCACTTAGTCGCTTCTCTAATTGTCAATAGCTGGTTCATAAATTTATTTTACTCCTTATTTTTTTATAATATACAGCCTATTGTTTACTGGTACTAACAAAATTATAACCATGTCAGTGAGGTTGAAGCCACATTACAAGAAATCATATTTTTCTTATTACACCTTTTATTTTACCAATTATTCTAACATTATTTTCATTGGGTTTAATAATTATTGCTTCCATTGTATCATTTTCAGGTTGTAGCCTTATTCTATTTTTTTCTTTGTAGAATCTTTTCACTGTTGCTTCATCTTCAATAAGTGCGACTACTATATCGCCTTGCTCAGCATCTTGTTGTTGAGAGGCTATTACATAATCTCCATTTAAGATGCCGGCATTAATCATACTATTACCCTTAACTCTTAAAGCAAAAATTCCGTCAGAATTTGTTACGATTGATTTATCAACAAGGATATTTCCTTCTATATTTTCCTGAGCAAGAATTGGTCTGCCTGCTGAGA
>Ga0268276_1000394_pt1 | contig 52287 bp, 57 predicted proteins | sample saktaG_4_FD_190145 | JGI IMG/M metagenome (GOLD analysis project Ga0268276, IMG submission 190145) | Saline water microbial communities from Sakinaw Lake, British Columbia, Canada - sak_2010_1_5_45m | ecosystem: Environmental > Aquatic > Non-marine Saline and Alkaline > Saline ...
GGATTTAAAGTTGGGGATGGTGTAAGTCAGTATGCTTCTTCAAAATCCGCATCCTTAGATACTAATTGGCATCATGTTGTTGGTGTTTACAATGGAACTTCTGTTATTTCTTATGTTGATGGCGTATCAGGAAGTTTTGCTGCTGCACCCGCAAGTTTGTATGATGCTAATCTGCTACTTATCGGTTTGCGTGAAATATCCACTAACGCTTACCCTTTCAACGGCTCAATAGATGAAGTTAGAATCTGGAACAGAAGTTTATCTGAAGGAGAAGTAAAATACCTCTATGAATCATATTCTTAGAACATTAAATTTATTAATGATTTATTCTTAACCTTTTTATGGTGGTTGAAAAAGAGAACATTCTGCGTATTCTTGAGGAGACTAAGAAAGCCCTTGCAGAAGAAGATACAATTAAATTGAAAGATTTGAGTAATCAGACGCTGCACTCCTCGTCTATGACACAGGACGCTTCAAATGTTGCGGTGGGAGTTATTATTTATTCTCTTAGTAAAATAGTTGAAAGGAAAGAAGAGTATAAGAAACAAAAGGGGTGGGAAAAGTTTTACAGCGAAGTTAATAATTCTGTAAGAAGGGCACATATGGCTCTTTCAGAGAACAAGGAACAAGCGTTTAAGGATGAGCTTAAGAATATAAGAAAGGCTATTTCAGATTTGTCTGGAAGGTTGAGAGAGTATATAAGTGATGTTTTTCAGAAAGCTAAAATAAACAAGGCTTCTAAAATTTATGAGCATGGTATTTCTATGGAGAAAACGGCAAAGATGTTGGGAATTACTTTATGGGAGCTTGCAAATTATGCGGGACAAAGAGGCGACGCTAATGCGCCCTTGAGTGAGACACTAAGTTCTAAAGAAAGAATTAAACTTGCCCGGGGGATGTTTGAATGAAAATAAGGAGAGCGAAGGTTGGAGACGAAAAGGGAATCGCTGAGGTGAGAAGAGAGGGACTTAAAAGAAAAAACTGGCTCTACACCGGTGGAAATATTCCTTCTTCTAAAGAAAAAATAAAAAAGATGAGAGAAGACTTTTCTTCCAAATCTTCAGATTCGTTTTTTTTCGTAGCTATAGACGAGAAAACTAATAAAGTAGTTGGCTCAGCTATGGCATCTTTTAAATTAAAGGGAAGATTAAGGCATCGAGTGGACGTTGGATGGGGGGTTCATCCAGACTACCAAAAAAAGGGGATAGGAACACAGCTATTAAAAGAGTTATTGAAATTCTGCAAGAAAAAGGGGTTTAAGAGAGCGGAGGCCGAAGCAGCAATAGAAAATAAGGGTTCTGTAAAACTTGCAAAGAAAATTGGATTTAAAATAGAAGGCATCAAGAAAAAGGCTTTGTTGATGGATAACGGAAGATGTGTAGATACCTATATCTTCGGGAAGATTTTAACATGACTAAAGCAATAATCTTTGATTCTAGCACGCTGATAAGTTTTGCAATGAATGGACTATTTGAGGAATTTAGGAATTTAAAAAAAATATTCGGAGGACATTTTATTATAACCAAAGAGGTAAAGGCGGAAATTATTGACAGGCCCCTAAACATAAAAAGATTTGAACTCGAGGCATTGAAGATAAATCAACTTCTTGATGAGAAAGTTCTTGAGATGCCTTCTGCCCTTGGAGTTAATGATGAAACTATTTCAAAAAGGACAGCAGATTTATTGAGAGAGGCAAACGCAACATTTACTGGAAAGGGAAAACAGATTCATCTCATTGATTTAGGTGAAGCTTCTTGCCTTGCATTGAGTAGAATCCTTGATGAAAAGAATGTAAAAAATGTTATAGCTATTGATGAAAGAACAACGAGAATGCTTGGAGAAAAACCCCAAAATCTTCAGAAACTTCTTCAGAATAAACTTCATACAACAATAGAGGCAAATAAAGATAATTTTAAATTCTTTGGGGAGTTTAAGTTTATACGTTCGGCTGAACTTCTTTATATTGCTTTTAAAAATGACATTGTAAAGGTAAGCGGAGATGACAGAAAAGTTTTAGATGCTTTACTCTATGCGGTTAAGTTTAAGGGATGTTCCATTTCTGATAAAGAGATAGATGAAATAAAGAATCTTGCATAGGAAAAGGATTAAAAATGAGGAATTTCTGTTAGATTAACTGGGTCCATAGGATAATGGTTAATCTGGCTGCCTCCAGAGTAAGAACAGAGTTCATACACTCTTCCTTCTTTCGAACGGAGAGAGCAGCCGATGGGGGTTCGATTCCCTCTGGGCCCATTTGGCGTTTTTCTGCCCTCGTAGTTTAGCCTGGATAGAACGTAACCTTGCGGAGAGCTTTCTTGGGAAGAAACCTCGGAAAGAAACGCAACAAGGTTGAAACCGAGGTTCAAATCCTCGTGGGGGCGTTTTATACGTCCACATTTTATTTTAAACATCAATATGTATGTCTACATATTTTACTTGTACGTCTACTTCCAGAAAGATTTATAAATAGTGTGGACGTACAACCTCCATGACTTACACTGAAAAGAAAGAAAGAGACAAGAAAAAATACTATTACAGGGTAAAATCGGTAAGAAAGGGAGAAAGGGTTGAAAAAGAGAGAGTTTACCTTGGAGCAAACTTAAAAAAAGAAGAATTGAAAGAGAAGGAAAAGCTGGCTGATGAAAAACTTCTTAACCCCGAAGTGAAAGTTGGAAGAAAAACTGCTGAAAAGCCAAAAATGGAGAAAAAGAACGACGAAAATAAAGACGGAAAAAAGAAAGCTGCTATTTTTAATATTGATAAAAAGGAAAACTTTTCTGAATGGTTTACCGAGATAGTTAAAACGGCGGAACTAGGGGATTTAAGATATAATGTAAAGGGTTTTCTGGTATTTCAACCGTGGAGTGTGCTCGCAATGGAAAAGATGTATAGATTTATGGAAAAAAGACTCCAGGAAAAAGGGCACAACCCTTATTTTTTCCCGACATTAATCCCTGAGAAAAATTTCAAACTTGAAGGAGAGCACATAAAAGGATTTACTCCAGAAGTATTTTGGGTAACTAAAGGAGGGGATACCGAGTTTGAAGAGAAACTTGCCCTGCGTCCAACAAGCGAGACGGCTTTTTACCAGATGTTCGCTTTATGGATTAGGAGTTACAAAGATCTCCCATTCAAAACTTATCAAAGAGCAAATGTATTCAGATATGAAACAAAGGCAACTCGCCCTTTCTTAAGAAGTAGAGAATTTCACTGGATTGAAAGCCATACTGCAAATGAAACTCTAGAACAGGCTGAAAAACAAGTTAAAGAAGATATGGAAACAACAACAGAAGTTCTTCATGATATATTCGGATTGCCATTCATTTTTTTTGAAAGACCGGCGTGGGATAAATTCCCGGGAGCATTCAGGACTTTCGCGGCTGACGTTTTGAATCCTGACGGAAAAGTTGTCCAGCAGCCATCAACACATCTGCTTAATCAGGATTTTGCAAAAGCCTTCAATGTAAACTTTGAAGACAAAGACGGAAAACAAAAGCCGGTTTTCCTTACATGTTACGGACCCGCAATCTCCAGAATATTTGCATCTGTTGTAATCGTCCATGGAGACAACAAGGGACTTAGATTCCCTTGGAAGATTGCACCAAAGCAGGTTGTAATAGTTCCTATAACCCCTGAAAAAGAACTTATAGAAAAGGCAGAAGAATTAAGGGAGCGTCTTCAAAAAGCAGGAGTAGATGCTTTGGTTGACAAAAACGAAACATTAAGGACAGGGGAGAAATTTTATTTCTGGGAGATGAAAGGAGTTCCTTTAAGAATTGAATTAGGAAAAAGAGAAATTGAAAATAAAGAACTTACCATCTATCGGAGAGACACGGGAGAAAAGATAAAAATAAAAGAGAAAGACTTGGAAAAGGAGATTGAGAAACTTGCACAAAGTTATGATAAAAATCTTATGAGCAAGGCAGATTCTATTTTTGAAAATAGAATTCAGGACGTAAATACTAAAGAAGAATTGAGAACAGCATTAGAAGCAGGAAAAATCGCAAGATGTTCTTTTTGTTCTGCAGATAAATCTGGAGAATCTTGCGCTGAACATATTGAAAAAGAAATTGGGGGAAAGGTCCGGGGAACAAAGCTTGAGAAAGAAAAACCAATATCAAAGAATTGTATTGTTTGCGGAAAGCCTTCTAAAGAAACGGTTTATGTTGCTCGGGAATATTAATAAAGGTTATTTTTAGGCAGCCAGGAATTTCAAGGCTTCAAAAATTAAGAAAGCTGGCCATATTAGGGACTTCAAAACTCCTAAAACACCCATCCAGAACCCGGTTGCAGTTGAGATGTAGTAGATTGCAGAACCTATGAAACCTAATCCATAGAAACATCCACCACAACCACCTTTCATTTTGTTTTTCATAAAATAACAATGGTGAAGGAATTTAAAAAGTTATCCAAAAACTATATTTTATAAATTACCCTTGCTTTTTCTTTTTATGGAAGTTGATTTAGATAAAGGACAGCATTTTCTTATCGATGAAGATATTCTTAAATTGGAAATAGAAGAAGCCAAGCTTATGAAGAGCGATAGGGTTATTGAAATTGGCGCTGGAAATGGTGTTTTAACTCGTGAACTTATTGGGAAAGTTGGGAAGTTAACTGCTTTTGAAATTGATGAACAGTTTGTGGATGAATTAAAAGAGATAAAGAAAGCTAAAATTATTATTGGAAATGCTCTGAGTTATGATTGGAGAGGACACAATAAAATAGTTTCTAATATCTCTTATTCTTTATCAGAACCGGTAATAATGAAAGCTATCTGGGATGGGATTGAAGAATTAACTCTAATTGTTGGGGAGAATTTTAAGGAATTGCTACTCTCAGAAGAGAGTAAGGTTGGGATTGTTGCCAATTTAGTTTATGATATAAAACCGGTTTCTAACGTAGATAAGAAAAGCTTTAATCCTATCCCAAGAGTTGATTCTTGGCTTGTTAAACTTACTAAAAAGAAAGGAACTAAGCTTGAAGAGTTGCTTAAAAGGATTATTTTCAGAAACGGGAAAATAAAAAATTCAATTATTTACGCTCTTGTTGAGGAAGGAAAGACAAAGAAAGAAGCCAAGGAAATTGTTTCTGCTCTTAAAATTGCTGAGAGTGTTCTTGAAAAGCCGGTTGCAAAGATAACTGGGAAGTTTATTCTTTATCTTAAGGATAATTTGGTAAAAGCATTATAACTATTAAAAGAATAATTCTTTAAAACTTGGTATGCAAACAAAGCAGGGTAAATTTTATTTATTAACATTTATATATGCTAATTCCTTTAATATTTTATGAAAAAGTTGGTGAATTGGAAAGTTCTTATTTTATCTTTTATAATCGTGTTTGGTTTTCTTGCAGGGCTTGGAAGTTTGGTTATGGATAATGGTCCAAATACTTCTTGGTATGAATCAATAAAGCCGGCAATAACTCCTCCAGGATGGGTTTTTCCTATTGCGTGGAATCTCCTTTTTATTTTAATTGCTTTCTCACTCTATTTTGTATGGACGAGTGCGAAGAAGAAAGAAGATAAAAATAAGATAATCTGGGCTTTTAGCGCTAACTTTATTTTGAATGTTCTGTGGAGCTTGTTTTTCTTTGGAATGAAAAATCCTCTTCTTGGGTTTATGGATATAATCCTTGTATGGTTTACAATAGTTATTATGATTTTTGTTTCCGGAAAAATGAGTAAAAAAGCTGCATGGCTATTGGTTCCCTACTTATTGTGGGTTAGTTTTGCAAGTGTTCTAAATGGTTTGATTGTTTTTGGGTAAAGTGTTTGTGAAATTATCTTCCACAACATTTATATAGTTCATATGATAATATATTCATATGAGTAAATCTACATACCATATCTTTTTTAAGAATCTTGCAAACCCCCTGAAGATTAAAATAATTTTGAGTTTGAGGGGAGGGAATAAATGCGTTAGTGAGCTGACAGAGGAGATTGGTGATGAACAAAGTAACATCTCGCATGCATTAACCTCGCTTAAAAACTGCAATATTGTAACTGTTAAGTCTAAAGGGAAGGAAAGAGTTTACTCCCTTAACAAAGATACGATTGTTCCAATGCTTAATTTAATAGATAAACACGCTCGGACGCACTGTGATTGTAAGTTTTGTTCTAATCCAAACTGTGGAGGGCGTAAATGAAAATAAGAAAGGCAACAACAAAAGATGCAAGAAAAATTTCAAATTTGATAAGGAAATGCTTAACTGAAGTAAATTCCAAAACCTATTCCAAAAAAGTAATTAAAGGTTTATATGATTTTTTTACACCTTCCTTAATATTAAAAAATCTAAAAGACAGAATTATTCTCATAGCAGTTGAAAAAATTAACATTATTGGAACTGCCAGTTTGAAGGGGGACACAGCGTTTACTGTTTTTGTAAATCCAAAATCCCACAAAAAGGGGATTGGAAAAGAATTGATGGGCAAAGTTGAGAATTTGGCAAAGTTAAAAGGATATAAAAAAATAAAAGTTCCTTCAAGCCTTAATGCAGTAAAATTTTATAAAAAAATAGGATACAAAATAGTAAAAAGAATTCGTTCCAGAAATCATGGAGATACAATTAACATGGAGAAGAAATTAAAATGAAAATAACATACCTCGATAACGCCGCGACAACTCCGGTTGATAAGAAAGTTGTAGAGGCGATGCTTCCTTATTTTACAGAAAGATATGGAAATGCGTCATCAACTCACCTTAAAGGAGAAGAAGCAAGAAGAGCGATAGAAGAAGCAAGAGAGATAGTTGCCAAGTCTATTGGAGCCAAGTATAAGGAAATTATTTTTACTGGAAGTGGAACTGAAGCAAATAACCTTGTTGTAAAGGGTTTGTTTTGGGATAATCAAAAGAACAAAACAGGGAAGAATCATATTATAACAACGAAGATAGAGCACGATTGTGTTTTGAATGCTTGTAAATGGATTGAGATGCAGGGAGGAAGTGTAACTTATCTAGATGTTGATTCTGGAGGATTTGTTAATTTAAACCAATTGAAGGAAGCTATTACGAATAAAACTTTTCTCGTTACCGCAATTCATGGGAACAATGAAATAGGAACAATACAAGATTTGGAAGCAATTGGAAAGATGTGTAAGGAAAAAGGAGTTCTATTCCATACTGACGCTTGCCAGAGTTTTACTAAAGTTCCAATTAACGTAAAAAAACAAAATGTAGATTTAATGACTCTTAATGCTCACAAAATACACGGGCCAAAAGGAGTTGGAGCACTTTATATTAGAGAAGATTTGAAGAATAAAATAACCCCCCTATTGCATGGCGGAGGGCACGAATTTAATTTAAGAAGTTCAACAGAAAATGTTCCGGGAATTGTTGGTTTTTCCAAGGCGATTAAAATATCTTCTTTTGGGGATGTTAAAGACATGAAAAAGATGAGAGATTATTTTATTGAAGAGTTATTAAAAATTTCTAATGTGAAGTTGAATGGGGCAAACGGAGAAAAAAGACTCTGCAATAATATCAACGTTTGTTTTAATAACATAGAGGGGGAAGCGATTGGGAGTTTTCTTAACTCTAAAGGTATCTGCACTTCTACTGGAAGTGCGTGTTCTTCTCATAATTTAGAACCCAGCCATGTTTTGCTTGCTCTTGGAAAATCTCCTTTAGAAGCAAATAGTTCAATAAGATTAAGCATAAGTAGATTCACAACAAAAGAAGAAGTTGACTTTGCTCTTGAAGAAATTAAAAAAACAGTTGAAAGATTAAGGAGGATAAGTCCAATAAAATGAAAATAACCAAAAAAACAAAAATAGGAGAGGTATTGGAGAATAATCCAAAAAAAGCGGAGCTTTTGATGTCTGTCGGAATGGGTTGTGTTCATTGCCCGATGGCACAAATGGAAACAATTGAAGAGGGTTGCCTTGGACATGGAATGAATAAAAAGCAAATTGATAAATTGGTTGAGGAGTTGAATGAACTGGAGGGAGATAAATGAGTTATGAGCGGGAGAGATTAGAAAAAACTTACGAAAAACCTGGAGTTGTGTGGACTTCAAAAGAACCACCGAGAGAATTAGTTGAATTAATTGAATCTGGGAAAATAAAACCTTGCAAGGTTCTTGATGTAGGGTGCGGAGAGGGATTTTACTCTATTTATCTTGCCAAGAAGGGCTTCAATGTTACGGGGGTCGATATTTCTGGGAATGCAATAGAAATTGCCAGAGAGAATGCAAAAAAAGAGGCGGTTAAGATAAGATTCATTGCGATGGATATGTTTGATTTAGAAAAACTTGGAGAAAAATTTGATTTTGTATTTGAATGGGGAATAATGCATGGTGTCGCTTTTAACCAGCGGAAAAGATATGTAAAAATTATTAATGGCATTTTAAATGAATCTGGAAAATATCTCTCCTGTAGTTTCAATATAGATAATGCTAAGTTTGGAGCCCCGGGCATAAAAATAAGAAAGGTTCCTGAGAGCGGAAGTGCAATTGCAGGAACAAATCTTTACTTTTCCTCGCTTAATGAACTAAGGGAATTATTTTTAGAATATTTTAAAGTGGCCCAAAGCGGAGTGTTTGAAAGGGTCATCGGAAGCGGAAAAAATCCAGATCTCTTCAACTACTTGTTAATGGAGATTAAAAAATGAACTCAAAGTTTTATACAAAAGAATTAATGAAACGCTTCACAAATCCCAAGTTTGTTAAGAAAATCAAAAACCCCGATGCGGTTGGAGAGGTTGGAAATATGAAATGTGGAGACATAATGCATCTTGAATTAAAGATTGATAAAAAAACAAATAGAATAAAAGATATTGGGTTTCAGACATTTGGATGCCCGGCAGCAGTTGCGAGTTCGGATGTTGTTTGTGAACTGGCTTGTGGTAAAACCCTCAATCAAGCAAGAAGATTAAATAAAAAAGATATTGTAAAAAAGTTGGGAGGAATGCCCCCGATTAAAATTCATTGTTCTCTTCTTGGAATTGAAGCTCTGAATAAAGCAATTGATAATTATAAATTTGAAGGAGGTGTAAAGATGTGTGACTGTTGCGGTTGTAAACCAAAAAAGAAAGCTAAAAAGAAGAAAAGTAAATAGTTTTTTAATTAAAAATGGAAAATAAGCATGTTGGTTGGCTAGTTGTTAGCATCGGAGTTGTAATGGCTATTGTGGTTTTTTTGTTTAACAATTTAATAAAGGATAATATTGGATTAACCTGCAGTCACGGGCCGACATGTGAGATGTATGCGGGATTGAATGTTCAGACGTGGATAAGTTTTGCAATTGTTGCGATTGTGATTATTATTGGTTTTGTTATTATGTTTTCAAAACCGAAAGAAAAAATTATTATTCATACAAAAACAAGAACTATCACGGAGAAAAAAAAGCCAATAGATAAGAGTAAGCTTGATGCAAAAGAAAGAGGGATGGTTGAATTGCTCGAGAAGGAAAACGGAACAATGTTTCAGGCAGATTTAATGGAAAAACTTGGGATTGGAAAAGTTGGAATAACTCGGTTGCTTGATAAACTTGAAGCAAAACAAATTATTGAAAGAAAAAGACGTGGGATGAACAACGTGGTTGTTCTTAAGTGATGAAACTAGTTACTCCAAAGCGGAATTAAAGAAGTACTTCTTATAAATTTTAATTAAAATAGACACCTACGGTGTCTAAGGAGGTTAAATGAAACATGAAAATTTGGATGTTGGCTGTGATTGTCGGGATTGTAGGCATGCTTGCACTTGCAAGTTTTGCAGTTGTAAATGCTGTGCAAAACAGCGACACGGCAAGTGAATCGTCTGAAAGTGCAAGTTGTTCCGGAAGTTGTGGGAACTCGTGCACTGCCGAAAGCAATTGCGGACTCGCAAGTTGCGGAGCTGTAAAAGGCACCGGAAGTTGTGGTTGTAGTTAAAGAAATTTAGCCGGCGAAAGCCGGCTTTTCTTTTTTATTAAAAAATAAAAATAAATTATCTTATTCTGAAGACTGCTCTAACGTTTGCGTAAATTGTTTGGTCTCCGGGTTGGATATTTGTTGTTGCAGCCTTTGCTTCTGCTGCTCCTCCATTAGCATCCATTGACTCATATAACCTCCATGGATTATAGTTGAAGTTGCTGTCTGAAGTTGAAACTAAACTTCCAAGATGCTTTCCAAGTCCTTCTGCAATCGACTCTGCCCTTATTTTAGCGTCTTCTGCTGCAAGTTTTATTGCTTCGGCTTTAGCTTCTTTTTGTTTCTCCGGACTAAGCTCAAAGTTTATGTAACTTATTCCTGCACCAGCATCAACCCCCGCATCAATAACAATTCCTATCTTAGTTGCATCCTCTGTTGAAAGTTCAACTTTTATTGCATGAGTTGCCTGATATCCATCTGAAACCCTATTTCTATTCACATAGGTATAACTTGGATAAACATTAAAGTTCTGAGTTTGAATCTGTTTTCTTTCAAAACCCTGTTTGACAAGATTAACTATCAGAGCGTCAACAATCTCTGCATTGGAATCGGTTGCTTCCTGGCTCGTTGTCCCTTTTGTTTGAACGTTGAAGTAAACTCCAACTAAATCTGGAACAATTTCAACCTGAGCTTCACCGTTCGCTGAAATGGTATTGCTTGTTGAAGGGACGAGGCTTGAGAATGCTGTGTAACCTAATAGGGAAACTATTACAACTCCCAAAACAATTATTCCTGTTATTTGAACTGATTTTTCCATCTTAACCTCCTTTCATCATTTTTAACCATTATAATTTCCTCCAATTTAATATTGTAAAAAATACTATTGTAACCAAAGCTCCCCCAACAAACCACCATAAAGGAGATATTTGTGAAACAAGAGAAGAAGAATTTGCTAATGCTTGGGGCGCTGTAGCAACAGCATCTTTAGCCCCATAGGAGAGTAATTCTCCTCCATTGTCAAGTAGCTCTGTTAGTTTTTGAGCTGGAAAAATTAAATATCTTAACAAAACCGCGCCAATTCCCGCAATTATTGCGGTTGGAAGAATTGATTTGAGCTTAGATTTTATTTTTGAGGATTTTGGAGAGATAACTATTGATTTATTTGAAAGCTTGTACATATCAATTTTTTTTCCTTTTTTACTCCAGAAGAATTTCTTTGCTTTTTCAATAAGCTCGGCTTTCATTAGTTTATGAAGATTATACTCTACAGTGTTAATTGGCATTCCAAGCATATCGGAAATGTCTTTCTCGCTTGCTTCGTTTTTTTCGGCAAGGACATCAATTATTTTTTTACAGGATTGATTTCCCAAAACTTCTGATATGTGCTTTGCCCTTTCATCATCCATTGAGATAAGGAGATACTTTCTTGCCATGGAAACTATATGTGAAAGCTATTTATAAATAAAGCGAAGGGTTCTATTTGGATTGAAGTTATCCCTCTATTTGCATAAAATTAAAAAGTTAGGGTTCTGGAATATTTTATGAATTTTTTTGAAAAATTGAAAAAAATGTTTGGAGAAGAAAAGAAGAAATCTGTGGTTAGGATAAATGAAGGAGAGATATTAAACTGGTTTGGGGGTAAGGAGGAAGAGGACAAAGAAATTCTAAGTGAAAAATTAATCTCTTTTTATGAAGAACTGGGAGGAGTTTTAAAGGAAATTGAAGCTGCAATAGGGGTTTTAAGGGGGGTTGACATAAGCGAAAGAAAAATAGAAGATAGGTATAAGGTAATTACTGAAGTTGGAAAAAAGGATTATATTTCTGCATTGGAAGAATTAATTAGCGGTTTGGGTGAGAGAAAGGAGGGAGATTTTTCTCTTGAGCATATTCGTGGAGAGTTGAATAAATTTTTAAAAGTTGAAGTAAAGGCTAAATTCAAAGCGACACAATTGATAGGAAAGGAGGTGGGGGCGATAGATAATCTGGTATCTTCAATAAAAAGACGGGTGAATAAATTCCTAAATGAAAATGAAACTTTTTTTCTAAAGAGAAAAGAAATTAAGCATCTTGGTGCGGCTTTTGGTTTAATTAACAAAAACAAATATGAGAAAGATAAATTAGCTAAAAAAATTTATGAATTTGAGGAAGAAGTTAAGAGCAGCAAAAACAGAATAGAAGAGATAGATGGGGAAATAGAAAGAATAAAAGAATCTCCGGAATTTTCCAACGAGAAAGAATTGAAATCTCTCAAGGAAACGAAGAACCAAGAAATAGCAAGTATCGATTCAGAAATTAAGATTCTTCTAGATAAGAGCCTATTCGAAAAAGAGCTATACCTAGAAGAAGATAAAAAGAAAGCAAACTTTATAAAAAAATATCTGTCTGAACCAATTAGTTCTCTAATGGAAGATGAAAGGATGGAGATTATAGATTATATAAAAAAAATAAAAGAGGGGGAATCCGGAACAATTGTATTGAAAGAGAGCAAATTAAAAAAGCTTCAGGAGGGGATAGACTCTCTTGAAAAGCTCAAAACAAGAAGGAAAGAATTAGGGAAAAATATTGAGGAGTTGGAGAAAAGCATAGGAGAAACTATTAGTGAGAAAGAAATTCACTCACTCGAACAGGAAAAATCTCAAAAAGAGCAAGAAATTAATGAAAGAGAGCATTTGATTGAAAAGATAAAAGAGAAGAAGAAAACTCTCGAAGAAAAAATAATTAGTCTGAAAAATGAATTTGAGGAACAAATGAAAGAAAATAATGAAGTAGAAATAGCTTGGAAGGTATAACTAAAATAAGATATATAAACTCAAGTTAGAGATATTTCTCATGGAAGAAGATTATTATTCACGACTTGCAGGAAGATTTCTTAGTGATAGTTCTCAGTGTGGAATAAAGTATGTTTCTCCGTTAGTTATGTTCTTTAATAAAGAAGAAGCGAGTAGGGGAAGAACACATGTTTATTGTGAGGTATATTCTAAAGTGGAAGGCAATTATAAGGTAATCTTAGAACTATTGGTAAATAATAGAAAAGAGTTATTTGAAGATCTTGAAAAGGGCCCACAGAGAGTGGAGAGAGAGGGGAACCTATTCTTTTTTGTTCTTTCGGATAACTCCAGTATTAAAGAAAGAAGAGAGATAGTTAAAAAATTAAAAATATAAAAAGCTCCGAAATCTTTTTTTATAATGATAGTTAATAACAAAATAGAAACAAACGTTAGGAAAACCCTCAAGAAAATTGGAATAAACAAGCACCGCTCGGTGTCCTCCAAATTGCAGAATAAAGGAGGAAAAGACAAGATTCTTGTTGCACTCTCTGGAGGAAAGGACTCCACCCTTACCGCGTATCTTCTTAAGAAGTTTGGGTATAACATCGAGGGATTTCATATGGATTTGAAGATCGGGGGTTATAGTGAAAAATGCCTTTCTGCTGTTAGAGAGTTATGTAAAATGTTGGATATTAGATTACATCTTTATGATATTAAAAATGAAATGGGTTCGGGAATGTGTTATCTTAGAAGTGTTGTTCAGACTAAGAATAAAAAAGAGGGGAAGAACGCTCTGAAAAATTGTGCTATTTGTGGGGTTATAAAAAAATGGATAATGAATCAGGAAGCGAGAAAATTAAAAGCGAAGTATATTGCTACCGGACATAATTTGGATGATGAGGCTCAAACTTTTTTAATGAATATTTTGAAAGGAAGCCCAAAACTCTCTGCAAACTCGGGAGCTATAACTCAAAACGCTCCAGATAAAAAATTCATTCCAAGAATAAAACCCCTATTCTATGTTTTAGAAAATGATATCCGAGAGCATACCCAAAAGCTCAAACTTCCCGTAGTTTACGAAAAGTGTCCTTGTTCTCTCGACTCTTATAGAATAACACTACGCAAATTCCTTAATACACTCTCCGAAAAAGACAAGGAGAATATTGTTAAAAACTTTGATAGAGTTTCGGGCAAAATGGGGGAGATGAAAGGGAAGGATTTGAATTATTGTGAAATTTGTGGAGAACCTTCTAGAAAGGAGATTTGTAAAAAGTGTGAGTTGTTGAAAATATAAAAAGAGAATAAAAATAAAATAAAACTATCTTCTCTTTTTCTTTACGGATTTACGTTTAGCTTTTAGTGGCGCCCTTGTTGTTTGTTTTTTCTTTCCTATTTCAGAAAAAACGTATACATACAAGATTGGCAAAATACCTAAAGTATTTGTTATTGCCAGCACAACAAACCAAATCCAAGAACCCTTTCTTGCAGATTTCCACAATCCAACAAGTTTCCAAACGAGAGACCATACAACGATTACGACAAAAAGAGCAACTGCCCAGGTGGGGAAAGTTACCGAAAAACCCCCAGCAACATTACTGGCCAATCCTTCACTAAGTTCCAAATACGGTGTTACCATTTATCAACCTCCTTTAAGGTAAATATGCCTAGAAGTTTAAAAAGTTTTAGGGAGATTGTGGGTTTGCACGGAATGTAAAATGAAGCACAAAGAAACACAAATTTTGAACGAAAAGTCAGTAAAATTAGTGGAAAATAGGAAAGTTGAACGGAAAGTATGGGAATTCAAAGAAAATTACTATTTTTTATTAGGGGTACTAACAACGATTGGGGCGATAAATTTAAGCCTGATAGTAATAAAATTAATCCTACTACTGATAAAATAGCAAGAGCATAGGAAATATATTTAGCAATAGGACTTTCCGTTTTCTTATAAATTGCTAATGAGATGAGAAAAAAGACCCATAGAAGAAAATTAATAACAAAAAGGGTAGCGTCTAATTCTTCCATAGAGCATATTATTTTTATAACTATTTATTCTTTTCTCTTAGACTTTATGTATTGGGTCTTAATTTAGGATTACTTTTTACGCATAGAATTAAAAGGTTAGCCAATCTGTTTTAAAATCAGTATAACCTTCCTTTTTTAATCTTCCAAATGTGTGAAAAATATCCACCCCCAATTTAACCTTCTTTTCTTTTAAAATTTCGGCAAATTCATCTGCTCTAAAATCTTCAAATATCTCGCATCCCCAAGAAGAATTAGCATTTATGTGCCTATGTCTCACCATGTCTGTAACATCAATATGCCTATTCCCTACTGTCAGCATTATATTTTCTATTGTTGTTGAACGATTGCTCTTGTTCCTGATAATCATTTTGCATATAATCGCTTCTGTTTTAGTCCTATCTCTCTTGTTATCTCTAGTAAAAAATATTCTCTCAAGGATAACCTTTGAACGAGAATTAAATATATGCCAGATGAAACTAGCCACACCTGTTATTGCCCCAATAAGCCCGATTAATAAAGTCCAGTTAATCATTTTAATTTCCATAATTACAATAGGGAAATTGAGGTTTTTATGGATTTTGGAAAGGGGGAATTTTGTGGGTGTGACTGGAAAGTAGGAGAAGGAGATGAAATATAAATTATAAACTTAGAAAGAAATTGAAAAAAAGTAAACTTAAACCTTATACATTCAACCAAAATAATTCTTGACTAAAATCATAAGCAAATTTTTGGGGTAAAGATTTTTTCCAATTTCTGCTTCCAACTTTTCTATATTTTATTTGAAAAGTAAATTTTAATGAAGAGGGTATATTTTTTTTTATAAGGTCTCCTAATTTAACATCCTTTTGATTTGTTAATTCCCTAAGCTCAAAGTGACCACGACCTTCTGTAAATGGTTGTAATATCCAAGGATGCCCATCCCCATAAAAACCATTTTTAAAATCAAAAACCTCTCCGTTAATATTAGCTATTAATTTTCCAAAAACTTCCACTTCAATTTTACTTTTGTTTGTTAGAATAAAGTTTAAATGAGAATATGAAGAAGGTTGATTAAAAGTAAAAGAAACAAAAGGCTCATAAACATCTTTAGCGATAAGATAAGTAAAATAGGCGTAAATAACTAAAGTTAAGAAGGTTAATATAGACAAAACTAAATTTATCGTTTCAAATACCATCCCGAAGAGAGAAAGAGTTATTTTTTAAGCATTTATATAATAAATTTACTTTGTGTTATTGAGGTAACCTTATTTCTGGATAACGCAAAAGGACAAGAGTATAGAAATATTTATAAAGCATTTCCACCTCCGTAAATTATAAATAATCGCTGGTGTTCTTCACGGGACACCAGATATAAATAATTCTGCTTGGGGGTTACTAAAAACTATGGATAAGGTTGGTGTTTTCGTAGATGGAGGGTTTTTTTCAGTGCTAACCAAATATATTTTTCCAAATGAAGACGGGACTCCAAGAAAGATAGATACACATATATTTTCCGAGCTTCTTTGTGAAGATAATAAAGGGGAACTATTAAGAACATATTTTTATCATTGCTCCCCATATCAAAGTCAATATCCAACGGATGAAGAGAAGAAGATGAAGAGAGGGTATGACTCTTGGATGTATGCATTAAAACAATTAAAGCAAACTCAGATTAGAGAAGGAAGATTAAAGAAAACCTTTGATGAACAAGGAAAACCAGATTACATCCAGAAAGGAGTAGATGTGTTGTTGGCTATTGATATGTTAAAGTTGGCATTAAAGGGGGCACTCCAAAAAATAATTTTAATCTCTTCTGATTCGGATTTTGTACCGGTTGTTAGAGCATTAAGAGACGAGGGGATAAGTGTTATTTTATATTACTATAAGCCGGAAATTGAAATGAGGGGGGAAAAGGGAAGTTGTTTTTCACAAGATTTATACGACGAATGCGACGAAAGGAAATTATTGCTTAAAGATTTATTTGGAAAAGCAACAATAAAATAATAAATTATTTTTAGATTATTAAGACTTCTCGTTCAGCTATTTTTAGGGTGCCTACTTTCCGTGCAACGCCGGAGATTGTAACCACTAATAGGTTAAAGTAATCATTTAAATACTTCTTAGTTCTAAAAGCTATACTCTACAATCGATTGTATAAAAGAGTGTGTTGACATACAACATATTGTATACTGGTTGTTTTTAATATTCCGATGGAATGTCCCTATTGTTCAAGTTCAGAGTTGAAAGTAACAGACAAAAGGGAATCCCCTTCAGGCATACGAAGAAGGAGGGAGTGCCTAAAATGTGCAAAAAGATTTACCACATACGAAAGAATAGAGTTGGATGAGTTATATATAATTAAGAAGGATGGGAGCAGACAAAAATTTGAGAGGGAAAAGCTTCAGAGAGGAATTGATAAAGCATTTGAGAAGCGTCCAATCTCAAAAGAAAAAATAGACCAGATGGTAACTGAAATTGAAGAGTTACTGAGAAAGAGGGGTAAGAAGGAAATAAAAAGCTCAACTGTTGGAGAGCTGGTAGTTAAGAGAATAAAGAGGCTTGATAACGTTGCCTATATCCGTTTTGCTTCGGTATATCACGACTTTCAAAACGTTAAAGATTTTAAAAAGGAGATTAAAGAACTAAAATGAACCTAAAAGAATATCAAGAAATTTGTAAGCAAACCGCTAAGAAGGATTTTCAAACCGAAACAGAGGAGATTATGTGTTGGGGATTGGGAGTAACCGGAGAGGCTGGAGATATTGGTTCTTGCATAAAGAAAACCTATGCTCATAAAAAAGATGTGAAAGATGGGATAAAAGAAAATATTGGAGATATGATGTGGTATACCGCAATGATATGTAATTTCTTTGGATGGGATTTGGATGAGGTATTAAATCAAAATGTTGAAAAGTTGAAAGCAAGATTTCCGGAAGGATTCAATTATAAATCTGTAGACAGAGAAATGATAAAATGGAGCGGAGCTCATTCGCAAGGGGTAAAAGATGGTAAATAGAATAAGAAAAAGAGACGGAAGCGTTGTACCGTTCAATAAAGATAAGATAAGTGAGGCAATCTGGAAAGCGGTAAAGGCGGTTGGGGGAACAGATCGGGAGAGATGTGATTATCTCTCTTTACTAGTAATAAGAGTTCTTGATGAGAAATATAAAAGCGAAGCGGATATGCCCGATGTAGAGGAAGTCCAGAATACTGTTGAGAAGGTTTTAATCGAGGAAGGACACGCAAAAGTTGCAAAGGCGTATATTTTATATAGGAAATCCCATGAAGAACTTAGAAATGTTAAGGGTTTATTTGATACTATTGAAGTTGTTGATGATTATGTTGGATTGAACGATTGGATGGTTAAGGAAAATTCCAATATGGGTTTCTCCTTACAAGGATTGAATAATTATATTGCTACAAAGATAATTACAAACTATTGGATAAGGAGAATTTATCCGGAAGCAATACGTCTTGCACACGAGGCGGCAGACATTCACATTCACGACTTGGGAACTCTTGGGGCGTACTGTTTTGATGATAAAACAAAGATATTAACCGAAAGTGGATGGAAATTCTTCAAAGATGTTAATAATGGAGAAAAAGTGGCTACAAAAAATCTAAAAACGGGAGAGTTAGAGTTTCAGATTCCACACGCGAAGCAAATCTATAATTATGATGGGGAAATGTATTCTTTCGAAGGAAAAGGAGTTTCTTTGCTAGTTACCCCCGAACATCGTCTTCTTGCGAGAAGAAAGGGTAAAAAAGAGTGGGAATTTATTAATCCCCCAGAATTCAAATATGGAATGGAATTTGATAAAAAAGTGGGTTGGACGGGAGAGGAAACAAATAAATTTAAGATTCCATCTATTAAGGGTGGCAATAGAAAGAGAAGTATCGGTAACTACAATATTAAAGATTATTTAGAATTTATGGGTTGGTATATCTCTGAAGGGAGTGCCTATGAACCGTCTAAGGGAGATTATCGAATAAGCATTGCGCAATCCGAGAAAAAATATCGTGAAGAAATTTGTGAACTTTTAAGTAAAATGAAAATAAATTACAACAATCAATCTGAATTTAATCTCCATATGCATTCAAAAGAGCTATTTTATCATGTGAAAGAACTAGGAACATCTAAGAATAAATATATCCCAAAAGAGATTAAAAAATTAAGTTCCGAATTAATTAAAATATTTATAACCACTTTATTCAAGGGGGATGGTTCGTTTTACAAAGGAAAATTAAGAAGATATTACACAAATTCGGAAAGGCTTGCAGGGGATGTTGTTGAATGCTTGCTAAAAATTGGTTTGTGTGGCACCATCCGGAAAAGAAAAGACAATGGGATGTATATTGTTGACGTTGAAACCAACCATTTGACACCAATATATCGAAAGAAACTCCAAAAGAAACAATATAGGGGGCATGTTTATGATTTTTCCGTACCAAACACCACATTGGTTGTTATGAGAGAGGGAAAGGTAGTTGTTTCGGGTAACTGCGTTGGGTGGGACTTGAAGGATTTACTTGTTACTGGATTCAGGGGAGTTGTTGGAAAAGTTTCGTGCAAACCTCCAAAACACTTAAGAACTACGTGTGCACAATTGGTTAATTTTTTTTACACCTTGCAAGGAGAAACCGCTGGTGCCCAAGCTTTTTCAAATTTTGATTCGCTACTCGCTCCTTTTATAAGATATGACAAATTAGATTACAAGGAGGTAAGGCAAATTATGCAGGAATTTTTATTTGGGTTGGCTGTTCCAACAAGGGTTGGTTTTCAGTGTATGTCGGACGATACCGAAATATTAACCCCAAACGGATGGAAGGGGCATAGTGAATTAAAAGAGGGGGATGTGATTAAAACATTTAATATTCATAAAAATTGCATTGAAGAAAAGCCGATTAAGAAATTATTTGCTAGGAAATACTCTGGAATAATGTATAATTTAAAGAACCGAATTCAGGACCAATTAATCTCCCCGGGGCATAGAGTTGTCAGGAAAAAGTTTGGTGGTGGAGGATATTTACTAGAGTCAATTGAAGATGTTGCCCGAATGAAATCTCCATTTATTGTCCCAGTATGTGCAAAAAACAACGAGAAGGATATTTCTCTAAGTGACGAACAGATAAAACTTATGGCGTGGATTATCTCTGAAGGAACTATAGAAAAACAGGGAAAACATCGGTGTTGTTATCGAGTAAGCATATACCAATCAGAAATCAAGAATAATAAAAACTATCTTGAAATTAAAAAGCTCTTAAATCATTTTGGGCTTAAATTTTCAGAATACGAACAAAAAGGGCTTGGACAACCGGTTAAAAGAATGAGGCTGGACGCGGGGTCGTCAAAAAAGATACACGAATGGTTTAGTAAAGAGTCTATTTCGTTCGTTCCGGAAATTCTTATGAATATGAGTGAAAAGCAGTCAAGGATCTTTTTGGAAACCTACCTAAAAGCAGATGGGTTTGAGGATACAAAAATTGCCGTTTCAAATCCCTTGGTTCTGGACTGCCTAGAACAGATTGCGGTTAATGCTGGTTACGGATTTACTGTTCTATCAAGAAAACCGACAATCGGAAAAAAAATAATTTATGTTTTGAGATTAATAAAACACCAGGAAACATACATCCAGAATGTTAAAAAGATTAATTATGAGGGGATTATCTGGTGTCCAAACACAGACAATGAAACAGTTATTGCAAGAAGAAATGGGAAGGTTTTCATTACGGGAAATACTCCTTTTACAAATGTCACGATGGATTTGGAATGTCCGAGTTACATGAGAGATGAACAGGTAATTATCGGGGGAGCTCCTCAAAAAGAAACTTACAAAGAATTTCAAGTAGAAATGGATATGTTGAACAGAGCCTTTGCGGAGGGCATGCTTGAGGGGGACGCGGATGGAAGAGTGTTTACTTTCCCCATTCCAACGTATAATATAACAAAAGATTTTGATTGGGATAATCCTAAACTGAATCCGATATGGGAAATGACCGCAAAATATGGAATTCCTTACTTCTCTAATTTTATAAATTCGGATATGAAACCGGAGGATGCGAGAAGTATGTGTTGTAGATTACGCATTGATAATACCGAACTAAGGAAAAGAGGGGGAGGATTGTTTGGAGCAAATCCACTTACGGGAAGTATCGGCGTTGTTACTCTGAACATGCCTCGAATAGGATTTACTTCTCTAAACGAAGAAGAGTTCCTTGATAAAGTTAGCAGGCTTATGGATCTCTCAAAGGATAGCCTAGAAATAAAAAGGAAATCCATTGAAAGATTCACAGAAGGAGGATTATACCCTTACTCTAAATTTTATCTAAGGCAGGTATTTCAAAGATACGGGCAGTATTGGAAAAACCATTTTTCAACAATTGGTTTGTTGGGGATGAATGAAGCAATAATGAACTTCATGCCGGGAGAAGACATTACAACTCCAAAAGGAAGAGACTTTGCAATAAGAGTTCTTAAGTTTATGAGAACGAAGCTTGAAGAGTACCAAAAAGAAACCGGTAATATCTATAACTTGGAAGCAACTCCGGGAGAAGGAACCTCCTATAGATTTGCTCGTGCAGATAAAAAAAGATTTGGAAGAATAATTGTTGCAAATGAAAGGGCAGTAAGGGACAACGAGGCAAAACCGTACTATACAAACTCAACACAACTTCCTGTTAAATTCACGGACGATATTTTTGAAGCTTTGGATTTACAGGATGAACTTCAGATACAATATACTGGTGGCTGCATAGAAAAAGGAAACAAAGTTTTAACGAATAAGGGGTTAATGAAGATAGAAGAAATTGTCAAAAACTTCAAAAACCTAAAACCAATAAGGGCATTAAGTTATAATACTAAAGAAGAAGCTAGTGAATGGGATGAAATAACAGATGCTATGTCAATTGATGTTGGAAATAACAATAAAATAAAAGTCAATGGGGAAAGGGGGTTAGGGATAGTTACATCAGACTGGCACCCTTTTTTTGTGAAACAAAAAATTGCATTTAATTCAGAATGTCCAATATGCAAAAAGAAAATAAAAAACATTAAGTCCCTGGCAGTTCATTTAAAATTAAATAAAGATTGCAGAGACAAATATGAAAAAATTAAAAAATATGAGATTATTGAAAAAAGAGCGGATAACCTGAAAAAAGGAGACTATATTTTACAAAATTCTTCGAATGTTCTGACAGAGAAAAAATCAAATATTAATAAAGAATTAATGTGGCTAATAGGATTTTTTATTGGGGATGGGTGTATATCTAATTTTATTGACAATAGAGGGAATAATAACCTAAACAAATACAAACTTCGCTTTTTTAGTGGCAGTAAAAAAGTCTTAGAAATCGCGAGAAACATTATATTAAAATACTTTAATGCAGAAGTAAAGGTTATTCAAAATGACAAAAGAAGCAAGGTGTTATTAGAATTGGGAACCTCAAAAAAAGAGGTTCTAGATTTCTTTTTTAATCTCGGATTCAAACCGGGAAAGAAAGTTTATGATGTTTCAATACCTTTGTATGTGAAAAAAAAGATTACCAAACACAATTTCTTTTCTCTTCTTTCGGGGCTGATGGATAGTGACGGACATATAACCAAAAGAGACGGGGATTTTGAATATTGCACTGTTTCCGAGTCGCTTGCAGAAGATATTTTTGAAATGTGCAATCTTGGGGGCATAAGTATCAGCAAATTTTTAAAAAGAACAAAAAGAAAAAATGAAAAGAATATTTACAGATTAAGAATTCCTTCATATCAAATGACTCTTATTAAGGATAAAATTAATGCGAATATCAATGTAGATAGAATTAACCAATTCATCTCGAACAGAACAAAAAGACATTTCTCTATTGTGAGGGTTAAGTCAACATCAAAAGTAAACATTAAAGATAATAAATTCTATGACTTAACAACAAAAAAGAATCATAACTATCTTGCGGGTAAAAATTGTTTGGTTTTTGTTCATAATACGGTTCTTCACGGATTTATCGGAGAGAAAATAACTAAGGAAGCGGTTAAAAAAATTGTTAAAAAGATAGCTGAGAAATATCGACTTCCTTATTTCACAATCACTCCCACTTTTTCTATATGCCCTAAACATGGTTATATCTCGGGAGAACATGAATATTGCCCGAAGTGCGATGAAGAAATTGGTTATAATCCAGAAATGGAAAATAAAATTGAGGTGAAACAAAATGAAAGAACAAACGAAAGGGCGAACTAGGTGTGAGGTGTACTCGAGAATTGTGGGATATCTACGTCCGGTTAGCCAGTGGAATGAGGGAAAACAAGCGGAATTTGCCGAACGAAAAACATTCAAATTTGCTGCGGCGTAAATCGAGTACAATAATACTTAAAAGAAAGAGGGATGGGGTTTAATTATGAGAATAGCAGGTTTTCAAAAAACTAGTTTGATTGACTATCCGGGGAAGATAGCTTGCGTGTTGTTTACTTATGGTTGTAGTTTTAGATGTGGTTTCTGTCATAATCCAGAGATAGTTGTAGAACCTCTCGGGGAAGAGATTACTCAGGAAGAGATTCTTAATTTTTTGGAAATGAGGAAGGGAAAACTTGATGGGGTTTGTATTACGGGAGGAGAACCGTTAATTGATTTGGATAAAGAGTTTGTTAAGAAAATAAGGGATAAGGGTTATGCTGTTAAACTGGACACTAATGGAAGTTTTCCGGAAAAATTACGTGAGTTCATTCAAGAAGACTTGGTTGATTTTGTTGCAATGGATATTAAATCTGACAGAGAAAGTTATGATAAAGTTACGAATGTAAATGTTGACATGAAAAAAATTGAAGAGAGCATACAACTTGTTACTTCCGCTCCCGATTACGAATTTAGAACCACTGTTGTTGGAGGAATTCATTCTGTTGAAAATATAAAAGACATGGCTTTATGGATGAATAGTTTGCTTGGGCACAAACCAAAAAAATATGTTCTTCAGGGATTTAAAAATAAGGGGAAGTTGATTGAGGCACAGTTTAAAATGAAAAAGGATGTTTCTGAAGAATTTCTTAAAGAAATAAAAGAAGCGATAAAGGATTATTTTGAGGAAATTGAAATTAGGGTTTAAGATTTTCTCTACTCGCTCTTCTTGCACCATCTATCCAATCCAAAGTTACTTCTTGTGATTGAGATATTCTTTGTGCCCTTGATTTATGATGTGTTGACCTTGCGAGTCTCTGGCCTTTTAGATAATCCTTGAGAGCGTATTCTATACACTCGCTACAGGGTTCTAATCCGGTAATGGTTCCCAATACGGTTCCAAGATTTTGACTTGTTGCTTGCGCAGGAGTATAATGTCCTTTACTTGGAGAATGAACTGATAACCTAAGAGAAACTCTATTCCATAACCCCCCCTTATTAGCAAAATAAACTAATTCTCGGGTTTTTGGATTTAGGTATGTTTCGACTGGCATAAATATTATTCTTTCAGTTCCTTTAAATTAATTGTGGTGATTAATCAATAATTTTATAAAGAAATATTTTGTACCATTAAGATGACAAGCAATGATTGCGTTCCAGAATTAACAAATGGAGAGTTTGAAAGTTTTGTAAAAGATGGGACGGTTATGATTGATTTCTTTGCCGACTGGTGTATGCCATGTATGACGATGGTTCCGATTGTTGACGAGTTGTGTGAAAAATTCAAAGGCAAAATAAAAATAGGAAAAGTAAATGTGGGGGAAGAAGAGGGTATTGGAATAAAGTTTAATGTTAGTTCAATTCCTAACTTTACAATATTCAAAGAGGGGAAAGTTGTTGAACAGTTTACGGGTTCTATGGCTTTAGAAGACTTCGAGGAAAAGCTTGAGGCGTATGTTTAACCAGGATGGCCCCGAAGGGATTCGAACCCTCGACACCTGGATATCTTCGCGCTTGCGCGAACCTTGTCGGATTCAGCGCTGCGTAAAAGTCCAGTGCTCTAACCAGACTGAGCTACGGAGCCATAATGATTTTATCTGAAAATAGTTTATAAAAGTATTCTTGCCGTAATAACACAAATAACCACAAGCTTTTTAAACCAATTTTGACATTCTTTTATTATTATAGAGTTGTCAATACCTAATCAATGTGTTAGGCCACGTGCTACTCTGGACCCAATATGCATATTCTCCAACCCAAACACACTAAGCTCAGCGAAAAAGAAGCTGAAAAACTACTTTCTGATTTAAATGTTTCAAGGGCACAATTACCAAAAATACTCTCAAGCGACGCTGGAATTCCTGAGGGATGTAATATTGGAGATATAATCAAAGTTGAAAGAAAAGAGGAGGGCGGTGTTATAACTTTCCACCGAGTTGTTGTATAATGGTTCAGGATAAGAAACATATAATTGTAAAAAAATATTTACAGGAACATTCTTTAGTTGAGTCTAACATCATTTCTTTTAATGATTTTGTTCAAAAAAGAATGCAGGATATTGTAACCGAAATTTCTTCTACAATTGAAAACGATGATTTTGAGATAGAGCTTGGAAAGATTGAAGTTGGAAGGCCGATTATTGTTGAAGCGGATGGAAGTTCCTCTTTAATCACTCCTTCGGACGCGAGATTGAGAAATTTAACTTATTCTGCTCCGATAACTATGGAACTAACCGTTAAAAAAGACGGGCAGGTGGATTCTGAAGTTGTTGAAATAGGTAAGATACCAATTCTTGTAAAGAGTAACAGATGTAATACTTATGAAATGTCTAAGGAGCAACAGATAGACAATTACAACGATCCCTTAGATCCGGGAGGATATTTTATTATTAATGGTAATGAAAGAGTTATGGTAATGGCAGAAGATTTGGCAGAAAATCAGCCATTTATTGAGACAAACAAAAAAGGGGAATTAACCTTAAGGGTTTTCTCTTCAAAAGGGACTTACAGAATTCCTTCTGTTATTTCCGAGAGTAAAGAGGGTATTTTTGAATTATCTTTTAGTAGATTTAGAAATCTTCCGGCAGTTCTTATTCTTAAGTCGCTTGGAATGATTAAAGAAGCGGAGATTGCAAAGTATATAGGAAAAGAAACAGATAGCGTAATTGTAAACTTATACGAATATGTTGACATCGCAACACAAGAAGATGCATTAATTAAACTTGCAGAGCTAACCAACCTTCAAGGAACAAAGAAAGAAATTTTAGACAGAATAAAACAAAGAATTGATTCTTACCTTTTCCCACACATAGGACAAGATAAGACGGATAGAATAAAAAAAGCGGTTACACTTTGCAAATTTATAAAACAGTTTCTTCTTGCAAAAGAAAACCCAAATCTTAAAACAGATAAGGACCATTATGCAAATAAAAGGGTAAGACTTTCCGGAGATTTGTTAGCAACTTTATTTAGGGTAAATCTTGGTATTCTCGTAAGAGATATACAATACTCGCTTCAGAAGTCATCAAAGAGAAAGAAATTTTATTCTATAAAAACAATCGCAAAGTCAACTTTATTCTCGCATAGAATTGAATCGGCAATCGCAACTGGAAGTTGGATTGGAGAGAGAAGTGGAGTAACTCAAAACATGAGTAAAACAAACTATCTGGATACAATTTCTCAGTTGCAGAGAGTTGCTTCTATGTTGAAAAGCGACCAAGAGAACTTCATGGCAAGAACCCTTCATCCAACTCATTACGGAAGATTCTGTCCAATTGAGACTCCTGAAGGAACCGAAATTGGATTGAGAAAAAATCTTGCAATTCTTAGTAAAGTTTCTACGATGGTTGAATTGGATGTTGATAAATTCATAAAGGAGATGGAAAAGGAAGGATTGGATTCTACCGAGATGGAAGGAAAGGAAGTTTTCTTCAATGGAAGATATATCGGAAATGTAAAGGATTATGAAAGTTTTGTTAAGAAGCTAAGAGAGAAGAGAAGAACCGGACAGATACCAATACAACTGAATGTAAGAGATTATTCTGAATTTGGAGCGATAATTATTTCTACCGAGCCCGGAAGAGTTTTGAGACCATTGATTATTGTTGATAATGGTACTCCGAGATTAACTCAGGACCACATGCTTCAACTTGAAACTGGAGAGATAAAATGGAAAGACCTTGTTGACAAGGGAATTATTGAATACCTCGATGCCTCCGAAGAAGAAAACGCTCTTGTTGCATTGTGTTCTGAAGAAATTACTAAAGAATCCACCCACCTCGAAATAGATTCTATGGATTTATTTGGAGTTGTAACCAGTTTAGTTCCATACGGAAATCACGATCAAAGTTCAAGACTTAACAGAGGAAGTAAAACACAAAAACAGTCGCTTGGATTGTATGCGGCAAACTATCTATGTAGATTAGATACGGATGTTAGTGTTCTACAATACCCTCAAAAACCGGTTGTAAGAAGTTTTGTTTATGATACTCTTCAGACTTATCCTGCAGGACAGAACCTTGTTGTTGCAGTTATGACTTATGAAGGATATAATATGGAAGATGCTCTTGTCTTCAATAAAGGAAGTCTTGATAGAGGAGTTGGAAGAAGTTTCTACTTCAGACCGTATTCGACTGTTGAAATGAATTATGCTGGAGGATTAAAAGACGAGATTGTAATCCCGGAAAAAGATACTTCTGGGTATAAGATGGAATCAAGTTATAGATTATTAGAAAAAGATGGGATAACTTATCCGGAAGCTTCGGCTGGAGAGGGAGAGGTTCTTATTGGTAAAGTTTCTCCTCCTAAATTCCTTTCAGAAGCAAGAGAAATTTCTGTAAGAACAAAAAAGGAAGCAAGTGTATCAATGAGGCAAGAAGAAAAAGGAATTGTTGACGCTGTTTTCCTTACTGAAGATACAGAGGGAAATAAAATTGTTCAGGTTAAGACAAGAGACCAGAGAGTTCCCGAATTGGGAGATAAGTATGCTACTTCGCACGGACAGAAGGGTGTTGTTGGTATGATTGCTCCAGAAGATAATGTTCCATTTACCTCAAGGGGAATAAGGCCAGACATAATCTTTAATCCACACGGGTTACCAAGTCGTATGACTGTTGGTTATTTACTTGAATTGCTCGCCGGAAAGGTTGGATGTTTAAAGGGAGAGGTTCAGGACGGAACTTCCTTCTCTGGAGAAAGCAAAGAAGAATTAGAAAAACAACTAACTTCTTTAGGATTTAGATACGACGGAAAAGAAACTATGTATAATGGAGTTACCGGAAAAAGAATGGAGTCAAAGATTTTTATCGGAAATTTATATTACCTTAAGCTAAAATATATGGTTGGGAATAGAATCCATGGAAGGGCTTCGGGTAAGGTTGCTCTTTTGACAAGACAACCAATTGAAGGAAGATCGAGGGGAGGAGCATTGAGGCTTGGAGAAATGGAGCAGCAAGCGCTTGTAGCTCATGGAGCATCTTTATTGCTTAAGGAAAGATATGATTCAGATAAAGTTGTATTGCCAATATGTACTAAGTGTGGTTCTGTTGGAATTGATGATAATATTAGGGACAAAGTTATGTGCCCTGTTTGTGAAAGTGAAGAGATTGAGCCGGTTGAAGTTTCTTATGCTTTCAAATTGCTCTTGGAAGAGTTACAAGGATTACACATTCATACTAAACTGGGGTTAAAGAACAAATACGAATAAAATGGTACAAAAAAGTTTTTCACTACCTCAAGCAGTTATTGAAGCTCTTGCAGATGATGGTATAACCTCAAGGTATTCCCCAGTAAAAAAACAAGTAGAAGAGGATTTGCAAAGAGGATGGGACATTTGTCCTCTAGCTTATGATGGTTGCAGAGGATGTAAAGAGGATTGGAGATTTGAGGAGTTTTGCTCTAATGGACATGAAAGTAAATTATGTTTATATCAAGAACTATTAATAAAAAGGTTGGTAATCGCTGAAATAAGAGAGGGATTAATATAAAATGGAAAAACGAATAAGAAAAAAAATAGGGAAAATAAGTTTTTCGTTAATTAGCCCAGAGCAAATTAAAAAATTGTCCTCTGCAAAGATAGTAACTCCAGAACTTTACGATATTGACGGTTACCCTGTTGATGGTGGATTAATGGATCTAAGATTGGGTGCTGTTGATCCGGGAGTAAGATGTAGAACTTGTGGAGGAAGAATCAAAGAGTGTTTAGGACATCCTGGAAGTATTGATTTAGCAAGATCAGTTATACATTTGAAATATGTTGCACTTATAGAAATGGGCTTGCGTTCTTTCTGTCATAGTTGTGGAAAATTACTTCTTAGTGAAAAAGATTTAGAAAAATATACCGCAAGCCAGAGAGCTAAACGTGCAAAAGATGCTAAAAAATGTCCTTGCTGTGGAGAGATTCATGAAAAGGTTAAGTTGGATAAACCTACAAGTTTCTTTATTGGAAAGAAAAGATTATTTCCTACAGAGATAAGAGATATTCTGGTTAATATTCCTGATGAAGAATTTAGTAAAGTTGGAGTTGATCCTAAGAGTGCTCGTCCAGAATGGGCGGTTTTAACCTCTCTTCTTGTTCCTCCCGTTACTGTAAGACCAAGTATCATTCTTGAATCTGGACAGAGAAGTGAAGACGATTTAACTCACAAACTCTCAGATATTATAAGAGCGAATCAGAGACTTTGGGAAAACCTTAACGCAGGAGCTCCAGAAGTTATAATAGAAGATTTGTGGGATTTATTACAATTCCATGTAACAACTTTCTTTGATAATACTGTTGCGAGGATACCTCCTGCAAGACACAGAAGTGGACAACCATTAAAAACTATAACTGAGAGAATCAAGGGTAAAGAAGGAAGAATAAGAAAGAATCTTGCTGGTAAAAGAGTTAATTATTCTGGAAGAACGGTTGTTTCTCCTGATCCCGCAATAGAAATGAATGAGGTAGGTATTCCTTTTGAAATTGCAAGAGTTGTTACTGTAGCCGAAACTGTTACCGATTTAAATATAGAAAAGTTAAAGCAAAAGGTCGAGAAAGCAGAACAATACCCCGGAGCAAATTATGTTATTCGTCCGGATGGAAAGAGAAAGAAAATAACGCCGGAATTAAAAGAGGAAATAATTGCTGAACTCGAACCAGGATATAAAGTTGAGAGACATCTTGAAGACGGAGATGTTGTTTTATTCAACAGACACCCAAGTCTTCACAGAGGAAGTCTTATGGCTCACTTCGTTAGAGTACTTCCGGGAAGAACTTTCAGATTACACCCTGCTGCAGCAGCACCATACAACGCGGACTTTGACGGTGATGAGATGAATATACACTCACCTCAAACAGAAGAAGCAAGAGCAGAGGCAAAAATTTTACTTGATGTTAAGGCTAATTTAATTTCTCCTAAAAATAATACAAACTTTGTAGGATGTATTTCCGACGCTGTAACAGGAAGTTATTTATTCAGTAAAGGTGAATTCTCAAAAGACGAAGCAAACCAGATACTTTACCAATCTGGAATTGACTCCCCCGTTTTAAAGAAAACATCTTCGGGAGCAGAGCTATTTTCTAAAATTCTTCCTAAAATAAATTTCTCTAATGATTCGGTTACAATAAAAGATGGAGAGATAACCAAGGGAGTTATAGACAAAACCGCATTTGGAGATGAGGATGGAGAATTAATTAAGGAACTTGACAAAAAGTTAGGAAGAAACGAAACATTTGAAATAATAAAGAAGGCATTTAATATTGGTAAAAATTATTTATCTAGAAGAGGGATTACAATCTCTGTAAATGATCTTGATTTAGACAAGAGTGTAATTGAAAAAAGTGATGAAGTAATAAAGAAAGCAGAAAAGAAAACGGAAGAGATAATTGAATCTTACAATAATAAAACACTTGAGACTATCCCGGGAAAAACTTCCGAAGAATCAAGAGAGATACATATCCTTCAAGTTCTAAATGAGATAAGAACTAAGGTTGGTGCAATTGTAAAGAGTGAATTCCCAAAGAACAATCCGGTAAACCATATGATTACATCAAAGGGTGGAGGAAACATCCTTAATATTACACAAATGGCTTGTTGTGTAGGACAGCAAGCATTCTCCGAGGGAAGAATTGATTTTGGTTATACCGATAGAACTCTTTCATTTTTCAAGAGAGGAGATTTATCTCCGAGAGCGAGAGGATTTATCACTAGTCCGTTTATGAGGGGACTTAAACCAGATGAGTTTTTCTTCCAAGCAATAACTGGAAGGGATTCGCTTATGGATACAGCACTTAGAACACCCAAATCTGGTTATTTGTATAGAAGACTTGCAAATGCATTACAAGATTTGAAGGTAGAATATGATGGTACGGTAAGGGACGGAAATAATAAAATTATACAATTTAAGTTTGGAGACGATGGAATAGATGTTTCTAAAGAACACCTTGGAGGAAAGGTAGATTCTGGGGAAGCTATCGGAATTGTTACTGCACAATCTTTCGGAGAGGCTTCGACACAGATGGTTCTGAGAACTTTCCACCATGCAGGAGTTTCGGAAATGCAGGTAACAAGCGGTTTACCAAGAATTATAGAAGTATTTGATGCGAGAAAGAAACCCTCTTCTCCAAAAATGGATATTTATCTTAACAAAGAGTATAACAACGAAAAAGATGCTAGAACCTTTGCAGAAAGGATAAAGGAAGTTATGTTGAAAGAAATTTCTTCTGAAATTGGACTAAACTTCAGTGAGAAGAAAATAGAAGTTAAGATTGACTCTAAGGGATTAAGACAAACACACACATCAATTAAGAAGATTATTGAAAGGTTAGAAGAATTGGGATATAGCGTGAAGGAAAAAGGAGATTCTTTAGTAATAAATGTGTCCGAATACACTTTCAAAGAAATTTATAAATTAAAAGAAAAATTAAAGAAGACAATTATTTCTGGGGTAAAAGGAATAAAACAGATTTTAATTGTTAAAAGAGAGAGAGAATATGTAATTATGACTCTTGGTACAAATATTGCAGACATACTTAACTTTAAGGAAGTGGACAAAGAGAGAATTCTTTCAAATGATTTGTATGAGGTGGCTGGAATCTTTGGTATTGAGGCAGCTAGACAATTAATTATAAATGAAGTGAAGCAAGTAACAGACAGTCAGGGACTTGATATTAACACACGTCACCATAAACTAATTGCGGATGCTATGACAAGCACTGGGTTGGTTAAAGGTGTAACTAGAATGGGAATAATCGCACAAAAGAATTCAATTATGGCAAGAGCGACATTCGAGACTCCGGTAAAACAATTTGTTAATGCTTCCATAAAAGGTGGAAGTGATAATTTAACAGGGGTTATAGAAAATATTATTATTAACCAGCCAGTTCCTGTTGGTACCGGACTTCCTGGACTTGCTGTTAAAGTTATTGGGGCTTTAACAAAAAAAGAATCCGAAAAGAAAATTGCCGACGCAAAAGTTGTTGAGAGAACCACAAAGTGATTCTCTACGTTTCCATCACTTCGCTCAGGAAAGAGAAAACTAACAAGTAGCGACTAAAGATTTATAAAAAGGTTATATCTTGCAAACTAAGATGATAAATACTATTGATATGAAAGACATGATGCATTTGAAGTTATTTTCAAAAATTACTCGCATCGACACACATTTCTGTTTCGACTATAACGAAACAATTTTTTTCTGTGTGCCAAAGCCCCTTTTATCTAGAGCGATTGGAGAGGGAGCAAAAAATGTTAGAAGAATAAATGAGATAATTCATAAAAAAGTTAGGATTCTTGCCAATCCGCGCGGAGTAGAAGATGCAAAGAAATTTATTGAGGCAATTGTTAAGCCGGTAACATTTAAGGAAATTCAGATTACGGAGAATGAGATAATCCTTAATGCTGGGAGTCAGAGCAAGGCGGCACTGATTGGAAGGAATAAGAGAAGGCTTCTTGAAATGCAACAGATTGTTGCCGATTATTTTAAGAGGGATTTTAGAATAATCTAGAGCCCATAACCTTTTTAAACTAATTTTATCAACAATAACTATTATCAACAATGGGATTAAAAAGCGCAACAAAGAAAAAAAACGATAGAAGAAAATTCCGATGGAAGGATAAGAAATACAAGTCTAGGACACTTAATCTTTATGCTAAATCGGATCCTCTAAAAGGGGCTAGCCAGGCAAAGGGAATTGTAACTGCAAAAATTCAAAAAGAGGCAAAGCAGCCAAACTCTGCAATGAGAAAATGCTGCAAGGTACAACTTACAAAAAATGGAAAAGTTGTGACTGCTTTTATCCCAGGAAATCTCGCTCAAAAATTCATTGATGAACACGACGAGGTTTTGATTGAAAGAATCGGCGGGAAGCAGGGAAAAAGTAAGGGAGATATTCCCGGTGTGAGATTTCAGGTTATACAAGTAAATGATCAACCCTTGCACAGATTGTGGAAAGGATTAATCGAGAAGGGAAGAAGATGATGGTAGAAACAAAACAGGCATTAAATTTTAAGATATTCGGAATGTATGATATTAGTGGAATAGCCGTAAAAGATTTAGGATTAAAAACAGCAATAAATCTTACTCCAAGGCTAATGGTTAAAAGTCATGGAAGAAATGTTACTAAACACGGACAATTAAAAGTAAATATTGTTGAAAGATTAATTAACAGATTAGCTGTTTCTGCACACAGAGGAAAGAAACATAAAATTGAAATTGGACTTGTTACAGGAAAGTTTACAAAAAATGCTAAGACTGTTCTTGATGCGTTTAAAATCATTGAAGAGAAAACAAAGAAAAATCCTGTTGAAGTTTTAATACAGGCAATAGAGAATGCTGCTCCGCGTGATGAAATTACTGTTATTGAGTATGGTGGAGCGAGATATCCTCAGGCGGTAGATGTTTCTCCATTAAGAAGAGTTAATCTTGCTCTAAGAAATATTGTTCATGGTGCTTCCGATAAGGCGTTTGGAAAAAAGAAAACAATCGCAGAAGGACTTGCGGAAGAAATAATTCTTTCTTCTGAAAACAATGGGGATAGCGTTGCGGTAAGAAAGAGAAACGAGTCTGAGAAGCAAGCTGACGCGGCGAGATAATTTTATTTTAGTAATAACAAAAGATATTTATATAATCATTACAATAGATGTTTTATGTATAATACAGATCTTGTTAATTTAGACAGATTTCACGAAGATGTGCTGGGTGGAGGGAGTCCACGAGATGCAGTTCCAGATTATTTCCCTCCCGCAGGTATGGAAATGTTGGAATGTGAAGAGAATGAGAGAGGAGAATGGGTTCCTAAAAAAGGTTTGGCTGATAAGGTTGAAGCGAGATAAAAACTGGCTTCGCCAAGTTTTTAACCGCCCAAATTGTTAAGGCGAATAATTTTTAAACTGGGTGCAAACAAAGCAGAGAAATTTTAGTGAACTAATAAAAATATCCCGTTGAAATCTGCCGAAGGCGATTTTTGTTTACGGCTTAAATGGGATATCTTAAAAAGGTTTAAAAACCGATTTCGTTATCAATAAATATTCTAATCATTTAGATTAATGAAGATGGTAGAAAAAGAAACAAGCCTGCAAAAGATTGAAAGGCTAACTTCCAATCAGAAAACAATAAGAAATGTAGCGACAAGCGCGCACATTCACCATGGAAAAACTGCTTTTACGGATAATCTTCTTGCTGCTGCTGGAATGATGGCAGAAAAAAACGCGGGAAATTTGGAAGAGGGGATGGCAACCTGGCAACACTCGGATGAACAAGAAAGATTGATGACGGTTGATTCTGCAAATGTTTCTATGGCGCACGTGTATCAGGATAAAGAATATTTAATTAATCTTATTGATACTCCCGGACATGTTGATTTTGGTGGAAACGTAACAAGGGCGATGAGAGCTATTGATGGAACCTTTGTTCTTGTATGTGCTGTTGAAGGAATAATGCCTCAGACAGAAACTGTTTTAAGACAGGCATTAAAAGAAAGAGTTAAACCAGTGCTTTTTATTAATAAAGTTGACAGACTAATCAAGGAATTAAAACTAACTCCGGAAGGAATGCAGGAAAGATTTAAGAAAGTTATTGAAGAATTCAACCATAAGATATGGGAAATTGCCGAGCCAGAATTTAAAAACAAATGGCAGGTTAGTGTAGCAGATGGGAGTGTAGCTTTTGGAAGCGCTAAAGAAAACTGGGCAATGAGTGCTCCATTCATGCAGAAGAAAGGAGTGAGTTTTAAGGACATTTATAAAATTTATGAATTGGAAGGAGAGGAAAGAAAGAAATGGGTTTGGGAAAATGCGCCTCTTAATGAAGTTATTTTAGATATGGCAGTAAAACATTTGCCTAATCCAATAGAAGCACAAAAATATAGAATTCCTAAAATATGGCACGGAGATTTGGACAGCCAGTTTGGAAAAGATTTACTTTCATGTAATAAGGATGGAGAGGTTGCTTTTGTTATTACAAGGATTGTTATTGATCCGCGTTCTGGAAAAGAAATTTCTGCTGGGAGACTTTATTCTGGAACAATAAAATCCGGAATGGAAGTTTATTGCAATAACGCAAAGAAGGCGGGAAAAATTCAGCAAGTTTTGGTTTATAATGGAATTAAACCAGAACGACTAGAAGAAGTCCCAGCTGGAAATGTTCTTGCAATAAGTGGATTGAATGCTGATGTGGGTGAGACAGTTACGGTTAAAGAACAAACTGCCTTTGAAGAAATTAAGCACCTATTCCAACCAGTTATTACAAAGTCTATCGAAGTTGTTAAGGTTGCAGATTTACCTAAACTTGTTGAAATATTAAGAAAGGTTTCAAAAGAAGACCCCTCAATAAAAATTACAATTAACGAAGAGACTGGAGAAAGTCTTATGTCTGGTATGGGAGAGTTACATCTTGAGATTGTTGAAAATAGAATCAAAACAGAAAAAGGATTGGAAGTTAAGACATCATCTCCGATTGTTGTTTATAGGGAGACTGTTGGAAAAGAATCCCCTGTTGAAGAAGGAAGAAGTCCAAACAAACATAACGGCTTCTTCATAAAGGTTGAACCATTAGACGAAGAAATTTATAAGGCAATTGAAAATGGAGAAATTTCTGAAGGAAGAATAAAAAAGAAAAATCAGCTTCTTGCCGATACTCTTGCAGCAAAGGGATGGAGTGGAGATGAGATAAGATCCTTGAGAGATGTTTACAAGGGAAATCTTTTCATGGATGAAACAAAAGGAGAGGTTCACATGATGGAAGTTATTGAAATGATTTTGGATGCGTTTGAAATGGTTATTGATTCTGGGCCGTTAGCTCACGAACCTTGTATGAAAATGAAAATTTCTTTGATGGATATTAAACTTCACGAAGACGCAATCCACAGAGGACCTGCACAAGTTTATCCTGCAGTAAGAGAAGCAATGACAGCTGCGATGAGGAGTGGTAACGCGGCTTTACTTGAGCCATTACAAGTTCATGTTATAGAAGTTCCAGATAGATATCTGAGTGATATATCTAAGCTAATTGGAGGGAAGAGAGGACAATTATTGGATGTTAAACAAGAAGGAACAACCGCAGAGATTAAAGCTAAATTACCCGTTGCGGAAATGATTGGGTGGAGTTCAGATTTAAGAAGTGCTACGGAAGGAAGAGGAACATCTTCTTTGCTTGATCAAAGTTTTGAGAAAATACCGGTTTCCCTTCAGGTGGATGTCATTAAGCAAATCAGAAATAGAAAGGGATTGGCTGAAAATCAGTAAGCCCTGCATAGACCTGGAAGGTCTCCGGAAAGGACTTGCTGAAAATCAATAAATAGAATTGAAGTCTTGAAAAGATTTATATAATAAAAACTTCTAATTATTTTATGAATAAATTTGTAAAAGTATTATTATATCTATTAATTATTCCAGCAGTTTTATTTGGGATTTCGTTTGTTTTATCAATTATTTTACAGTCTGGGACTAGTGGAGAATTTTGGCAGGGGTTGCCTTTTCATTACTCTGTCTATACTTCCTGCCCGAGTTGTGGAACAACTTATAACTATCTTAACTTAATTTTGGATATAATTAGTTACTATGCCTTCTCTGGAATAATCTATTATCTTGTTCAAAAGGTAAAAAATAAATGAAATTTCCTCGTCGGCAAAACCAAATATTTATTTTTATTTCCGTTTAAATGAAAAGGTTTATAAATCCATTTTTTCATATGTCTTTACACTTAATTGTGTAACAAAACAAAATGGCTAGAGCAAAACCAAATATGAATGTTGTGTTCGTTGGACACGTTGATGCTGGAAAGTCAACCGTAGTTGGAAGAATAATGTTTGATTCTGGTGCGGTCTCTGAGCAAGCAATGGTTAAGCTCAAAGAAGAAGCTGCTAAATACGGAAAGGTTGGATTTGAGTTTGCTTATATTATGGATAATATTAAAGAAGAGAGAGAAAGAGGGGTTACTATTGACTTGTCCTATAAGAAAGTAATTACAAATAAATTTGAAATAACGATTATTGACGCTCCCGGGCACAGAGATTTTGTTAAGAATATGATTACTGGTGCTTCACAGGCTGATGCTGCTTTCTTGGTTATTGCTGCTCCTGCTGGAGTAGAGCCACAGACAAAAGAACACTTATGGTTATTGAGAACTATGGGTGTTAAGAACTTGGCTGTTGCAATTAACAAGATGGACGCTGTTGGTTACGATGAGGCTAAATTCAACAAAGTTAAGGAAGATGTTTCTGCTTTAATTAAGACTGTTGGAATGAACCCAGATGCAACCCCTTTTATAGCTTGTTCTGGATTGAAGGGAGATAATGTTTACAAGAAAACTGCGACTATGCCTTGGTACAAGGGACCAACTGTTTTCGAGCAGTTCGACAACTTCCCTGTTCCAGAACTTCCAACTAACCTTCCAATGAGAATGCCTATCCAGGATGTTTATGAAATAACTGGGATTGGAACTGTTCCAGTTGGTAAAATTGAAACGGGTATAATGAAAGTTGGGCAGAAAGTTATAATCCTTCCGGGAAGAACTGGAGACGGAATTCCGGGAGAAATTAAGACAATTGAAATGCACCACGAGGCGCTTACAGAAGCAACTGCTGGAGATAATGTTGGTATTAATATAAGAGGGGTTGGAAAGAAGGATTTGGCAAGAGGAGATGTTATTTGTGACGCCGCTTTCCCATGCCCTATTGTTGAGGAATTCATCGCTCAGATTGCGGTAATAAATCACCCAACTGTTTTGGCTAAAGGATACACACCGGTATTCCACATCCACACCGCTCAAGTTCCATGCCAGTTCGTGGAGTTAATCGAACAAATTGACCCTAAGACTGGACAGGCAATAAAGCAAAATCCGGACTTCTTAAAGAACGGGGATGTTGCTAGAGTAAGAATTAAGCCGATAGGAAACCTTGTATTGGAAACACAGAAAGATAACGCTTTCATGTCAAGATTTGCTGTAAGAGACGCTGGTTCTACAGTTGCTGCTGGTGTTTGTATTGAGATTACAAAGAAAAAGGGACAGAAGTAAGTAAACAAATCTCGGGTGATTTCTAACAAAATGAATTTTAACTTTTATTTCAGTGTTGTTGAATTTTTTATTAGAATTTTCAGAAACCTTTAATTGTTACTACCCTAAAAGAACAATAAATAGAAGGGTTTATAAATATCATTTTCTCAGATTAATCATGGAAAGAATACTCAAGGCAGAGGGAGGTTTTCTGGATAGTGAAGGAATTCCGATAGATGGAAGTAATTTAAAATATGTTACCACGTTGCATACAACCGATGTTGATTTAGCAGAGGGACTTCTTGAAGATTTGGGAATAAGACCACAATTTGCGCACGTCGTTCCGGCAACAGGTTCAACAGACCTGTATGATTTTAGATCTAACTAAAAAGAAGAAACCTTTAAAAACTCCCTTAATTCTTACTTATCATTAGAAAGGTATCAATGTGACATTATTATCACATATCACATCACAATCACGTTCACTTTAGTGTAAGAGTGGGGCTAACCAAGGTTAGTAGGTATTTTTCTAAAAGAAATCATAGATTTCAGGTAAATTAAATAATAAAGGAAAAAAATGGCAAAAATAAGTCCGGTATCAATAAAATACATGATACACGCGAATTTCATGGCTGAGGGTGCCTTAGAAAAACCCGATGTAATCGGAGCGATATTTGGGCAGACTGAGGGACTTCTTGGAGCGGATCTAGAAATGAGAGATTTGCAGAAGGAAGGTAAAATCGGTCGAATAGAGGTTGATTTACAAAGGAATGGTAAGCAGACTACTGGAAAAATTCAGGTTCCTACTGCGCTAGACCAATCCGAAACAACTCTTATTGCAGCTGCTATTGAAACAATTGAGAGAATAGGGCCTTGCGACTCACAAATCGAAGTTGAAAGAATTGAAGATGTAAGAGGAAGCAAGAGAGACTATATTCTTGAAAGGGCAAAGAAACTTATGGGAAATATAAGTGGTTCTTCTGACTCGAGAGAGATTTCAAACGCTATAAAGGATTCTGCTAAAACTGCAGATATAACCGAATATGGTGATGAAAAACTTCCGGCAGGAGATCTTTCTGGAAAAGAACTTATTGTTGTTGAAGGAAGAGCCGATGTTATGAACCTATTAAGAAATGGTGTTAAGAACGTAATCGGAATGAATGGAACAAAACTTCCTTCTGCGATAAGAGAACTTGGAAAGACTAAAGAGATAACTCTTTTTGTTGATGGAGACAGGGGGGGAAAATTAATTGCTCAGAATGTTGTTGACAATGCAAATATTAAGTATATAGCTTCAGCTCCCGATGGAAAAGAAGTTGAGGAATTACAAGGAAAAGAAATTTTAATGAATCTTAGGAGAAGAGTTTCTGTTGACGAATTTTTTGGTAAAAATACTAGGAGATTTGAGGCAGATAAACCCGTTGAAGAAAAAGTGGAGAAAGCTCCAGAGAAGGAAATTTCTGAAGACGATATTGCTAAGATAAAAGAAATATCCGAAAACAATAAGGGTAGTGGAAAAGCTATCCTTTTTGATTCCTCTCTTAAAGAAATAAGAGCGATTTCAGCCAAGGCGGTTGGTAGTGCTCTTAGAAGAGAAAGCAACGCAAGAGTAATTGTTATGGACGGAACCGTAACATCACCGATTGTCGCAGCCGCAGAAGACGCAGGTATTAAGGTTATTGCTGCAAAGAATTTCGCAACAAACGATACCAAAATAAAATTGATAAGTATTTAAAATTCTATATCGGGCGAAAGCCCGATTTTTTATTTTTTAGTTAGATTTAAATACCAACAAATAAATCCAAAAATTATGTTGGATAAATTCCTAATATTTAATGGGTTCCATAACCATAAAAACTATCTTTTTGTAAATGAAAATGAATTTGTGGTCGGGGAAGGGAGAGATTTAATTGGAACGGATGGTGTTTCTTCGTGTTTGGTTATAACTCTCTGGGATGTTCAAAAAAAGCGAGGAGCGTTAGCACACATCTCGGGGCTAGACGATTCTCCAGAGGAGTTAAGACCCGAAAGAATCGTGGATACCCTTTTACATCAACTAGACGGTTCGGGAAAAATAGATTATTCAAAATTGGAGGCAACACTATCGGGAGAAGGAATAATTCTGTTTAAGGGACAGAGAAATTCTTCAATTGTTAGAACAAAAATTAAAGATTATGGAATACCAATAATCGGCGAAGATTTATGCCGAGCTCCAGGACGATTAGTTTTTTTATATTGTGATACCGGGGGAGTAGAAGTATATCGATGTTAGGGTATTCGGAAAGAAGAAGGCAAAACCTCCATTATCCTAAAACTTTAAATATCTCCCTGCTTAATTACCAATATGGAAAAGAGGTTAATCTGGAAAGGGGTTTTGGCGTTAGCTATATTAATAGTTCTTGTAGTAGCAATATACTTCACATTTTTTTACTATAAAAAATGCGGTGATTTGAGCTGTTATGTTTCTTACCAAGCGAAATGCAGAAGGGCAAGCGCAATAAACGACGACAGCAGTATTGTAATGCAGTATAAAATAAAAGGCATGGAAGATGGAAAGTGCAAAGTTGATGTTAAAGTTCTGCAAGTAAAAGAAGGGAGTTTGGATAAAACAGCCCTAGAAGGATATTCCATGTTGTGTTATTTAGGGAAAGGAGATACAACTCTTCCGGAATCGGATTTAACAAGATGCCACGGATTGTTAAAAGAAAAGATACAGGAAATAATGATTCAGAACGCTCACGCACAGATAATCAAGAACTTGGGGCAGATTGCTCCTGAGTTGGAAAAGGTTTTGTAAATCTTCACAAAGGTTTAAATTTATACAATTAATTGACTTTTTATGACAATTCGAGTTGGCCCGGCAGGGCTTGGAGGAGTGAAAGAAGCAATCAAAAATCTTGAGGAATTTAATAAACTTGGCTTGACTGCGTGTGAAGTTCTGTTTACTTATGGCATTTATATCAAAAAGGATGAAGAAGCAGAAGAAATAGGAAAAAAGGCAAAAGAGCTAAACATTCAGCTAAGTATTCATGCCCCGTATTACATTAATCTTAATTCGGATGATGCGAAAAAGGTAGAGGAAAGCAAGAAAAGGATATTAGATTCTTGTAGAATTGGAGAGATTCTTAATGCCAGATATGTTGTTTTTCATCCGGGTTTTTATGGTAAGAAAACACATGAAGAAACTTACGAAAAAATAAAGAAAGAAATGATTGAGATGCAAGATGTAATAAAAAAAGAGGATTGGAAAATTCAACTCGCTCCGGAAACTACCGGAAAGATAAATGTCTTTGGAAAGGAAGAAGAAATTTTAAAATTAGTTGAAGAAACTGGATGTTTTTTTACACTGGATTTTTCACACTTGCTTGCAAGAAGTTTGGGTAAAATGAGTTATAAAGAGATGGTTGAAAAGGTGGATAAATTTAAGATATTACACTGCCATTTTTCCGGAATTGAATGGGGTGAAAAGGGAGAAAGAAATCATAAGATGCTTGATGAAAAAGAAATAGAAAAACTGGTTTCTGTGCTCCCAAAAGACAAAGAAATAACTCTAATTAATGAGTCTCCAGATAGCGTCGCTGATGTGGTGAATATCTTAAGTTTTTTAAGTAGTCACTAGTTGTCAGAACATCCAGTGACTAGGAGAGTACTATATAGTTACCCGATTTTGTTGTCACCGTAAAGTTTATAAAGAATTTTCTTTGTTCTAAATCATGGAAAACGATGTTTTCCAACAACTAAATATAAAATGAAAACAAAAATGAATACCAAAAAACTTTTGGTTTCTTTGGTAGCAATTGCGAGCGTTTTAGTTCTAGTATCTATGGTTAGCGCATCTGATCTTGTTGATACATTTGATGACATCAAAGTTAATGGTGTTAGTCAATCTGCAAGTGGTGACGTTAGCGTAGTTGCAGGACAAAATCTTCCAGTACAGGTTATTTTTACCGCTGAAGAAAACGCTACAAATGTTAGAGTAAAAGTTACTATTGAAGGAGAGAAAAAGGATAATGAAGCAAGAACTGAGCCTTTCGATGTTGAAGCCGGAAAGACTTATACAAAGTCCTTGAACGTTCAAGTTCCTTACGACCTTAAAGATGACGTTTCTGATGATTTAACTCTATCCATAAAAGCATGGAATGGAGATTATTCAAGTTCAGATGAAGTTACTTTAAGGGTTCAAAGACCTTCTTACAATGCAGATATCAAGCTTGTAACTGTTGCTAACTCAGCTGAAGCTGGAGAGACAATCTCAGTAGATGTTGTAGTTAAAAACAGAGGTTACAATAACCTTGATGATGTTCTAGTAACAGCAAGTATTTCTGCTTTAGGCGTTTCTAAAAGCGCTTATCTTGGAGATATTATCGCTCTAGAAGACTGCAGTTCTGACTGCGATGATGACGATGAGGACACAGTAACAGGAAGAATGTTCCTTACTATTCCTTATAGTGCTGAAGCTGGAGTTTACGCTCTTGATGTTAAAGTCGAGAACGACGACACAACTTCTAATGCTGTTAAGCAAATCGCTGTTAAGAACGATTTCTCTAGCAATGTAATTGTGACTAGCTCAAAGAAGACTGTTGCTGCTGGCGAGGAAGCTACTTTTGACTTATTGATTGTTAACCCAACTAACAAGTTAAAGGTTTACAGAATCGTTACAGAATCAAGTGGCAGTGTTACTTCAAGTGCTTCTGAAGCTGTTGTTGCTGTTCCAGCTGGATCAAGTAAGACAGTTAAGATTAGTGCTAAAGCTGATGCTACAGGTACATATAACTTTGATGTTAATGTACTTTCAGGCGAAGAGCTTGCAGGTAAGGTAACACTTACTCTTGACGCACAGGGTGCATCTGTAACTAGTCCAATTGTAGTACTAACAATCATTCTAGCAATAGTATTCGTAGTATTGCTGGTTGTATTGATCGTATTGCTAAGCAAGAAACCCGAGAAAACTGAAGAGTTCGGCGAAAGCTACTACTAAAGTTATTTTTATTTTTTTATCTTTTATTTTCCCTTCTGAAGAAGGGAGGGAAATATTTTTTATTTGGAGAAAAATATGAAAGAAATAGTAGATTTAATGGTTGAAAGAAAGTTGGAAAGCGATAAAGATTTTATTAAAAGCTCAAAAGAGAGGAGTATTAAGGTTCTAGAAAAATACTTATCGGTGTATGGACCGCATAAAATTTCTATCTTTAAACCGCGTAGCATTCTTAACCGAGCGTGTAAGTTGCTAGATTCTTACTATGCAAGACATTATCATATTGTATCTGCAGTTCTCCATGAAAAGACCGCAAAATACCTCGATGAATTGGATGCGAGAATTATTGCTACCGATTAATTTTAAACTAAATCTTCATACTAATTATCTTACTTATTCCTTCATGCATGCTTACCCCATAAAGGTTTGTTGCATTGGTGATTATTTCATCGTTGTGGGTTATTACAATATACTGCCCTTCCTGCATGTATTTGTTTAACAATCCAGCCAATCTCTCCGAGTTTCTTTTATCCAACGCGGCATCTATTTCATCAAGAATGTAAAAGCAATAGGGCTTCAATTCTTGTATTGCAAAGATTAAAGACAAAGCAACCATTGTTTGCTCTCCTCCGCTTAGGCTTGTAACATCAAAATACTTTCCGTGCCCGGTTTTTACTTGAATTGCAACCCCGGCAGAGAAAGGATCTTTTCTATCTTCAAGTTCTAGGGAAACTTGTCCTTTTGTGCTTACCTGAGCAAAGTTTCTTGAAAAGATTTCGTTAATATCTTCAAACGTCTTAAGGAAGACTTTTTTCTTCTTGATATCAATTTCGTGAACAATCTTCATGATACCTTCTTTTTCCTTTGTTATGATTGTAACTTTTTCGTTTATTGAATCGTACTCTTTTTTAATTTCATCGTAAACTTCCAAAGAACGCAAGTTTACAGAACCAATCTTTGAAATTATTTCTTGCGCTTTGGAAAGTTTTTCTATGAGAACTCCCTTATTTATCTTTAATATCTCAACGTTCTGAAATCCTAACATGTCTGTTTCAAGATTTTCTGCTTCGGCATCAAATTTAGCCTTTTCAATCTTAAAATCATTTATTGCCTGTTCTATATTTCTTATTGAATTTTGCCTCATAATCAAGTGGGATTCCTTTTCCCTTATTTGCCTTTGAAGCAAGTCTCTTTGCGTTATCATCTTCTGGAATCTCTCACTTAATTCTTCATCCTGTCTTCTTCTTTTATCGAGTCGCTCTTCTTTTTCTTCTATTTCCTCTTTTACCCCTCTTAATTCTTCGTTCAAATCCTCTTCTGTTCTCTGGAGTGCTTTTAGAGAAATTTTAGAACGTTCCAACTCTCTCTGCTTGAAAGAAATCTCGGAGGTTACATTTTCTTCACTTCTCATAGAAATCTCTTGTACTTCAATTCTTACTGTTTCGTATTTCTGCTCTATATTTAGATTTTCATCAAAATTTTGTTCTAGGTTCTTTTTTCTCTTCTCTAACTCAGAAAGCTCTCCCTTTGCCCGATCTATTTTTTCTTGAAGATTCTTTAGTTGTTCTTTCTTTCCGTTTATGTTTGAAAGTTTAATTAAATCCGAGTCTCTTTTTGAGATTTCTCCAGAAATTTGCTCTATGTCTTTTGTTAGTATCTCTCTGTTTTTGTAAAGAAAGTTTAGTTCCTTGTCTGAATTAGTTATTTCTTTCTTTAGTTGCTCAACTTTTGGATTTATTTCATAACGAATATTCTTTATGTGCTCTTCTGTTATCTTGTTCTTACAAAGCGGGCAGACATCTAAATTTTTTATATTGTCTACAAGTTTTTCTTGGCGTTCTATTTCCTTTTCATTAATATAAGAAACCTTTTCAAGCTCGGCTTCTTTTTTGTTTTGATATTCAAGACTTGCTCTCTTTTCTGCAAGAGTGGTTTTTAATTCGTTTAGTTTCTCTGGATTGGATTTTGTATCAAAGAGTTCTATTGAAAGTGATTCTATTTGTTTTAAGACAAAGGAAGATTCGTTAAGGTAGTTTTGGAGGGTGTATTTTTTATCTTCGACTCTTTCTTTTATCGATTTTAATTCAGATTTTGTTGTGTAGAATTTTTTTCGAAGTTCTTCGAGTTTCTCTAATTCCAGTTTCTTAGCCTGAACCTCTTTTTCTTTCCTTGCAACGGTGGGAGATTCATGTTGGAGTTCTTTTATTGAGGTTTCGTTATTTCTAACAATCTCCTGAAGCTCTTGTTTTTGAGAAGACATCTCGGAAAGTTTTCTCTCATTGTTTTCTAAACGGACATTTAGTCCGGCTAAATCCGCTCTTAAATTAGCAATCTCTTGATTTAACTTCTCTTGTTCTAATCCGGTTGATTTTTGGATTGTAGAGTTAATCTCGTTTATCTTAGATTCGTAATTTGAGATTGTTGATTCAATTCCCAGTATCTCTTTTCTTTCTCTTTCTATCTCTTTTTTTCTTTTCTCTATTGCTTCGTTTATCTCCCCTATTTGCTTTTTCTTTCCTCTTAAATCACTAAAAATTATACTTGCTTTAAACTTCTTTATGTCGCTCTCTATTTTTTTGAATCTTAATGCCTGCTGTCTCTCTTTTTCAAGATTATTCAGATAGGCGGTTCTTTCCCTTAAAATTGCTAACACCTCTTTAAGTTTTTCTTCTGTTTTTTCTAACTCTTTAAGAGATCTTTCTTTTCTTGACTCGTAAATGGAAATTCCGGAAACTTCCTCAATGATTTTTCTTCTTTCTTCATTATGCATCCTTACAAAATTCTGAATTTCTCCCTGAAGAATTATATTAAATCCGTTGGGGTCTATTCCTGCTTGGGCCAACAAACTTAAAACTTCCTGTCTTGTTTTTGTTTCATTATTTATTTTATATATACTCTGCCCGTTTTTTCTCACTATTCTTTTTATTGAAACTTCTGAAGAACTTACTGAAAAAGTATTGTCTGAGTTATCAAAAATTATCTCCACAATTGCTTCTTTTGCGGGAGCGGCGGCTTTAGTTCCAAGAAAAATAAGATTACTTGCTCTTGCAGCACGCATAGACTTTATACTGAGTCTTCCAAGAACAAAACATAACGCATCCGAAACATTAGATTTTCCCGAACCATTTGGCCCAAGAATAACATTAATTCCGGGAGTAAAAGGAATTTCAGTTTTTCTAACAAAACTTTTGAAACCCTGCATCACCAGTTTTTTTATGTACGACATGAATTGGAAAGTGAATGGGTGTTTTTAAAGATTATTTCATGTGGTTGTAGCAGTTTATGCTCCATAAGGAAGAGGGCTAAGACTTCCGTTTTTGGTAACATGGGCAAGATGGTGGGTTATTCCTGCATCAAACATTTGGTCGGCATTAGCGGGAGTAAGTCTCTTGTCCCCGAGAGACTGAATAAAATTTCTTACATACCTTCTCTCCTTTAGGAACTCCATAGATCTATGTTTTTGATCACATACAGAATCAGAAGTATATTCACTAACGGAGGATTTTAATTCTACGAAGGTTAATCTCCATCCCCCGTTTATGTAAACTACGGTAAGGTCGGGTGTCGGGCTCGTATCACGGAAGGGATCAATTGGCTTTTCCCGATAAATGGAATAAATCACCGGACCTGATTGTCCGTTTGTCCCGTCACTGAAAGTCTTTCCCAGTTGTATTCCAAGAAAAGACTCAAGTTGACAAATACTAACATTTCTAAGCGCGGAGGCATGTCTCTTTTCTATAATTTTTCTTTTTGGAGCATTCATAGTAATTTTCTTTGTCCGATTTTTTCTATCGCCCTCTTCCAGGTTATCCAGGATTTTCTGAATATTCCTGCATCTTTATGCTTCTCTGCGTTTTTTTCTAGGAATTTCATTGTGGTTGGATCAGAACAATAACCAGAACCAATCTCTGCTCCATATTTCTTCTTTAGTTTATCCATCTCTTTTTCTCTTGTGCTCTTAGCAAGTATTGATGCTGCCGAAACAGCAACATGATTTTTATCCGCTTTATGTTCACAAATAATATCAAGATTAGATAAATTTTCTACTTGAGTCATTAGGTAGTCTCTCCACTTAGCAATGTTTGTTGAAGGGCAGTCAACAACAACTTTTATTTTTCCAAAGCCCTTGTTTATTTTATTAATTATTTGTGCCATCTTTCTTGCTTCAAGTGAATTAAGATTATTGTCTCCCCTTTCATCCCCATCAATCTCTGAAGTTGAAGCTAGAACAACTTCAAATGTCTCTGCAATTTCCTTTATCTTATCAACAAGAAACTCTCTCCTTTTTGGGGTAACCTGTTTACTATCCTTAACCCCTAATTTCTTAAGAGAATCTTGAATATCTTCTGAAATTAAACATCCCGCAAGAACCATCGGACCAATTACCGGACCTCTTCCGGCGTCATCAATACCTAAAATTAACATAGACAAGGAAAATTCACCTTGTTTTTAAAGTTAATTGGTATCTATTAGTTAAGTTTAAAAGTAAATTGATATAGCTATTAGTATAGCGGGGTGGAGCAGCCTGGTTAGCTCGTCGGGCCCATAACCCGGAGGTCGCAGTGTTCAAATCCTGCCCCCGCTATTTTTTATCTTTAAATATTTTGTAATAAAACAGACTTCGTCAGGTTTTTCACCCAGTCAAATTGTTAACAAATATAATTTTTTAAAACGGGGGTTTATGGTGTTTGGTTATTGGGGGGATAGGTTGCTAAAAGAACAAAAACCTTTAAATCCTCTTAATTTCTATCCAAGTTATATGCCTCAGTCGCATAATGGTATTGCAGAAGATTGCTAATCTTCGCCCTTCGGGGCTCGCAGGTTCGATTCCTGCCTGAGGCGTTTTGTGTGGCTCGGAAGCCACACCAATTCTTCAGAATTCTTAACTAAATTCAGCAGGGTTTTAATTGGGTTCGACGAGCATTTTCACTTTAAGAAAATTGGGTTGAGCATGACAAAGTGGAAATGAGAGAACTGCCTGAGGCGTATACGTTATAATTAAAAACCCGCAAACGTTTAGTCTTTTATGAAGTTTAAGAAGGAAATTATTTTTCTCGTAGTAATTTTATTATTTGCCCTTTTTATTCGGGTTTATGGGTTAGGAACCCCTAGTTTATGGGTGGATGAGTCAACATCCGCTATGGCTTCAAAGATGATACTCGAAAAGGGAGTTCCTGTTTTTGATTCAGGCATGCATTACGGTTCCGCCTACATCTTACATTACTCGATGACTTTTTTTATGTTATTTGGGCAGACTGAATTTCTTGCCAGGTTTGTTTCAGTTATTCTTGGATTATTAACAATTATCTTGGCATATTTTATTGGAAAGGAATATTCTAAATCCGGGGGGATAATTGCTTCTTTATTTTTTGCTGTCTTTTATCTGGAAGTATTCTTCTCGAGACAGTCAAGGTATTATCAATTGTTTCAATTAGCCTTTTTTGCTTCACTCTACTTTTTGTACAAGTCTAAAGACAACCCTCGATGGTTATATTTAGCAATTATCGCGATGTTTATTGCGATTGATACTCATATTGAAGCATTAATTCTTGCTCCGATTTTTATTCTGCATATACTTTATTTTAATCGAAAACAATGGTTCCTTTCTGTGTTTCCCTTAATCCCTTTAATCAGAAAAATAATTCCTGCATCCAAACTATCTACTGGTTCTGTTGAATTCGTTTCTAATTATGCAAGCCAATATCTCTCATACGCAAGAAATATGACTTATCTATTAGTCCTATTTATCCCTGGGCTAATCTGGGGATTTTTAAAAAAGAAGAGATTGACTCTTACTTTAATTATTCCAGCATTACTAACCTTGGCGGGAATATTCTCTTTGCAAACTTTTGCTTTTAGATATGCCTATTTCTTTGTATTTCCCCTCTTGCTTTATTCTGCGATATTATTCGCACTTTTATATGATAAGTATGGGAAGTTGATGCTAATTCCCGTAATTTTATTAATTATAATTCCCTCAAATCTGTTCTTCCCTCAAACCTATGTTAATATCCTACAACCGATTAATTACAATTTTAACGATTACTCCGCTCCTTACACAGATTATAAGGCAGTTCCGGTGGAGATTATCAATGAATTAAAATCAAACACAACTTTAATCTCTTATTTCTCATCTGATGTTGAATGGTACATAAGAAAACCGAATTATGTTCTGCCTTTCTCTATGAATGGGATAGGAGAAGACCAGATATCTATGAATAATTCAGAAGGGGAGGTTGTAGATAGATATTCTGGAGCTTTAATCTTAAAAGAAATTCCAGAGAAACCGTATAACCTCATCGCCGATGCTTTTTCTGTCAGCAAGTTAAAGCCCGGGCAGAAAACTCTCCTAGCTAATATAAGCCAAAATTGCAGTATTTCTTATGAGGGTGTTGATTTGAAGGTTTACTCCTGCTATTAATTTATGAGGCGGGGCAAGTATATTCTGTATATGCCGTCCTCACTTTCTTAGAATATTAATTGTTTCTCTTTGCACTTTTAGAATCAATTCTTTAATTCTCTCTAGCTGATGTAAGTCAACACTTGTTTCGACACCATATGTTAAACTCTCTCTACTTTCTCTAACTGTAGGATTTGTAATATTCTGCTCTACATTTAGAGTATCAAATTGATTAACTAAATCTTTATCTAAATCCACTTTCTTTTCATTTATCAAAGCGAGCAAGACAGTTATTGTGCATGCCTGATTTCTTGACTCGTAACCATATTTAGCTAAAATTGCCAAAAAGCAATGATAAATAGAATAAAATCCAACATTTAACGCCCAATCGTAAATCTTCAGCTTTTCAAGAGTCTGCACAACCTTATAATTATACTCTGATTTTTTAACATGTTTTTGTGCTAAGCCTAAATCTGGCTTTGTCCTGAATAGTCTTCTTGAATCTTTTAGACACCATTCCAAATGCTTATCTATTTGCGACATTTTCTTATTACCTCGGTATATTTCTCAGGATTATAAAATATTAGATTATCTGATAGGATGTTATAAAAAATCTTATCTCCCTTGTTTAATAGAATATCCTTTTCTGTTATATCCACATATCTTATTGGCTTTTCAACTAATTCGGATTGTCTTATCTCGTCTTTTATTCTTTTAATGTCTTTTGACTTACCCGCTTCATACATAAGTAAAATATCTATATCTTCAAAATCTTTTCTCTTAATAGATGAGCCAAAAACTAATCCGAGCTGTATATAAGGATTAAACTTATTCAAACTATGCAATAATACGATAATCCATTTAGGAAAATCCTTTTCTTCCAGACTGAGTAAATATTCTATGAATTTAATTGATAAACTATTATTATAATTATAAGAAAAGTATGCGGAGTTCCCGATTTCTTCTTTTACTAAGATGTTTTTATTTACTAGAATGTTACATAGCTTGTTAGCATGTGCATGATTAATATTTAATAATCTGGCTAATTGTCTAGCATTATACCTATCTTTATAATGCTTAAACATATATTTAGCTATCTGAATTTCTATCTTTGTGAATTGTATGTTATTAACATCCATATGTATGTTATAAGCATACGGGGTTTTTAAGCTTTTCGGCTGTTTTAGAAGGGGAATTGAGGCAACATTATTTCTGAATAATTCCTGCAATATCGGGGAAAATAATAAGATTTAAATATGGTTGTTATTCTGTGATAGTAACAAGATGGACGACAGAATAAGGGCAATTGATAGGAAACTGAAAGAGTCTTTCGTAAATATAAAGAAAGATATAAAAGAGATAAAAAATAGTTCAAAGGAAATTGCTGATTCTAAGATTCAGGATATTAGTGAAGAAATTGATTCTAAATTTAATAAAATTGAGAAGAAAATAGAAGAGATTGGTAAGGAGAAAACAAGAGAAATTAATAACAATGCATCAAAAGAAGGCAAGCTTTACCGAGAAATAGAAGAACTTAAGATTAACCTCGAGAGAGAAAGGCAAAATAGGCAATCTTTGAAGGAGAGAGCCAAGTATCAAAGCAAACTCGAAAAGTTAAAGGTTCAATTAAAAGAGAGTCTTGAGTTGAAGAAGATTAAAAAGGAGTATGAGAACCAGCTTTCCCAGATTGCAAGAAAATATGAAGAGGGACAGAAGATTCTCTTCGAACAAGCCAACAGAAATGTTGAAGTTATAAGCAAGATTGAAAAGAGGAGAGTCCAGGATTTAGAAGCAATCAAAAAGGAAAGAGACGAATTATTTAAAGTTTATGAGTTAAAGATACAAAATGTTGAGAAAAACAATCTTCTCTTCCAGAAGCAGTTTATTGAAAAGTTATCAGAAATTACCAGAGAATTCTCCAAGAACATCGTTCAATCGGAAAAGAGATTTGAAAACCTGCTAAGAGAGTTGGAAAAGAAACGGCAGGAGGATAATATATTTTTGTTAAAGAATATCTCGGGGTTGAATGCAGAGGTAAGCTCTGCGAAGGCAAGCTCAGAAAAAATAAAAGAAGAGCATGAAGGTTTGCTTAAGAAGATTAGTGGGCTATTTAAGGCAAAAAAAGAAGAAGTTGTGATTGAGCCAAAGAAAGTAATCAAAGTTCCAGAGGTGGTTAAAAAAAGAGAAGTTAGTATAGTTGACTCCTCTAAAAAGAATATTATCTGGACAGTAATGCCCTATTTATTCTTATTTTTCCTTCTAATAATTGCAGTTAACCAGTATTTTAAATGGGATTTTATAACCGCGTGGAATTGGCAGATAACTTCTCTCGCAGTCATATGTGGAGGATTAACCTTCTGGAAAAATCGGGGTAAGATAAATTCAGAGATAGAATCTGAAAAGAGTCAAGAGGATTTGAAAGAACAAATAAAGAAACAGGAGTTTCAGTTTAAGTTCCCGAGGTTGAACAAAATTTGGGGGGTAAGGCATATTTCAAAATGGTTTTACAAAGAGGGTTGGTTTGTAATTTTAATACTCCTCCTAATTTTAATCGTTTTTACTTTAATTAAATTGCCTTATTTTGGTGTTTCCTTCACTGGGGAACATACTATGAAATATAATTCTTACGTCGAACCCGCAAAATATATGCTGGAAAACGATAATCCTTTTTTTTATCAAAAAAAATATCTTTCAGATCCAGTGAATAACCCCCGGGGAAATTTTTCCGTTTTTGGTAGTTTGCCCCTCTTGGAATGGGGCCTTTTATTGACATATAAAATCTTCCCTAGCAATTCCCTAGAGGTGAATACCCGATTGTTTACCAACTTTCTTGGTATTCTTCTCTTATTATCCTCTTATCTCTTTTTAGGGAATGGCTAACTAAAAAAAACTCTCTCTTAATCGTTGCATTAATCTCCGTGAGCCCAATTATTATCCTACTTACCTTT
>Ga0268276_1000396_pt1 | contig 52195 bp, 44 predicted proteins | sample saktaG_4_FD_190145 | JGI IMG/M metagenome (GOLD analysis project Ga0268276, IMG submission 190145) | Saline water microbial communities from Sakinaw Lake, British Columbia, Canada - sak_2010_1_5_45m | ecosystem: Environmental > Aquatic > Non-marine Saline and Alkaline > Saline ...
ACTCGTTCATCGTCCTTCATCCCTCATCCCTCGTCCTTCGCCTCTTCTTCTCTGCCTTCAACCTCTTCTCCTCCAGCCGTTTCTCTTTGGCTGCAGCCGTCGGCTTGGTAGGTTTGCGCTTCTTTCGGGGCATTAACGCTTTGGAAAGCAGGTCGTAAAACTTCTCAATCACCCGCTCCTTGTTCTTCAACTGGGTTCGCTCCGATTGTGAAACCAGTCGCAGTTCCCCTTCCTGGCTGATCCGTTTAGCTAGCTTCTCGAGAATCAAATCTTTCTCTTCCTGAGATAGTAACAAAGAATTCATCACATGAAACCGCAGCTCCATTTTGGTGCTGACTTTGTTAACATTTTGTCCGCCCGGACCACTGCTGCGGGAGGCGGAAAAAATCAGTTCCGGTTCAAAATTACGGTAACTAAGAGATTCTTTTAACATAAACTCAGGTAGATTTTCGTGAACATCCGCATAGGATTATCCAGCAGCAGGCTTCTGGTTACCCGTAAGAAGCGTGAAAGAGAACGTACTTCCTTTCCCCTCTGTGCTCTGCACGTCTATCCCCCCCCCCTGCCTCTCTATTAAATCCTTGCAAATGATTAATCCGAGGCCTGTGCTTGGTTCCCCTGTCGTGCCTTTCCGGCTGGTCGACTGATCAAGCATGAATAGCCGTCCGATCATCTCCGCCGGGATTCCGATCCCGGTATCCGTAACAGAAACCTGGGTCATAGTTTCATTGATCTCCTTTGCCGTGATATAGATATCACCACCCTCTGGTGTGAATTTAACCGCGTTGAAAACAAGGTTCCTGATAATGGCTTCAAACATATGCATGTCGGCGAACAGGCTAATTCCTGCAGGCACTTCATAATGGATGGTTACTCCCTTCTTTTTTGCATAGTCGGCTGAAACTTCAGTAATTTGGTCAATCTTTTCCCTCAGATCTATCCATTCGGGGCGTATTACCAACTTTCCACGCTGGATGTATGACCATTCCAGCAAGTTTTCAAGCAACCTGTAAAGCGTTACAGCCGATTTATTGAGGGTGGTTGCGATATCCTGTATCTCGCTTCGCTCCATGTCATGGAGCTCCTCAGCCAATAACTTGGTCAGGCCAAGAAACGCATTGAATGGACTGCGCATGTCGTGGGCCAGGATCGAAATGAACTTGTCCTTTTCAGTATTTATATTTTGCAGCTGCCTGTTTTTATCTTCAAGATCCCGTTCGATACGCTTGCGTTCAGAGATATCTCGTGTAATACTGATAATGTATGGAACCCCCTGGAGATGAATTATTTTTGCCGACATCAGGCCGGTTATTTCAGTTCCGTTTTTCAGCAAAAAGGGCGCTTCATAATTATCACAATACCCCTTCTCCTGGAGGTTCTTCACCACATATTGCCGGTCGGAAATATTTTTCAAGATATTAATTTCAATAGAAGATTTCCCTATCGTTTCTTCTCGCGAATAGCCGGTGATGGCCGAATATCCATCGTTGACATCCACCATCAGCCCATCGTCTAAGCGTGTAATGGAAGCAGCATCGGGGCTGGTATTAAAGATCTGCTGCAACTCCTTTTTGGCATCTGTAATATCGGAGTTTAACCGCTGATTCAACATGATGATCAGGCCGAATGTCCATAGCAGGCTGACAATGAGAGCGTCGAAAAAAGGAAGAAAATTAAAGAATGTCGGGGATAAAAAATGCTCCATTGGCACACCCATAAAGATCATGATCGTCCGGTATGCAAAAAGGCATCCGTGGATTAGAAAAATTACTGCATTGAAATTGGCAGAAGCCCTGATAGCCAGAGTTTTGTATTTGAAGAGACTGTATGCCGTGAATAGCGGGATAATTGCGATGGTGGCATTGATAACAATCGAACGAATCTTAAGATTTTCATCAATGAATAAAAAATAGAGCAGCCCTACCACGAAGAGAAGTGCCAGTGGGATTATCACTTTCAAGTTGACTTTCTGTCCAAGAAAAAGCCTCACACCGATGTACAGGAAGATGGTCCCTGCAACAATCATGGTATTTTGAACAACAATTGTCAGTGGAAGCAATGATGGTATCTCCCGTAACAGGATAAAAAAGAACCCGACAACTCCCGCGGCACTCCAAAGCAACCACCACCCAACCCCCGGGTAAACTTTGTTTACCTTGTACTGGTGGGCAAACACGACCACTTGCATTAAGTGAGTAATCCCCAGGATGAAGATAAGAGTTGGTATATCGAGGTTGAAATTCATTGATTGAAATGAAAGGTAAAGATAGACTATATCTCAATAACTTTCTGCCTGTTGCCTCATGATTTCGCAATTTCGCTATTTCACTATCTTTGTTCACATGTCCGATTACCCCATTTTTCTCCTGATCGCTTTGTTGGTGTATGTGTATGGATTGTTTTCAAAGAAATCGGGGGAATCAATGATCACCGGACCAATGGTATTCGTTGCTGTAGGATTTGCCGTCAGCTATATCTCAATCGATTTTCTGAAGGGAGGCATCCAGGCACCGCTGCTGAAAGTAATAGCAGAACTAACACTGGCGTTGATCCTCTTTATTGATGCCTCCACGATAAATATTCGAACACTGGCCAAGGAGAAAGGCATTCCGTTCCGGCTGCTCTTCATCGGCCTTCCGCTTACCATGCTGGTGGGCACTCTGCTTGCAATTCCCCTTTTCCCCTCAGTTGGAATCTGGGCTCTGTGCCTGATGGCATTCATGCTCTCCCCCACAGATGCCGCCCTCGGGAAAGTTGTTGTCACCTCCTCCCGGATTCCGGAAAAGATCCGTGAAGCCATCAATGTGGAAAGCGGTTTAAACGACGGCGTTGTACTCCCTCCCATACTGATCTGCATTGCGGCACTAACCGAAACACCAGGACAACATACGGAAGTCAATTTCTGGGTCTTTTTTGTCCTGAAACAGCTTATTCTGGGTCCGTTGATTGGTGCGGCAGTCGGATGGCTAGGTGGAAGACTTGTCGACAAAGCATCAAATGCAAACTGGATGAACTCTACATTTCAGCGGTTAGCCTCTATAGCGCTTGCAGTCATGGCATTTACGCTTGCTGAGATGGTACATGGAAATGGCTTTATTGCGACTTTTTTCGCTGGACTATTCCTCGGGACCCGAACTCCACAGGTTCGCGAACGCATCCAGGAATTTGGTGAAGCTGAAGGGGTTGCTCTGGAACTTTTTATATTCCTCCTCTTCGGGATGATACTGGTCCCTATAGCCTACCCCTTCTGGACACCAGAAATATGGATCTACGCGATCCTGAGCCTCACCGTGATCAGGATGGTCCCAGTAGCCATCTCTCTTCTGGGAGCGAAACTCTCCTGGCAGTCCGTAGGTTTTATCGGCTGGTTCGGGCCACGCGGAATTGCCTCGATACTTTATCTCATTCTGGTACTCATACATCTTGGCTTCAAGGGCTATGAACAGCTGATGTCGGTGGTAGTACTAACGATCCTTTTAAGTGTCTTTCTGCATGGCTTGAGTGCACTCCCTCTTTCAAAAATTTATGGAAAATAGTTGTTTTACTTGTATCTTTGCTCAAAATGCCTGCGTTTCATGAGTAAAAAAAAATTCCTTGTACTCTATTTGGTATGGGTAGCAGTCATTATTTGCATCTACTTTCTGACACTCAGCTTCAGTATCAACTTCAGCAAACAAATTGTATTAGCCTCCTCCAGGGCCTTTTTCCAGGAGATTGCAGCCTCACGATCGTGGAATTCTTCCCATGGCGGGGTCTATCTGATTGTTTCTGAAAAGGTACAACCTAATCCATACCTGGAAGACTCGTTGAGGGACCTTACCACCACAAATGGCATAAAACTGACAAAGGTCAACCCGGCCTATATGACCAGGCAGATCTCCGAAATAGCCCGTAAAAAGAATGATATCCTCTACCATTTAACGAGTCTCAATCCTATTCGTCCCAAAAACAAATCGGACGATTGGGAAACGAAAGCTCTGAAGTCTTTCGAAGAGGGAGTTCCAGAATTATTCGAAATGGTTGACAGGGATACGGTGAAAGCATTCAGGTACATGGCCCCCCTTATGGTAGAACAATCCTGTCTGAATTGCCATGCGAAACAAGGTTATAGCCTGGGTCAGATCCGGGGTGGCATCAGTGTAACGACTCCCAGCTCAGATTTTTATCACACCCTTGGTCAGATTATTATTACGCGGTCAGCAATTTTTCTCACTCTTCTGATAACAGGATTACTAGGGATATTTTTCTTTCAGAGGATGGTAAACAAACAATTCCTCATCGTCGAGGATCAAAATAAAGCGTTGACCAGAGTCAACCTCGAAAAAGACAGGTTGTTCTCCATTGTAGCACATGACCTGAGGTCACCATTATCTGGCATTCACGGATTGAGCAAGGTATTGCTTGAGGAAATGGATACCCTGACTGATGAGGAACGTATCCGGATAATAGGATCAATAGCCCGCTCTTCCGACAATGTTCTCAAACTCTCTGAACACCTGATCCAATGGTATCAGACCAGAAAAGGAATCCTGTCCTACAAGCCCGAATATTTCAACATTCATGCAATCATTGATGAAGTTGTTGACCTTTATACTGAAAAATCAAAGAAAAAAGAGATCTCTATCGCAACCAGCATCCCTGATGGAATGCAAGTTTATGCCGACCTCAACATGATGGAGACAATCTTCAGGAACCTGATAGGTAATGCATTGAAATTTACAGCCCATGGAGGGATGATCGAGATTTCAGCGAAGAATTCTGGAAATACGGAGTTTGTGGAGATCTCTGTAAAAGATGATGGGATTGGAATGGATCAGCAAACCATTGACCATCTGTTTGATCAGAACTTCAATGTCTCCAAACCTGGAACCGACCAGGAGGAGGGAACAGGACTGGGCCTTGCCATCTGCCATGAGTTTGTCGAAAAAAACCGTGGAACAATCCGTGTAGTCAGCACCCTGGATAAAGGTAGCCAGTTTATCCTGACACTTCCAAAAAAGGCATAGGGCAAAGGCAGTTCCTATTCAAACAGGATTAGACTCCCGGCAGAAAAATGGGTCCTTCCAATTAGAACTTACCAAATTTCACTGACAAATTGGCATTGAACTGATTGATAATAAGATTGGTGGTTTTATCTTGCTGTAAATCCAGGTCGGGCGTGTAGCGGTAACTTACACCTACTCCGATCCGGAAAAACTTCACGATGTTGAATTCAACCTTAACACCTGGCTGAACTACGAAGAAGGAATCCCAGTCTATCGTCTGAAGTCCGCTCCAATCGTATTGATCTATATATTCAGGACGATACATGTACGTCAACCCTCCACCTCCAATCAGCACCGGGAAGGAGACATGTACCACGGATCTGGGAATGACGGTAAATTCAACCAGCAGGCCACCATACCCTCCGTAGAGGTTTGCACTCTGCCATTTTTTAGTTACATCGTCAAAAACCATATTTTCATATTCCAGATTTCCAGAGTTGATGACACCATATCCGGCCAATCCAACAGAGATCCAGTGATTAAAAGTCACTCCCATATCAATTCCCAATAAAAAGACATTTTTGTTTCCTGAAAACTGTGTATAGGCAAACTCCGGGCCAATAAAATAGCCGATATGTGGCTTCTTGTGTGGCTTCCCTTTTTGAAAAAGGGTCTTGATTTCATCGGGATCCTGTTGATCCGGTTTCGCAGTATAATCTTCCTGAGCAATCGTTGCCAATGCTACACACAGAAGAAGGGTTAATAGGAATAAGGTCTTTTTCATGATGGATTGTTTTAAATTAAAGGATAAAGATATAACAGAAATTTGATATTTGAAAATTCTATCTTTGTTACATCTAAACCGAACTTATGAAACTGATCTTCCTGCTGGCAGGAGGCGCGATAGGAACATGCGGCATGATGGGCTTTGGTGCCGAAAGCCGCATTCATACAACCAAGGTCCTGCGATTATCGGAAGATATGCCGGTGATTATTGAGATCGTTGACCGGGAAGAGAAGATCAATGAACTCTTGCCCTTCCTGGATGAAACGGTAAAGGAGGGACTCATCACGCTAGAGAAAGTGAGGGTGATTAAGTACCGGGCTTCTTCGTGAATATCCCTTATCTTTGTACTAAACAAAATCAAATAGACTTGTATGGAGCACTTTGAAAAGATTTTACGACTCGACAATGCCTTTGAAGCAGAACGAATGCGCGAAATGCTTGAAGGGAATAACATTCCTTTCTCGATCATTGAACGAACCGATTCTGCCCTGGGCGGTATCTCGGAAATGGAATTCGGATGGGGTTACCTGGAAGCCTCTGCAAAGAACCGGGACAAGATCATGAAATTTTACAGCGAGATTACCGGGAAATAGATGAACCGTCACAGGCTGCATCTTCAGACCGAAGTAGATGCCTCTTTTCTTTACCGGACTCTTGGAGAACACGCCGACGATCCGGCATTGGCTGAGATCTATTTTGGCATGGCAAACATCGAAGATAGCCATGCCAGGAAAATGCTTGAGAAATACCTCTCGCAGGGAATCACCGCGACACTTCCCCAGCCCTCAGTACGTGCACGTATCCAGGTGAAACTGGCCCGGCTTTTCGGATGGAATGTGGTTCTCTCATCCCTGATGGCCACCGAAAAGAACCTTGCCAGACAGGCGATGGCCGGAAAATCTTCTGATACCCTCACGGGGGGTGAGGCGAATCATGTGCAAATCCTTCATAACCTCACCTCCTCTTCAGAAGGGATGAAAGGAGGGATGTTGGCCCGCCTCGAAAACAGGCATCGCTCTATGGGCGGGAATGCCCTGAGGGCTGCGGTACTGGGAGCGAACGACGGACTGGTAACCAACCTAAGCCTGATCATGGGTGTTGCCGGCGCTGCCGGCGGGCATGATGCCATTGTGGTTGCCGGAGTCGCGGGACTACTGGCCGGTGCTATCTCCATGGCATTGGGAGAATGGCTTTCGGTGCAAAGTTCCCGGGAGTTAAACCAGCGACAAATCGAGATTGAAACAATGGAGCTGGAAAATTCTCCCGAAGAAGAACTGCTGGAACTTACGTTGATCTATCAATCGAAAGGGGTCCCGAAAGAGCAGGCGGAAGAGATGGCTTCAACTGTGCTACAGAACAAAGATACTGCAGTGGATACACTGGTGCGGGAGGAATTGGGCCTCGACAGTGAAGAGCTTGGAGGTTCAGCCTGGGAAGCTGCCGTCACATCTTTCGTTCTCTTTGCCATTGGTGCCATCCTGCCTTTGATTCCTTTTCTCGTTCTCCGAAATTATCATCCTGTATGGATCAGTCTTGGATTTAGCGTGGCAGGCCTCTTTATCCTTGGAGCCGCCATCACCTTCTACACCGGGAAGAGTGTCTGGTACTCCGGCTTCAGGCAGATTCTGTTCGGCCTGGTTGCCGCCGGCATTACCTATGGCATCGGGAAACTAATCGGGATCACCCTGCTATAGCATAGATCAAAGCAGGAGTCTGGATGTGGAATTACAGGCAAGATCACTGCAACTTCAACGCAAGCCCCGGGTATAGTGGTAAACCCCTGTAAATGGCTCTGGCATCGGCTTTGCTCACCTCAAGGCGGATCAGGATCTCCTGTTCAGGAGATAACCCGGCCATGACAGCCTGCATAGTCTTACTCCGAATAGTGCTCTGGATCTTCTTTTCATAGCTGCCAATCACCTCCTCCTCATAGTCATAGGGTTCTTCACGCTGGCGCACTTCGATGGCAAGATGCCGGTTGAAATAAATGATGAAAAAGACGGAACTGGAGTCGGAAGGCAGCGGACTGGCGTTTTGAAGAGCGGCTTCGTTGGTATCCTTCGGAGCCTCCTTCACCACATACCTGATTTTTGGGATCGTCGAGAGGTCCGCTCTGCCGAGGAACGGGGTCGATATCCACTGTAACAATTGCGACTTGTTCAAACACCTCAGACGTTTGGTTACCCGGATATCTGTCAGGCGACATTCCCTCACAGGGACTCCATTGATCTCCAAAAGCAGAAGACTGTCGGCAAGGTTCAGATTCAGATAGGCCGAATCCTGAAACGTAAGAAGAAGCAGATTTGACAGATAGGCCTTTTCCAGTTCCAGATCCCAGATGGTGTCAACTCTCTGCAAAATCATCAGGCTGGAATCAGAATTGAGGCTAACCAGTTCCATCTCTGTTGTATCAACGGTTGAGAAGTCGCGTTCACAAGAGCTTGCAGGTATGACAACAGCCAGGTAAAAAACATAGGCCGGAAGAAGTAAAGAGAAGAGAAACGCCACGATGATCGCTTGTTTTGAATGGGCAAACCAGAGGATAAAATCATGAATCTCTTCCCAAACTTGCTTAAAAACCTTCGCCAGTGTCATTTCTCAGGGCATATTAATAAATAAATACTTTGGATCCGGTCTTCAGCGTGTTATAAACGGCCTTCAGGTCGTCATCTCCCAGGCGGATACAGCCATGGGTCACCGCCATGCCCAGAAACCGTTTGTAGAGTGTGCCATGGATCAGGTACCCATCCTTGAGTTCAAGTTTGTAATCACCCAGCGTTCCATACTCATAGCGGGAGGGATGCCGTGGAGAAGGGACCGGAAGCCCCTCCTCGACGAATGCCCAATCGGGCCTCACCCAAACCGGATTTACCTGCTTACTTCTGACTTTCATCATCCCGCGCGGAGTCTCAAAGACCCACTTCTTGTTGTCGCCCTTGGTGAGGATAGTGTAGCTTCCCGTTGAGCACATTCCCTCCCTGATCAGATTGTCCCCTTGCATCAGTCTGAAGGTGTTATGTGTTGTATTGACAATCAAATAAGGTAGTTGGGGGATCAGGTTGCGGAATTTCTTTTGGATAACTGCAATATCTTTCTCTATAGATACCTGATAAGCTGAGAGCTGACTTACCGGGATCCGGTTTAAAAGAGAGGGGTCTTCCGGCAAAGGAACTAAACGTACAACCACTTCACTGATGGAGCCTGCCCGACGAACCACGACGAGTGAGAGCAGTACCGAAAACACCAGAGCAAGTAGGATCAGGATGATATACCAGATCGTTTTTCGCTGCCGCGAGTGGGTTGTTGTTAAATGCTCTTCCATATTATCTTTCTGAAGCCTGGACCTCATCCAGTGTTTTCAAGGAACCAACAATCGTTACCGGGGTGCCAACCTCCGCCCACCGGAACACATGGTCCATATCTTCGTTGGAAACGGCTACACATCCGTCTGTCCAGTTAACGCCCTTCCCACCGCCGCCATGAATCTCGATCAGCCCGCCAATGTCTGTCTTCTTCGAAATCAATCCCCTTTTTTTCTGCTCTTTAAAACGTGCTTTATCCTCTTCATTTGGATAGTTGATCAGCAATGCCTTATAGTAATTGGTTCTCTTTTTGCTCTTCATTTTGGCAACGGAATACCGCCCTTCCGGAGTTGCCTTATCACCACCATATTTTTTTTCTCCGATCCAGTTGATGCCAAATTCGGCATCCAGGGAGCGGATCTCGACACCCCGGGCATAGATGAAACATTTTCGGGCAAATTTGTCTACAATAATCACAGGTTTGTTGTTGGTCTTTGACCAGGCTATCGTTTCATCAGCCCAGCGCTTCCATTTCGGAATGTTGGCAAAATAGTCTTTCAGAATCTCCTGACTTTTTCGTATTGACTCACCAATCAGGAACCTGCTTTTCTCAAGCTTGGAACCCACCCGGGTATAGTTTCCGCTCACATAAGCTTGCCTGGCTTCAAGGAATAACATTTCAGCCGTCCGGTAATCCTGCCTCGATTGCTGATTCAATGGCAACACGCCAAAATGGTTCGCATAGTGCACAAGGTCTTTTTCAACCTCTTTAAACACAACCGCCAGGTCATGGTGCATTGAATCCTTTACAGTAATGGACTTCCGGCAGGCCTCTTCGCCTTTCTTAAGGGCCAGTTGAATTTTTTCATTCACAAGAGAGTAGTCCCTGGAAATGTACCACCTGGTATTCTGAATCTTCCACTCTACCATGGCCTCCCGGTATGCGATCTCCGCATCCGAAAGCAAATCCCGTGCATACTCAGCGGCCTCGGCCTGTCGGGCTTTACTCAATATCTGGCTGCAACGGTCAATACTTTCTACCGGTGGATTGGCAGAAAAGGAAAATAGTGCAAGAAGGCTTCCCCCTGTAATTATGAGAATCAGGATTATGGCCAGTAAAATTTTTGCCCTTCGCCGAAATTTCATTGCTACAAATCTTATTGTTGAATCAGTAGTTTTTGTTTTTCAGACCACTCCTTGGATTTAATTACAACCATGTAAATTCCACGGCTTTATCTAAACTATCCGATATACCATTATAGGTTTTTGCCCATTGTTCAACGCCTGATGAATTATACTTTACTGTTAAATAATCACCGTTATAATAGCTGGCATTTTTAGCGGCGGAGTATCCTGTTATATATACATTTTCAGAAACATCAATAGCCATAGCAGTAGCATAATCCAGCCTGTCGCTACTACTGTTATATCTTGCAACCCATTCCTGTGTAACCTGGGCATTAATAATAGAGAAAAAAATAAATTGTACTATTATTGTTGTGAAAAATTTTGTTTTCATTTTCTGCTATTTAATTTCTCTAAAGAGGCCATTACGCCTTATTGCAGCTGATCAATATATTGACGTAAGGGAACCCGAACAATTTTTGTTGCATATAATTGATACTGTAGGGATTACCGGACCGGTAATCCCTACAGTATTCTTTTGTGTGACACTTAGTGGTTAGAAAAACGACTCGGTTACTTCCGTCTCGTTTTGGCAATTGCCTCGTTCAGTTCCAGTTTCAGTGATTCAAGTTTCGCCTTGGCAGCCGTCACTTTCTCCTGAGCTGTCATGTAATCACTGTTGTCAATGAGTGTGGCAACCTCTGCGAGAGTAGCCTCAACACCTGCCAGGTCGGTCTGGATAGCTTCCAGCGCGGCTTTTCCCTCTTTTCCGCGGGGAGCTTTGGCGATGAGAAGTTTCACCTCGGCAACCAGGTTATTTGTTTCAACGAGAGCATTTTGAACCTCAATCTTAACTTCCTCTTTCTTCACGATTGCATCATCTTTCAGGGTAGCAGCCATGGTGGTAACCGTTACAAGTAATGCTTTGGCATCTTTGTAACTGCGCATCATCGAAAATTTGGATTTTTGGGTCTCGATCATGGTCATCGCCTTGTTCAGTGAATCCTGAAGGGCGTTGAAATCAGCTGGGAGGTAACGCTGGGCTTCAACTGCTTTGGCAGCTTCAACTGATGCATTGGCTGCATCCAACTCTTCCTGCGGCAATTTGGCACAACTGGTGGTCAGCATCATCACGGCGCCAACAACAACCAGTAAGGTAAGAAAACTCTTTTTCATTTGATTTTGTTTTTTGGTTAATGAATTACTGCCCCATATGCAATTAGCGTGCCATTCTTGTTATAAGTCTCATTATCTGATTTTTATATACATTATGCCCTGTAATCACAGGAGGTCAGACAGTGAAAAAATGTAAGCGGAACTTACAGAAATGTAAATATTCCTTACAGGAATGTAAAGGAAGCGGTCAATCAGAGCTCCAGTCCGTATTTCTTCATCCGGTCATGCAGCATCACCCGTGAGATGCCTAAAAGCCTGGCTGCCTTCACCTGGTTTCCATGAGTATGACTAAGGGTGAGGCGAAGCAGATCTTTCTCGGTTTGATCGATGACTTCATGGTACAGTCTCCCTTCAAATTCACTCGGATTATCGGGGAAGTGCAAAACAGTGTGTACTGAGGGTGAGGACTCCTCGATCCTATGCGTTTGCTTACGGATTGAAGGTTCCTGGCCTTGCTGGAATTGCGGAACTTTGGGAGGTTCAGCAGCCTGCTCTGTCTCTGAGCCGATACTGATCAGATCGGGAGTGATTACCTGGTTCTTACTAAGCAGCACGGCACGTTTGAGAGCATTCTCCAGCTCCCTCACATTTCCCGGCCATGTATAAGAGAGCAGCTTGTCCATGGTCTCCCGTGGAATGGTGATCGCGGCATCTCGTATTCCCGGGTTGTGCCGTTCGATGAAATACTCGGTAAGCAGGGGGATATCCTCCATCCGCATCCTTAACGGAGGCAATGTGATGGTAATCACCTTCAGCCTGTAGTAGAGGTCCTCGCGGAATGTCTTCGTCTGAATTCCCTGTTCCAGGTTTTTATTGGTAGCTGCAATAATCCGCACATCCACTTTCTGGGTTTTGTTGCTGCCAAGCCTTTCAAACGTACCTTCCTGCACAACCCGGAGCAGCTTGCCCTGAAGCGGCAGGCTCATGTCGCCAATCTCGTCGAGAAAGATGGTGCCGGTATCGACTGCCTCGAATTTCCCTGCTTTTGCCTTGCCGGCATCCGTGAAGGATCCCTTTTCGAAACCAAACAATTCACTCTCCAGCAACGTGTCGGGGATCGCTGCACAATTTATGGTGAGAAAGGGTTTATCGGCACGGTCACTATGCATGTGAATCGCTTTGGCTATCAGCTCTTTACCTGTGCCGCTTTCGCCGGTGATCAGCACTCCGGCATCACTGGCAGCCACCTTGCCGATCATCTTGTACACCTCCTTGATGGCCGGAGTCTTTCCAACAATCCGGTCGGCAACAGGCCTCTCCCCGCTCTTCATCTGAAGATGGATCCCTCCCTCCTCTTCTGTCATCATCTTCAACCCCAGCGCCTCCCTGATGATCAAACGCATCTTGTCAATATCGAAAGGCTTCTCCATATATTCGTAAGCCCCCAGTTTCATGGCTTCAATCACCCGGTCGGTTGTCCCATAGGCCGTCATGATGATGACCGGGATCTGGGGATTGATCTCCTTGATTCTTCGGATGGCTTCCAATCCTGTCATTCCAGGCATTTCTATATCCATCACAATCAGGTCGGGCAGCTCCCTGGCGAGCAATCGGAGCGCTTCCACTCCGTTAGCCGCCTCCACTACATCGTAACGATCTTCGGTCAGAAGCTTTTTAAACGAGTAGCGAACAGATGGTTCGTCATCTACAATCAGGATCCTATTCATGGCCGGTGGTTGAAGAAACTGGTAACTGGATGGTAAAGGTAGCGCCTTCATCCGAATTATTGGTGGCGATGATTCGCCCATGGTTCAGTTCGATGATCCGCTGCGAGATGGAGAGTCCCAGTCCGGTTCCTCCAGGACTCCCTTTGACGAAGGGATCAAAGAGCGACTCTTGCATCTCACTCGGAATTCCGCTTCCGGTGTCGCTGATGATAAGCCAGAGCCAGGCAACCGGGCCGTCTCCCTTTTTCTCATGTACTACCTTTGTGGAGACCGACAGCACACCGCCCGTCTTCATTGCTGCGATCGCATTCTGCAAAAGGTTCATCAACACCTGCTTCAGCTGGTCGGTATCCGTTTGTACGAAGACTCTCCCATCCTCATGCGACTCCTTCAGCTCGATATTGTTCTGTTTCATCTGAGGAGACATTACATGGATCATCTCCCTGATTACCGGTTTCACCTCAACCTCCTTCAGTTGCGGGTTCCCTGGGCGGACATACTGCAGAAAGTTCTGCAAAAAACTCTCCATCCGGCTGATCTCGCCCAGAATCACCTGCAAGTCGTACTCTTTTTCTCCACTGATGCCTCCCTCTTTCTTCATGGTATAGATCAGCATCTTGATGGCAGCCAGCGGGTTTCGGATCTCGTGGGCAATGGCAGGTGCAATCTTCCCGATCGCAGCCAGCTTCGATGACTTCTCAAGCAGTTCCTGGTTTTTTCTCAGATCTTCGTGGGCCTGGTTTATCCGTGTGATCATCTGGTTGATATGCAGGTCAATCTCTTCCAGTTCTTTGCCGGGCGACATCTGCACATGTTCGACCAGTTCGCTTCCGGCGGCATCCCTTACCTTGAGAACCAACTTGTAGATAGGATTGAGCAGAATCCGCGCCACCAGCCATCCCAAAATAAGTCCGAGGGCCAGTCCACCTATACCAAACCAATACATCGCAATACGGATGATATCATTGTTCCGCCGGATCCGACGCTCATATTCCGACTGGTCATTCTGATTTGAAAGGACCAGCGCGCCGCATTTGTCCTCGATGGTATTGATCAGGTCGCGGCTTCCGTGCACCAGCAATGCATTCGCTATAAGTGTGTCTCCCAGTTTCTCCGTCGACAGTGCACTGTTGAGGTTTTGCATATAATTGGCGAAGAGGGCTGCAATCTGCTGGATCAGCATAGTCTCCTCCGCAGTGTTGGCCGACTCCCTAGCATTTTCGAGTACCCGGTCAAATTCGGACTCCTTTTCCCTAAGATTCTCCACCCAGCTGCTATCCTTATCGATGATATAATTTAAAGATATCGCACGGATGCCGTGAAGCGTAATCTCAAGCTCCTTGGCCGCCCTGATGTTGCGGATGTTCTCTTCGATGATAGTGTTGCTGGTGTCCTGTACCTGGTAGGTAAAGGAGATGATGAGAAAACCTCCCGCCATGATCAGGGCGATGACAACCAGCGACCATACGATGATCTGGTAACGAATATGGAACTTCATGGCCATAGCTGTGTGCTGGAAATTTGAGATAAATGTACGAAATTAAGTCATTGTAATCGTTTATCTTTGCTCTCTTCATGTGGCATATTACAGTAGCAACAGGTAAAGAACTCCTCACCAGGCTGGGTGACTTCATCCGGAGGAAACACTACAACGAAACAGTTGTCAACTCCATCCTCAGTTGGCTCCCCTATATTGTAGGTTCAGTGTTAACTGCTCTCGTCGCCATTCTCTATGCAAAGATCTTCGACTATATCAATCGGCTCTCTCACCTGGTCAAAGACAACTTCTCCTGGCTTTTTTTCATCATTACCCCGGTTTGCCTACTGCTGGGCTGGTGGATCATAAAAAAAGTCTCCCCGGCGGCTTCCGGAAGCGGCATCCCGCAGTTGATGGCAGCCCTGGATAAGAAACGGGATCCGAAAAAGGTGTCGACCGGATTCCTCCTCGGGGGGAGAGCTCTGATTGCGAAGTTTACCAGTAGTATCGTTGCGTTGCTCGGTGGAGCCGTTATTGGACGCGAAGGACCCATGATCCAGATCAGCGCCTCTATTTTCTACATCGTCCACAAGTTTATCCCAAAAGAGTGGCCGCGTATAGATCGGGGAAGGATGCTGATTGCCGGTGGTGCGGCGGGTTTGGCAGCCGCTTTCAACACCCCGCTGGGAGGGATTGTGTTTGCCATCGAAGAACTGTCGCAAACCCATTTGAATGCCTTTAAATCATCCCTGCTCTACGCGGTAATCTTTTCCGGGATGACAGTACAATGGCTCCTCGGGCCATATCTCTTCCTTGGGTTTCCGAGGGTGGATGCTGCCGGGTTTTCCATGGCAGGATATGTGATCCTTTTTAGCGCTGTCACCGGTATTATCGGAGCCTATCAGGGGAAGGTGATCCTTCAGCTGATCTACCTGAAGCGAAGGCTGAAGAAGCCGTTTCTACGGATTCTCTGGGTTGGGTTATCCGGCCTTGCCCTGGCGTTCCTGTTTTACTTCAATCCTTCCCCCGCCTTCGGACCTGGTAAGGAGATCATGACTTCGATCCTCTTCAATACCGAAGGAAATGAAGTGACTGTATGGCTCATCCTGAGCCGTTTGGTGGGGGCAATTCTCTCTTATACCAGTGGTATTGCAGGCGGTGTGTTTGCGACTTCGCTCTCTGCCGGATCGATGATTGGTGAACTGATGATGGGTCTGATGAACCTCGATCAGGAGAATAAACTGCTGATCCTGGTCGCAATGATCGGCTTTTTAACCGGCCTCACCCGTGCCCCGTTCACCTCCTCCATCCTCGTTCTGGAGATGACCGACAGGCACTCGGCTATTTTCATGTTTATCCTGGCCGGACTCATCTCCTCCGTCGCCGCACGTATCATCGACAAGAAATCGCTTTATCAACGGTTGGAGTGGAACTATCTAAGATAGCAGCAATTTCAAGCTCATCATCAAATGTGGCTTCCAAAGGGACTGTTGGAGTCAGACTAATCGGAATGTTAAATTGGGTCATCTCTGCAAAGGGTGCTTCCAGGGGTACCTTCGGAATCAGGATAGGGCACTCGGGGCAGAAAATGTTTTTCGGAGACATGGGCGTAATTGTCTCTCCGATATTGTCGGCAAACAGGGTGGAAACTTGAATTCCAATAGCAAGGATTATTGTGAGAATTGTTTTCATGGCGATTTCGTTTTTTGCTCGTAAATACATGATAATAAGACTACTTTCCAGCAAAAATATTGCAATCCGAAACGTTTATTTGACAGGTTTTCGTTGAACACCGGATTTCGGGGGATGAATGGCAAATTGGGGAGATAAAAAAAATTTATACATCAAAAAAAGAGCTGCCTCAATCCAGAGACAGCCCTTTTTACCCTGAGAGTTGGTTCAAAGAACCTAATTGCCGGGACAGGTGCCGGTGCCAGTTTCATGCGGGGAGTTGACGATAGCGTCAAACTCCTCCAGTGAGATATATTGGGGAGTATAGGTTCCATTGTTACGAATTATGTTGGCATAAAAAGAGCGCAGGTGGTTTCTCGAACCGCGTTCAAGGTTGCCAAAAACCAGCGTAATATCCTGATTGTCAATCGTTGTCATCAGACTTTGAATATCCTCTATATCAAGGTCTTCAATGGTTGCTCCCGTGATCAGGCCATTGAGCAATGACTGTGATCCAGTTGTTACTAACCCGTCATAAAGCACCTGGAGGGTTGGATTTTGGAAAATTCCTATGGTATGGGCTGCGGCAGGATCAGGGAGTTGATACTTTTCCAGCAAGGCCTTGATGGCATCGGTGTGACTTTGCTCACTTTTGGCTATGTTCGAAAAAATCGGTCTGTTGTAAAGTTGTGAAAGGGTAAAGTAAACATCGTGAGCGAGATACTCCTCCTCCCGCATCAGGGTAAGTGCAGCTTCCTCCTCGGAACTGAGTGTTTCATAGGGGAGTGAATCGATGCACGAACCGATTGTATACAGGTCGCTTTCATCATAGGTGTAATCGAGCATCATGGTTGTTTTGTAATCGGTGTCGGGGGTCGTTGAAGCAGGCAGGGTCTGATCATCCTTTGAACATCCGTAAAGTGCTGCGGCCAGGAATGTCATTCCCAGCGCTGCATTGAGGGCCGTTGAAGTTTTTGTGGTTTTCATGACTTTGTGGTTTTAGTGAATATTGAATTGGTTTCGTTCTTGATTACATCTATATATACACATGTATGTAGATTTACCCTGATGAGGAGGGAAAAAATATTTTCTATTCATTATATAATAGATGATATAATAGATGTAATTTTGTATTGAAGTTCACGCATGCGACAAAATAAGAGGTGCGGCGTCAGCACCATAATCACTGACAATAAAAAAATGAAAAAGCTAGTCATTTTGGTTGGCCTGGTGGCTTGTATCGCCATGATAGGCTGCAAAAAAGAGAATTCAAATACCCTCAACGATGAGGATCTGATTGCTCAGATATTCACTGCGGGAATGTTGTGGAATAGCCAGGCCGCCCTACTGAAGGGAACTTACCCCATTAACATCCAGGTTGACAATACAATACAGGGCCCGGCAGGTGGCTATATCCATGTAATCGGCAGTGTGACCGGGTCTATGAGCATCGACGACCAAACCGGTGCAATCCTTGGTGGTACGATGCTGCTCGGGCTCACCGAGACTATCAACGATTACGCCTTTATCTCAAACGACGTGACCTATACGATGAACGGGGCACCTTATCTTTCGTTGACGGGGACATTTACCCTCCAGCCGGGTGGGGTTTTATTCGGGACAGCCTCCTCAATGCAATTCGGAGGAGGTGTACGGGTTACTGGGACCAATGGATTTGACAAGACCATCAACATCCAGATCACCATCATCATCAACTCTGCGGGCACTGGTGGGACTGTCAGCGGAACGATCGGCGGAAGGTCTATCAATTACAGCTTTTAACGGAAAGTTCGTGCCAGGTTAACACTATGATCTGGTCCAGCGCAGTGAAGCAACGCTAATCGCTTCTTTTATTTAAACTTCGTAATGGTGATGGTCAGCTGTTTTACCTCTCCTGCCGGAAATAGCGAACTCTGGCTGCAGTCTGAGTACTGCAAACTGCAAACTGATTTTACTACCTTTGACCCTCTCATTAACGTTTATCGGTATGTCAGAAAATATACTGGGAGTTGGCTCCCGCATCAAGCACCCGCAGTTTGGGAAAGGGGTGATTGTTCAGATCAGGTCGGATGTATATGAAATCACTTTCATCGAACACGGAATAAGGAACATCTCGCGCGAATTCGAGGGACTTGAGATCATCGAGGCCATGGAAACACCCGACGACCTCATCTCCTACGACAAAATTGAAAAGAGCATCATCCGGGTTCTGCGCCGGTTCAGCGACGTCCAGGAGACAGTTCCAATTGGAGGAAAATGGAGCGGGGGAAAAATACTCCTCATCCCGGGTGACCCCGGACTAAAAGAGAAAGAGATCCCCATCGACGGCTTCTTTCACAAGATCGTGATGGTGCGCGACCGCCTCCGCGTGTTGGAACAAAAGCTGAACACAAGCAATCTCACCGATGAGGAGAAGGTCGAGATGCAGCAATACATCACGCGGGTTTATGGAAGCCTCACTACCTTCAATATCCTGTTCAAGAACAAGGAAGACCAGTTTGTGGGAGACAAAGGAAGCGGTTGAGAAACCAATCTCAAGATCAAGAAGATGACACACCTGATTAAAGTACTTCTGCTCATACTGATCGCAGCCAGTTGCAATCAAGCTTCGAATAAGAGTGATGCAGAAAGCAGTGATACGGGGAAGTCCAAACCAAATACCAGCATAATGAAAGATACAACACCGAAAGTGACAGGTATCGGAGGGATTTTCTTCCGATCCAAAAATCCGCAGGAAGCCCGAGAGTGGTATGGCAAAAACCTGGGCCTTGCCATCAGTGAATATGGCTCCTCTTTTGAATTCAGAAATGCCAACAGGCCCGATGAGATCAATTACCTCCAATGGAGTCCGTTTGATGAAGGAACCGATTATTTCGATCCTTCTAAGAAAGAGTTCATGATCAATTACCGGGTGCAGAATATTGAGGGGCTGGTAAAAAAGCTCCGGGCAAACGGCGTGACCGTTGTGGACGAGATCGAGACCTACGACTATGGCAAATTTGTTCATATCATGGACCATGAAGGGAACAAGATTGAGTTGTGGGAGCCGGTCGACAGCGTTTTCACTGTCATGGGAGGAACTACAACCAAATGATCTGCCGGACAACAAACGGAAGCGCCCCGATCATTCTGAAAGGGGCGCTTCAACCATTTTTAACCACATTCGGGTGGTTTAGCGACACGCAGGGTGTCGTCTTTGTTTCTCCGCTTCAAGCGGGTAGGTCTGCATTGAATTACGTTTCAAAGCGACAAGTCAAATATAGCTGTAAAAATCACGAATTGTTCCGAATTAACATTTTTTAAGAAAAGAATATCCAATGCAACATGGCACGGAGTTTGCTATTAATTGATTGGCTGGCGCCAATCGTTCTTTGAAACAGAAAAAACAACCGCACTTAAAAACTTAAAGCCATGAAAAAGATAATGATAGTTCTGGGACTCCTGATGGCTTCATCGATTTGTGTTGAAGGGCAAAATTACTACAACAACCATGTATCCATCTCCATCCAAACTTTTTACAATGAACTTGCCCCTTACGGCGAGTGGATCTACACCCCTGAATATGGATATGCCTGGAGCCCTTACCTTGATTACAATGAAGACTTCAGGCCTTATGCCACTAGAGGAAACTGGGTATATACCGATCTGGGCTGGACCTGGGTCTCCGAGTATCGCTGGGGATGGGCTACATTCCATTATGGAAGATGGTTCTTCGACGATTACTTCGGATGGATGTGGATTCCCGGATATGAGTGGGCTCCTGCATGGGTTACCTGGGGCTCATACAACGACTATTGGGCCTGGGCTCCTATGGGACCAAACATGTATGTGAACGTAAACTATAGCTGGCGTCCTCCGAGTTTCTGGTGGACATTTGTTCCTTTCCGTCATTTCTGCGCATACAACTGGTACTCCTATATCTACGACAGGCCAGTACAGGTCACCAATATCACCTACATCAACAATTACTACTCCGGAAACGATGACCGTCATAACACCTGGACCTGGGATTACGGCCCACGTGTCCCTGATGTGGAGCGGCATGCACAAACCAAAGTACAGAAAAGAACCCTGGTAGATTCCGACAAACCAGCAATCAATACAGTACGTGACAACAATCTGACGGTATACCGACCGGGTGTGACTCAAAAACAGGAGAATTCAAAACCTGCCAACTTTCGGACGGTTGATCAGGTGAAATTCAACTCAGGAACGGTTGACAACAACAGGACCAATGTGCGTACAGAGCCGGTAAACCAGCAGAAAACTGAAACTACTACAAAACAATATGGCGAACCCAGGGTCCAGCCCCCGTCCTCAACAAGGGATACACGGGGAAATTACAACACTGGAAGTCAAAACAAGCAAACAGAGAGGTCAACCCCAACCCGTGTTGAACCAACCAGGAAAGAAACAGAAACCCGTACAAATTCCCGGGAGACAACAACACCTCCGAACACAAAAAAACAAACTGGTACTACAACTCCCTCTCCAACGAAACCGAAGCCTGTGACAAAGGAATCACCGGAGACAAAAACCACCCCGCCAAAAGAAAAAAGTAAATAACGGGTCTCAATTGACTGGAAAAGGATGCGGAAATTGATCTGCATCCTTTTTTTTACAGTTTCAATCAACGCGCCATGGTTGCAGCCAGGTTCTTTTGGTAGTCGCTTCAGGATGTTACTGTCGCCTATGTCAGGAATGAGGGGATCTTCTATGGGATCTCACTAATTGTCAACCACAACATAGGATCGGGAGAGAGCCGTCTCTATCTTGGTCGCGTTTTTGTCTTTCGGTATCCAGCTGGTTCCGTCCCAAAACTGAACATGAGTGAGATAGACTTTCACGCGTGAGGTTTTCTTAAAGCCTTCTAAAAGGTAGACATCAGGGAAATAAGCATCCCAGAGGCCTTGTTTCATCTCATCCGATTTACTGGTATATGCTGTAGCCCCGGTTTTCTGATGAACGACAGGTTGGTTGGATTCATCGGTGCAGAGAACCTGGATAGTATACTTATCGATGGTCTTCAATGTGGTATTTTGAGCGAGCAACAGCAATACAGGTATCCCGGCAGTATCGTACTGAAGCTCTGCAGCGATAAAGACGAGGGGCCAGTCGTATTTTGTGGCACGATCGTTTGCCGCTCTCCGTTGGCTTTCAGAAACGAGCAGTTGATACCTTCGCTGCGCCTGAGCAGGCATCAGGGAAATCATGAGAAAACCAAATACCACTATTGTTTTCATCCGGGGCAAGAGAGATAGGAGAACAAATATAGTGGAATTCATTTAAATCTTCGCTCCACATTCATTCGTTGACGAAGATTTCTGACAATTTCAATCCTTTTGTTGGCATTTGATCAGCGTAACATGGCAAGATAAAGTTGCCTGCTGCATTCAATATGGCTCCCATCATTTCTTTAGTACCACGATCTTCCCCGATGCCGTCGTGCCGTTGCTGCCGGTGAGTCCTGCGACTTCATCGTTGATTTTTCTCCAAAAATTGCGTATATTTGAGATTTAATCAACACATTATGTCCTTTGCCAGGCGCCTTGTTTTTCTCACCGCACTCGTGGCCGGAGCAGTTATCGCAACCTTCAACTCATGCACCAGGGATGAAATCGTGAAGGCTCCTTTGCCGGAGAATCCTCAACGGATACCCTGCGATGCCTGTGAACCCTTTGCCGGGTACTATGAGTTGCGGGATGTCTCCGTTAACACGATCAATGGAACCGACATCTGGTCTCCCCTGCCGGTAAGTAGAATCAATGGAAAGATTTACGGCGGGTACATCACATTGAATACATTGAGCGAGTTGGTGGTGTATCAGACCGGGGAGGCCTATAATTCCCAAACGTTTACCACTTATCCCTATACGTTTACCCTCTTTTATAACTACTGGATCCGGAATGATTCGGCGATGACGGTGGGCCCCGAACATGAGCCCGGCTCCTTTTTTCCCCATCTGGGTCCCGATCTTGACAGGATTGATACCATTATATGGGACAGATGCCGGTATGTGAGGCAATGAGATTTTAAATCTGCCAACTGCCATTCTCATTATAACAACATACAGCTATACCATAGGGTTTAGTTATAACCATTGTCAGTATTCAAATCCATTTTAATCAGGTTGGCAACCATTTTACTGCAAATATCACTGGTATTGCTGAAATCACGGGAATTGGTGACCACAACATAGGCTCTGTCCAACTTAGGCGCCACCATAACGGTCGCATACCAGATTCCGTTGCTGCCATTATGTGTGAACACCTTCCCCTTAGCCCAAGGCAGGTCTTCTATCACACCCCAGCCTGCGGCATAGAACCCGACTGGTTCAACCAGTTTGTCCAAATATTTTTGTTCCAAGACAGAACTTTTATTGGCCAGTTGAAGGGAAAGAAATTTAGCCCAGTCTTCAACTGTGCATTGTATCTCGCCTGCCGGGCCGATGGCTTCCGTATCATAGGCTGTACTTGGCTGCCATTTCCCTCCCGATTTAGAATGTCCCCATGGTTGATTGATTGTTTTGTGGACATCAGGGGCGCCAAACCCTGCTGAGGACATGCCCAGTGGATCAAACAAACGTTGTTTCATCAGGGATTCCCAACTTAAGCCTGTAACCCTTTTTGCCATGCAGGCTGCGATCATGTAACCAAAATTGGAGTAATTGAATTCCCCTGGTTTAATTGCTGAAGGATAGGAAAGATTATCTTTCAGAATTGCCAGGCGCCTCTCTTTGATTTCTTTTGTTTTGTACGCATGCCAATCCACCGGATTTTGCGGAAGACCTGCACGATGTGTAAGCAGCTGCCAGAGTGTGATATTTTGAAAATCAGGATGGATGCTCGTTTTAAGCTCCGGAATTGCTTCAGTCAGCTTCATCTCCCATTGGAGCTTGCCTTCTGCCACAAGGGTTGCAATCATAGTGCTGGTCATCGCTTTGGTACAGGACCCCAGATGTACGAGATCATTACAGGTTATGGGGACATCAGAACCAACTTTACGAACCCCTGCTGAACCTATGGCTAAAACGCCTTCACCGGAGATGATCGCCGCAATCATTTCGGGAGCTTCTCCGGCATTCACTATTTCCTGAAGGGCCTGACTAATTGCTTTTGATTTATTTAACTCCGGTGTTGTTTGCGAACAGGCGGGTTGCATAAAAGCAAAAAGCAAGCCCAATGAGACCATCGCCAGGCTTAATAAATTTGGTTTACTCATTTATTAATTGGTCTATTATTTCCTTAAGTTCGACATAGGTTTTTTCTTTGTCAAAGCCAGTTATAATTTTTCTGATAACTCTTTTCTCATCTAAAACAAAGAAGTTGGGTACGGATTGAATTCCATATTCTGTTTTTACCTCTTTGCTGCAAATCAAGTAGTTATAATTAATACTATTGCCTGAAATATACTTTCTGATAACAGATATATTAGTATTCCAGGTTTCGATACTTATTATTTCAAATTCTTCACGCTTATATTGATCCCTGATTTTTTTTAAGCATGGGATTGATTGATAGCATGGTCCACATCCAATACCGGTAAATTGAATAAGCAGTACTTTGCCTTTCAAATCACCCAAAGCGATTTCATTATCATCGGTATCTTTTAATTCCCAACCGGGTGCAACAAGCCCTACCAGATTTTTCTCATTGGTCGTTCTATTTTCATTGAACGTTATAGCAAAGTCGGGAGGAAAGTAATTCGCAGCAACAAAGGATATTTTATCAGTTGTATTGATTTTAATATCCTTACATACCTCCCAGCATATCTTATCCGGGAATTTTTTTATCAGTCGACATGGCAAATTATTCGCTTTGTTTATCCAGATATCGTACGTTGACCATTTATCCTCTGTAAAACCGGGAGGATCTGCATAAACAATTTTATTACCAACTACTTCAACTAATTTGTCATAAATTGACAAACCTATAAAGACTGAATCAGAAAAATCATTTACTTGAATGTTTATATTGTCAGTTGTTTCTAATGCATAGTTCAAAAGAGATTTTACATAGGTGAAAAATGGAGGATAAACAACTCTAAATGGATATGGATTATTTGCAAAACTATCGACCGGAATTGTTTTGTTTTCCCAATTCAAATAGGATTTAACTTTACCATCATAGAAATAAACCAGTTTAGTTGTATCTTCAATTAGAAAATTGGCAATACTTGCTCCTACAAAATTGTCTTCCTGATTATCAAACTCCTTTTTATAGACAGTATAACTTAATGAGGGAATCGTGTCATAAGGAGCACTTGCCGACTGATACCAGAAGTATGACGCAGATTTAATCTGTTTCAGATTATCATAAATTTTGCGCAAATACATTGTGTCAGATTGTCCCCAAAGAGATATCGGCACATAAGCGATTAAAATAGTCAGTAATAGTTTTTTCATAGCGGAGTGTTGTGGTAAATCAGTACAAATTAAGCAAGAAAAATCAGGCTAACAGTCTTTTAACACGTTCATGAACCATTATTAGCACAATAAGGTGATAGTTGGATCAGGTAATGATCATTTTAACCTGTGTATAAATGAGGGTATACACAACCGACCAAAACAACTGCCCGGCTATCAGATAGATGATGTTTCTGATTCGGTTCCCATAATATTTAACCGTAAGAAATGATCCTACGGGTATGGATAAAACCACAGGGCTTAACATGACAATCCCGATTAAACCATAGTTGGATTTTAGTTTTACAAACCTTCTGTTTCTTTTTGTAAATATTCTGCTTGTTTTTCTGCGAAACTTAAGCTTCTCAGGCCAGTATCTATTCCAGATATGAATAAGAAACCGGGAAAAATAAACAGATACCAGGGCTCCTAAAATACCTCCGATATTGGTGTAAACAAGCGTTTCGGTAAAAGACATCCCCATGACATAGATTGCTACAGGAAACGTTGCTGCGAATTTCCAGGTACTGAAGAATATAATGGTCAATTCATTCATGTGATATCAAATGTACATGAATAGTTGCAACTTACCTCACTGATCACTGGGAAAATAAATGGTGAAATAGTGAAATGGTGAAATAGTGAAAACTGCAGACTGCAAACCGCCAACTGCAAACTGCAAACTGCTGACTATTCACCGATAAGGGTTAGCACCACCCGTCTGCCGGATGCCCTGTTACGGTGTTCGCAAAGGTAGATGCCCTGCCAGGTGCCTAAATTCAAGCGGCCGTCTGTTATTGGAATTGTCAGGCTTGAGCCGAGGATGGAGGTTTTGATGTGGCTGGTCATGTCGTCGCGTCCTTCCATCGTATGGAGGTAGAAGTCGCCGCTTTCGGGAACGTTTCGGTTAAAGAAGGTCTCCATGTCTGCTCTGACATCCGGATCGGCATTTTCGTTGACCGTGAGCGAGGCCGAGGTGTGCTTGATGAATATGTGCAACAGGCCTGCGCTGATCTGCTTCAGTTCGGGCAGCTGGGCCGTGATCTCGCCGGTCACGATATGGAAGCCGCGGGGCTTGGGGGAGAGGAGGATTTCTTTCTGGAGGAAGGGCATGGCAGTGTGTTTTGGAAATCAAAGGTAGTTATACCTACTTCAAACATACAAAATTTCCTGTTTTCTCATGGTTTTGGCAGTCATGCAGTAATTACTTTCACCTTTTCTATAATGTCCCTTTAATCTTTGGTTAATCTTTCCTTAGTCTTCCTTTAGTCTTCCTTTAGTCTTCCTTCGGTTGAGGGTTCATTTTTTAGCTCGAACCGTTCACGCCAATTAAAACCATCCATCGGTCAATTTCCGCGATTCATCCACCCAAACCCTCCATTCGCCAAATAGCGTTTAAAATTCACTTCAGGATGTAACATCTTTGCATCACAAAAGTCTTATTACCCAAACAAAGGACACAATGAAAAGACTAAAAAACATAAACCTGATGAAAGCAGTTCTGATACTTGTTGCAGCATTTGGGATTCAGCTATCAACCCTTAGCGCTGGCACAATTGGTGATGTGGTCGCATCAAGCGAACCGAGCAACCTCTTCTGCCCCGAATGCCTCATCCTTACGCCAACAGTGCCAATGGAAGCCTCCTTTACTGAGACCATTGAATTTGCCAACCCGATGAACCTGAACCCCACCGTTCCGATGAAAGCTGATTTTTATGAAGACTTGGTTTTACTGACAGAACCAGGAAGTAATTTATCTCCTTTTGTTCCTTTAACCGCCGAATTTAGCGATTCACTTTAACCCACCATATTTCCCCGCTTAGATGGAAGCCACTCCGATTGGGGTGGCTTTCGTTTTTTATAGTGCAATCTCCTCTCATTGATGGAGGAATTGGTGCATCAGACCACCTTGCGGCGGTTTCAACTGACCACCGTATCTGTCTGATTATAAAACATTTAAACTAGTCTGCTACTATCGGCCTGGGGTGGTCAACACCATCGGCTTGTCCAGTTATTTCTTAATTCTCTAAATAATTAACGGCAAACTGAATCCAATTTTCAACAGATTTGTCCAAATAAATATCGGGTTGAACTCCAATATTGTCGATAGGATAATCAGGAAGAGTCCAGTCAGATAAATTTATAGTTAACAGGTTTACATACTTTATTAGGGGGACACTAATAATTCCGAATAAACCAACACAAAACTCAAAAAAGACAAAAAGATTGAGTAATTTTTTATTGTAAATTTTTGATAGATAACCACCCAGTAAAGAGCCCACTCCTAATCCAAACATGAAGACTGACACTACAATAGTTACCGATTCAACATTTGTTCCAAAGGATGTGAATAAAACACGTTGCCAAACTATCTGGTATATGATAGCTGAGAATCCGGAGAAAAAGAACAGGTATAGAATTCTTTTTGCCATATAATTAATCATTAAATAATTACGAATATCCTTTCAAGATAATAGCATTCTATAAATCTATAGTTTTTGCCTGCTTGCATTGAGTCACTTGAGTCACTTGATATATCCTTGGTAAAGCAATCAAAGTTAGAAATATTTCAAAAATAAACAAGTTTCACTCTTGAATTGAAATATCAATTGCCTTTGAGATCCTAGTGCCCATTCATCTTTTATCAATTCATTGCCTTCAATCTTTTCAGAAACATTGTTTAGGGGCTTAAATGGGGATTATAGTAATAACAAAAAACCACTTACCGAAAATTGTCTGTAAGTGGTTGATTTTTTTGCTCCCCTTACTGCTCAAAGTTGCAACCGGGCCACTTTCTTTCAAATGATCTGAAGCTTCAGAAAACAGATCATATAGCCCAATGATGACACCTTTTATGGGCATAACGATAATTCACTGAAAATGCAACGATATAACTATATAGTCGTATATTTACACCTTGTCTTTCCAAAGGTGGTAAGTAATCTAGCTAATAATTTTGCCCCTCATTTCTGTTGCCATCACTACAATGATCTTAATATCATGCACAAACAATTACAAAAACATATGATAAATCTCACAATGTGTTATCCTTCTAAGGTAAAAGAAAACATAGGAACTGAACTTCTTTTCAGCCCGTTGGCACTTGGTTATCTTGCCACTCATACGCCTGCCCATTACGAAATCACTACTTATGATGAATATGTTGGAGAGTCTATGGATCCCGGTACCATCCGCGCCGATCTGGTGGCAATATCAGCCATTACCCCCGGGATCTCCCGGGCTTACGAGATCGGAGATAAACTAAGGGAAAGAGGGATTGCCTGTGTGATCGGGGGGGCCCATGTTTCAGCTCTTCCTGAAGAAGCACTGAAACATTTTGATTCGGTGGTCATTGGTGAAGGGGAAGGTCCATGGAGACAATTTTTAAATGATTTTGAAAAAGGCCGGATGCAACAAACATATTATGGCCCAATGGATGTTTGTCTTAACAACTTAGGGATTCCCGACCGAAAAATCATTCATCCTAACTATCATTACCAATCAGTGCTTTCCTCAAGAGGATGTTCGTATAATTGTTCATTCTGTTATCTTACCGTCTTTAATGAAAGGAAATACAGGACGATCCCTCATGATACTATTATTGAGGATATGGAAACCCTCAGGGATAAGTTTGCCATTACATTTGTCGATGAAAATTTCATGGGATATTCCAGAGAGGACATTGAGGATCGAAAGATTTTAATGGAAAAAATGATACTGAAAAAATTCAAGTTTTATTGGGGTTGCCAAACTACAGTGGGGCTGGCAAATGAACCGGAATTGATGTCATTAATGTATAAGGCTGGCTGCAGGTCTGTTTTTATAGGGTTTGAATCATCTACCACCGAAGGATTAAAGGAGGTGAATAAATATCATAATCTGGGAATAAACTATAAGGATTCGATCAGGAATATTCACAAACACAAGATTTCTGTGATCGCATCCTGCATTCTGGGAATGGATTCACATCAGAATGGCTATCACAAGTCGCTGATTAAGGATATCAAAGACATTAAAGCCGATTTTGTCAGGGTTTTTTACATGACAGCGTGGCCGGGAACACCCCTGTTTAAAAGCCTTGAGCAGGATGGAAGGGTAAACAGGAACTGGGATGAGGTGCGCAAGGATATACCCTCCATTCAATTTCTGCATTATACGCATAAAGAAATAATAAAAGCACGAAAAGAAATCATGGATTCTTTCTTTAACCTGAGAAGAAATATTGCTGTGATCTTTCGTTGGCTTTTTATTGACAGGACCCTCATCAGCCTGTTTATAAGAATGAATTTTCGCAATCGAAAATCTGAAAAGATCAGGAATATCCGTGCTGAACAAATTGTTTCCGACGCAAAAGGTAACGGTAACTGAGATGATCAGAGACCAAAAAAACTGGTAATCAGTTTCCATTCAGGTAGGCATCCACATCGGATCTTTTTATTCTGATGATTGGCCGTGTAGTGAGGAGGGTTTTTACATCGTGGAACACCAGCTCAACCTGCCAGAGTTCTTAATGGTTTCTTGCTCAACATCATAGAAATCATACCATACAGCCTCTGAGGTTTCCGAAATGAACATGGCGGTGTTAAAACCGTAAAGTGAATGTCTGCGGATATACTGGTTTGCGTTGCACCAAATATACAATGCATTGGTTTTGAGCTTCAATGACTCGACCATCGACTCACCAATGATCATTCCATTGTCAGCGGGGAATTGGCCAACGCCAAAAAGACCCGATGGTGAACCATGGCCGCAGAGAATGATCCGGTCGTGCAGGCAAATCTCTTTCCGCAATTCATTCTTGGTGCCCCCACCTGTAATAACCGTTTTATTTGGTAGGTCTTTGTAGATTTCACAAAGAAAACTGGTGGTTGGATCTTGGGGGTGAACAATAAGATATTTTTTCATCACGCTAATGACGAGAAAATATCTCTAAAACGCGCTACTGGTGCGGAAAAATAAGCTATTATAGATATAAAACCCAAGTCCTTCCGGACAAATGATGGTGGTCAATTTAAATCGGCCTGGAGTGGTCAACACTGTCGGCTTGTCCAGTGGATATCAGACACCGCCCTTCCTATTTTTAACACATAATAGAAAGGATCAAACTTCCATTAAAAATAAAATTAGGGAAGTATTGTGGAACAAAATGGGTTATTTTGAATGATATTTCGCTATTTTGCATTTAAATACATTAGCCATATGAAACCAACGAACACTTCTTTTCTCATGCTTTCCATTATATCTTTCATGATATATGGATGTGCGATTGATCAAAATAAAGATAAGTTTCCCGATTATTCAAATGCATCTTGTTGGATTTCAATCCCAGACTCCATTGACAAGCCGGTGGATGTCTTTTATATTTATCCGACAATATTTGGAGGTACAGGAGAGATGAATATGAATATCACCAATGATCAACTTCGTAAAAAAGCTCAGGTTGTTGCATATGAACAAGGAGGTGTATATATGGCAGCGAGTAATTTTTTTGCTCCATATTACAGACAAGTGGCAATGGATGTGCTCACCATGCCGGAAGATACATTGGATAAATATTTTGCAATTGGCTACAATGACGTAATAAAGGCGTTTGTGTATTACTTGGATAATTTTAATGATGGGCGTCCCTTTATTTTGGCTGGCCACAGTCAGGGTTCCATGGTTTTAATCGAATTGATGAAAGAAATGTTTGACAACCCTGAACTTCAAAACCGCCTCGTGGCTGCTTATCTCATTGGCTATTCTGTTACATCAGAGGATCTTGCTAAGTACTCATGGATGAAGCTTGCAGAAAGTGAGGATGATGTTGGTGTGATTATCACCTACAACACACAATCTGAGGATGCTACCGATTCTCCAGTTTTATTGCCGGGGGCACAATGTATAAATCCTCTTAACTGGACAACCACAACTGAAACCGCTCCCAAAGAGTTGAACCTCGGTGCTGTATTTTTTAAAGACAACGGGGAGATAGATTCTGTCGTTCCGCAATTCACCAACGCATGGATCGATGAAAATGGTGCATTAGTAGCAGGAACACCTGATGTTGATGTATATAGTGTTGGGACTTTCCCGCGAGGAATATACCATAAGTATGATTATAATTTTTTCTACAACAACCTGAAAAAAAATGTAGGGGTTCGGGTGAAAAATTTTACGGGTTTAGAATAGGAATTCTGATACCGGCCAAGGGTGGTCAGCACCGTCGGCTTGTCCAATATAGTCATGTCATCCAGATAAAAAACTCATCAAAATCCTATTGGTCTACTGGAATAGTCCCAAATTGTTGCTAATTTTAACCAATTAATTTCTGGTAATAACTCCTATTTCACTGAACCACAAACTCAATGTTTAAAAGATTTCTGTCCGATTATCCTCCTGACGACCTGGAAATGTATGAGATCCAGCTGGAAGAGGCTTATGAAACTCTTCCCTATTCAGTTATTTCAGTGCTCAGGGATTATGAAGAGAATATCATCGAAGAAGATTATGCTAAAGCATTTAAACGGTTTATTGATTTCTTTGAGATATCTGTTCAATATGGAACAAGCCTCATCCTCAGTCTGATTAAATTCAGAAAGGTTCCATTTAATGAAACATTGCAGCAGGTTGCAACTAAAATTGTATCAAAACCTCTCTCTACGGGTGACTGGATTAATGACATTTTTATTGTGCTCGTCAAGGAAGCCTTCCAGTTGATTCCTGAAGAGCCGCTAATTGCGAGTCTGCATGCCATGCTATCAGAGCCCAAAGGCAATATTTTTCTGGGCTGGAGTCCGCGTCAGGGGGAAGAGTTTAAAAGCATAACCTATTTCCGCAATACATACTTAGGGCATGATACGTCTCTTGCGGATGAAATTTTTGCAGATGCGTTAAAGCTGATCGAACCGAGGATGTTCAGATTGCTGGAAGCCATGGCTCCACTTGCGGAGCTCACCACATTCACAGTGGATAAGGTAGTAGACAATGAGAACAAGCCCGGTAAATACACAGTGATACTGCTGAAAAGCGACGAGATAAAAAGAGCTATTCGTGTTACCTCAGATCTTTTGTTGGAAAAGGATAAATACTATCTGATTCATCGGAATATTAAAAATTTTGATCATTTCCAGGAAGCAGAATTGGTGGGGATCACGCCGTTTGTTATTTATCTGCCTATTACTGAAGGTTCCGACGAGGAGCGAACCACATTCCTTTTCCAGTCAATACATAATAATAACCTCAGGAGAATGGTTTACATTTCTCCGAACCTGAGGGCAAAAAAACGGGAAACGGAACTGTTTAAGGATTTTTTCGTCTCTTTTTTACAGGAAGTTCTGGAGAAGGTAAATATCAGCTCAAATTATAAACTTGAAATTGCTTCAGGCAAAACCTGGGAAGAGTACCAGGAAAGATTATTATCTCAGACCAGCCGTTTCCTTGGTCAGATGAAAGCTGAGAAATATGACCCTGAGCTTTATGTAGGCAGAAAGGAGATATCCAATGCATGGGATTATTTTTATTCGCTGAATGATAAAAGGGCTTTTGTTCTTCTTGGAAATGCAGGGGCGGGCAAAACAAACCTCATTTGCAATTTTGCAGAGAAATTCATGGAGAAAGAGGAACCGGTCATCACTTTCAACTGCAAGATATTTTCACAGATCAGTATAGAAAAAAAACTGGATCAGATTTTTCAGGATCAAAAATCATCCATTCAGGAATCTCTTGAGAGGATGAATAAGATGGCGAGGAAAAACAACAAAAAAGTAATTTTTTTCTTCGACGCCATCAATGAGTGCCTGAATTATAATAAGAATATGAAGGGTAGCGGACCAGTAGAATTGCTCCATGCTATCGATGACCTGTTTATTAAGGATGAGTACGATTCATTTAAGATCCTGATCACTTGCCGCACATATACCTGGGAGGAGGCTCTCCGCTCGGAAGAAGATACATTGAATCTCCCTGCGTATTTTACATCAGAGAATATACCTGATGGTGACCAGAAAGAGAATATTTCTCTCAAAGGATTCTCAGAAGAGGAGTTCAAAGAGGTCTATCCCAAATACAAGGCCAAGTTCAACCTAGCTACTCCTTTGGACACCATTTTGGAGCCCCAATATGCTTTTACTCTGTCCAGGTTGCAAGATCCAATGGTATTAAAGATAGCTTGCCAGATATATTCAGGAGGGAGCCTTCCCGACAGCATTCAACAGTTCGATTCTGTTAAGCTTTTTGAGGCCCGGGCTGACAAACTGAACAGAATCCAGGGTGGCAGTCAACAGATCATGATCCTGGAAGACTTCACACGGGCTTTAAGAAATGGGAAAGCGGATGCGCTCTCTTTACAAGATCTCTATTGTGCTTTAGAGGACGGGATGAAGGAGCTACATGGTTTTGCTACGCAACTCTTTCAGGGGGATACGTTTGAATGGAGGGAAGCCCCCAGGAGACTTCTGGATGAAGGTTTTCTGAGAGTGGAAAAGACGACTCTCAAGGAGGAACTTAGGTTCACTTACGAACGTTTTCATGAATATATGTACGCACGGATTTTTGTGCTGGAAGAATCTGCTTCATTGAAATCTGGCATGCCAATTCCGGTCGAAGCCTATGAGTCCGAACTCCATGGGATGAAAGGCTATGCAGTGATAAATGATGCCTTAAGGCATGCGCTGGTGTTGGATTACAGCCGTACAAACGGAGATCCTTATACCATTATTGGATTGGCAAACAGTTCGGTATATGGCGCGGCACAGTTGGTGATGAGTACTCTCTCTTCTCTGATCTCTGATAATTACCATAATGTATGTTTCATTATTGAGCAACTGCTTGATTATCAGCGGGAAGAAACTGAACCTATAGCAGAGGAGTTGGAAAAAAAGAAGATGTTGATGGAGCAGGGAACTAAGGGGAAGGTGAAGAGTAGTAATGAAGATATCAAATCACTAAATCGGGAAATCGAAGCGTTACAGGAACAACTCAAGCCTGTCATACAAGTGAGGAAAATAGCAGTCCAGGTAATTTATGAGATATTTAAATCACCGGTATACGAGAAGAATCTTTTCCAGGGACATAACTCCCCTTTCGCGTTGCTTTGGAAAGCTATGTCGGATCCCATTTCGCTTGTGAGAGACAATGTTTCACTCTATATTTACTATATATCAAAATATAATATAACCATCGGAATTCAAATTCTGGACCATCTGTCGGAAAACATTCTCGATACTTCTTTGTTGTCTCTCGTGAAGGGATCCAAAAGAAAAGAGTTCCAACAATCTTTTCTGGAACCGGCTGGCCGTTTCAGCCTCTTAATGGTGATCGAAGCCCTTGTGGAGAGGGCCGATTATCAGCTAAGCGATAAGATTAAGCACACCTGGAAAGCTATCCTGAAAAAGCTAACATTGAATCATGCCCTGATCAAAATAATGATGCCTTTCCTAAAGATTATTATGCGAAGGCAAGCTACAGTACAGTCTGATTGGGTAAATAATGGGATTGAATATCTGCATTTCTGGGAGGAAATTCCTCATGACGGCGCAGATAATGAATGGCACCATCGCTCATTCAGGGAAATCCGACAGTTTCTGAATCCGGCCGCTCAAGGTATCGAAAACTATTATGAGGTCATTAACAAAGGCATCAATACCGGGGATGCATTTAGTTATTTTCTTATTGAACGCCTTTTGGTGGTTCAGGGATGGGTTGATTGGCAAAAGATAAGACCTGTCATTCTTGAGGTGGTAAACAAACCTGCTGGTCACCCGATGCTGGATTATATGCAAATGTCGATGCTTTATGTCCTTTTCCAATCGATCGAAAAATCTACTAAACCAAATGAAGAGGCTTTTGATATTCTGACCAGTCTTACGGAAGAATGGTCTGAGCGTTGCAAGGGAGTGTATTATGCACATCGGAATATCCAGGCCAATAAAGGGCTTCCCTATAAGCAGTTTCCCCTGAACTGGTATGGTGCAGCTTACTGCAAGCATTTTGGGGATGGTGGAACACGACCGGGAGATCCTTATCCATTGCCTGTTTTCAGAGGCCTGATCGATAAGGCTTTGAAGAATAAGGATAAAGATCTGTTGTATTATTGTATCGAAAATATTTCAATACTGGTAACCGATTTTGGCTATATTAAAAGCGCTATTCACCTATTCGATTACACGATCAGCTGTTTCTCTCATGAAAGTGAAATCCATTCTTTCGACATACAAAACAGTGAACAGGAAAAGTATTGCATAAGTTTCAGGGCTTATATGTGTTGTACAATTGGTACCATTAAGAGTTATTTCCCCAGAGAAACGGCACACTTTATCCATCATAAACTCGCCCATTCCAAGTTCCCGGATATGGAACACTTCAGGGAAGACCTGATGACCTATAACGAGTCGTACGAAAACATCGGGGACCTTCTGACACACAAGTTTGGTAATTTCATCATCTGGGGATTGCTGAAGGATAAGGATGTTGGCCAGTTCTTTAAGGACGGTTTTAAAATGGGAGGCGAAGTAAATGATTATGTCGAATGGTTCGATGGTATTGTCAGGCTCTCCTTTAACAGGTTGTTCGGTATTAAAGTTTGAGAAAGAATCTTTCGATGAGAAAACGAATTCAATTGATTTTACTAATCATTTCAATTCTGGTTATTGTGGGGCTATTAATTATTCCGTTTCATTTTTCACTGGGCTCACGGGATTCTGATACCAAGAGGAGCCGAATTGATATTATCGCCCATCGGGGGGCTTCGGGTGTGGCTCCTGAAAACACGATGCCTGCTTTTGATTCAGCTATCGCTGACGGAGCTGATTACATCGAGCTCGATGTGCATCTCACCAAAGATAATAAGGTGGTGGTTATGCATGACAGAACAGTGAACAGAACCACCAATGGTTCGGGGAAAATTTCCAACCTGGATTCGGATTATATTGAGACACTTGATGCCGGGAGCTGGTTTGGAGAACCATTTGCCAACACCAGGGTGCCTCTCCTTGAAGATGTCATAAAGAGAGTGGGCAGACGTGCGAAACTTCTGATTGAAATCAAGAAGAGTGGAGAAAGTAACACTGGTATTGAAAAAAAGGTAGCGGAATTGATCTATCAGTACGAGGCTGAGAACTGGTGTACAGTGCAATCATTCAATGATGATGTCCTCGAAACTTTCCACCAAAACTGGCCCGATATTGTTCTTCATAAACTGTTCGTTTTTAAATTCAGGTTCCTTCCCTATGTATTCGATGGAAAGATCACCTATTTCGATGTTGAGAAGTATGACTATGTGAGTGCATTTACTATGCATCAACGATTTGCTGAGAAAAGTTTCCTCAAGAAAATACATGCCGCCGGAAAAAAAGCGAATGCATGGGGATGCAGTAACAAAGGATCATGTAAGCTGGAGAATATGAGAATGTGGGATGGGATTATTACAAATTATCCTGGATTTTACAAAGATCAATCCTATAAATAATTTAATGCATACTGATCCCAAAAACCTTTACTCTCCATCATTTCTGTTTCTTTTTGTCGCTCAGCATTCGGGAAAGGAGGCGCATAAATGCCTGGGAAAATTGTTCTGACTAAAAGTTCAGGCTCTTTCCACAATACAACGTTTACCTGCCAGGTTGGATTGGTTCTGGTTGTCTGAACATGGTTAACAAATAACCCATCGCGATCCTGCTTCTTCAAAAGAGCCCTCTCGGCCGGAAGCAGATTGTCCAGCCTGATTAGCGAATCTTCTCCAATTCCTCCCGTGTAATCTGCCTGCTCGTAAAATAATGTTACGATGAATCTATCCTCCTTCCAGTCACGAGTATCCGGAACGATGAACTTTTTATGAGATTGGATCTTTTTCCAGAGTTGAATTGGGTTTGATACAAATACAGGATGAAATTTTGAACCTGTAAGAGCTAGTTGTGCGCTTATCTCTTCATCTGTATAACCAGTGTTCGTTTTCAGTTCTATCCTGTAATCTTCATCAATTTGACTGAAATGGCGAAGAATATGGAATTGGTCGCTGTATGAATATTGTAGTGATTCCAAGATTATGATTTCTTTCTGAAATTTCTGAAAAAGAATATCCCTAAAATGATTAGTACGACAATCGTCAAAGACCCACTTATTATATTATACGAAGTTGTATCTCCCGAAAAAAACTTGTTGATCCACTCTGAAACATCCCAGACTACAGAGAAGACGGCCAAAGCTGCAATGACTTGTAGTATGAAATTGATCTTTTTGTCGCTTTTCTCTTTCGTTTTTTGATTAGCTCTTTCAATCCCTTCTTTCAATAGGTTCAGTTCAGATTGTATAGCGAGTGAATAACGTATTCTTTCGAAAATTAATGAAGGGAGAAAGTTATAAGAGATATGAGACGGGTTATAATATTTGTTGAATTCAAAGAACTCATCCTCCAGCTTTTGGTGGTTCGCATCTTTTGAATAAAATATTTTATTGATCTTAAAAAGATAGTGTTTAACGTATAACGATTGAAGGTATAACAGGTTGAAATACCCATTCTCCCAAACGAAATTATTCAGGGTTCCTTTCTGAAAAAGACCAGTAAATGTATCGAGAAGAGTTAGTGCCGACCAGTTTTTAAATACGGATATCCTATTTTTCTCAATCAACTCAAGATAATACTCTTCGGATGGCTCGAAAATTGAGTTGACACCTGCAGCCGATCCAATCGGAGCACATACCCCCAGATCATATAACAACATGTTCTCCTCTTCCTTAGTGATATCTGCATCAAGTTCTACGAGTGAGAACACCTTTAGCTTATTCCCAAAACTCAGCGAATTCCTATTTGATTGGGTGTTATCCGGTGGCTTAATGAATGAAAGTAAGTCATATAAAAACTTCGTGTCTTCCGTGACTCCTGAATTTCTGAAATAGTTGTTGATCAGCGTTATCTCGTTATAAGAGAATCCTGCCAGGTCGCATTTAAAACAATAAAAGACAATTTCACGAGGGAAGAAGAACAGATCCATGTATTCAAACTTAATATTGAAAACATGTTCTGATTTTCCCTGGTTGATTGTAACAGGAACCGTTTCATCAATCTTTTTTGATAGTCTTACTGTTTTTCTGGCAAAATCTGAATTGAAATGTTGTGCGTCAGCTTTTTCTATGTCGGGGAAAATAGAGTTCACAAAACTCTCATAATAGAACCTGTTAAAGCCCTTAATGATTTTTTCTGAATCGATTTTATCGGGATTTACATGCATTTTCCAACCATCGAACCCAAATGTATCTCCTGATTTCACTTCTTCAAGGATACTTTCGCGATACTCCAGAACACCGCAGAAAATGGAATAAGCGTTGCAAGGTTTTGTTGAGGCAAATTTTTCCCAGTCCATCAGTTTTCGGTTTTGTTAGATTCTATACAAATATGCAAATTTTACTTGCCATATTGAAAAAGCCGACAGTGTTGACCACATTATGGAATTACATTAGTTAAAAATTATAAAAGCAACTACAACCAGGATAATGGCTATTATTCCAACATATGAGTATATATGTCCAAAGTTTAGAGTCCACCCAAATTTAGGATTTATTTTAGGAACTATTATTCTTGAGTCTTTAGGGTTTACATAAAAAATTCCTTTCCAATTATAAGGATTATTACTCATTATGTCATGATTTTCTTTTCTGTCTTTCTTTTTCATGATTTTAATTTACGTTTGGTATAATTTTTAGTTATTATCTAAATTCAATTCCATTCTGATCAGCTTATTCATTATCTCAGTACAAATATCTGGAGTAGAACCAAAATCACACGAATTAGTAGCCACCACAAATGCTCTATCTAGTTTTGGAGTGACTAAAACCACAGCATACCAAATTTCATTACTCCCGGCATGGTTAAGGGTAATTCCTTTTGCCCAAGTATGTTCTGCAACACCCCAGCCTCCGGCGTAGTAGTGGCCGCCAACAGGTTCAATTAATTTATTCAAATAGTTGCGTTCCAGAATTGGGTTTTCGATTGTTAATTGAAGAGAAAGAAATTTAGCCCAGTCAGCTATGCTACAATATACCCGACCAGCAGGTCCGATTGCTTCTTCATAGTAAGCCTCACTTGGCCACCATTTCCATACATATTTACGGTGCCCCCAAGGCTGAGCAGTTGACTTGGAAATATTTGGATTACCATATCCAGCAGTAGACATCCCCAAAGGATCGAACAAACGTTGTTTCATTAAAACTTCCCAGCTTAAGCCCGTTATTTGTTCTGCCATACAAGCGGCAATCATATATCCAAAATTTGAATAATGGAATTGATCAATTTCATAGGTAGCTGGTGACGTAAGATTATCTTCTAAAATTGCCAATCGCCTTTTTTTAATCTCTTTTGAACTGAATGCGCCCTCATCGGTTGGATTTTTCGGAATCCCGGCACGGTGCGTAAGCAGTTGCCACAAGGTGATTTTATGATAATCTGTATGAATCCTGTTTTTTAGTTCCGGAATAGCTTCTATTAGTTTCGTGTCCCAGCTAAGCTTCCCTTCTGCTACCAAAGTGGCGAGCATGGTGGCTGTCATTGCTTTTCCACATGAACCCAGATGCACAACATCATTGGTGGTAAACGCAACACCAGAACCCGCTTTACGCTCTCCTGCAGAAGCTATGGCAACTACACCTTCGCTTGAGATGATTGCAGCAATCATTCCAGGTGCTTTACCCTCATTTACCACTTTAGTAAGGATGTGCTGAATGAAATCAGATTTAGTTGAATCCAGCTTTGTTTGCGAATAGATAGCTTGATTTTCAGCCGGACTATCTTTTGTTTCAGCCGTTAAACAACTTGTCAGGAATACAAGAAATAGCACGCCCAATAAACCAATCTTAATCCTTTTCATATTTATTCGACTACTTTTTTACAAATAACGTCGTCTCCTCCATCCGGATGCATAGTCATACTTTCTACTTCTCCAGCTTCATTTATGTTAAATGTAAATTCAACCTCCGATCCCTTTAAATAAAAATCAATCTGAGATCTTGGAAATATGGGATATTCCCCTTGTCCAGGTACTTGCAATATCAACTGACTCTCATTTTTGATAACAGTCAGGACAAAGCCAGGACTTAGTTCATATTTACCTACATAAGTTCCCAGAATGGCATTTTCAACAGTTACATCTTTATACAGATCCTCCTTTTTTGGTTTAGGTTTAGCATTTAACAACAAGCGTCCTACCATAGTAAAAGAGGGAGGTTCAACGGCATTTTTAGTTACTGGAAAACCTGTTATCCCTGCTTGTGATTTCTGGCCGGCCTCGGCAACAAAACTGAGATTACCCAATTGGTCAGGGTAAAATCTGAATAGATGACTTGCACCAAAGTAGGTGGAGTAACGGAGTTTACGGTTTTTAATATCGATGACAGAAACAAACGATTTTTTGAGACCAAGAAATGAAGAATTAAAGGCCTTCTCACAGACTGGAAACTCTGAATATAACGCATTTTCAGTAAGTGGTAAATCAGCAGAACTTGTTGTCCCTCCAATAACAATCGTATCCTTATTAATAAAATTTGCTGACATGAAACGCTCGTCTTCACTTCCTCCAAACAGGGTAGCGTATTCTAAGGTCATCGTTTCAGAATTAAATACCGAGATAAAGCAATCCTGCTTACCTTTCCCTTTGTTACTAATAGAGTTATCAGTTTCCGGGAAATTTTCTGCTGTAGTGTTGCCACATACGATCAATCTGTTTGGCTTGGTCCACGTTATAGATGAACCCGCAAATCCATTGGTTGCGAAATAGCTTAAATACAAAATCTTGCTACCTGTTTCGTTTATTTTAGCAATATAATGATCCATCACGCCTCCAGCTGCAGGCATAATTATCTCTTTTCGAAAAGCATTATCAGATACAGGTAAGTTTGCTGTAAAAGTAGCGCCTACTATATAGATATTATCTTTGTCATCAAAAGCAACACTAGTAATCCCTTCCCCTTGGCTGCTTCCAAAGAAAGTGGAAAAGAGAAGTTTTTCACCATCAGGACTAAATTTAGAAAGGAAACCATGCATATTATCTTTAGTGTCAATGCTGCCTTTTGTTAGCGGAAAGTCAATAGACTTAGTAGTTCCAACTACAATAATATTTCCTTTAGAATCAACCTTAATACCTCCTGATCCTACTGTCTCTTCAACTTCACCTCCAATAAAAGTAGAGAATATGATATCCGTTCCCGTTGGGTTTAGTTTAGTTACGAACACATCGCCAGCCCATTCTCCTTCACCATTGAAACTGGTATCATAGCTTCCTTCGGTAACAGGAAAATCTGATGAATGCGTTCCTCCGGCTATATATATATAGCCCGCCTCATCAACCGTTATTCCTGAGTGATGTTCTCTCTTTGTACCACCAATCAGTGTGGCAAATTCGAGTTCGCCTTCGGGTGTATATTTTGCCACGAAGACATCTGCTGATCCTTTAAGTTCTGTTTGATACGCTCCTTCAGTAGCAGGAAAATTTTTATCTCTGGTATTTCCCGAAATATACGTATAGCCTTCGCTATCGGTATAAATATCAAAACCCGATGCGTATTTATCGGTGTGTGAAAGATAGGTTGAGAATCCAAGTGTATATACCGTGGTATCTGTCAGTTGGTTTGTCTGCGACTTCAGAACTCCTTGACTAAAAAGAATTCCAATTAAAATAAAACTAATTTTTTTAAACATAATATTCTCTTTTTAAAGTTATTGTTTGTACTTATAGAATTTGATATTAATTTTCTACAAAACAAGCAATTGCCGGGCATACCTGGACATGCAAATGGGGACAGAATTGGCCGCAAATCAGGACAAGAACGAAATAAAAGGAAGAATTAATGGATTAAAGACATTCTGACTGCTTAATTATAGGCGGATGGGGATACGCCATGAAACTGTTTAAATGCCTGGCTAAATCGCTTGGTATCTTCGTAACCTACCATGAGCGCGACTTCGTTTACACGATATTTTTCATTGAGCAATTTAGCAGCTTGAGTCATCCTTGTATGCCTGATTAAATCTACCGGTGATTTTCCCGTTAAGGCATTAAATTTACGTAATAGAGTTCTTCTGTGAAGATTGGTTTTTTCGGCAAGGACTTCAACTGTAAAACTGCTATTTTCAAGGTTGTCTTTTATTATGGAAAAACAATCATTAAGGAATTTCTTATCAAATTCAGAATAAATGGTTGTACTTCGGTCAATATCACCAAAGCTAAATTGTTTTCGGGCATTTTCGCCGGTGGCAATAATGTTTTTCACTTTTTTAACCAACAGATCCGTATCAAAAGGTTTAACGATATAATCATCCGCGCCACAATCATAGCCGTCAACTATGCTATCAGGCGAATCTTTGGCGGTGAAAAGAATAATAGTGATGTGACTTGTATTGATGTCGTTTTTTAGGATTTTACACAGCTCATTTCCTTTTATGCCTGGCATCATGATATCGCTGATTATTAAATCGGGAATATGTTTCAATGCCATCTCCTTGCCTTCCTGTCCGTCTTTGGCACAAATAACATGGTAGGTTAAGGCAAATAAATCGCGTAAAAACATTCGTAATTCTAAGTTGTCTTCTATGATCAAAACACTGGGAAGGCCATTAGAATTATCAGCCAGTTCTTCTTCCAATTGGTCAAATAGTTGTTCTTTGGGTTTTATTTCTTTTTTAACAGGTTCTTCTTCCAGGATTTCTATTTTATCACCAGGCAATAGAATGGCAACTGTTGTTCCTTCATTTACGGTACTGGAAATTTCAAAATTTCCATTCATCAAGCCGATCAATTCTTTTACATAAGCTAAACCGATACCGCTTCCTTCAACCGAGGAATTCGGTTTTTCAACCTGGTAATACCTTTCTCCAAGTCTTTTAAGATGTTCAGCGGAAATTCCTATTCCGTTATCCTTAATTTCAAGTTTTATCCGGTTGGTATTTACTTCAAGTTTAAAGTGCACAAAACCACCATCTTTATTATACTTAAACGCATTTGATAAGAGATTATTAATGATGGATTGTAGCCTCCCCTGGTCAAATTTTATAATAGCTTTTCCTATATTTGACTCAAAACTGAGCTTACAGCTAGTTTGGTAGCAATATCCCTCGAATGAAGCTACAATTTCCTGGCAAAAAGCAATGAGCTCGAAATTGGTTAAATCCAGTCCCAGCATGTTCTCATCCAGTTTTTGCAAATCAAGGATTTGGTTAACCAAATCTTTTAACTTGTTTGTATTGTTTAGCGCTATTTGAAGTTGACTATCAATTCCAGGTTCGTTTTTGCCTGTTTTTAGGATTCTTACCAATGGGGATTTAATAAGCGTTAACGGGGTGCGGATTTCGTGCGAGATATTGGTAAAAAAATCAAGTTTACGTTTACTGGATTCTTGCAACTGCATTGAAATCTCCTGAATTTCTGTCTTCTGTTTGGCTAATAATTTATTATCCTTTCTTTTGCTCCGAAATGCGCGTAAAAGCACTATTCCAATGATGATGAATAAAATTGCACCTGCAATAAAAGTATTTCGAATGAGCTTTTGCTTGGTAATTTCAGCTTCTTTTTTTTCGATTTCAAACCTCATCTCAAGTTTGGCTATCTCGTTATATTTTTCGATCCTGGCCAGGCTGTCATTCATTTGATTCGATATTTTTAAATAATCGGCAGAAGATTGAAATGCTTGGCTTGAGTAATAGATTTTACTTAAGGATTCAGCTGTTGCTTTAATCCTTTGTAGTAAACCCAATTCTTTTGCCAGGTTATACGCATTATTTAAATAATAGATTGCACTATCCTTTTTATGAATGCTTTGATAATACGTTGCCAGCTCTTCAGAAGATATAACCATCTCCATACCCGACTTGGATTTAACTGCTATATTTCTTGCCCTGTTTAAATAGTCATATGCTTGTTGCGAATTGCCCATAATTAAGTGCGTGCGACCTGCCTCTATCAAGGTATGATGAATCTGAATTTCAGGGCATACATTACACATTCCGTCAATGCTTTGTTTGAGATACAGCAACGCAGAATCATATTCCTGGCGTCCTATATAAATCATTCCTATCTTATGATTTACTAAGGAAGTTGCAGGATAATTAGTTGGGGAGAGCTTTGTACTAACTTCTTTATAACATTGCATTGCCAACGAATCACTTCCTGTTTTAAAATATAAATCCCCAATACTAAGATTTACATAGTTCAGATAATCAGAATTATTCAATTCTAAAAAAAGACGTTGCGCTTCCAGTAAATATTCAAGTGCGATGTCTATGTTTACATGATTATTCATGAACAATTGTCCGGCAGTAAAATATAATTTGGCCAATAACATTTTACTTCCGGTTTCTTCAGCATATTCAATCCCCTGCTGTAAATAGCTGTAAGCCTGTTTGTAATTATATAGCGTCGCATACAATTTTGCAATATTTTGATAACTATAAATTACGGTATAGTTAGCGTCAATAGCTTCCCTGTTTTCAATATTTTTCCTATAATAAATCAAGGCGCTGTCATATTCACCTAAAGCCTCAAATCCAAATGATATCTGATTAGTTGAAATAGCGATATATTCCGCATGATCTAATTCAACAAACAAAACATTGGCTTTTTTATGGTAAAGGATGGATTGCTGAAAATTAGATTTCCAGCCTTCAATGTTTCCCAAATAATGATAAGAGTATGCAAGGATTTCCTTTTCGGCTGTATTTTCTGCCAGCTCAACTGCTTTTAAAAATTCCTTTTCAGCCGGAAGATATTGACCTGAATTATGCAACGCAAGTCCTTCAACATAATAAGACCGAACTTCCTCATTTGTATTATTTTGCAATTCCTTTTGAGGTAACTGCTCTATCGTATCAGGAGCAATGTTTGAAAACAAGCTTATAAAACCGGATAGAAAGATTATTACTATTATTAGTTTATATCTTATTGTTTTCAAGTTTTAGGGTTGATCATTTCGTTTATTATGTTGTGGTTTTTTGCATGAACGGAAAATTGTATGAGTAGTGGCAGATTGCGTAGCTCTTTAATGTCAAACAAAGATGAAGCTTGAGTGGGCTACAAACCTTGATATATAGTACTTCCCCTGTCATTACTTATACAAAATGTTGTGCGTTCGTTATTTATTTTCAAACAATAATACTCTTTTATACGCAAAGAACTCAGGTTTGCGAAAAATTCAAGCTTGAATAAGTTGAAAATTATCGGTCATCAAACTCTGTAATTCCGGTTTATATTTTTGTAGATGATTGAAAAAATCGAGACAATATTTTCTGAATACAGCAAACTTTTCGTAATAGGTGTTATAGGTCACATGTTTTTTGAAAAACTTCCACAATCGTTCAATAATATTGAGATTAGGGCTGTATGGAGGTAAAAAGATCAATCGGAGTCGTTTGTTTGAGCGGAGAAATTCCTGCACTTCTTTTGAACGATAGTATCTGGCATTATCCAGGATTATATAGATTTTCCCAACAGGTTGCTTTATCATCATTTTCGAGAATAACGCAATGGTTGATTGGGCATTAATCATATTCGATTCATGAACTACTACTTTATGGTCTTCAATGCAATACGCCCCATTGATATTGATTCTTTGCCTACCGGTGTTCGCCGATATAACCATTTCGGTTCCTTTACGAATCCAGCCATAAGCCGGTTGGGAATTATGCAAAGGATGAACCCCATCCACAAAATAGATTCTATCTTCAATCGCTTTGTTTCGCTTGATTCTCCTGTATTTTCTGATGAAAGCACGCTGGGCTTCTATGTTGGCTTTGCCAGGTATATGAATTGGTTTCTTGTAGCGAAATCCCTTCTGGTGCAAAAAGCTGGTCATGCCTTTAACGGTGTGTTGAACTTTGAATCTCTTTTTCACGTAAGAACAGATCTGTTTTGCTGTGAGATACATCGTATTCTCCAAGTGTTCAATCAAGGCCTGCTGCTGAATCTCAGTAAGTTTACTTGTATCCATTATTCAGCATCAAGATCGCTTTTATCCTGTCTTTTTTCTTGGGATGTGTTTTGCGATGTAGTTGTCGCAATTCGAGAACTTGGGCCGGTGATAGGAAAGCAGACATCCATTGCAAAGAAAAATGCAATAGTCGCAACAACATATTCAAAACAACATTATTTTTGAACAGGAGGGTGTTAATCATGTTGCATTCTCATTCAGTATCGGTATAACACTCCCGATATTCCGGATTGTTTTCAACGATCTTCCGGTCAGTAACCTTTCCCTGTTCAATTGTCATGACCAGTTCTTTTTCAAAAATCGATTCATACCAAGAATGAAAATAAGGGTTAAGAGAAAATATCCTGGCAGAAATCCATTGCCGGATAGCTAAAGGTATAAAGAACAGGCAATAATTACAAGTTTATGAAATAGTGCATCCAGATTATTGACTGCATGGATAGCCTACATGACCTAATCAATAGAAATACGTCTACAAGTGGGTATAGCCAGGTGTGAGAGCACGATCTCTTCCGACTGGTATAATATGTCACCTGAAAACAGCTTGCCTGAGATATTCGTTTTTCGAGGGTATTTTCATTGTCAAGAAACGTTCAAAGCCTTATGAATAGGGGTGATAGAGAAGATATGTCGAAAATTAACCGACTGATTTTAGGCGTTTCTTGTCCTATGAGGAGGGTAATATAGTCTTGATTAACTAATCCATTATTGAACAAGAGAATGATATATTAAAATACGCCAAATATTATTTGTTTTTATATATAGAATAGATAAATTTACCATTTAATTATGATTATGTTATAAAATATGTAGAACAAAGTGCTTTAATTTTTATTATTTGAGGAATTCCCAATCATTTATTTATCCCATATTCCAATGAAAAACATTACTCTTTTAGTACTCTTGTCTCTTTTTGGGACAAGTATGTATGGCCAGTTGTCATATGATCTTGATAGCCTGATAACCAGGCGATTTATAGATTCTACTGGCAGAGAAGTAGTAGTAATAAAAGTTCCCGGGAAACCTCCTGATTCTTTCCGAATGCCTGAAATTGATGCTCCTCTGACCGCTACAACTCTTTCAGACGTTCCAGGATACGACTGGTCTTTTGGCTGTTCTGCTACTTCCGCAGCGATGATGGCAGGGTATTACGATCGTACAGGATATTCAAATATGTATACTGGGCCTACTAACGGTGGAGTTGCTCCGATGGATAACAGTTCATGGGGTTCAGTGGTTATAAACGGAGAAACAAGGAAACAGTGTCCTATCAGCGCTACTCGAAATGGAGTGGACGGGAGAATTACCCGTGGGCATGTTGATGATTACTGGGTAGTTTATGGAAGTTCAAGTCCCGATCCATATATTACAAATGGATGGACACAGCATGCCTATGAAGATTGTACTGGTGACTATATGTATACAAACCAGTCGGCATTGGGAAATACGGATGGATCGACTACTTTTTATTATTATCTAAACGGCAGCCCTTACACAGGAACAGGTAGTGATAGCGATGGATTGTACGGACTGAAACAATTTTTCCAATCAAGAGGATATACAGTTGTGAATTTTTATAATCAATACATATATGGCTATAACGGCAATACAATCGGTTTCACTTTTACGCAATACAAGCAACAAATTGACGCAGGTCGACCGGTCCTGATACAAGTATCAGGACATTCTATGGTGGGATATGGTTATGATGATGTCGGCAGTACAGTATATTTACACGACACCTGGGATTATTCCATCCATAGTATGAGTTGGGGTGGATCATATTCTGGGATGCAGCATTATGGTGTTGGGATAATACAAATCAATTGTTCTCTTCCGGGAGCTGCCGGAACAATTTCCGGGATATCCACTGTTTGCCAGGGACAATCGGGTGTATCCTATGGTATAGGTGCTATCACAAACGCAACTGGATATACCTGGACAGTACCGACAGGAGCAACAATTACTGCCGGAGCCAACACAAACATTATTACAGTCTCTTATTCAGCCAGTGCGTCCAGTGGGGATGTATCCGTTTACGGGAGCAACAGCTGCGGGAATGGAACGGCCTCTGCTGCCTTTGGGGTGACTGTCAATCAACTTCCCTCTGCCGCCGGAACCATTGCAGGGACAGCAACAGTTTGCCAAGGGCAATCTGCAGTATCATATTCTGTGCCAACAATAACAAATGCAACTGGTTATACCTGGGCATATTCCGGTACCGGAGCAACAATTACCGGGACAACAGAAAATATAACCATCTCTTTTTCATCTACTGCAACTTCAGGAAATATTACTGTATTCGGGTCTAACTCGTGTGGTAACGGGTCGGTTTCGGCAAATTATGCCATCACGGTAAATCCACTTCCTTCTTCAGCTGGCACGATAACAGGAACAAGTACTGTTTGTCAGGGGCAGTCGGGTATATCCTATACAGTGCCAGAAATAGCAAATGCAACAAGTTATAACTGGGTCTATTCCGGAACAGGAGCCACTATTACCGGTACAACAAATTCTGTTACAATTGCATTCTCTTCAACTGCAACAGCAGGCAACTTAACTGTGCTCGGGACAAATTCTTGTGGGTCTGGAACAATTTCAGCGAATTTTGCCATTGATGTTAGTTCCCTCCCATCTCCGGCTGGCTTAATAACAGGGACAAGCACTGTTTGCCAAGGGCAATCTGCAGTATCATATTCTGTCCCTGTCATCACAAATGCAACAGGATATACCTGGGCATATTCCGGCACAGGAGCAACAATTACTGGGACAACAGAAAATATTTCCATCTCTTTTTCATCTACTGCCACTTCAGGTAACCTTACTGTTTTCGGGTCTAATTCGTGTGGAAACGGGACGGTTTCGGCAAATTATTCCATCACGTTGAATCCACTTCCCTCTTCAGCTGGCACGATAACAGGAACAAGTACTGTTTGTCAGGGGCAGTCGGGTATATCCTATACAGTGCCAGAAATAGCAAATGCAACAAGTTATAACTGGGTCTATTCCGGAACAGGAGCCACTATTACCGGTACAACAAATTCTGTTACAATTGCATTCTCTTCAACTGCAACAGCAGGCTACTTAACTGTGCTCGGGACAAATTCTTGTGGGTCTGGAACAATTTCAGCGAATTTTTCCATTGATGTTAGTTCCCTCCCATCTCCGGCTGGCTTAATAACAGGAACAAGCACTGTTTGCCAAGGGCAATCTGCAGTATCATATTCTGTGCCAACAATAACAAATGCAACTGGTTATACCTGGGCATATTCCGGCACAGGAGCAACAATTACTGGGACAACAGAAAATATTTCCATCTCTTTTTCATCTACTGCCACTTCAGGTAACCTTACTGTTTTCGGGTCTAACTCGTGTGGTAACGGGTCGGTTTCGGCAAATTATTCCATCACGTTGAATCCACTTCCCTCTTCAGCTGGCACGATAACAGGACCAAGTACTGTTTGCCAGGAACAAACTGGAGTCGTCTACTCGGTTCCTTCCATTACAAATGCTACAGGATACACCTGGACCTTACCTGCCGGAGTAATCATTGTAAGCGGCAGTAGTACTAATACGATTATTGTCGACTTCACTGATTCTGCTGTATCGGGTATTATCAGTGTTTTAGGAACCAATTCCTGCGGGAATGGTGCCCCATCCCCCGATTTAAACGTGACAGTCAACCCAATCCCTCTATCACCGGTGATTACCGCAAATGGGACTACCCTTTCCAGCAGTGCACCATCGGGGAATCAATGGTATCTCAATGGAACTGCAATATCCGGAGCCACTGACCAGACCTATGAAGTAACTGAGAGCGGAGATTACTACGTGGTCGTAACCCTCAACGGTTGCAGCTCTCAACCATCGAACACCATAAACGTAGTCATGACCGGGATCAACCATCTCGGCGGGACTACTTTCAATGTCTATCCTGTACCAAACGACGGGAGGTTCACCGTAACATTCAGCGGGATGACGGTTGAGTCGCTGACACTCGAGGTTTACAACTACCTCGGCGTGCGGATCTACGACATCCGGGTTCAGCCGATCCAGGGGAACACGGAGCAATCCATCGACCTTAGGCCGATGCCGAACGGAGTCTATACCGTGGTGCTGAGAACAGCTGACAACCGAATTATCAGGAGGATTCTGGTTAATAAATAGAAGGCCTTTCGTAATGATAACATAAACTCCTCTATAACATACAGGGTTTAGGATTTTATTATTACCTTGACTGATCTTTGACACTTCGGTTTTCTATATTCCTGATACACAATAGTATAAACCCGGTAATTATTTTGTTGGCACTACAAGGTACGTTTTTCAGAATATAATCAACAAGGATTTTTCTTGGTTTATGCGATTTCTCTGATTGTTTGTGGAAGCGCTACCCCAACGGCCCTGCATATGCTTGCACAGCTCCCTTGAGGAGCAGTTCGGATAGATGCTTTTTCCTGTAGCGCTAACAGATCTCGTTTCACATCATTCCACTCAAGATCCAGTCCCATTGATTCAAGTCGCTTATCGAGTTCTTTTCGCAAAACAAGTGCCAGAAAGCTACAAAATACATGGCCTTTAATTGTTTCATCGAGTTGGTGATAAATGGGACGGGTGTCCAGGATACTCTTCATGTCACGAAAAAAGTATGCAAAGCTTTACATAAGGTTTTCAAAGAAGCGAAACAATATCTGCATCTTGGTAAATTGACAGAATGTCCTCAAATGAAGGATTAGTATTGTATTGCCCGTTCTTGCCCTAAAATGTGTCGAAACCCCGAAATAGAATCGTTGCTGCCGTAAGAGGAGCCACTTCAAAGAGAAAAACCACTGAAAAGACACATCTCCCGGAACCCATCCGGATGCAATTAAACCGAAACTTCTGGTGCAAAGTGCATAGAGAAACCTGCACCATTGGGATTTTGTTCAACATGGACTTCATGCTGGGCACTACGTGCCACACGAAGTCCTATTTATTAGCGGTTGTGCTTTTTCATTATTACTTATTCAACATGTGAATCAAATAGTATGTAAGGTTCTATATCTCCATTTTTCCATTCAAATGCACCTAATTGTGAACCTCCACCGTAAATACAGTTAAAAGTTTTTGCAGGAAAAAGTTCCGGATTATCATCATAAATAATCAAATGATATGGAGTACAATTCCCAAAATAGAAATACTTGAGCCTTTTATCTTGATGATTAATAAGAGACTCACCCATCGTTACATCTACTGGTAACCACCCATAAGGTTTAAAGTATACTTGTGCCCACGAATGTTGAGCATGTTTTTTATTGGGTCTTACTAACCACCCACCTTGTTCTCGCGCTGGTATTTTATTGATGCGACAAAGCGAAATAAACAAATTTGACTTTGCACTACAATCTCCACGTTTATATCTTGCTGTATATTCAGCATAATCTCCCAAAACTGGTTTGGGATCAGTCCAAATTATGTTTTCACAAATCCATTCGTAGATTTTTTTTGCTTTTAAATACTCGTTTGTCTCCTTCCCAACTATTTCTTGTGATAAGTTTTTTAGATATGGAGTAAATTGATTATTTACCGTTTCCTTTGTGTATGGTTGGTAATCTATGTCCGATTTTTTATAAGCCTCAATTTTTCCCGGGTCAATATGCTTATAATAAGCTTTGGATTCATATTCATAAATAAATTGAAATACAAAAGTGGAGTCATTTACGAATGGTGGTTTTTTCATCGGTTTAATCCAATCTTTATATGGATTTGTAAAATAATTTATCCAATCGGAATTTGAATTATAGGTTTTGTCAATAATATGTTCAAAATATATCATTGATGTTAAATTATTTGTTTTCGGAAGTTCTATTTTATTGATACTTGAATTAATTATTTTAATATTTGATTGAAATTTATTCTCACGGGCATAGGGTATCCATGCTCGTAATACAGATTTATCAGGCAAATCTTTAACGTCTTGAAAGTATCTTAGTACGATACCTATTCTTTTTGATAATATCGAATCGTTTTCAAAAGATAGAATTGTTTCTAATGGAAGCTCGGATTCCGAAGCATTAGAGCCTTCATCTTGCATTATTTCTGCACGCTTTGATGCTTCTTTATTTACCTGAAAAAGGTCAAAAATACAATTGTAATAATATTTTTTTTCGCCTTCAAACAGGTAATATTCAAGGCTATAATCATCTTCCCAATCTTTCATGTCTTGTGCTGATAAATTAGGAATTTGAGTTTTCAGTTTCTTGTACACATCATCATAAGATAATGTGTATTCATTCATTACTGACTTAATATCGTATAATTTTTTCTGTAAGACTGCAATCTCTCCACTTGATAATTTAGATTCGTTTTCTAGTTTTAAGTCGATTAACTCAATTGCCTTAGAAAATTTACCATCCTGAATTAATTGGTCTAAATTCTTAGTTTCAGTATTGCATGAAATAAGTAAGGCAATTACTATTAAAGACATCATTGTTTTTTCCATAAAAGCTTCTTTTTGTTTTATGTTTGAATTTATTGCTTCAGTATAACCGCTAACTATTAAGGATTTCATCTGCAAATTACGAAAAAAATAAACATTGATGGAAAATCGATGTTTTTTATGCAGATAAATCTGAGTTGAACGAAGCCGCCTGTAAATCAGTGCCATAACCTGTGTGAA
>Ga0268276_1000397_pt1 | contig 52181 bp, 57 predicted proteins | sample saktaG_4_FD_190145 | JGI IMG/M metagenome (GOLD analysis project Ga0268276, IMG submission 190145) | Saline water microbial communities from Sakinaw Lake, British Columbia, Canada - sak_2010_1_5_45m | ecosystem: Environmental > Aquatic > Non-marine Saline and Alkaline > Saline ...
CCCTCCGGGCGGGCGAGCCTCGCCGGGCCCGCCCCAAAGGGGCGAGGCAGGCGGGGGAAGGTTATGTACTACCATTACTATTATTATCGGAGCGAGGTACGGGAGTCGAACCCGCATGTCGACCTTGCCGCCACGCCCTCCGGGCGGGCGAGCCTCGCCGGGCCCGCCCCAAAGGGGCGAGGCAGGCGGGGGAAGGTTATGTACTACCATTACTATTATTATCGGAGCGAGGTACGGGAGTCGAACCCGCATGTCGACCTTGGGAAGGTCGCATAATACCGCTATATGAACCTCGCACTATAGATTAATTTTCAAAAAAGTGTTTCAGTTTTCGTCTTCCCGATCCACTTTTCCAATATTTTTCTCTTTTCTTTGCCTCTTGCATATCATTAACCTGTTCAGTAAATAAAATCTTGAACGGTCGTCTATGCTTCGTCGCATTAACAAAACCACTATTATGCCTAATTAACCTTTTACCGATGTCACTACAAAAGCCCACATAAGTACGCAAATCTTTTAAACTCTGCAGAATGTATACTGTAAACATTTATTTATTCTAACCTTGCCGCCACGCCCTCCGGGCGGGCGAGCCTCGCCGGGCCCGCCCCAAAGGGGCGAGGCAGGCGGGGGAAGGTTATGTACTACTTCACCCCCACACCAAAGTTTAAAACTTTGGTGTGGGGGCAAGTTATACTAATCCCGCATTTACAAATATCCTATACTAAAACTTAGTTTTTATCCACTCCCAAGCACCTGATAGCCACCCCGTCCACGATTTTGGTTCCCAAAAATTTTGCTGAACCTCCAGTTGTTCTGATTTTTTTTCCGGAGTAACAAATATTATTTCTTTCTCTCCGGGCCTCTGTTGGCCCAATTGTTCGTAAGCAATTTTTTCCAAATAATCAACGTTATCCGCATTAGCTATCTCCTCTTCCAGGGTTTGATTGCTTTTTTGTATTTCCTGAATTTGTTTTTGGTAGGAAAGAAGCTGAGATGCCAGCCTCTGCTTTCTTTGGTACATTTTAAAATCTTCAAATGCTAAAAAGACAATTGCAACCAAAAAAATTATTCCAACTCCTTTAAATAAAAGCTTCCTGTCAAAAAGCCTTCTATTCCCATTCTTATTGAATTTTGCTACCATTAATATAATAAAATTAAAAGTAAGGTGTCCAGCGAAATTTGCTCGCTAGGTTGGGAAACCCCGCCTCGCGGAGATTTCTCGCAACCCCTTCACTCGCAGAATCGTGAAAAGAAAAACGCTATTCAGAATAACATGGATTGTCTTAATAAGCATGGTTGCAATAAGCACTATTTTATTTTTAATTGCTCCCGTCTTATAATTCCATATTATAATTGTACCAGTTTTAAGAGCAGTCATCAATCATGAAAAAACCGCTATCGCGGTTTTTTATTTTAAAAATCTTTCTCTTTATGTTGTACCTATGCTTCTTATGGCAGCCTCATATGTTTCTAGAATTTTTTTAGCCTCATCTGATGATAATTTGTAATCAGGATCATATACGATAGAATTTCTGGTTTCGTGAGCTTTCAATATATCCTTTACAATTGGAGTCACCAGTCTGCCTGCTTTTGTCAGCATTTCCCCAAAATCCTTTCCTTCGTATCCCCCCTTGTCTAAAACCTCTGTTAAAAAATCGTCTGCATCTATTATAGCAAGTTTATAATCTGCCTCTGCTCCGCTTTCTACTCTCTTTTTAATCCTGCCCAGCTGTTTTGCCATTTGTCTTTGCCCGTACGATTGCCATGATAAAAATTCTGACACATCCTCTAAAAATTTATATTGAAGCCAGGAAGAGTTAATCATAAAGTAAATCACAAATACCAGAAAAAGAGCTCCACAAGAAACAAAAACCAGCTTTACCGGAAAAAGCATATCCTGTATTTGCGAAGAGGAAATAAAATAAATAAAATCTTTAATCCCAAAAAAATTGTACAAAGCATCCCAGTTCATTACTCTATTTTACCGCACGCACAAAAAAAAGCAAACCCCCCGCCCCGCAAGCATCCAGGCGGATAAGTCTACAATAGATTTTTTAGAACCCTTTATCTTTTTAAAATATTAGTATATAATAGACTTGTTTATTTTTCGCACACAGCACATGGAAAAAAATTCGGATAAAAACTCTATTTACCAAGAAAGAGAAAAATATCGCCAGAAGGCGTTTTTTATGATGTTGGAGGTAGGATTAATTCTTGCTATCCCCGCTTTCGCTGCGCTTTTTTTAGGAAAATATTTAGATCGGAATAGTGATGGAGCCAACACCTATAAAATAATACTATTGTCTATTTCTTTTGTTTTATCTTGGGTGATAATTATTGGGAAATATTTAAAACTAGATAAAAAAGTAAAAGAAATTGACAGAAAGATTAGAGAGTTAAAAGAAAAAGAATAAAACAATGTCGATAATCCAACTGGCAGCAGACAAGCCAACTATAACCCCCGAGACCATATTTAATATATGGAAGATGCCGTTTACCAATTCTTTGATAATGGCTGTCTTAATTACCGCCATTATTGCTTTGCTTTCTTATCTTATATCAAAAAAGTCTAAGATTCTGCCAAAAACATGGCAGATTATTTTTGAATATCTATACGAAGCTATACACGGGTTAATAGACCAGATTACGGGCGAAGAAAAAATAACTAAAAAAATTTTCTACTTGGTAGCGGCCCTTTTTATTTTTATCGGATTTTCTAATTTGCTAGGCCTATTTATCCCTTTTTTGGGAAGCTTCACATATAAAGGAGACTCTATTTTTAGAACGCCAACTACAGATTTTAATGTCACTGTATCTTTGGCCGCTAGCATGGTTATATTAATACAGGTCGCAAGCATTAAAAAATGGGGCCTTTTAAAACATTTATCAAATTACTTTAAATTTTATGAGATTATCAACGGGTTTAAAAAAGGGATTGGAGCGGGTTTTATGGGAATAATTAATTTTGCAGTTGGTTTGCTGGATATTGTTTCAGAATTTGCAAGAATTATTTCGCTTTCATTCCGTTTATTTGGCAACATGTTTGCGGGAGAGATGTTGGCGGTTGTGTTGCTGGGATTTCTGGCATATATTCTCCCGATTGGCTGGATGGCAATGAATATTTTTTCGGGATTCATACAAGCAATGGTCTTCGGCTCCCTTACGGCTGCTTATTATAGCTTGGCTGTAAAAGGGGGCGAAGTTGAATAAAAAAAATTAGTAATAAAATTAAAAAATTGTTTCCCTAAAATTTTTATTAATATGGGGCAATAAAAAAACATGGACACAGAGTTAATCGAAGTCGCGCGTTTAATAGGAAAAGGCCTCTGCACAATCACCATGGGCGGGTCCGGAATTGGCGAGGGGTATTTAATTGGCAAAGCCCTAGAAGCCATCGGAAGAAATCCGGAAATGGAGGGAAGTATCTTCTCTAAAATGATTATCGGTGTCGCAATGGCCGAATCAACAGCTATTTACGCGCTCGTAGCCTTTTTCATTATATAATACGTCGCTTTTAAATTTATGGATTTCGGTCAAATCTCAGCTAATCTTGGTTTTGATTGGCGGGTTGCTTTAGCTAACCTGGCCAACTTTTTGGTTATTGTTTGGATTTTAAAGCGCTTTGCTTTCAAGCCAATCGAAAAAATAATTAGAGAAAGGAAAAGCAAAATAGAAAAAGGTATTGAAGATGCAGAAAAAGCGTCTTCTGAATTGCAAATGGCAGAACAAACAAGCCAAAAAACAGTTACGGAAGCCAGGAGCCGGGCAAATATAATTATTGCTACAGCTCAAAAGGAATCCGAAAAAATTATTTCCGAAAGCAAAACTTTAAAAGAAGAACAGGCAAAACAAATTGTAGCCGAAGCTAACAAGATGATTCAACAAGAAAAACAAAAAATGCTTGGAGATTTAAAAAATGAGCTGGCTGATTTAGTAATAGCCACAACAAAGAAATTCCTGAAGGAAGATATGACAAAGGAAAAACAGGAAGAAATAATTAAGAAGCTGATAAAATGAAGTACAGCGCCCAGGGCCTATCTAAAGCCCTACTAAAATTAATACAGGAAAATCCTGAAAACCAGCAGGAGATAATCTCAAGCTTTATTGATTTTTGCAGTAAAAAACGCCTTACTCACCTATTTAGCAGTCTTATTAAATATATAGAAATAGAAATTAAAAAAGAGGAAGAAGCAAAAACTCTCAAAATTTTCAGCGCCGGAAAATTAAACGAAGAAATAGTAGAAAAAATAAGAAAACTATCAGAAGTTAAAGAGGACGCTCCAACAGATATAATAGAAGAAAAAAGTATAGTCGCCGGATTTATAGCTTACTATCAAAACAAAATAATCGACGCCAGTTTAGACAATAATTTGCGTCTGTTAAAAAATAAATTAATAACATGAGTACTAACAAAATAGTTGAACAACTAAAAAAACAGATAGAGGGATTTGAGGCTTCTGCAACAACAAGCGAAGTCGGAAAAGTTTTGGAAGTCGGCGACGGTATTTGTAGGTTGAGCGGTTTAGATGGCTGCCAATCTGGTGAGATGCTTTTGTTTCCCGGAGATATTTACGGATTGGCGCTTAATTTAGAGGAAGATGTTGTCAGCGCTGTTATCCTTGGCGAATCCAGAAAATTAAAAGAGGGAGACACGGTTAAAAGAACAAAGAAAATTTTGTCTATTCCGGTAGGAGATGGATATATCGGCAGAGTTGTCGACCCATTGGGAGCGCCGATTGACGGAAAAGAAAATATAAAGTCAAACGAAAACTATCCCATTGAAAAAATTGCTCCCAGGGTTATAGAGAGAGAACCCGTTACCCAGCCCGTACACACAGGGATTAAAGCGATCGATTCTTCTATTCCTATAGGAAGGGGTCAAAGAGAATTAATAATCGGAGACAGACAAACGGGAAAAAGCGCAATAGCCATCGATACGATTATTAATCAAAAAGATGAAAATTTAATTTGTATTTATGTTGGTATCGGCCAAAAGCAATCCAAAATAGCAAGCCTTGTTGCAAAACTTGAATCAGCTGGAGCAATGAAATATACAACCGTAGTTTTTGCCGGCGCCTCAGAAGCCGCATCTTTATCATACCTAGCCCCCTACTCTGGCGTAGCTTTGGCCGAATATTTTATGGACCAAGGAAAAGATGTGTTGATTATTTACGACGACCTATCAAAACACGCCTGGGCATATAGAGAAATTTCTTTGTTATTAAGAAGACCACCAGGACGCGAAGCATATCCTGGAGATATTTTTTATCTACACTCAAGACTTTTAGAAAGAGCCTGCCGAAGAAACAAAGAGTCCGGCGGTGGCTCTATTACTGCCCTTCCAATTATTGAAACACAAGCAGGAGACGTTTCAGCATACATTCCTACAAATGTTATTTCTATTACCGACGGCCAGATTTTCTTAGACACAAACCTGTTTAACAAAGGAAACAGGCCTGCTATTGATATGGGTCTTTCCGTTTCCCGCGTTGGATCTGCGGCCCAAATAAAATCAATGAAAAAAGTTGCCGGAAGATTAAAGCTGGATCTAGCCCAATTTAGGGAATTAGAAGCTTTCACGCAATTTGCCAGCGACTTAGACCCCGCAACAAAGAAACAATTAGATAGGGGTGAAAGAATTATCGAAATTCTAAAACAACCTCAGTATTCTCCATTACCAATTGCTAACCAGGTATCATCTATTTACGCTATAAACAATGGCTATTTTGATGAAACGCCAGTGGAGAAAGTGCAAGAAAAAGAAAAAAGGCTTCACAAATTTATGGAGCAGAGCAAAAAGCCCCTGCTAAAGACCATAAGCGAAGATTGGAATGAAAAAATTGAGGCTGATTTAAAAAAGGCCATGGAAGAATTTAACATTCAGGACAAACAGTAAACCTATATGCCAGGAGCTTCAAAAACAATTAAAAGAAGAATTAAGTCTGTTGGCAACGCCCGCAATATCACAAAAGCCATGGAGCTTGTTGCGGCCGCCAAAATTAAGAGAGCTGTCAACAGCCTAATGGCCAGCCGCACTTACGCTAAACACGCCCGCGAGCTTTTAGCCGGTTTATCTAGAGAAAGAAACCTAAAGCATCCCCTACTTTTAGCGCCAAAAGGTAAAAAAGAATTACTGATTATCATTGCTTCCAACAGGGGTTTATGCGCAAGCTATAACTCTAATGTTATAAAAGCATCTGTAGAATACATCAAAAAAAATGCAGATAAAGAAATTGACTTTATTGCCGTTGGGCGAAAAGCAGAAACTATTATAAGACAATCTAAGGGAAAAGTGGTCGCCAGCTTTTTAAAATTACCAGACGACCTGTACGCTGACGATATTATCCCATTGTCTAAAATGGTAATTGATGAGTTTACCAAAAAAAATTACAGTAAAATATCCATAGCTTTCACAGACTTTATTTCTAGCTTAAAATATGAGGCCAGAGTTAGTTCACTTTTACCAATTACAAAAGAAAATTTAACGGAAATATTGGGAGACGATAAAAAAGACAAACCAAAAACAGCGGAGGCAGTAATGATGTTTGAACCGGACGAAGAAAGAGTTTTAGACCTTGTGCTCCCCCGCTTAACTGAAGTAAGAATTTACCAATCTATTTTGGAAGCTAATGCGTCAGAACACTCCGCCCGTATGATAGCAATGAAGAATGCTACCGATAATGCCGAAGAAATAAGCAAAGAATTAACACTTTATTATAATCAAGCCCGTCAGTCAGGCATCACCCAAGAGATTGCTGAAATCTCTAGCGGAAGTGAAGCTATGTCTGATGCCGGATAAAAAACTTAAAGAGAGATTAAAAAATCTTACAAAAATAGAGAAGCTAAGACTATAAATTATGCCGGAATTTTCAAAACAAGAAAATCAAGATAATCCCGAGTTCAGAGAAAAGTCTGGAGAATTGTTTTCTGCCGTAAAAAGAGTAATTCAGTTAAGAAGTGGGAGTTCACCACGTGCTCTTTTATCAGATAATGAAATTAGAACGCAAGGAGAAGTTGCTGAGTTTGAGAAAAATATAGAGACCCCGGATGATTTTTTTTCAGAAATTAAGGTCGTGGACAATAATATACTAGAGATAGAAAAAAGAACGGGCTATCCAATTGATTTAAGCGACCCACAAAGCATTAAAACGCTTTTAGCAGCGCTTCCTGGAATACAGAAGGATAATCTTCAAAGATTTGAGACGGAGTTAGATTATCCCCCAGAAGCTGATTCCCCCGCATTTTTTTGGGCTCTAAGATACAGTCCCGCTCGAACCGAAAATATTGAATTAAATTGGCCTGCAAAAGTTGACACTCCGCACTTATTCGCACATAGGATAGTCGGAAGATATTTAATAAACGAATTAAAAAAGGGTGGCATACTAATGGACGAAGGGATAGAAAGTTTAATATTGAAAGCATTGCCTTTTGTGCATCCGGGGAATTCGTGGGAGACTTCGATTAAAAAAGATACTGCAGATATTAAGGCTGGCATAGAAAAGGAACAACAGAAAGCATTAGGTAATTTTTATGGACTGGAACAGTTATCGGAGATTTCCAAAATAGCTAAAAATGTTTCAGACAAACTTATATTAATAGATTTATTTAGATATCCAGATGAAACGGTTCAAAAAGAGGCAAAATCTATGGATATAGATTCGGATTTGTTTGGTATTCATGGTGAAGAATTAAAAAAGATTATAAGAGGGACACTAGATAACGAAGAGCATATTTATCTTTTCGGGCATGCACTACCATACGCTAGTCAAGCATTAGATTGTTTTTACAAAAAGTTTGAAAAATAATTTTATAAATAAAAATATATGAAAACAGACCAAAATATAGGTAAAATTACACAGGTTACGGGGAGTGTGGTCGTTGTTGATTTTGCCGACAGGCTCCCCTCTATATACAATGCTCTTAAAACTAAAATTGGAGATAATGTTTTAGTTTTGGAGGTTGAGCAACATATCGGCTTTAATAAAGTAAAAGCGCTGGCTATGGGCCCATCTGACGGGCTACAGAGGGGCCAGGAGGTCATAGATACGGGAGCTCCAATAAGCGTACCCGTTGGAAAGGGTGTTTTGGGTAGAATGTTTAATGCATTGGGCGAACCAATTGATGGAAATAAAGATGCAGGACCAAAAGAAGTTATGCCAATTCACGCTTCGGCTCCAAAATTTACCGAACAATCAACGAAAATGGAAATTTTAGAAACAGGCATAAAAGTTATCGATTTAATCTGTCCTGTTTTAAAAGGAGGAAAAATTGGATTATTTGGCGGAGCAGGTGTTGGAAAGACAGTTGTTATCCAAGAATTAATAAGAAACATTGCGCAAGAGCACGGTGGATATTCTATCTTTGCAGGAGTTGGAGAGAGGTCCCGCGAAGGAAACGACTTATATAGAGAAATGAAGGCCAGCGGAGTACTAGAAAAAACAGCCCTGGTGTTTGGACAAATGAATGAACCGCCTGGAGTTAGGGCCAGAGTAGCTTTGTCTGCTTTAACTATGGCAGAAAACTTTAGGGATAAAGAAGGAAAAGATTTACTTTTATTTATAGATAACATTTTCCGATTTACTCAGGCGGGCTCTGAAGTTTCGGCTTTGCTTGGAAGAATGCCTTCTGCTGTAGGATACCAACCAAACCTTGCTACAGAAATGGGAGCCTTGCAAGAAAGAATTACTTCTACTCAAAAAGGTTCTATTACTTCTGTGCAAGCTATTTATGTCCCCGCTGACGACTTAACAGACCCTGCTCCAGCCACCAGCTTTGCCCACCTAGACTCAACTATGGTTTTGTCACGATCGTTATCTGTTTTGGGAATTTATCCTGCAGTTGACCCGCTAGATTCTGGTTCGACTATTTTAGACCCAAATATTGTAGGCGAAGAACACTACAAAACAGCCCGCGCAGTTCAAAACATTTTACAAAGATATAAAGACTTGCAAGACATTATTGCTATTCTTGGAATGGATGAACTTTCCGACGAAGACAAAACTATTGTTTTCAGAGCAAGAAAAATACAGAAGTTTTTATCCCAACCATTCTTTGTGGCCGAACAATTTACCGGTATTCCCGGAAAATATGTAAAACTGAAAGACACCATTAAAGGTTTTAAAGAAATTATAGACGGAAAACACGACGACAAAGACGAGCAAAACTTTTACATGAAGGGTGGAATAGAAGAGGTCAGTTCAAAATAAAATTGAAGAATGTCAAAAACCAAACTAAATTTTAAAATAGTTACTTTAGAAAGAGTAACTTATAGCGATCAAATAGACCAACTGACTATTCCAACAGAAGCTGGAGAAATTACTGTCATGGCAAGACACGCTCCTTTAGTTTCTATAATTAAACCCGGAGAGATAAGAATAAAAAAAGACGGACAAACTATTTTAATGGCCGTCTCTACGGGTTTTTTGGAAATTAGAAAAAACAGCGAAGTCTACATTTTAGCCGACTCGGCTGATCGGGCAGAAGAGATTAACGTAGAAACGTCTAAAGAGGCTCGCGCCAGAGCCGAAGAAATGTTAAAAGAGAAACAAAACCGAACTGATGTTGATTTTGCCAAGCTTCAGGCTATAATTAACCGTGAGACAGCAAAATTAAAAGTCGCCGATAAATATAGAAGATTTAAAAAATAATTGCCATGATAGTCAGAAATTTAATGCTTAAGGAGTTCCCTACTCTAAAGCCAGAAAACACATACGAAGAGGCTGTGGCCTTGCTGTGCAAAGATAATATAAGTGGAGCTCCAGTTGTAAATGAGGAAAAAAATCTTGTAGGATATGTTTCTGAAAAAGATTTGTTTAAAATTCTTTACCCCTACTATAAAAGTTTTTATGAGCATCCAGAAGACTACGCCAATGGAGAAAAGCGTGAGACTAAGGCTTACGAAATACGATACCACAAAGTAGAAACATTTATGAACACAATACCCCTAACTATTGGGCCCGATATGCCCATAATGAACGCAGGAGCGCTTATGTTGGCACATAGGGTTCATCAGTTTCCGGTTATAGAGAATGGCAAGCTGGTGGGCATGATAAGCAGAGACCTTATTTATAAAACTGTTTTCAAAAACAACTTCACCGACATCTGCTAAGATAAAGCACAAAAAGCGCCCACCCGGGCGCTTTTTTTATATTAGTCTGATGTTAGTTTTTTTTAATTCCTTATTAATTTTTATATAGCTGGGGATTGCCCTGGCCACAAGCGCCCAAAATCTTTTTGAATGGTTTAATTCTCCCAAATGGCAAAGCTCGTGCACAATTAAATAATCTGCTAACTCTGGCCTCAAATAAATAATTTTATAATTAAAATTGAGGTTTCCTTTAGACGAGCAACTCCCCCACCTTGTTTTAGTGTTTTTTATGGCGATTCTATTTATTTTAAAATTGTATAACTTATTAAAATAGCTTATTCGGTTTTCCACAAATATTCTTGCCACTTCTCTTTTTTTAGTTGTAGCTCTGCGTCTTATTTTTTTCATATATTAACCATTCTATCACAAAAGGCTCGCAGAGAGCCCTTTGAAAGTTATAACAACTACTGGGCAGTTATTGTTCTACCGGCCAACGGAAGACCGGGGACCCCGAAACCATCATACCAGTCACTTGTTGAAAAGCCGTTTGCGTAACTGTGTTGAAAAAAGCTGGTCGCGCTTTTGTCAGACCATAATAGGTTATAGCTGTTATTTATATCACTGCTCGCGGGAGTCATAGACAGGCCGTATATTGGCGTAAAGACGGCCCTTAAATAACTGCCGCTTATTGATTGGTCGGTATCAGCTGGAATGTATGTGGAAATAGAGGCTGAACCATTATCTCCAACATAAAAATTATTAATGTCAGCTTTAAGCGTATATGTATTTGTTGCGCCAGCCGGAATTATTTCTTCCGCATTAAAGGTAACCACGATTGTATTTGTCCCAATTCCTATTCCGGTTGCGCTATTGCAACAAGTAAGCGGTATATAATTATTATTTGCAACCTTTCCTACTATAATATGGTTTGTATAATTTACGCCGTCCTTAAACAATGAAAAATTTTTAAGATAGGGAAAATTCTTATTTGCGTCTGAGATTGTTACTGCAAATCTTATTTGTTTTATCGCTACGTCTCCGTTTATGCCGGCGTTAATTCCAAATTTATAAAGGTCGGCATTCGCCCCCGAACTTGCGCTCGATGATACAGAAATTAATGAAAAGGTCGGTATACTTTTGAAGGCATACATGTTATTTGCCACGACTCCTGCGTCGGGCAACGTCACGCCGCCATATCTGGAAGCTGCGCCGTAACTATTAGCGGCGACACCGTCTTTTATATTCCCCCTGCCGTCTGAAGCTTTAACATAAATTAGTGTCGGAGCAATGTTTTTATTAGTATTCCCTGTAGAAACTGTCGCAGCCAAATCGTAGGAAATTATAATAGATTTTGAGGAATTAATGGCAACCGGAATATTTAAGCCGGTGAAATAAAGGAAATAACCATTATTCAGATAAGTCATAACTACTGCTTTTTCTGTTAGTACTTCCTTAGTTGTGCTGTCATATATGATGGCGCCGGTTATCGGTGGAGAAAAAAATGAGCCGGGGACAGAAAATTTTAACTCGGATATATTATAAGAATCACTCAGAGAAGTAAATCTAAATTCCCCTACGTCAACTCTTTGGCCTGCCGCAATTATTTTTACCACAGGAGAACCGCTTCCTAAACCTACGGTAAGAGATTCTAAACCCAGGGTGATTCTCTGTCCTGATAAAGCTACATTAGAATTTGTGGAAAGATTTGTCTTTGAATTTGTTGCGATGCCGGACACCATCAAGTTTGTATCTATGGTGGAACCTATCGGAGCAGATGCTTTTATATCCCCATACAAAGAAATATTAATAGTCTGCCCCACGGGCAAAAGATAATCAACCGCCCATTGGTTTATATATTCTGCCACATACTTTGTAGAAGAAGTATTATCGCCATAAACAAGATATAAATTAATAATATCTGAGTTATAGGCAGACCCAAGTTTTATATCGGCCTCTATCGTTTTAAGGCTAACTTGTTCTGTTGTATCGTTTTTGAGAGTAAAATCTGCTAACTTAAGTTTTGACTGCGGGATAGAAACCGACTGATTTCCATAAGCGGAGCTTTTAGATAAAACCAAAGAACCGGTCAGTGACTCTTGTGTCCCCGCAGACGAATCAGGACATCTGTAAAGACTGTTTAGTTTTGCCCTCGTTAACGGACCAACGTACCCGCTGTGCGGAGTGATTCCGTATTTTATTTGAAACTGCTTTACTGCTAAAGACGTACCGCTTGAGTATACTTGAGCGCCATCGGGACTATAAGAAATATTTTCTTTTTTCAGGGCGGTATGAAGATCGGTAACCGCAGGAGACCCGGAACTCGCAATTCCTAAATTATTATTAAAGTCATAACACCACTGTAAAGAACCTTGCTGTTGTGAAAGCATCGCCTGCAATTGTGCTTGTAACTGCGCAATCTGTGTTTGTAGTTGTGCAATTAGTGTCTGCGTATCTATCCCTCTCGCATTAACACCTATCCCAAAACAAACGACAATCGCTACAAAAATAATTACCCCTCGCAAAAATAATTTAAATTTTTTCATATTTTTAAATAATTCATTTATTTTACCACAAAACAAAAATCATCGCGACGCTTGAAAATATCTTTTTAATTTAGTAATATGTAACTAACCATTCCGATGTAGCTCAATTGGTAGAGCGACTCCCTGTGAGAGTTCTTTAAAATGTCATATAATAATAGTATGACAGAAAAAAGAAAATATGCTGATAGGCGTGAAGAATTAATTAAGGCCGTCGCAAAACGTAGGCGAAAAATTAAACTTCTGTCTGTTCAATATAAAGGAGGTAAATGCCAGATATGCGGATATGAAAAATATGTCGGGGCGTTAGACCTTCATCATATTAATAGCAGTCAAAAATCTTTTAGCATTGCGCATAAAGGATACACAAGATCCTGGGAGAGGGTAAAAAAAGAATTAGATAAGTGTATTCTGGTTTGCGCGAATTGCCATAGAGAAATTGAAGCTGGCATTACGCAGCTCCCAAAGGAAACTTTGGGATGAATAACCTTGGGATAACGGTGAAGCCCTGAAATGGGTAATACCGTGGGAACTCCGCTTAGCGGAGAGCGCCGTAGAGACTAGATACCGAGGTGCCTAAATCTTAATTAATTAAGACATGGCAGTGATATAGTCCACCCCTAAAAGTAATTTTAGGATAATGTGTAAGGAGTTGGTTCCTGGTTCGAGTCCAGGCATCGGAGCAAATAAAATCAGGGCGCCCCATCGTGGGCGCTTTTGATTTTGTTTAAATCTCGTGCCTGGACTCGAACCCACAGGAGGGGTCGGGAGGATTGGGTATCCTCCCGTATAGGAGATTATTCAAAACCGTGGGTTTTGAAAGAGCGAGTTGTACGAGCGATGGTTCTAGCGCAAGCGGAGTCCAGGCATCGGAGCCAATTAAACGCCCCGTACTAGGCTTCGCCTAGTACGGGGCGTTTAATTTGAGGTAGTTTTTGTTTTACGCCCTTTTGTGGTAACGACTAGAACCTAAAAAAGGGGGTTAGGGAGATGAAAACCGCCTCTATGTGGGGCGCTTTTTTTGACAAAGACGCTGTAAGGAGATAACCTGAAAGTGAAGATAAAAATTAGTAGATACCACTTAGTATGGCAAAAACCTCAAAAGTTATATTTTTAATTATCGTTTTAATAGCGGTTCTTGGTGTCGTCTCGTTTTTAACGAAATCCAGCAATTCCCTTCCCGATAATCAAATCTCAAAAGAAGAGCAAGCGTTTAATGATAGTGGACAAGCAAAAGCAATCTTAGACGAAACCGATTTATGGAAAATTTACGAAGATAAAGATGCCGGGTTCTCAATTAAATATCCCGGCGATATAAATTTCGGAACTGACCAGGGTGCAGGACCATACATGTTGTTTATTGAAAGTAAAAATGTGGATTCACTTGAGGGGACAATGGGATATGACAAAGAAACTGCCTTAAAAAATATGGCTTCTTTAGAAAGCGGTCAATACGGACAAAATGTTGACTTCCCTCTTGAATCATCAAAAACGCTAAAGAAAATCGGCAGTACCAACGCCCAGGAATTTATGGTTTTAGCGCGCTTTGAAGTTTGCGATGTTACGTTTGAAAGAAAATTATATTTTTTCAACAACAATTACCAGTTAGTAATTACTTTGTCCGGTCCAAAAGATTCCTTTATAGCAGGCGGACCAGAATACTTTACAACCGATAAAGAAAATTGCGGAGACGAAAAAATTTGGAATTTTGAAAAACAAAACCAGTTTTATAATGATTTGAAGAATAACAAGGCGCCCCAAATAATTCAGGATTGGTTTAATATTTTTGACAAAATTATTGGCACCGTAGAAATTTACAACAAAGAAAACTCCCCGGATTTCGCGTTGTTACAAGGAAAATGGGTGTCGTTAGGCGACGCAAACTCAAAAATCGAATTTAATAACGCAAAAAAAATTGACTATTACCAAGATGAAAAACTGTCAGAGGATAATTTTGAAATCCAAGACGGAAAATATTTGGTTGTCGGAAGCGGTGAAAATGAATTTAAATATGAGATAACCGAATTAACCGATAAAAATCTGACTATGATATATCTTTCCCGAGGAAATACGCTTAAATACCAAAAATCAGAATAAAATCAAAAAGCACCCGGAAGCGAGTGCTTTTTGATATGTATTTTTTATTTTTTACGGTTTTTTACAATTTCGTAGTAGACTTTTTCATAATCGTCAACCATCCTTTTAACTGTAAAGTTTTTCTCCACCCATTTCCGACAATTCTCTCTTTTGACGTTTGGTATATTTTTAACAGCATCCAGGGCTTGCTCTATATTTTCAACCTGAAAACCGACAGCTTGGTTAACCTTTTTATTGGGAAAAGAAATAACTGGCGTTCCACAGGCCATAGATTCCAATATCACTAAACCCGCAGGATATAAACATGCTTTTGCCAAACCGTAAAAATCTGACAATTCTTCTTGCGATAACTCCCCCACATATTGTATTTGAGAGTTTAATTCCGGCTTTATTTCTTTTTCGAAATACCCCCGGGCAAAATCTTCTATTTGACCGGCTAAAAGTAATTTTTCTCCGGATTTTTTGGCAATCTCAATCGCCTCTTTCGCTTTTTTGTCCGGGGTCATCCTTCCAACCCAAACAAGATGGTCTTTGAAGTTTGAATTAAATTTAAACGTAGAAATATCAATCCCGTTTTCAATTACCCAGTTGTTTTTAAATTTTATAGAGCTATTATCTTTTTGCTTATCTGAAATAAAGACAAGATTTATATCATCTTTATAATATTCAAAAATGTCTTGCACTCCTTTTTGGGGCGTTACTATATAATGAGAGGTGTTTACAACGGGAGTTTTTACAAAGCGTTGGAAAAGAGCACCCATCAAGTCCCAATGGCAATGAATTATATCAAATTCCGATGCTCTCTCAAATGCAAATGAGTGATTAAAAATATTCCACCAATAGCTGTCCTCGTTGAAAATTAATGCATTTAAAGATTTCTCTCTAACCGAAACTAACTTCGCTTTAGTTTTTGAATCTCCGGAAGCAAAAAGAGTTACTTCGTGCCCCCTTTTCTTTAGCTCTTCGGTTAAGTAAGAAATAATTCTCTCGTTTCCCCCTCTTTTCCCATCTGGCACAGAAAAACGTAACGGAGATATTTGTGCAATTCTTAATTTTTTCATGTTTATAAATTAAAAACCGCTATTATTAAGCGGTTTATTCATATACCTTACAATATAATTTTAAAAATTTGCTGTCAACAAAAAACACTGATTCCGTTTGTAGCTTATGGAGACTCTATTGCATTCTGGAACAAAGGTGTTATTATGAGTATTGTAAGTTTTAAGTTTCTTTCTTGGTGTAAGCCGTAGAAGAAATAGGTCGGCTTACGCATTATAAAAATAATTAAGCAATCAATCATGGCAAAGAAATTATATGTAGGTGGGTTATCTTATAACACCACCGAAGCTACTTTGAAAGAAACATTTGCACAAGCTGGAGCAGTTGAAACAGCTGTTATAATCATCGACAAGATGACAAACAGATCAAAAGGTTTCGGTTTCGTGGAGATGTCAACTGACGAAGAAGCACAAAAAGCTATCGAAATGTTTGACGGAAAAGAGTTAGACGGAAGGACTCTTAAAGTTAACGAGGCAAAACCATTGGAGCCAAGAGCCCCAAGACAGGAAGGAGGTAACCGCTGGTAAACTTTAGCTATCAAATCAAAAACTACCTTGTGAAAACAGGGTAGTTTTTTGTTGTTTCTTCTAATTCTTTAATTTATCCGATTCTCGCTTACTGTGTAATGCCTTGGCGCTTTGAGTGGTAATTACCTTCTTTCCGCTTTTAGATTCAATGTCTTTGCGAGCGCTACCCGCCACACCTCCGCCCTCGCGAGCCACAATTTTATTTTCGTCTAAATTTTGAGGTTCCCTTTTCTCGGAAATTTCCGTTGTTGCTGTTTCTGCCAGCATATTTAACACCAATTCTAAATTAGTCATATTATCTCGCAAGTTTTCTTTTTTTAAATCTTTCAATCTCTTATATTCTTTTGTTGTCATACCCGTCCACGCCTTTGTAATTTCATTGGTGAGAATAGCAAACTCCAAACTTTCTTTTACGCCCCGCTTCTCCCACTCATCAGTTAATGCTTTCCTTATTTCAATACTTTTTAGCCTTTGATTTATCCATTCCTGGCTGTACCCTTTCTGCAAATATGTTTTTAACGCGCGACTAATTGCCAACTCCGGATCAGCAGTTTCTTCTAATCTTTCGTACCCAACACAAGCCAGCCATAACTTAAATGGTTCAGCGTTCGGCGAAGGAATTGACTGAATAAGCCGAAGCATTGTTTCCGTATCGGCGACATCAGTAAGACGCATTTTGCCATCAGAAGCTATCATTTTCAAACCGTGACATTTTGTCACGGTTTCATTTCCACCCTCTTTAAGTAATCTTTCTTTCAATTTTCTCCAATAAGAAACGGGGTCAACGCTTTTCGTCAAAACTGCAATAACATCTGAAACCGAAAAATACCAAAGCTCTTTATTCTCGTCCCAATGCCGACGAATTTGATTTCCTTCGAAAATTGCAATTGCTTTATTTTTTGCTTCTTTTACCATAACTCTATTTACTAATTATTTTATTATATCACAAATAAAAGCTTGCCAGTTTTTTTGTTGACAAAAATTAATAGAGTGATAGTGTTGTAACTGGGGCTCGTTGAGAAAAACGCATTATCATAAACAGCATCCCGAAAGGATCTACATAATGGTAGTCAACGGAACAGAAATATCAGTAGGAGGACTTGGTCCAAGAAAAATCGGAGAACTATTGCGTCAATCATCGCCAAGGAAGGATGGAGCTGGGTTAAGAGTAGTATTAACCCAAGGAGAAATGCTCCGTCTTACGCGTCCGATGGGGCTGGGAATTCGCGTGACCCTATCAAACCTCATTGCCCTTGCCGTCATAGCTGCTGGACAACACTCTAATTTTGAGGATGATTATGACGGAATTGTTTTTACAACCAAGCAGATTTAGCCCAATGCTTTTTCATCCAACAAACAGCAATGGGCTTTTTTATTTCAAAATTACAACCTTTACATTAGATATTTTTTAGTGTATAATTAGATTTTACAGCCTTCTATAAATTGTTTAAATGAAGGGTGCAAGATAAAATACAAAATACAAGACAGATGGAAAACATTAGAAACATTGCTATTATTGCTCACGTTGACCACGGAAAAACCACACTAGTGGATGCGCTTTTGAAGCAGTCGAAAACCGAGATGAAAAAGGATGTTGCCGCGCAAGAAATGATTATGGACAGCAATGAGCTAGAAAGAGAAAGAGGAATTACAATCTTTTCGAAAAACGCTTCCGTAATGTACAACGGAACAAAAATAAACATTATTGACACTCCGGGCCACGCAGATTTTGGCGGAGAAGTTGAAAGGGTCTTAAATATGGCAGACGGCTGTTTGCTTTTAATTGATGCAAAAGAGGGTCCAATGCCACAAACAAGATTTGTTTTAAAAAAAGCATTGGAAATGGGCCACAAAATAATTGTGGTTGTAAATAAAATTGATAAGCCAGGTTCAAGGTCAGCGTTTGCGCTTGAGGCAACCTTAGAATTATTTTTAGAATTAGGAGGACCCAGGGGGTACCCCGACCACAGCTTGGATTTTCCTGTTATATACGCATCTGGAAGAGACGGAAAAGCCGGTCTTAAACCAGACCTGTCTAAAATGGAAGATATTACCCCAATTTTTGATGCAATTATAGAACATATTCCCTCGCCCATTGCTGAAGCAGATAAGCCCCTGCAAATGCTTGTAACATCTATAGCTCCTGATGATTTTAAAGGAAGAATTGCAATTGGTAGAATTTATAATGGAATTATAAAAGCTGGGCAAGAAATAACTCATATAAGCAGGCAAGGCCAGCAAGAAAAATGCAGAATAACTTCCCTAATGACTTTTTCTGGATTAGGCAGAGTTGAAGCCGAAGAGGTAAAAGCCGGAGACATTGTAGCAGTAGCAGGAATTCCCGACGTAACTATTGGAGAAACAATAGCTGATCCTGAAAATCCAACCGCCATGCCATTGATAAATATAGAAGAGCCAACCGTAAAAATGACTTTTATGGTTAACACCTCCCCTTTCGCCGGCAAGGAAGGAGAATTTTCGACAACAATGCAAATCAGAAAAAGATTATTTAAGGAACTGGAAACAGACGTGTCTTTAAGGGTAGAGGAAGATGATAAGAACAATTGGATTGTTTCTGGCAGAGGAGAGCTCCATTTAGCAATATTAATAGAACGCCTTCGCAGAGAAGGTTTTGAATTCCAGGTTTCGCGGCCACAGGTTATTATCCGCGAAATAAACGGACAGAAAATGACTCCTTACGAAAAAATATTTATTGAAGTTCCTGAAAAATATCAGGGAGCTGTTATGGAAAAAATTGGAAACAGAAAGGGAGAAATAAAAGATATGAGGAGTAATAATGGCATAATATTTCTGGAATTTATAATTCCTACAAGAGGGCTTTTTGGATACAGAAACGAATTTTTAACAGATACAAAGGGGCTTGGAATAATAAATACAGTTTTCTTTCAATACTTGCCAGATCCTGGTAACTGGAAGGAAAGAGACCACGGCTCTTTGGTTTCCACGGTCACTGGTAAAACTAATCTTTATGGGCTTACAAATTTGCAAAGCAGAGGAACCTTATTTTTTGGGGCGGCAGTTGAAATTTATGAGGGTCAGGTTGTTGGACAAAACGCTAGATCGCAAGACGTGAGAATTAACGTTTGCAAAGAAAAAGCATTATCAAACTGCAGATCTATAGGAGACGCCAGTTTAGATTATTTTAAAACTCCAAAAACAATGATTTTAGACGATGCTTTAGAATATATTGGAGATGACGAGTTAGTGGAGGTTACTCCAAAAAACATACGCATAAGAAAAGTACACCTAAAGGAAGTTGATGCCAAAAGGGCAGAGCGCGCAGCAGAAGGTATAAAGTTTGATTATTAACCTACAGCTTGATTTTTTGACCAAATTGTGATAAGATTTAAGTGTAATTAAAAGCACTTAAATCTATGATAACTATTAAGGAGCCCATAAGTAAAGAACAATTTTTAGAAGAACATAATAAGTTATCACCTTCAAACCTGCAAGCTACACTAACCTTGCTCGAGCGCTTTAAAGAAGAAAAAAAACCGCTTTTAAAAGACGATGCTTGGTCTGTCGATAAGCTAAGAATCCCGCTTATCGCATGGCTCCTCGCTTTACCAGATAAAAATAAGAAAGAAACAAAGAAATCCAAAAAGGACCGAACATATAAAGACTATCCAAATACTAAAATTCAGTTAAATTAAAAACCCACTCAAGCGGGTTTTTTAATAAAATTAAATTTATGGATAAAATAATTTTAATCTCAATTGCTGTCCTTATCGTTTTGATAATTTTATACGGTTTATTGTTTATTTGGCAAAATCAAAAAGTTCTCGCGCCCGATGTAGCTAATACACTTAATAATGGCGCGGCAATATCCTCAACGGCTCTGCCTCAGCGATAAGTATTATAACTAATTAAAAAATAGCTAAAAACGGGCGGGGGTGCCCGTTTTTGTTTGACAATTTTAATAAATTAATGTATAGTCAACAAATGATAAATAAACAGACAAACAATCCCCCTCCGGTAAAACCTGGGTCAACCTTTGGCGGACTCGGCATCGCTCCAAAAATTCTTGATATAATTTCAGGTTTAGGATTTACCACTCCAACTTCTATACAACATAAAGCGATTCCCGTTGCCATTGAAGGAAAAGATATAATTGGCATAGCACAAACCGGCACGGGTAAAACTTTAGCTTTCGGAATCCCTTTAGTACAGCAAATCCTATTGGCAAGAAAAGTCAGCAACGGCCAGGAAGGAAAGGGGTTGATTGTATTACCCACCAGAGAGCTCGCTCTCCAGGTAGACGAAGCCATACAAAAAATAGGTAAGCCTTTTGGAATAAAAACAGCTGTGTTAATCGGTGGAGCTTCTGTGGGACAACAAATAAGACAACTTCATTACGGCCCCCATATTGTTATTGGTACTCCGGGAAGAATTAATGACTTAGTAGAGCAAAGAGCCCTAAACTTAAGTGGTGTTTCAATCTTGATTTTAGACGAAGCAGACAGAATGTTTGATATGGGTTTTGCTCCGCAAATAAATAAGATACTTAAATTTCTACCCAAAAACAGACAGACGATGCTATTTTCAGCAACAATGCCCGATGGTATTGTAAAAATTGCTTCAGGCCACATGCGGCTTCCCGTTAGAGTGGAAATTGCCAGGGCAGGAACCACAGCTGAAAATGTTGACCACGAATTATTTGTTGTAAAAAAGGAGCAAAAAATACCGTTATTAAAAAAACTTCTTGAAGAATATAAAGGAAGTGTTTTAATTTTTTTAAGAGTTAAACACGGAGCCAGAAAAATATGCCTCGCGTTACATGATGTCGGCATAACGGCCGCCGAAATACATTCCAACAAGTCTCTTAACCAAAGAAAAGAGGCCTTAGGAGGCTTTAAGCTCGGCAAATACAGGGTTCTTGTGGCAACAGACATTGCTTCTCGCGGAATAGATGTAAAAAACATTGAACTTGTTATAAACTTCGACCTTCCCGAAAATCCTGAAGACTATGTCCACCGTATCGGAAGAACGGGAAGAGCCGGTATGGCAGGTAAGGCTATTTCTTTTGCAATGCCCGACCAGGGCGAAAAAGTAAGAGACATTGAAAGGTTAACCAGGCTTTATTTACCAATTTCGAACTTGCCAGATATTTCAAAGCACATAAGTCAACCTTCAAATAGATCTCGAACGAACGATTATCCTCCAAGAAGAAACTATCCTCAAAACAGAGGCGGGCAAAGAAGTCGCCCAAACTACGGGTATGGTAAAAAAAGATATTAAAATAAAAACAAAACTTCCCGCCAGGGCACCCTCTGGGTCAAGACCATCCTCTAGCTGGGACGTCGCTGTAATAGGCGCGGGCCCCGCCGGACTAATGGCGGCGGAAAAAGCATCTCAACTGGGACTTAAGGTTGTTTTAATAGAAAAAAATCCCGTATCGGCTAAAAAGTTGCTTCTTACCGGTGGTGGAAGGTGTAATTTTTCAAACGCCGAGTTTAATTTAAGAGAACTTGTTAAAAACTATCACAACGGGGAATTTTTATTCCACGCTTTTTCAGTTTTTGGACCAAAAGAGACAATCTCCTTCTTCGAAAAATTGGGAATAAAAACAAAAACAGAAAAAAATAAAAAGGTTTTTCCCGCAAGTGGTAAGGCAAATAAAGTTTTAGAAGCGTTAAGCGAAAGCCTATCCCCCGCCAAAGTGAAAAAACTTTTTGGTACTGAAATTATTGACATAGAGAAAAAAGAAAACCCGCCTTCGTTAAAAACTTCGGCGAGGCAAGGAAAAATAAGCAAAATTATTTTAAAAAACGGGGAAATTAAGGCCAAAAAATATATTTTATGTACCGGAGGAAAATCTTATCCTTTAACCGGCTCTAATGGTCTTGGTTACACTTTAGCTGAAAAGTTGGGACACACCATCGTAAACCCCTCCCCCGCGCTCTCTCCAATCAAAATAAAAGAGGCCTGGGTTAAAAATTTACAAGGAATAAGCTTAGATGATGTTAAAATAGAAGTACTCCAAAACGGTCTGCCGGCCAAAGATGGCAAAAATTACATTAGAGAAAATGGAGAAATAATATTTACCCACTTTGGCATAAGCGGACCCGCTATTTTAAACATTAGCGGAAAAATAGGAGAACTGGTTAAATTTGGCGACGTGAAGCTTCATATAGATCTCTGCACCCCGCTAAACCAAGATGAGCTTTTCAAAAAACTGGCGGGAGCTTTTCAACGGTTTTCTAAAAAGACCGTAAAAAACATACTATCGGATTTTATGCCAGAAAGATTAACCGAGGTTCTATTGGATATTAATAAAATAGACAAAGATAAAATAGCGAATAATATGACCAAAGCGGAAAGATGGGCTGTAGTGAAAGCCATAAAATCCTTTGAAATGACGGTGGAAGATGTTTTAGGATTTGACCAAGCAATGATTACAAAGGGAGGTGTTTCCCTAAAAGAGATAGATCATAAGACTATGAAGTCAAAAATAATAGATAACTTATACTTCGCAGGAGAAATTATTGACGTTAACGGAAAAACTGGCGGGTTTAACCTTCAAATGTGCTGGAGCACCGGAAATCTTGCCGCAGAAAATTAAAACACTGTTTTAACCGCCGAAAGGCGGCTTTTATTTGATTCTTGGCGTGGTAGAATGAAATAAGTAATTATTAACTAACCCACATGGGGTAAAATATATGAGAAACAAAATTATATCAGCAGGCATTCTGGCGTTAGCGCTATTATTTGCCGGAAATATCTACGCCGTTGGGCAAGGAAACAGCAATGCTCCCGTAACAGCTACCCAGGTCCAGCAACAAAATCAAGTCGAAAATCAAGTCGAAAATCAAGTCGAAAATCAAGTCGAAAATCAAGTCGAAAATCAAGGTGAAGCAGACCAAATACAAACCCAGGAACAAGGTGAAGATAATGAGAATGAAGGCGAAAATGAAGACAAAACACAAAATCAGCAGGAACCAGAAAACGGGAACGGGAATCAAAACCAAGAGCAGAATCAGGAACAAAAAAACAACGAAGTAAAAACTAATAATGGTTCATCGACATCCGAGCAAAGAAGAAGCGCTGTCGCAAATGCAGTGCAAGAGCTTTTGCAAGTAGCTGACAGAAGTGGCGGAATCGGCCAACAAGTAAGACTAATCGCGCAGACACAAAATCAAAATCAAGAAAAACTAGAAGCTAACCTGCAAAAAATTGAGACAAGGAATATATTTATGAAATTTGTTTTTGGTCCTGATTATAACGAAATAAATAATGCTAAAAAAATATTAGAGCAGAATAGAGAACAAATACAGCAACTAAACCAAATTAAAGACCAACTTTCAAACCAGGGCGATATACAAAGTCTAGCCCAGCAAATCCAAACATTGGAACAGACCAACTCAGAAATAGGAGACTCCCTTGGAACCGCGCAAAAGGGATTTAGCCTATTTGGCTGGATGTTCAAATTGTTCTCTAAATAGCAAACAACTCCCTTAATAACAAAAAACCGCCAACGGGCGGTTTTTTTGTAGGTCTTTATTTTTATTTGCCTTTGTTTTATTGTATAATTAGCTAAACAAAGAATAATTAATTAACATATCATATGAAATACATCTATATAATCTTAATCGTCGCCGTTATTGCCGTTTTGGGAGCAACGGTAATTTTTACCCGACCCAATACTATTAAAGAAAATACTATGACAGAAAAAACTTTTTATGAAACTGCAGACCCGTTTTTTTATCAAGATTATAACGGAAAAACATACGGTCAAATAGCGAATAGTATTATTGGTGACTTAGTAGATCTAAAAAAAGATCTCCCGCAACTGACAGAAATATCTGAAGACGCAAGGTATAATCTTAATAAATCAGGAGATGTTTTTAGGGTTGTTTTCGAGTACAATAATAAAGATACCGGTCGTATAGATTGGTCAGTGGAAATGACAGAGTATAAGCCAAACACCCTGCCTGAAGGTAAAATTCCCCTCACTCTGGATATGGTGCCCGACTACACGTTTATAGGAAAAATTGGCGGGGCAGTTGTGACATTTGACTTCAAAAATGGAGATGGAAAAATAAAAGATAAGATTATAGATATACTCAAAAATAACGGCGCAGTGGAACAAAATAAGGATATTTTACTACCATTAGCACAATAATCAGACAAACAATTAAAAAACTGCCCCACATGGGCAGTTTTTTAATATGTTATTTTGTTTTAGCTTCTATGGCACTTATATAGCTACAATAATCACATTTCGAATTTGCTTCCGGGATTTTATCTTCGTTCAGGCATTTATACATATCTGTAATCGCCTTTTCAATCCACGAACCGTTCCCTTCATACGCAATTAGGTTTACTCTAAATTCCAGCTTCTGGTCAAAAGCCCTAGCATCTGCGTTTCCATTACAATAAACAAAGTATCCAGTATCTGAAACCTTGTACCCGTTCTGACGTAAAAGCCACTGATAAATTTCCATCTGTCTTTTATATCCGATATGCCAGTCTTTATCTAATGCAGTTATTTCTTCTTGTTTAGCCGTAGCCTTATAATCTACAACAATATATTCGCTTTTGGAGTTTTGCCATAAGTCATCAATTGCCCCGTAAACCAGAAAATTTGTCGGCTCATGCAAAAACTGCACCCCTGTAAAATTATGTCTCCATTTATCCAGGTCTTTATGAGGCACAGGTTGGGCATCAACGCCATATCTTTCCAATAATGGGTGCTTTGTACCTTTTGCTCTGTATATATCAAATTCCTTCTTCAGCAAAGCATCAACAGCCGAGTTTAAGGAAAAAGGAAATCCCGGCGGTCTGCTTATCCCAATTCGACGGTCAAAATAAAAACATCGGGGGCATTCAATAAATAAATCAATTTTTGACCTTGAAATTTTGAAAGGCTCTGATGCATTTTTTTCGTAAAGCCCTCTTGTTTTCTGCGCCGTATAGTAGTCGCTCATGATTTTGTGAATAAGCGAACAAAATCATGTCGCAATTTGTGTCAGATATAACGATCACTTTAAGACGCAAATTGCGACGATGCCTTATTCTCTAATTTAATATACCCAATTATAACAAAAAACTGCTGATAATTAAAATGTTTTAGCAGTTTAAAATTATACTTTTATATTCACTACTTATCAAACCTGGCTATCTGAATGTTTGTTTCTTTTATAGATTATAAAAATAACAAGTCCGATTAAAAGTATTAACACCAAAACTATTATTAAAAAAATGTTGTTTACCATTGCACCGAAAATTAATTGGGCGATATTGGTTAATGATGCTGTAAACAATGTTAAATTATTTTCTTCCGATGCACCGAAAATTAATTGGGCGATATTGGTTAATGATGCTGTAAACAATGTTAAATTATTTTCTTCCGACGAATTTTGAGGTACGGGCGTAGAACTTGCGGTCTTTTTGGTTTCCTCAACAATTACCGGAGCTTCTTCGGTTTTTTCAATAATAGGTGCTACCTTAAGAGTCTCAATCTCGGAATTTCCAATTACAGGAGTCTCAATTACTGTTTGTGGCTGGCCTTGAGATGGGGGTAAAATCGTTTCTCCGGCAGACGGTTCCGATTCTGCAATTTGAGTCCCTTGCACTGCGGGGGTTGTTGTTTTATATTCCCCGCTAATTGCTAAAGACCCCCTGGAAACCGTTCTAAAATAGTATGTTTTCAGAGAGTCTAGTCCGGTAATCGTTACAGAGTGAGATATAACTTTTTCGTTTATATCTAATTCTTGCGTAGCGTGAGGATAACCGTACAGGGGCGGTGTTCCCATGTTATCGGCCATGCTTAAGGAGTGGGTCTCGCCTTCGGCAGAATAAATTACATAGCTGCTGCTTGGAAAATTTGTAGTCCACGTAAGCGTCAAAGTGTTTGTCGTTATTTCTGGAGATTCAACCTCGGATATTATTAAGGCCGGGGGTGGCGGTATATATCCGCCTCCGCCACCCGATGATGGTGGCAGTGTAGGCGTTGGCGTTGGGGTGGGAGTTGGAGTAGGTGTTGGAGTTGGTGTTGGAGTAGGTTGAATCAAGTTCACGGTTATAATAAATGTTCCCGTTGCATTATTGCCGGCTGCGTCGGTTGCAGTACAAGTTACAGCGGTTGTCCCTATCGAAAATTTATCCCCAGAATTTTTGTCACAAATTACAGCAACGGGACCATCAAAAGTATCCGTGGCTGTCGGAGCAGTATAAGTAATTATAGTTCCGGAGGAATCTGTGGTTTCTGTTGTAATGTCTGATGGGACTGTAATAACCGGTGGCGTGGTATCAACAACATTAACTGTTCTGATTACCTGGTCAGCTGCATTTCCATTAGAATCTGAAACGTCGTAAGTAACCGCATATGAACCTACCGTATTAATATCTACGGATCCTGAATCGATTATTATATTGCTTGTAATATCGCCATCGTAGTTGTCAGAGGCAATGGCGCCTAATTCTACATAGGGGCTCCCAGCTTCTATTATTTGAGGGTTTGCGCCACTCAGCGTTATTATCGGATTATCTGTGTCAACAACATCGACTGTTCTTATCACTTGGTCAGCTGTGTTTCCGTGAGCATCTGCTACGTTATAAGTAACGCTATATGAACCGACTGTTACAGTATCAACGGCCGTTGAATCTGTAATTATATTTCCGGTTATATCTCCGTCGTAGCTATCTATGGCGGTAGCACCCAATTCTGTATAGGGACTTCCAACTAAAATTGTCTGGGGGTTGCTTCCCAAAATCGTAATAATGGGGGCCGTGGTATCAACAATATGAACTGTTCTGATTACCTGGTCAGCTGTGTTTCCGCTGGAATCTGAAACGTCATAAGTAATCGTGTAATCGCCCACAACATCAACATCAATAGGATTTACCGTGACTATATTTGCAGTAATATCGCCGTCAAAATCATCTGACGCAGTGGCTCCATCGTCAGTATAGGAAGTTCCGGCTTCTACGGTTACATCGGCGTCGCCCGTGAGAGTAATAACCGGTGACGTGGTATCTAAAATAGAATATGTTGTTTCTACGCTGTAAAGTTTTGGCGTTACACCCGTATCTCCGGAACTAAAAGTAACCTTATATTGAAAATATCGTGCGTCAGAAATACTAAGAGAATTTCCTACCGGATTTGTAAATGACCCCGAAAAAGCGCCTGTCGGCGGATTAGTGTCGCCAGATCGCACGCTAAAAACTATATCTGTGGAAATGGAAGCAGATGATATTCCCTTGATGTCCCCGTTAGTGCCCGTATTCATATCGGTCGCCCGCTTTGTCCATGTGACGCCACCGTCAGATGACTCCCAAACATCCTCATCGCCTTCGGTAATGTAAAGATTATTACTGCTGTCTAAAGCAATAAATTTTCCATTATTTGCTTCTCCGCCATTATAATCGTCTTTTACTTTAGTCCAGGTTGTCCCGCCGTCAATCGATTTCCAGACATCTCTATTATTGTTAAGTATGAAGATATTTCCATTTACATCAGCTACCATACTGTTTGTATTACCATTACCTTCTGATCCATTATAATCGTTGCCAGCCAATATCCAAGAAACACCACTATCAGCTGATTTCCAAACACTAGCGGCAACATCTACTGCATATAGAAATGTTGTTGTGACGGTAAAACCTTTAATATTCCCATTACTGCCATTTATATCGGTAGCCGTTTTTGACCAATTTGCTCCACCGTCAGACGATTTCCATATATCCTCATCTGCTTCCGCAATATAAAGATTATTACCATCAGAAGCAATAAATAATCCGTTGTTTGTTTCCCCATCGTTGTAGTCACCTTTCACCAATGTCCAGATAACGCCACCGTCTATCGATTTCCAGACGTTTTTACTGTTATCAAGTATAAAAAGATTTCCATTTATGTCAGTTGTCATGCCGTTACTGTTTGCATCGCCATCACCTCCGTTGTAGTCACTATTCACTACTGTCCAGGTAGCTCCACTATCAATTGACTTCCAGATGTCAGCTTTGTTGTCGACGATGAATAATTTATTAGCAGAAGGCAAATTTTCTGACCAAACAAGCTGGCTCCAATTAGCAACGTCTCCCGCGTCAAACACTTTGGAAGTATATGTTCCACCGGTTTGTCCGCCCGAAAGTTCAATGTGGTCAGTGTTCCAGATGGTGTTTGAGTAGGTTCCTCCATCAAATTCTGTTTGAGTGTCGTCAACAAAAACAATAGCATATACAAATCCGGCGCATAAAATAATCGACAAAACGAAAAATCCCGACAGAATTAAAGCATGAATTATCTGCCGATTAGTTTTTTTAGTTTTTTTATTCTTTTTTTTCACTATTATCGTCTGAAAAAATATTCTTGACTAGTCGAATAATCAACATCCCAAACCTGCTGGTTGGGCACTATGTTATTATACTATTATAACATCTCATTTATATTTTAAAAACCCTACTGAAGATTTTAGCGCAAAAAACTTATCAAGGTGTATTGAAAAAATTATGTAAAAAGGTTAAATTAAAAACAGTTTGTTTTTTATACCTTTACGGAAGGAGAGAGTTATGTATGTAGGGAGTATTGAAAATGTAGAAAGACGTTTTCCTCAAATCGAGAGAAAAGATCCACGAGGAGCGGCTGAAGTGGCACTTGCTTTGGCAATTTACTATCAAGCGATGAATAGGCCGGCGAAGGCAAAATCGTTTGCCGAAAAAAGCATTGCCCTTTTTGAGCAATGCGAAACTGTCACCCTAGACCAGTGCGAAGCAATTCATCCGTGCATTTGCGGGATTGTAATTCCGGGGATAGTGCACGAAGACGTTGTCAGGTCCCTCTTCGCGGAACTGCTTACTACAAACACATAGTTTTCCCATTTTCATCATACCCCATGGCATGCCATGGGGCTTTTTTTATATTAATCCCTCTTGACATTCGACTCCATTTATTTTTGGAAATACTGGATAGATTTTTTGGACTCGGCCGACTTGGCCGTCTTCAAGCCGAACCTTGCACCCGCGCGGATGAAAACTGTCGCTCGTTAAAATATCCTTCACCTTCCCGTGAGTTAATTTTCCGGTCGGTTGGTCTTTTTTTAAAACAATATCCACCTCCCCGCCGATTTTTATATTTTTTCTGATTGTTCCATCCACGGGTCTGCGAACGAGAGAGCAGATTTGCTTCGGAAATTGGACCCAGATATATAGTCAGCCTTCTATATACTTTTTATATGAAGGGTGCAGGCACAGTTGGAGTCTAATTTCCGTTGAATACCTCTCCTTGTTATTTTTAATTCGTTTTGCTAAAAATTTACTATTTGCTGAACTCTGTTTTTTCGGTAAACGTCACTGGAATTTCAAGCGCGTCGTCATTTTGAGGAAGGCCTGACGGATTATCTTTGCGCAGTATCAGCATGCCTTTTTTATTGTCCCTGTTTTCTTCGGCCTCAAAATTTATCGTTGCTTTAAACGTCACAAAGTCTTCTGTCATCCAATCGCTCTCGGCTGTGGCAACTCCCTGCCCGATTATTTTTCCGTCCCAGTCGGTTAACACAACCGGAAAACTGCCTCCAAAAAACCACGTTCCCCGCGCTTCTCCAATAATAGTGAACGGGTTTTGTATAATTTCATTCGGACGCGGAGTATTAACGCGGATAAGATTTGATTTTTCCAGTTCATTTCCGATGTCTTCGGTAAAAACTTGGTCTCCGTGCCGACATTGAAGCGGATATGTTTCTATAACAAGGTTTCCCGCCTCAAGACACTCTTTAAAGTTTGAGACTTTTGGCTGTGGAGCTTCTTTTTCCTTTGGCGGGTTTTCTGTAATACCAGAACCCTCCGGCGGGTTTTTGTGGACCGATTTTAAAATATAATATTCGGCAATTAAAAGAACAATAATTATTACAACAACTGATAAAACTAAAATATAAATTTTTTTCACGAGTCTGCGAGCGAAGAGGTCACGAGAAATTCCCGCTAAGCGATGACGCCAAACCCCTTGCTCAATTAATTTCTTTATTCTACCACCTCATTAAGTTTTATGTAAACAAAAACAAGTAAATTAACAAGCATAATAAAAAAGCCTCCTCGCGCAATGCGAACAGGCTAAAGTTTTTTTGAAATTACGATTATGGCAACGGATTAACAGGAACGTGGCCAAAAGTAATTTCCGTCCTCGGCAGGCATATAACCGTGAAATTCCGGTCGTTTAGAATGTCGCCCGGGTTTATTATCCTGACTTCCTGCCCCTCTTCCATAAAGGCGTCGTTTGTAAACCCGCAGAGAACAAAACTAATTTCCGGATATTTCCGCCTCAAGTTAAGGCAGAGCATGTGCATGTCGACCTCTGATTTTTCGAGCAGTGAAGCACCAAGGTCAAGCTGGACATAAAATCTATAACCCTCTATTTCAACAACAGGCTTTTCGCCGGAAATTTGATGCCAGTTTCTAAAGCATCTCTCGTTTTTCTGGTCCGAACGAAGGTTGTAAAAAACCTGAAAGTCAGCGAGCTCCGGTCGACCGATGTCGCTTAGGGCGAGATTCCCGCAGTGGATTATACGGCTTACCCCTCTTTTTTTGAATTCGCCCGCCAGCCTTTGCCAGAAACCGGGGTCCATGCTTGTTATGTGCAAACTGTCGGAGATAACCCCGACAGAAAAAGTAGAACTTACCGGATTTGTTTTTGGAATGCGTCCAAAAACCATTTCTCCGTCGCCGGTATTGATAACGGCGAACTCATATCCGTCAAAGGAATCTTCCACCGCTCCGGGATTTACAAAGTTTATCAGATGGTCTTGTTTGTAAATCTGGTGGTGGGTATGCCCGGTGAAAAGCCACCTGACTCCGTCATTTTCCATCCTAATCTCGTTTAACATCTGGTTCAACTTGGCCTCGGAACCGGTTAAAAATTCAAACGCTCTTTTGTGGCCGACATACATGTTTTCGTATTCGGTGAGCTTGCATATCCTCTGCCCGGGCTTCGTGAGCGTCCAGCCGACCGGAGGAGTCTGAAACTCTTCCGTCCCAACCTGCTCCTCAACCAAAGCGCAAACAACAGGAATCCCGTTGAACAGTTCTGCGTTTAAGTGTTTTGGGGCGATATCACCGCAATGGATGATAATTTCGACTCCACGTCGCTTGAACTCTTGCATAATGTGGGGTAGCGCATTCATTTTGTCCTGATGCGTATCAGATAAAATGCCCATAATCATAATAACTCTCCCTATTCAGTTGCCAAAGAACACACAAATAACAACGCTGATTTAACTCTAATACCTTATCAACTTTTGTCAAACAAAAACCGCCAGAGCAACGCAGACGGAATTGTAAATAAAAAGGGCTTCGCAACGATGTGTCGCGAGGCCCTGTTGAAGCCCTAAGGTCATCCGATTTCGCAGATGAACGGGCAAGTCGGGTCCATGACTATTAGCCTAGTGCCCTCGAGAGCGTTAGTCAAAATGACTATCGCGTCATCAAAGCACTGGGCCGACTCGACTTCTACCCAAAGGTCCGGTCCTTTTTCACCCTCAATCGGCGTTCGAGGATAGAAGGTCCAGCCACGTTCGGTGCGTCCTCTGGACAGCCAACCACAACAAACCTTTGGTTCTGTGAAACCATAACCCAGAGCTCCCATGAAATTTGCAACGTACAGCGCCTTGTCCAAATCATCTTCGTCGTTTTTTTCCCATAAACCTAAAATGTACACTTTCATACGAGTCTCCTCACATCAGGGGTTAAGTTTTCCTGTGTGTAAGCGACTCACCTCTTGCTTTTTTCTTCTGTCGAAAGAAAAGGGAGAGGTAACTTGGCATCACGTACTCTTTGTACCCTATAGAAGAGCCGTGTCGCCGTTTAGCCAAGTTATATTTATGAATCCTTACTATCATAAATATTAAACCATGTCAAGCCCAAGACCAACAAAAAACGGGGTGTGTCCCCCGTTTTGCTGGACAGATTAAAAATTATTTTTTATTTTTTAACCAAAGTTTTTTAAAGAATGGCATTGTTAATGTTGAAAGTAAAAAGGCAACCGCCGGGACAATAGCGTTAAGCCAAGGATTCGCAACGTTTATTGCGTTCAAATAAATCCCAATCGCCAAATACGTAAAAAGTATAAGGAGTCCCCTCCTCGTATAGCTGGTCTCCCATTTCTTATCTAACTCAACCTTTTCGTTTCTTTTTTTTATTAAATCAATTTCTTTTTCAATTTCTTGTAATTCCATATTTTTTCGGGGCTGTGAGCAAGTCTATTCACCTTGCCCATTTAATTTTGGTTTTATGTTTACCTGATTCCGGAATCGCAAGAAAGGTTTAATTCTTGGATTTCGTTTGGTTTAATGGTTATGTTTCTTGTTTCGCAACGAGGAAGAGGACTCTTCCTTACTGGCTGAATTCCGTATTCTCCGGGTGGAAGTAATATTTTGTACCTTCCATCTTCATCGCTCTCAACCGTTGCAAATGGAGAACTTTTTGGGCTACCTATTGCAATAACTTGTACTGTTGTTTGATAGGGTTTATCTGCGCACTCTGGAAGAGGCGGGTTTTGCATAATCGGACAAACTGGCCCCAATAATACCTGACCCTGCACACCGGAATCAAAAGGCAAAATGCCCTGGTCTCCGCCATCATCTGGTATAGCTCCGGTGCACCGCCAATTTACTTCAGCTGTTTTTGTTTCTTCTGACACAACGCATGCAGGATGACATCCGTCAGTTTCAAGTTCTGGCGTTCTTACTAAATCAATCCACCAAGTTTTTGTACCTTCGTTATATGAAATTTCAGCTGTGGGAATGCCAACCGTTGTACATTCTTGAGTTTCTCCTGCTATCTGCACTGCCTCTTCCCTGCTCATCGAAAGAGAAACATTTTCTACAAATGTCTGATCTCCGTGCCTGCACTGGCGCGGATAAGTTTCCATAATAGGATTTCCGCCAACAACGCAATCTTCAAAATTTAAAATTTGTTTTTCTGGCGCACTAATAAGTTGTGGCCATAGGGTAGTCCCTGCGCCTATAATTATCACAACGACTATTATAGATATAAAAATTATAATCTTATTACTCATAAAATTTTATAAATTTTTTGCTTTGCAGTTTTAAAAATTCCCACAAGAAGAGGCAAAATAAATGTAGTTGTGTAGTAAAAATATACATCTAACTTGTAATAGCCATCGGCGGGCTTAAACAACTGCACCAGTAAAAAATAATCCAAAACAACGGCGATAACCGTCCATGCAATAGCTATCTTCAAGTAATAAACCATATCCCCGCCCCTTATTTTCATATTATCTTTACTTTATTCCTAAATCCACCCATTTTCAAGTTCAAATAAAAAGCCTTGCGATGAGAGTGCTCATCGCAAGGCACAGAAGTTATTGTCCCCAATCGGTGGTGTAGGGATCGTCCGGACTTCCGTCGTCCGAGTTGTCGATACCCGGGCCCTCTTCTCCCAGATGCGGAAACTCCGGAAACGAATCCTTGCCGAAGAACTCGGAGGGCGGAACGGGAATCATCATCCCCGGGATGGCGTTAATAGCCACAACAAAGATGGACACATCCCCTATAAGCTTCACCTTCCACTCCTCGACGAACTTGTTGCGCTCCTCCGCGGTAGCGAAGGGTCCTACAGGAAGAAAGAACATTGCTCCGTTGCCGGCGTTCTTCGCAAACTCCACGAAGAATCCTTCCTGCCCGATGTCGTCGATCGGAAGTTGCGAGGGACCGACAAGGGACGAGGCGCAGAAGTCAATACTACCAGTCCTACTCTGAGTTGAGTAGGCCAGCAGGACAACTCTATCTCCCTCTACCTCGTCGTCAACGTCGTAGGCCTGAACGTTCCAGCACTGTCCGCCCTTGGGGCAGTTGACGTCATCACCAACGGCACCGATGGCCAAGATTTTCACCTCGACCTCCCGCCGCACATCTGCGGGGTCAACCCATTCGAACTTGACTGTACGATCCTCGCCAACGAGCCGAAGCGCGTCGAAAAGAACCTCACGACTCGGACCCGATACAACCTGCATTGCGTGTTGAGTAGTCATGCGACCACTCCTTTCTGAAAGAGCCACCTTTGTTGGTTAGGGTAAAGGCTGTCCCTTGTTGGCTTGCGCCCACCTTCTCATACGAAAAGGAATTATAATTGGTATATAATATATTTTATTGCTTTTGTCAATAATAGAACGCGTTGAAATATATAGTTTTAGGTTGACAATTTGTATAAAAAATGTATAATTTAGGCAGGATGAAGAATTGTTCTTCGTCGTTTGAAAATACAAAAGAAAGGAGTAGCAAATGAATACAGCAACCGTATCAAGACCTGTACGCATTCATCTGGCAATGGAAGACGGCCCACTTCCCCGCTCAATCAGGCAGGTTCTGCCGATTATCGGAGGCACATCGTCGCACATTTACGTTGAGAGTGCCGATCAGGCAGATCTCATCATTTTTACTGACGTACGCGCCATCGAGCACGGGTATAGCAAGGAGAAATCCTATGCACACCTCGCGCTTAGCCGTACGGACAATCCGAATCTGCCGGACAACTGCGGGGTTATCGATGCAACAAAGGCTCTTCCGGGGCTTGTCGCCGCCATTGACGATGCCCGCAAGAGACTCGCGCCAATCGCTGACGCGCCACCGGCTTCAACAGATGAGGTTGTGCAAATTCGCGCCGATGCTTTACGGATACTCGTCATCGACGACACGAAGCAAAACATCGACAGCGCCAAAAAGGACTTGTCCGGGCATCGCCTAATGACGGCGACCGGATACGAGGAGGCGATGGAAATCCTCGGAAGCGAGAAGTTTGACGTCGTCCTAACTGACTTGCATCTTCCGATGTCTTCTAAGACAATGGGAAGCAAGTTCAAACTCGGCGAGCTCGTGCCATACGGCATCCTTCTCATGATTGAGGCGGCCCGCCAAGGCGCCAAGCTTGTCGCAGTGGTGACTGACCTTAGCCACCACGACGATCCGTTCTCGGCGGCCTTCGACCATTTCTCCGCCTTCTCGGTAAAGATCGACAAAGCAAAGGTTCATATGGTGCATGCCACAATGACGGACGGCGCGAAGGACTGGCTAGATGTATTACTAGACCTCATGGCGCGTTAGCCAACTCCTTTAAGGCGGATTTAATCCGCAGAAGACCCGATACGTCTTTGATAACTATCAACCCCGAGATAATTTCAACGGGTTTTTTATTTACAAAAATTGGGCAGAGGGATTAAAAATGATATAATATTCTCATGAAGCAACGTGAAGCTTTAGACATTCTTAAATCGGGGTATAATACTTTTTTAACTGGTCCGCCGGGGAGTGGGAAAACTTTTTTATTGAACGAATATATTAAATACCTAAAGAAAAACAATGTGGCTGTTTCTGTAACCGCCAGCACCGGAATTGCCGCCACTCATATGGGCGGAACCACTTTGCATTCGTGGTCTGGTTTGGGAATACGGGACGAAATTGACGACGCCGACGCCAGAAAAATTTGTGAAAAAGGATATTTACGAAAGCGCATTAAAAATACGGGGGTTTTGATTATCGACGAGATTTCTATGATTAAGCCCTCGCAGTTTGAGGCGGTAAACAAAATTTGCCAGCATATAAAGAAGGTGGCTCGTCCTTTTGGCGGAATGCAGGTTGTTTGCTCGGGAGATTTTTTCCAACTTCCTCCTGTTTACAAGCCCGCTTCCCCCGACCGTCAGAAGGCCTTATTTGCTGACGATGGTGGAATGAAGTTTGTAAACGAATCTGGCGTGTGGCGAGAAATGGACATGAAGGTTTGTTACTTAGACGAACAACACAGAACAAAAGATAAAAAGCTCCACAAAATTTTAAATCATATAAGAAACAACGAAGCGCAAAAATCAAAAGACTTTTTGTTCGGAGAAGGAATAAACCCCACTTCGCCAAGGCTTCGCGGGGCGAGTAAATTCTTTACTCGGCTTTATACACACAATGTTGATGTGGATACAATTAATTATTCTGAATTAGATAAAATAAAAGGCAAAGAATATTATTACCAGATGACTTCCAGGGGAAACGAAATGGTTGCTGATATTTTAAAAAAATCCTGTTTAGCGCCCGAAAAATTGGTTTTAAAAAGGGGGGCTGAAGTTATGTTTATAAAAAATAATTTTGAAGCAGGTTATGTCAATGGCACACAGGGAAAAGTTGTTGATTTTGTTGCTACCGATTTACCGGTTGTAAAAACGCAAGACGGCAAAAAAATAACCGTGAAGTTCGCCGATTGGACAGTTGAAGAACCCCTCGAAGGAACTCGGGGCAGGGAAAATTCTGTTGTGGCGGGAATTTCGCAAATACCATTAAGGTTGGCGTGGGCGATTACCGTGCATAAGTCTCAAGGAATGAATTTAAATTCGGCTGAAATGGACCTTTCCAGATGTTTTTTGGAGGGAATGGGATATGTGGCGCTTTCACGATTAAAATCGCTTAAAGGTTTACGACTAATGGGAATAAACAACCTGGCTTTTTGCGTAAATAAAAAAGCGCTGGAAATAGACAAAAACTTTAAAAAATTATCCAAGACGCACGCAACCGAACTAAAAAAAATGGGGGCATTGGCCACAACCAAACGCCAAAAACTTTTCCTAAAATATTTGAGAAGTTAATGGGTTTTTTATTACAAATTTTTTGTTCCTAAATGAGGATATTTTCGAGATGTTCGTGTTTGCATTGACAAAAAACTAATTAGGATTAGGCTAAAAATAGGGGGTTCTTTAACAAGAAAGAAGGTGAAAAATGTCAGCATTTTTTAGGGTGAATAATGATGTCGGCACTATTTTTTTGGAGGCCGACGATGAGAAGGATGCAGAAATGAAGGCAAGGCAAGCATGTCCGTCTATAAGAGAGATTAAGAGTGTTGCGAGAATGTCGGAGGTTGAAGTGGCTGAGGAAAAAATACAGACTATTCTGCACGAGATCTCCGTTATGGGTGCAAATGATTATGAGTTCCCAACAATCCAGCACATTCTAAAATCCTTAAGGGCCGGCGAGATTGAACCCCGTGAAGCCGTAAGGCAAGTTCAGGCGATAAGAAACTCGAAACAAGACTATCATTAGTAGTCCTTGTATCCTGCGTTAACTCGTGGGGTTTTTTATTTTAAATATTTTTTTTAAAAACACTTCCTAATTAAATAAAAAGCCGCGAAAGTATGTGCTTCGCGGCAAACCTGTTGACGATATGACGGCGAATGCAAACCGCCAGTATTATCAATAAGAACAATGCACCTGTGGCCTATTAGTTATCACGATGCCCCCCGTCCTTCCAGCGAAAAACCCAATAGATTAACATCAATATTGCGGTGATGGCGCCGATAATGATACTTGCCCAAGCACTCGCAAAACATTCCGACATAACTGCGCCAACAATACCCCCGGTCAGTAACGAAAGAGATATCGGAATAAAGGGAAAATTGCGAAAAAAATTTCCGATGGATTCTCTCATCAGTATTCTCCTGTAAAAGGACGCGACGCCTACACAATTTAACACTACCCATAATTAAACTTTTGTCAATCCATACCTTTAAACTTTTTATTGACAAAAATACGAAAAGTAATAGTGTTAAAATCAAGTACGGTTTTTGGTTCTTTTACAGGAGAGAATTATGTTTGACGAAAAGAAACCCCGGGAAGAAGTGCCCGTTGCAAAGAAAGCATTTGACCGCGATCTAATTTTGGTTGTGGACGACGACCGTGATATTGTCGCGGCGATAGTTGAATCACTGGAAAAAGATTTGCCCAGTGCAAGATTTTTAACAACGGGCAATGGAAACGACGCCGTGTCCATTTTTGAAAAAAACGTTCCCAAGCCCGGCATCATTATTCTTGATATGATGTTGCCGGGAAGAAGCGGGTTCCTTGTTATGAAAAAGATAAAGAGAGGCAAAAGAGCAACTGATGTTCCACACATAATAATGATAACCGGCAACCAACAAAAACGCCACAAAATGTATGCTGAGTCGATGGGTACGTTCGGTTATCTCAACAAGCCCTTCCGCATGCAACGCCTCCTGGAAGTTGTGCAAGATGCCAGATCCAGGATAAGTTAATCAACATAGCGATTTGTCGCTTAATCCCCGAGATAATATCAACGGGTTTTTTATTGGACAAATTCTCTTTTTTGTTATAATTTTGATTATTGTACAGCATTTTAAGACCAGTCCCTTTACAAGGAGCGTAAGATGAATAAGCGAGTTTTAATTGTTGACTCGGGCGGGAGAGGCCACGCTTTAGCGTGGAAAATAAAGCAGTCGCCACAACTTAGAGAACTTTTTGTTGCGCCAGGAAACGGCGGAACCGAAAAGATTGCGACGAATATTCCGATTGCTGTGACAGACACAGCTAACCTGCTTTCTTTTGCCAAACGGGAAAAAATCGATCTTACAATAGTTGGACAGGACGATGCGCTTGCCCATGGTATTGTGGACGACTTTCGGGCAGCTGGACTTAGAATTTTTGGCCCGTCAAAACTAGCAACCGAGATAGAGTCCTCTAAGGCTTTTTCTAAAGAGATGATGGACGAGGCTGAAGTTCAAACGCCAGATCACTGGATTTTTTCCAGTGCAGAAAATGCGTTAGCTCTTATCAGAACGCAACGAATGCCACTTGTTATAAAGGCGGACGGACTGGCGCTAGGAAAAGGAGTACGTATTTGCCATAATATTGACGAGGCACAAAACGCCATCGCTGATTTTATGGTAAGGCGCATTCACGGAAACGCAGGCAACAGCGTTGTGATTGAAAAATTCGTGGTAGGCAAAGAAGTCTCCGTCCATGCATTCTGCGACGGAAAAAACTTCTCTCTGTTTCCTCCGTCTCAGGACCATAAACCAATCTTCGATGGCGATAAGGGGAAGAATACGGGTGGCATGGGAACCGTTGCACCGCTCCCGTGGCTGAACGACGAGTTTCTGGCTGATGTCGGCGACCAAGTGGTCAGACCGATTTTAGACGTTCTGGCACTGAACGGCCGGAAATTCACTGGATGCCTGTATCCCGGATTAAAAATGGAGGGAAAGGCGGGTATCGTAGTGCTGGAATTTAACGCACGTTTTGGCGACCCCGAAACCCAATCCTACATGAGACTGCTTCAAAGCGACCTGCTGGAAATTCTTGAAGCGTGTGTCGATGAAAAACTCGACTCAATCAGCTCGAAGATCAGATGGGCAGACCAATTCGCCTGCTGTGTTATACTGGCTTCCGGCGGATATCCCGACGACTACAAAAAGGGTTTCGAGATATTTGGAATTGAGCACGCTGAAAAGATTGCTGGTGTTGTTGTTTTCCATTCCGGGACTGTCTGGGATAACAAAACCTTAAGAACTACAGGCGGACGCGTGCTGGGAGTTACAGCAACCGGTCCAACTCCAGGAACAGCTCTTAACAAAGCGTATCTGGCGACTGACCGCATACACTTTGAGGGCATGCATTTTCGCACAGACCTCGGTAAGGGTTACCTATAGATAAATAACCAAGCCGGCTTATTAAAGGAATCGAAGAGGCAACAGCGTTGCCTCTTTTTTATTGGATTCTCGCTCTTGGCCAATGGTGAAGAGCTGGCCTCGATAGAAGTCTAATGCCCCGCATATCAGTAGACACCTTTGATGCCTTGCTTTTAACGGGGTTGACAAAAATAATGAAAATAATAGCATAAAGGTTGAGGGGTTCTTTCACAATAAACCTACAAAAAATCCAGCAGGAGACAAAAATGGTACATAAATATCTTACAAGCGAAGAGATTAGAAAAGAAATCGTAAGAATGAGAAACGCCGGAGTTGCCGACGCTGACAGCGAAAAATTGCGCGTTTTGCGCAAAGAACTAAAGGTCAGCATGCTCGATGCAAGCGCTCCTCCGTCTCCTCGAGCACCCGTATCCGCGTCTCCTCGAGCACGTGTGCGCGATTGCATCTCCGACGACTTTCTTTAGCGAGTTTTTACTCGCTTTTTTTGTACGCACATGTTTGACATTTCAAAAAATTTTTGCTATTATATGTTTTTAGACCTTTACCAACCAATCAAACGAAAGGATTCGCGACGATGACAGAGTCAATGAGACTGGCACATTTGGCCGAACGGATTGAGCATTTAAAGCAGCTCAAACGGAATACGAAGCTTTCCAATTCTGACCTGCTTGAATCACACCGTTTTTTGCGGCATTGGACAGCCGCCTATCATCTTGGAAAGATAATCGTAAATATACGTAAAATAGACGAATATATTACGATTCTGGGTCCTCTTTGGGACTTCTTAAAGGAACACGACCTGGAAATCCATAGCCACCACGACCGGGTGGAACTGGTGAAGAATTTCATCCACGCCCAGCATTCATTCTGAACGCGCCCGGCCCTTGTTAACAACGAGGGCTCTTTTATTATCTAGAGAAAATAAAAAAGCCCGGAGATTAACTCTGGGCCTTAACGATTATCTTTCAAAATGGAACATAAATTGCCATTTTGTATCAGTTGATGGGTCGCAAGGGACAGAAGAAACTTCTGTCCATCCAACCCTCATATAAATCAAGCAAATGGCGTCGACTAGTTCTCTCGATAGTTTAAGATTAACTTCGATCGTAAATCGAAAATCTCTCGTTTTAGAGTCAACTACCAAGGAATCGCCTTGAGCCAAAAGGGCGGTATCAATAATCTTTTCCGCTTCCTTAATCTTGTTGTAAAGATCCACAATCTCGCTCGGTCCGAATGCCATGCTTTTCTCCTTCTGTTAAGTAGATTTCCTTATGGATAACGTTTAGCACGATATCCTTCGAGAGTTCCGTCAGATTCCATTATCTCGCGGAGTTGTTCAGGTGTGTAGTGCTTGAGTGTTTCAATCCAGTCGGCGTTTTCACTGCAATTCGCATCGCAAGGATTAAGCAGACCGCCGGTACTGCGTATTCCATCCGCCGGAAAAGGTCCGCAACCGTGACAGCATCCGCTGGCGCTGAAAACAATTACCAGCAAGACTACCAATCCGAGAAGTTTTGGTGAGAACATTTTTCGAATCCTTTCTGTATTTAGTTGTAAGGGTGCAATGCTTCGTTCGACTATATACTACCACTAAATTATTGATTGTCAATAATAGGAAAACGGACGCTGAAAAATGTTTTTAAGGCATTAATTCCCCACTATTAACTTCAGACTGCATTATTATTCAAAATAAGGCCACAGCAATCGTCAGGACGCTTTTTATTGATAATTTCGTTAAAAAGTGTAGAATAATCACAAGAACCTTGAAATGTGAATAAGTGTTTTTTACATAAACGTTTGGGAAGGTAAATCTCAATAACAAAGGAGTGAGAGATGACTCTGTTAGCAAACGCGCCAGGAAGACCCTTGAGGACCATTCATCGCCTAAACGAAGAAGAGCGACAGCTTTATGAAATAATTTCGAAGAATGTGTTTTTTGTTTCGCACCCCAGTTTTGACGAACCCGGCATCGAGGAAAAGCTTTTCGGGTCGGATGCGGAAATTATTCGCATCGCAAATTGGGTCGCGCCGGCGACAATACAAGATGAGAATGCGACACGGCGCAAAAAAACGAAGTCTCTTACCAAAGAACAGCAGGAAACTTTGTTTCTCCGCTATAACTATGCACGCTATCGGCTTAGCGCGTTATTAGAAAAACAGAAAAGGCGCTTTTCTCTTTCGCGCGCTCGCGAAATGATAGTGTGGCATCGTCGGGCTTTGAGCGCGTGCTCGGATATAGTCAACGCAAACCTCCCCCTCGTAGCCGCGATGGCTAAAAAATGCCGCGGAGCGGACGTGGAATTTGGAGAGTTGATTTCGGAAGGAAACTTGGCCCTGTTTCGTGCAGTCAACAAGTTCGACGTTTCGAGAGGATTCAGATTTTCGACGTACGCTTGCAGGTCAATAATTCTTTCTTTCAAGAGAATGATTGGTCTGCAAATAAAACACAATCTGCGCTTTCCCTGTACGTTTGAGCCCGAATGGGAAAAACCAGACGAAAGCCAAAAAAGGGAGGTCTTACTTGCTGACGAAAATGATTTCGTGAGATTTATTTTAAATAGAAATCTCGCGGGATTAACAAAGCTCGAACGTCTGATTATCGCCGAACGTTTTCCTCTCTTTGGAAAAAATAAGGGCGAAACGCTGTGCAAAATAGGGGAAAAGGTCGGACTTTCGAATGAAAGAGTCCGCCAGATTATATGCGCTTCTCTTAAGGAACTCCGCAGAGCTATAGAGCGACATAATTAGGAACACCATAAAACAAAATGGCAAACGATGCATGTTTGCCTCTTTTTTTATAAATTATTGGATATAGCTTCTTTGGATATAGCTTCTATTGACGTATAAGCACACCCAGCATAAAATTACAGAATACATATGAAAAAAGTAATTTTTACCGGATTAATTATTATTCTTCTTTCTGTCATAGCATGGTTTTGTTTGATTCTATTTAACCAATATTATCGAACACCAGAAATTAATATGGACAACACAACCAAACCAACAACTTTTATTATAAATGGACAACGGGTTAACCAATTAGAATTTGATAAATTCAAGGCGGAGCTGGATATTCAAACAAAGCCCGACTACGAAGCCGAGCTTGCTCCGGCTCCCGATGGACGCTCGGGATTTGAAAATGATTACTCCGCTACCGAAAAAACCACAGGAAAACAATATTTATATGCAGAAATATTTTATGTTGATAAAACAATTTTTGAAATAAGACCGAAATAAAAACCTAGGAAATTTTTTAGATTAATTTACAATTAAATTATATGAATAAAATAAAACAATTTTTAAGTAAGTACAAAATAATATTATTAGTTATAATACTGGTAATACTTTTTTCCGGTATATTTATTTACGCAAAAAATATGACAAATAAAAAACTTGTAAACTTAGGGAGTGAGACAAAAAAAATTCCTCAAGAGTGCGAATTCACTGTTGAGCACTACTTCGGCGCAGTAAATGATTCTAATATAGAATTATTAGGAAAAATAAAAGCAACGGACGCTGAGGATGCCGCCAAAAAATTTATGACAACGGAGCAGAAGGGGTGGTCCATGCAAGATCCTGAAAACGGAGATACTCAAAATCGTTTTTACGTCGAATTCTATAACCCAATGTCTGCCGTTTCCGATAAGATAGATAAGATAACCGCCCGATGCATTATGAATTTTATGCAGGAATTTACGATAAGAAAAGGGGAAACAGTTGAAATCGTTGACGGGTTTAAAATAACTTTTAAAGAACACTCTCATAAGCGCACATCTGTGGGCCAAGAATCCCCTCTTGTTGTTTATATGGGATATACGGCTGAAAGCGAATATCACACCGTTTATCCAGGGGCAGATGGGTCTTTCAGCTGGCAGTGGAGAGATTATAACTTTTTTGTCAGCGACTGGGGATATGACGAATATATGACACTGAAGGTCGGCAAAATCCCATAGAGACAGAAATTTATTAAATGGTTATACAACTTTTTGATTTCGTAACAAATACAATTATTCAGATTGTCAGCGCTACGGGATATGTTGGCTTGTTTTTACTTATGGTGGCCGAATCTTGCGGAGCCCCTGCTCCATCAACTGTCGTTATGCCTTTTTCCGGATTTTTAGTGGCTACAGGACGAATGAATTTTTGGTTAGCCGCTCTTGTTGGAACGTTTGCAAATTTAACCGGCTCTCTTTTGGTTTATTTTATTTCCTTAAAGGGCGGACGCCCTCTTCTTGAAAAATACGGAAGATATATACTTATTTCAAAACAAGATTTAGATAAGGCCGACAAGTGGTTTGCAAAATACGGAGAGATTGCGGTTTTTTTCAGCCGGCTATTACCCGTAATTAGAACCGCAATTTCTTTTCCAGCCGGTGTAGCCAAAATGAATTTTAAAAAATTTATCGTTTTTTCTTTTTTAGGAGCTTTAATCTGGAATATTGTTCTTGTTTTTCTTGGAATAAAATTACAGAACAATTGGGAGGTTGTGCGCAAAGTTGTCAGTAGTTTTGGAGGTGTAATTATAATATTCATTTTTTTAATTATCGGATTATATATTTGGCGGCACATAAAGACACATCCTAAATAATATGAAAAATCAGGAAATATCATCAGATAATCAAGAGGAACAAAACCAGGAAGCTTTTCCGGGAACAGATGAATCAGATAAGGCGCTTGAAATGGGCGAACGTTTTGGATTGCAATTGGAAGGAGTTACACAGCATTATGTAAGGGCGTACAATGAAACCCCTAACGCATCCCGCGACCCTAAAGAAGTGAAAAGAGCCATACGTGAATTTTTAGATGATAAGGGGCTTTTTGTACCCACCACAAAAGATAAATCAGAATACAATAATCCAAATTTTGCCGACGACGCATTAGAAAAAACGTTGCGCTCATGGAGGGGAAAAGCAGTGGAGGAAACTCTTTCTATGTTACAATTGCTTGGAAAGGTTGATGAGGGAAAAAGCCGCCGATTTGCCGGTTCAGAAAAGTAATTTTAATAAAAAAATAAACATCGAGACAGAATACGGCCTTAAATAAGGTTTTTGAGTCCCATTAGGGGACTTTTTTATAAAAACCGCTATATTTACGTTTTTGCTCTTGAAATGTCTGCGTTATTTGTATAATATAGTTGTAGGTGGCTTTTTAGATATCGCACCTTTTAATAGAGTTGGCTCTATTTTACCCATTTTTACTTGACAAGCCCCCTAAAAGTGATATAATAAGAAACGTAATAGTATTAAAGTTTTATACTCAAACAACACTTGCTTTGAGTTTTTTATTAAGTAACACCTAAAAACCAAAATGAAAGTATTAACAAACATAAGATTTGCACAGACTGCCGGGATAGCCCAGGTGCTTTTGTCGTTTATGGACTTTATTGAGAAGGGCTCGAAGAAAAATATAAAAATTTCTGCCGTAAACATTATTGACCAAAAAGAAAAGCTCTACAATAAGGTTGATGGGAAGAAAACAAGCACCATATCAATTGGAGTTAATGTCCCCAGAATTGGAAGGGTTGTCGAAAAAGCAAAAACGCTGGAAGAAGTAGAAAAAAAGTGTGAACCTATAATTAAGGCTTACCAAAAAGCTATACAGGAAGAGGAACCCGATATAATTTTAATTAACGGTACTTACTTTATGCCGTGGTGCTTGCTTCGCGCATCTGAGAGAGAGGGTGTTCCTGCTGTTTTGCATTACCACGGGGTATTAACAAAAGAAACCGAGAACTGGAAAAAGCATCAGAGAAAAATATTTTTTGAGATGGAAAAAAGTTTTGACAAAAAAAACTTGTTTTACATTTTCCCTTCTAAAATTACAAAATCCGTTGTGGAAAAGGAGGTTTTTGGCCATAAAATAAAAAAATGCGCCATACTGCCAAACCCCGTTTCTGATTACTTCTTTGCCGAAAAAACTAAGGTGCAAAAAAGGAATATCGGTATCATAAGCAGATGGACAAGGATTAAAAACGTGGCCTTTTGTGAAAAGCTAGCCGAATATAATAAGAAAATGGGGGCGAAATTTGTTCTTAACATAATTACCGATTTAGACGAGAAAAACAAACACTACAAGAGATTGTCCGGCTTGGTTAAATTCCATAAGCCCAAAAGCAACAGACGACTAGTTTCTTTCTACAAAAATATGGGAGTTGTAATCAGCCCGTCTCATTTCGAGACATATGGAAACGTAGCGAAAGAAGCTCTGGCCTCCGGAACTCCTGCAATTGTTAACCCAAATATGGGAGTATCAGAAACTTTTGAAAAGTTAGGATTAACTTCTTGGGTAACAAGTTTTGATTCAGTAAAATCTGTTTACCAAAAAATCGAAGACACGATTGGTGGTGAGGTTAACTCAAGTGTTAGGGTAAAAATGAAAAAACTTTATTCTCCAAATAAGATATTCTCTGAAATAATTTCTATTCTTGGAAGCGCCGTATAGTTTTCAACAAAAAACCGCCCTTCGGCGGTTTTTTGTTATTTGTAAGCTAATAAACTATTTCTCTTCTGGTTTTTCGGGAGTTTTTTCCGTCTTTGCGGGATTTTTTTTATCACGCTCTAACATTTCTTTCCATTCTTTGTTGTTAGGATTCATGTCGCTCTTAACTATTTGGTCTAGGTCAAACCGCATTGAATCCAACTCTTGTTTTGTTTTTTCATCTTCACTGGTAGGATCACGGTTTTCGATATTTTTTCCCATGTTCTTATTGTTTTAATTGTATTGTGTAATTCTACTATATTGTCAAAACTGTTACAAATAAAAATCACTTTTTTAATACAATTTTTTACCTTTAATTTTCTTGTCTTTTTCAATTGTGTTATAATGACCAAAAACTAACTAAAAAATATATGGATAAAATAGCAATTGCGATATTGGTTATTTTAGCAGTTATTACGGGACTGGGATTATTAATTTACTTCGGGGAAATAAAAATACCTGAAACGATCTTTGGCCAAAACAACAGCCCGCAAGAAACTATCACCCCTCTTCCCTCTCCCGATTCTGATTCTGATATTGAGGGAGTTTTACCGGCCCTGCAACCAAACGCGCTGGAAAATAAACCCGACATTAATCCGATGAACGCGGCTAACCCCATAGGAGATATTAAAATTAATCCTTTTGAATAAATCCATGAAAACAAAAAATTTCTTTTATATTTTAAGCGCATTGGTGGTTATTGGAATAATTTCTAGCACTGGGGTAGTTTTAGCTCAAGAATCAAATAATATGCAATACCCAATTACAGAACTCGGAAAATGCAAAGATAAACCAGCTTGCAAGACGTATTGCGATAAAATGAAAAACAACGAAACTTGTTTAAATTTTGCTTTAAAAAATAATTTGATGTCACGAGAGCAAGTTGAAACAGCCCAAAAATTTATAGCCGCCATAAAAAACGGGCCGGGCGAATGCACAACGAAAGACTCTTGCAAGGAATACTGTAATAATACCGATAACATCGACGAATGCGTGGCTTTTGCCGAACAAAATGGCTTGATTTCCACTCAAAAATTACAAAAAGCAAAAAAGGTTCAGGCGGCTATTTCAAAGGGGATAAATATTCCAAACTGCAAAAGTAAAGAAGAATGCAACACTTACTGCGAAAATGAGAATAATATGCAAGAATGCATTGCTTTCGGACAAATAGTGGGGCTATTAGAAGGTAAAGACCTGGAAAACGCCCAAAAAATTTATACAGCCATTAAAGATGGCTTCACTCCCCCGCCGTGCAAGGGCAAAGAAAACTGCGATGTTTTTTGCAGCCAATCAGACAATATGAAGATTTGTATGAATTTTGCAATGCAGGCGGGACTAATGTCAGATGAGGAAAAAACTAATGCTCAAAGAATGTTAACAGCTATTAACGGAGGAGTAAAACTTCCAAATTGTAAAAATAAAGAAAAGTGCACCACCTACTGCCAAGAAGCAGACCATATCGAAGAATGCACCATTTTTGCCGAAAAAGCCGGCATGATAACATCAGAAGAAGCAAAAACAATCAAAGAAACGGGTAGTAAGGGCCCTGGCGGATGCGCCAACAAAGAAGAGTGTGCTACTTATTGTAAAACACACACCGATGAGTGCCAAAAATTCCAACCAGCTCCAGGAGTTATAAATCCCGGAGGCCAGGTCATGCCCCAGCAAGCAGGACCAAAAACACAAACAAATGGCGTGCAACAAAATCCGGCAACCTCTCCTACGGCACCGGAAAATACACAGGGAGAGCCCAGCGGTTTTATTACTCCGCAATCTGTTTTAGGAGCAGTTATATACGGAATCCAATTATTTATGCCCGGCAAATAATAAGTAACTACCTTAGTTGTAGTACAACAATACTATGATTCAATATTTAAGTGCAGTAATTTTAGGAATTGTCGAAGGAATTACAGAGTTTCTGCCGATTTCTTCTACCGGACACCTTATACTTATAAACCAGTTTATTTCTTTTGATAAGAATTTTACTTTGGTTTTTGATATTGTGATACAGCTCGGAGCGATACTAGCTGTTTTGTTTTATTTTAGAAGAAAGCTTTGGCCTTTTTCCAAAAATCCGGAGGAACAGAAAAAATCCCTAAACATCTGGTATAAAACAATCGTTGGGGTACTGCCGGCTATTTTCTTTGGATACTTATTCGCAAACGTTATAGAAGAAAAGCTATTCAACCCATGGGCAGTGGCCATCGCTCTGCTTATTGGGGGACTTATTATTTTATTTATTGAAAAAAAATATAGAGAGCCGAAAATAACATCTATAGAAAATTTAAGTTTCAAAACGGCCCTGCTAATCGGATTTGTGCAGTGTCTGGCGATGATTCCCGGCACATCAAGATCGGCTGCCACCATAATGGGCGCCATGGTTTTTGGCGCTTCCAGATTAGTTGCTACAGAGTTTTCTTTCTTTTTGGCAATTCCAACAATGGTAGCAGCTTCCGGATATAGTTTAATAAAATACGGAGCGTTTTTTAGTGTTAGCCAATCATTGGTTTTATTAATTGGATTTATAATATCTTTTGTCGTAGCGCTGGCCGTAATAAGATTTTTAATAAGTTACATAAAAACAAACAATTTCAAAATATTCGGCTATTATAGGATAATATTAGGCACTGTGGTCCTCGCCTATTTCCTTATAAAATAACCCTTTGCTTAACCCCGTTAGAAGCGGCCGGCAAACAACAACGGACACGCCTGAACGAATCGTTTCTAACAAGGTTGACAATAGCTCTTTTATATAATATACTAAAAGGCGTTGTTTTGAGGTCTTTGTCAACTCACATCCCCTACTCTTGAAACAAGAAGGAGCAAGAAGAATGGCGACAGGTTCAACTGCACGGACGCTAAAGGCTTTCCGACCAAGTCGCTTCGGACCGGCTGATGAATATGATGAGGATCAGCAGCGCATTAAAGCAGCTAACCTCGAATGCTACATCAAACGAGCCGAGAAAGGAAGTCCCATTTTCGGCTCGCAGAACAGGAGTCTTCAAGATGAGATCAAGCTCATTTTGGAAGGAGTACAGGCGTAAGGTGACGATGATCATCTTCATCGTCGCGGCTTTCGCGGCAATGTGTTAACCCCAGCTCAAGAGGAGAAACGTATGGCAAAAAAGCCAATCGAAGTGAGACCACCCGAGGGTATGGTGCGACCACACAAGGTCGCAGAAGCCCGCAATAAGCTCATCGGAGGCTTCTACGATGACCCGAAGCTTATCGACGACAAGCTCGCCAAGAAGATCCTTCGGGACATAGAAAGCAAAAAAGGTAAGGCGGCGTAAGGCCGCACAAGGTGCGAAAGCTCAAACAATTCACGGCGCATAGGACAACCTGTGCGTCTTTTTTTTATTGCTTTTAAACGAGCTCATTATCTGGTAAAATTATTAAATGGTGGCTATAGATATAATAATTTTTTTGTTTTTTTCTTTTTTGGGTTATCTTATCGGCAGATGGGGAGATAATTATCTTAACTTCTGGATGAAAGACCCATCATGGGCGCCACACCACTGGATATATGGCTTAGTATTGGTTGCGTTTGGAACTTTTTATCTGACAAGTTGTTTAGGATTAATAACGATCTCCTTTGGCGCTGGGCTCTTTATAAGTGATTTAAAAGATTTTCTGGAACTAAAAGTTATAGGGTCAGATGGAAAAGACATATTGCAAAGAAGATTCTGGCATATTGATTAAATTGTTTGCATTTTTTTTATATGTTAAAATTATATAACAAATATGGATAATCAATCTCTTATAGCAATAATCATTGGGGCTGTTGTTCTCTTCTTTTTCGTGAAGTTTATTTTAAGCCCCGTAATCAGGGCTGTTTTGGGTGTTTTGATATTTTTAATTGCGATATATTTATTGCAAAGATTCTATAATTTTAATCCGCTCTCCCCCTTCGGCGTATCTTTAGATACTAAATCTTGGAATCTTGATTGGATTTTCGCTCCCATTGGTTTTTACATCGATAAAATAAAAAACTTCATAAGCTTTATTTGGGGAAATTTTCCTAAAGACCTCGGTAAGTAATAAAAATTCTTCTTGAACCAAAAAACAGAGCTCGGAGCCCTGTTTTTTACTAGTAATATTTACTGGCAACCGTTGACACAAGAGAAAAAGTCAATCGAGGAAGAGATACTAGGTACACATCGTTTTGTCGCATCACATATAAAATGCTGCCAAGTGGGAGGACAGTTAGTAAGACATGTTGTCGGACAAGCAGTTAAACAACTTGCTTTGTTCGAATACTGCCCATTACTGTTTTGCGCGCAATATTTTACTGACCAGGCGTTATCGTAGTTGCAAACCGGTGGCGTACCAGTGGTTGGACACCCACTTATGGTTATACACGAATATCTTTGCACGGGCGGGGGTGTTGGTGTTGATATTGGAGTAGGAGTTGGAGTTGGAGTAGGGGTTGGGGTTGGAGTTGGAGTAGGGGTTGGAGTAGAGGTCGAACCGTTTACGGTTATAGTAGACTGTGTATTGGCGCTTACGGACCCTTTAGTTGCGGTAATTGTAATATTTGCTGAACCAGCCGCGACTGCCGCGACTAACCCATTAGAATTAACTGTGGCCACAGACGCGTTGCTTGAAGCAAAAGTAATCGTCGCTCCAAGTGACGAACAATTTCCGGAAGACTGACCTTGGCTTATCATACATAGCACGACCAATTGTTGTGTCTCTCCGATGTTTAAAATAGCACCTGTTGGGCTTACTTCAATGTTGATTAATAACGGAATTGGCGTTGGTGTAGGCATAGAACTTGGCTCCGGAGGTAAACATTGTTCATCGCACTTATTATAATTTTCAAAATTTCCGGCGTCATCTTTTACACATTCCCCGGTTTGTGTATAGCAAGACCACTTCTGAATACAATCTTTTGTACATGTAGTTGAATTACTATAAGGCCCCTTACTATTAGCAGGTTGAATGCTGTGTTGCGAGCACTTGAATGTGGTTTTATCACAATAAAATAACGGGGTAGAGCAAGCGATATTACCAACAACACACGATCCTTCGCTTGACCATAATCCATTAGGATCAGGCTTGCATTTATGTGCAGATTCATCACACGACCAGCGCTGACTTGGAGTGGGCGTTGGTCTCGAGATTGGAGTGGGCGTTGATTCGGCGGAAGAACATCTACCAAAACAGGTGGGATCCCCTATATAGTCTCCGTTACTATCGGGCACACATTTATTATCATTATCACACGAATATCTTTGCACGGGCGAGGGTGTTGGTGTGAGTGTTGCTTCGGAACAAATAATATCGCACGAAGTGGAACTAATATACCTTCCGTTAGTATCTTCTTTACACTCGTGTTTGACACTATTGCAAGACCAGTGTTTTTGCAAAGGCACAGGACACTCAGATGTGCACTCACCTATTCCACCTGCATAAACCTTGGCATTCGCGCTGTCGCTCGGTATGCAAACGCCCGTGCCTGTAATACACAAATGTTTTGTGGGCTGATTCCGCTTTTGCTGTTCATCTTGTTTTCGAGCTTCTTCTTGATCTTTCGTGTGCTTCAATCCCTCGCAATAAGAATTACAATTTCCCCACCAACCCGGATTAAATCTTCCAGCAATTGGTTTGCCTCCTACCTCTTTTAATTCAACGCACGTGTAATTTTCCGTATTACATGTTAAATCATCGGGATTGTGTGTTTCTTCCACGCACCTGCCTTCGCAGTTTGGGTCGCCGATGTATGTGCCCTTGTAGTCGTATCCGTCCATCATTTCAGAGGTTGGAACGCAAGCGCCATCGTCAGTTTTACAAGTGTAGTGTATGGACTGGGTCGGCGTAGTTTGTTGTTGAGGCTGTGTTGAGTGGAGCGTAGGACAGACACCAAGACACTTTCCGAGTTCATTGCCAGTGTAACTTCCTATGTATTCTGGCCCTTGCCTGTATGGCTCACAGGAGTGGCTGGT
>Ga0268276_1000398_pt1 | contig 51898 bp, 39 predicted proteins | sample saktaG_4_FD_190145 | JGI IMG/M metagenome (GOLD analysis project Ga0268276, IMG submission 190145) | Saline water microbial communities from Sakinaw Lake, British Columbia, Canada - sak_2010_1_5_45m | ecosystem: Environmental > Aquatic > Non-marine Saline and Alkaline > Saline ...
ACAGAGTGTTGATAGAGGGAATCACCAGCCTGTTCGGATGTGGACATCCGTTGTTCGAACGCGGGCACTTCCCGAACTGCAGAAGGGAATAGCAGGCATGAACCGGGTCCCCGGCCTTGGCATGAAAATTGCAAGCATAGAGAGCGAAAGTATATTCGCGAATGAGGTATCAATGATCTCAAGAACGCTGATGGCCGCTTCGACCCGGCCGATCATCCTGGCCATCCTTTCGCGCGGTGAAGATTACGGGTATAGCCTCATCCAGAAGGTGAAAGGCTTTTCCGGGGGAAATATCGACTGGACGGAGGGAATGATCTACCCGGTTCTGCAGAGAATGGAAGTCGATGGACTGATCTCCTCCAAATGGGAGATGTCCGCGGATCAGCGGCCGCGGCGATATTTTCGGATCTCCGAGCGCGGCCGCGAAGATCTGGCTTCCGAACTGGCGGGATGGGGCAACGTCTGGAAAGCGTTGAATCACTTCGCCGCGCCGCTTCGGGTCGAGAAGTGACCGGCGGGAGGGTAACCATGTTCGATCTTGAGAAATCCATACGCGTTTGGAAAAGAAATTTACAAAGGCAGGAAACGCTCGAGGATGGAATTATCGCCGATCTCGAGATCCACCTCCGGGATACGGTCGACGCGTTGAAGAGCGAAGGGATGCCGGAGGAGGAGGCTTTCCGCGAGGCCGCGGCACGCGTGGGAGGGGCCGAGAACCTCGCCACCGAATGCGGCAAGGTCCGGGACTACAGACTCGACCTCCGATCGCCGTGGCGGCCATCCCGTTTCATGCCGGCCCTGCTGGGGAATTACCTCAGAGTCGCCCTGCGCAAGTTCAGGCGCCAGAAGGGCTATTCCTTCATCAATATCGCCGGTTTGACCGTCGGCATGACCTGCGTGGTCTTGCTGTTTTTATGGATCCAGGACGAGTTGAGCTTTGATAAATTCCATGAGAAGATCAACGACATCTACTTCGTCTCGGCCCAATGTAAGAACGAAGGAGATCAATTGCAGGTGCCCTCGGTTCCCGGAGTGGGCCCGCTATTCAAAGAGCTTTTTCCGGAAGTGGAAGAATCGGCCCGGTTCCTCGCAGGGAACCAGACTTTTAGCTTCAGCTACAAGGATAGAACGTTCTCGGAGCAAAGAGTTTTCCCCGGAGATCCAGAAGTCCTGGAGATGTTCACGTTCCCGTTGACGGACGGGGACCCCAAGACCGCGCTCAAAGATCCCGCCTCTCTTGTCCTATCAGAGCGGGTAGCGAAAAAATATTTCGGAAACGAAGATCCCCTGGGCAAGGTCATTACTGTTGACAATCTGTTCCCCATGAAGGTGACGGGGGTCATGAAGGACGTGCCCAGGAATTCCACGTTCCGCTTTGACATCCTGATGCCACTGGAATTTTACGCCAGGAATATTCACAAAGAAGTTGACCTGAAGGGATTTACCAATCAAAATTTCTTCGTTTTCGTCCAGCTCCGGAAGGGGAGTTCGTTTATCGACCTCAACCGTAAAATCAAAGAATTCGTCGTGGCCACATACGGTAACGACGAATATGTGCCGGTCCTGCGACCTTTTGCCGGATTCCATCTTTACAGACTAGGCGATGGAGGAGGAAGCATTGAACAACTCCGCTTGATCGGCTTCCTGGGGGCCTTTATCCTTCTCGTTGCCTGCATCAACTTCATGAACCTGACCACGGCCCGGTCCGGGAACCGCTCCAAGGAAATCGGGATGCGCAAGGTCCTGGGAGCCTTTCGGAAGGATATCATCAAACAGTTCTATTTCGAGACCTCCCTGTTTGTCCTGATCTCGATGGGGCTGACCGTTTTCCTGGCCAAGCTTTGCCTGCCCGTCTTCAACATCCTTTTCCAGAAGGAACTGACGCTGGAACTCCTTCGGAATCCGTCTCTCTTGGGATTCCTGACCGGGGTCTCGCTGATAACCGTTTTGATAGCAGGGAGCTACCCGGCTTTGTTCCTGTCCTCTTTCAAACCGATTCGAATGATCAGGAAGTACGCGGGATCATCATTTGAACGAAGCGGTTTTCACAAAGTGTCGGTCGTGATCCAATTTAGCGTGGCCATCGGGCTTATCGCGGGAGCTGCGGGTGTCTATAGACAGCTCCACTATGTTCAGACCATGGACCTGGGCTACAACATGGAGAATCTCGTGTTCTTCTCGAGCAGAGGGGAACTGCTCGAGGGTTACGAAACGGCAAAGAATGAGTTCCTGCGAATCCCGGGAGTCACAAAGGTTTCAGCCAGTTCCACTTATCCCACGGGCGGACGGTCGAATAGTACAAGCTGGCAGTGGGAAGGGAAAGATCCGGAGCTCAAATCTCTCATTACAGACATGAGCGTCGACTCCGATTTTCTGGAGGCTTTTGAAATTCCCCTTGCCCAGGGCCGATTCTTCCGCAAATACGACGATCATTCCGGCAATACCGGAGAGATCCTGATCAATGAAAAAATGGCAGGACTACTTGGCCGGCAAGATCCGATCGGTACGCGGATGTCTTGGCCTTATAGCGGCCGAAATTACACGGTGATCGGCGTTATCAAAGACTACCTCCCCAACCCAAGCTGGCGGGGGGATGAGCCGCTCATCCTGCTCCAAACTCCGGAATCCTTCAGGTTCATCTTCTTGAAGATCGATCCGGAGAATATCCCCCAAACCTTAGTTCAAGTCAAAAGCGTCTTCGAGCGGTTGAATCCCGGCTTTCCTTTTGAGTATCAATTCCTGGATGCCGCTTACGAAATGCAATTCGACTCTGTCCGTAGAACACGCTCTCTCTTCACTTACCTTGCCGGGTTTGCGATCTTCATCTCCTGCCTGGGACTCTTTGGGCTGGCCTCGTTCAACGCTGAACAGAAGACCAAAGAGATCGGTATCCGCCAGGTGCTCGGATCTTCTGTCTCAGGGATTGTGATACACCTGTCAAAGGATCTGACCCGGCTTGTTCTTTTGGCGAACATTATTGCCTGGCCCGTGGCCTGGTATCTCTTACAGGGGTGGCTTCAGAGCTTTCTGTATCGCACCCGAATTCGCTTGGGCGTTTTCGTCATAGCCGGAGCCCTGACCGTTTTCATTGCTGTGATGACCGTTAGCTACCAATCCATTAAAGCCGCCACCGCCAAGCCCGTAGATTCACTCCGGTATGAATGAGGGACCTGAGACCCTATTTTCCTTCCGGCGTTCTCAGCCTTTGCCCCGCATTCGTGGTCCGGGAGGATCCGACATACCTACAAAAACGACAGATCTTGAGAGGAGGGGCTAGCCTCGTTTGGGCGCTTTTTCGCCCGTCCGGTCCGACGATCCGCCGGCGATATCGGGCCGGGCGAAAAAAGGAATTTCCTATATTTTCCCTTGATCAGAAAACCGAAGCCCTCGGTCCCCAGCGCTCTGGATGCTTTAAGGAAAGGGCCCGGCCGAGGTCATTTGATGTGCACGGATAGCTCCGCCTGATTGTTGGATTCATCCCGTTCGTCGATTTTATTCCTAAAGTCGATTCGGGCCGTGCATTTCTTTGTGCCCAGAGTGTACCATTTGTGCTGGAATTCGTGACGGAAGGACTCTCCGGGCTTCAGCCCAGGCACGAGCTGCACCTTATTCTCTTTCTCTTTGCATTGGAGGAGGAGCTCCGTCATCGGCGATGCCACCCCCCCTTTGTTGGTGACCACGGCCAGAAGTCTGACCGTCCGGGTAAGACGGCGCGAAGCGTCCGGCGAGGTCAGCTTAATCTCCAGATCGGGGCGTAAATATTCGGAGACGACTTTGCTATTCCAAACGACGATCGGGCCGAAGTTCCCGCCGTTATCGCTTGCGTTCCGATCCTCTTTTTCCATAGCGAAGATCCCGGCGTAGCATCCGATGAAGCCGTCACGTGATTCGATTTTGATATCCTGGGATAGACGGTCTCTTTGCCCCGGGTTCAGATCGGCAAAACTTTTCTTGAAAACCCTGTGCCTTACGGTCGTGCCAACCATGTTGTCGGACAGATCGACGCTCAACGTGAAGGGCCCCGACGCCGCCTGGCCGTTGTTGGACACTTCGACCGAGATGGTCACGACGTCACCCGGCGCCAGCCTGAAAACGTTGCCCTGGTTCTCCACATGGGGGGGGTATCTCGTGCTCTTGAATGAAACCGGCAGCGGTTTGACCTTGAGGTCGGGCAGAGCCGTCTGGGCGAGAACGAATCGGGCCAACCCGATGATAAGGATCGTCAATGTCAGCTTTTTCATTTGTCTCCTTTATCCGAGCGATTCCACGATATTTAGTCGGAAGCGTTAGACTATTTACAATGCGCTAAGAGATCCGAAATACGGGAGCCTTCTGTGCTCCCCGGTAGGCGCCCGGCGGAGATCGATGTTCGGCGAGTGAGGTCGCGGGTCACTTCAGGTCGCCGGGCTTGGAACCGTCCGAGCACTTGATACCTTCGCCGGACGAATCGGAGGGCGAGCCCGCCGGCCTGACCCTGTAGGCGCCGTTGACGGACCACAGCCCGGTTTGCCCGGAAACACGGACGTTGGCGCTCAAGGACTTGGTCCCGGCCGTCGCCCAGCTGTGGTTCCGGGTGATCTTCTTTGTCGTTTTCCCTCCCAAGGAAGGGATGTCATGGGTCGTGATGGGCTTGCCTTCCACATAGAAAACGAGGCTGATCCCTTCGACCGCGTTGTCGCCGTTGTTCTTGACCCAGACGTGGATGTCCCTCTTGCCGCCGATCGGGGCCGTCTTGCCGTCGCTGATGCAGACCGTCAGGTCGACCGTGGCCTTATCGACGGGGGTCATGATCTTGACGTCGGAGCACTTATCGCCCTCCCCGGACGAATCGGATGGCGTGCCTGCCAGCCTGACCCGGTACGCGCCCTCGACTAAGGCCCGCTCTTTATAGCCGGGCATGTAAACCATCGCGGTGATCTTCTTGGTGCCGACCGTCGACCAACTGTGGTTCCTGGTCTTCAGGTATGTTCGTTTCCCGCCGATCTCGTCGATATCATAATTCTCTATGCCCTTGCCTTCCACGAAGAACGCCAGCTTGAGCCCGCGGACCGGATTGTCGCTGTTGTTCGTCACCCGGACGTGGATGTCCCTTTTACCGCCGATCGGAGGCGTTCTGCCGTTGCTGACGCACACCGTCAGGTCGGCGACCGGGATGGCGCGGGTCATGGGCACCGGCTTCATGCGCGGGACTTGGATCTCCGCGCCCCCCGGCCCGGGCATCGAACCATCATACGCCTGTCGCTCCCCGGGCAGGGCCGGGACAAGAAAGAGGAAGAGCGTCGCCACCAAGAGGGCTTTTTTCATGGATATCATCCTCCTTTCCCTTTGTTGACGGGATTCTAAAACCCGGGGAAGAGGATGTCAACCTTCATTTTCGGCCGCCGGCGCGAGGGCATGTTTGGAGCCTCGTTGTTCCCGTTGACCCATCTAACCGTCTAACGTAACTATAAATCCGGGCTCAGAACATGTCACGGGGTAGCCGGAGAACGCGGGAGGGCGAGGGGGAAGCCGCCGCTCAAATGTTCTTGAGGCTTACGGACGGGCTTTCGCGGGCGGCCCGGATCGTGATCCGGGCGATGCACAGCAGGGCGATGACGAGCACGACCGCCACGGCCGCGGCGAACACGCCGGCGCCCAGACCGGTCCGATAGTAATAACCCTGCAGCCAGCGGCGGCCGAAGGCGTACGACACGGGCAGGGCCAGCAGACCGGCGACGCCGATCAGGACGAACAGGTCACGGGCGAGCAGGCCCATAATGCCGGAGACCCGCGCGCCCAGGACCTTGCGGATCCCAATCTCCTTTCTCTTCCGCTCGACGACGAAGGAGATCAGGCCGAACAGCCCGACCGAGGCGACCAGGATCGCCACCACGGCGAAGCCGGTCAGTAGCCCGCCAAGCCTGTCCTCGCTCTCGTACAGCCGGTCGTAGATGTCCTCCATGGCCGCGTAGTCGTAGGTGAAGTCCGGGACCTGCCGCCGGATCGTCGACTCGATGAAGGCGATCGTCTCTCGTACGCGGCGGCCCGACGTCTTCACGAACAGCCAGCTGACCCTCTCGGGCCGGTGGAGGAACATGAGCGGCCCCACCTTCGACCGGAACGAGGTGTAGAGGATGTCCTTGACCACGCCGATGATCCGCATCGGCTCCCCGCTTTCCCGGCCGATCCTCTTGCCGACCGGGTCGGTCAGCCCGGCCATCCGGGCGGCGGTCTCGTTGATGACGGCCTGGTTCTGGACGTCGCCGACGGCGTCCGGCGAGAAGCCCCGGCCCGCGACGAAGGTCAGGCCGAACAGGTCGAAGTAGCCGGGGTCCACGAAATAGTTGGTGACCTGGGGGACTTCGACCATCTCCCCGGAATCGCTCTCGACCATGAAATTGTTCATCTCCACGGCCCGGACAGGGGCCACGTTGCAGACGGCGGCGGCCCGGACGTCGGGATTCCGGAGAAGCTCGGTCTCGATTTCCCGGTAGCGGGTCCGGCTGTCCGTCTCCCAGAGCCGCAGGGCCAGGACGTTCTTGCGGTCGTAGCCCACGTCCGCTGTCCGGATGTAGTCCAGCTGCTTCCGGATGATCAGCGTCCCGGCCACCAGCGTGAGAGTGGCGAAGAACTGGAAGGCGACCAGGGCGTTGCGGAGGACAAGCCGCCTTCCGCCCTCGCGGGCGCCGAACGCGCTCCGGAAGATGTTCGCCGGCTTCATTGACGACAGGACGAGCGCGGGGTAGGCGCCGGAGAGGAGGCCTACGGCGAGGCCCAACCCCAGGATCCAGAGCCAGGCCGACGGTTTGGCGAGGGTGTCCGCGGGCAGACGGATGCCGGTCAGGCCGTTGAAGACCGGCAGCAGCGCCTGGACGAGGACGAGGGAGAGCAGGAGGCTTGCCGCGGCCAGGATGCCGGCCTCGCCCATGAACTGGGCGACCAGCTGGCGCCGGTCGGCCCCGAAGGTCTTCCGGACGCCGACCTCGCGGCCCCGGGCCGTCGCCCGGGCCGTCGCCAGGTTGACGTAGTTGATGCAGGCCACGGCCAGGATGAGCCCGGCGACGGCCATGAGGAGACGGACGAACGCCCGGTCCACCGTCCGCCAGTAGGGGATGTGGACGTCCGTCTCGTAGTGCAGGTTCCGGAGCGGCACGAGGAAATACACCCGCTTCTGGTCGCGCGCCGGGTGGTGGGTGCGGATGACGGACTGCAGCCCGGCCTCGAAGGCGGCCGGATCGACCCCTTTCCGAAGCTGAACGTAGTTCAGATAGTTCAGGATGCTCCAGGACGTGTCGAGGTCGTTGCGGAGTGACCCAACTGTCACGAAGGACAGGAGATAGTCGAACGCCAGATGGGAGTTCGGCGGCGGGTCCTTCATGATCCCGGTGACCTTGTATTCGCGCCCGCCGCCGTGGATGACGGCCCGACCGATCGGATCCTCCGGCCCGAAGAGCCGCTTCGCCGTGCTCTCGGTCAGAACGACGGAGAAGGGATCGGCCAGGGCGGAGACGGGATTTCCGAGGACCATGGGGAAGGAGAACATCTCGAAGAACGCCCGGTCCGCGAACAGCCCCCGGGCCAGGACGCTCTTCCGGTCATACCCCAGGGGGGCCTCGGTGGGCCAGGTGCGGACGGCGTGCTCCACCCCGGAAAACTCCCGCTCCAGGGCTGGCCCCAGGGGACCGGAGGTGGAGCTCATGCGGTTGGTCCCCATGACGTTCCACTCGGGCACGACCTGGCCGACGAGGTAGATGCGGTCCGCGTTCCGGTGGAAGGAGTCGTAGCCCAGCTCGTACCGGGTGAAGAGCATCAGCAGGATGAAGCAGGTCATCCCCACGACCAGGCTGAAGATGCTGATGGCGGCGTAGCTCTTTTGCTTTCTTAGGATCCGGAGCGCGGATCGCAGGTAATTTCCGAACATGCTCGGCCTCCGTTCTCAGTCTCCCGGCCCCCACCTGGGGCCGGCGGCGGCTTTCGCAATCTAAGATGCGTGGCCGGGGAGAAAGGTTGCCGAAATCTCGAGGCGGTCAACAATGGACTTGCATATTCAAAAAGCTGCCGACAGAATGAGCGAGAAACGGGGTGCGGGTCACAAACGGCCTGGCTAAGGCCATTCATGGTTTGGCCCACGGGGGGATCTGGCCGTCCCGATGAAGCCGGAAGGTCAACTGGTGGGCGAGACAGGATTTGAACCTCTGCCTTCACCCGTGTGCAGGAAGCGGCGGAAAAATCTAACGTGCAGAAAATAATAGAGTACCGTTGAATAGAGGCCGCATTTGGGGCATTCTGGATTTCGATAGAGTTCGATATCTTTAGATACGTTTTGATATTCCTGGCAAATTATGGGCACAATTTGGGCACAGTTCAGCCTCTGGTCTGCCTCAGGCCATTTCCATTTCTCGGATCGAACGTTAACGCGGGTGGACGTTTTCCCGGCCCGGATAGCCTGTTCGAGCCGGTCATCCTTATGTTTTGAATGAGGGCCGGCTTCATCGGAGGTGTTGTCCGCCGGCCTATGTCTTCAACAGGTCGCTCTGACAGCGGCCGTGGAGCGGGGGTTCCTATTCGTGCCGGATCGCTGCGGCCGGATTGGCGGCGGCCGCCTTGACGGCCTGAAAGCTCGTGGTCAACAGAGCCACCGCTAGGGCCGAGGCGGAGGCCAGAAGGAACGGCCCGGCGCCGAGACGGATCCTGTAGGCGAATCCCTGCAGCCACTTTTCGGTTATGAAATAAGCCGCCGGCCAAGCGAAGAGGTTCGCCAGGAGGACCCACCGGGAAAAATCCTTCGAGAGAAGGACGACGATTTCCGAAGCCTTCGCCCCCAGGACCTTGCGGATGCCGATCTCCTTCGTCTTTTGCGCGGCGATGTAGGCGGACAGGCCGAAAAGGCCGAGGCAGGAGAGAAAGACGGCCAGGCCGACGAAGACTTTGAGGATTCGCCCCAACCGGGCTTCCGCCGCGTAGAGCCGCCCGACGGTCTCGTCCATGAACGCATAGCTGAACGGCGCATTCGGGTTGACTTCCCCCCAGACGTTCCGGATGTGGGCGATCGCCCCGGCGATATCCGTCCCCGTAACCTTGATCACGGCCGTGTCCGTCCAGCTGTCGAACCAGACGATGGCCATGGGCCCGATCTTCCGATGGAGCGACTGAAAATGAAAATTCTTGACCACTCCGACGACCTGGCTTCGTCCGAAGTTGGCCTGGAATGTCTCCCCGAACAGCGGGTTCAGTCCGAGAAAAGGAACGGCCTCTTCGTTGACGAGATAGCTCAGGCCCAGGTCGGACTCCCGGTCCCAGGAAAGGTCCCGTCCTTCGACGAGCTGGAGGCCCATGACGTCGAGGAAGTCCGGGTCGGTCTGCATGATCTTCATCGGCCTTTCCTCTCCCCGAACGTCCCAGGTGTTGGTGTTGGTCAGCTCCCCTGGGGATTGAGAGATGAACGTGACGCCCCGGATATCCGGGTTTTGGAGGAGGCGCTGCTTGAAGACGCCCTTGGTTTCGCCGAAGGTCTTCCCTTCCTTGAGCCTGGCGCGCAGGACCTGGGGGGATTCCTTGAGCTCGCCCTTCAAGGGAACGAGAAGGACCTGCTCCTGGTTGAATCCGAGGCCCTGGGAGACGAGATAGTCGAATTGCCCAAGGACGACGAGCGCGCCGATCGTCAGGAACGTTGCCACGGCGAACTGGAAAACGGTCAGAACCGTCCGGAACGAAGCTCCGCGTCCCGGCCGGCCGAGTCTCCCCCTCATAAGAGCGACAGGCTCGAGAGAGGACAGATAGAGGGCCGGACCGAGCCCCGATGCCAGGGCCGTGAACAGGAAAACGGCAAGGATACCGCCGAGCCATAGGCCGGCCGTCCAATCGATCTCCAGGGGCTCTCCCGTCAGTCTGGCGAAGGATGGGAGCAGCGCGGCGACGAGGACGAGGGCCAGGGCCAGGGAAGCCAAGACCGTGAGCGACGTTTCGCCCAGGAATTGGACGACGAGGTTTTTCCGGACGGCGCCCGCCGCTTTCCGGACGCTGATTTCTTTGGCCCTTGATGACGATCGAGCCGTGACCAGGTTGATGAAATTAACACAGGCGATGAGGAGGATCAGAACGGCCACGGCCGAGAAAAGGATGACGAGGGGCATGTTTCCGTGCTTGACCCCCTTCTCCCTTACGGCCGCATCCCGGGTGAAATAGATGTCCCGAAACGGACGGAGGCTGAATTTGCGGGGTCCGTCGCCTCCCCGGATGGCGTTGATGGCCGCAGCGAGTTTCTCTGTGAGCGCGGCCGCGTTCGTTTGAGGCCGGAGGAGAAGGTAGGTCGGAAAGTTGTCGTTATGCTCGCTGAGGAAAGTCGGCCGCCGCTTGAGAGCGGGCAGGCTTTTAAAGGGGCCCATCGCCCGCCATTCGAGATGAAAGTCATCGGGGTCTTCGACGATCCCGGTGACAGTGAAGGGGAAGGTGTTGTCGAGAACAACGGTCTGGCCCATCGGATCCTCGGGTCCGAACAGTCTCTCGGCCTCGCTTCGGGAAAGGACGAGCGAATACGGGTCCGCGAAGGCCGAATCAGGACTTCCGCGGAGAAACGTGAATGCGAAGACATCGAAAACCGCGTCGTCGGCGAAAACGAGTTCCCTCGAATCGAAGAGTTTGTCCCCGACCCGAAAGACCGGTTTTTCCCAGGAGCTGAATTGGACGAATTTTTCGACCTCCGGGAAGGTTCCGAGGACTTTCCGATACGACGTCTGAAGGTCGGCCCAGTCGCCCTCCTCCAGCCGAAAGATCCGATCCGCCTTCGGCTGGGATCTGTCCGCCTTCATCTCGCCGTCGACCCAGACAAAGATCAGCAGGGAGCAGGCCATTCCCAGGGCCAGGCCGGCGACATTGATGAGGGAAATCCCCTTGTATTTCACGATGTTCCGCCAGGCGATCGTCAGATAATTTTTCAGCATGGCCGCCTCCCACAAAATGAAATTCGTGATGAGCCCGGGGAGCGAAAGGACGAACTGGATACGGCAAGACCGGCGGGCGGACTTGGACCCCTGTCCTGCCGCCGCCTCCCCGAAGAGCTCGTCGAATTCAAAGCCGCGTCCCTCCGCGTCCTCGTGGCGGAGGAGAAACCGGATGAGCCGCCGGGTGAGATTCATGTCTCCTCCTCGAAGGCGTGTCCGGGGATGCCTTTCCACAGGGCTTTCTGGATCTCCCGGACCTCGCGGAGCGCCTCGCGCCCGTTGGGGGTCAAGTGATAGAGGACCTTGCTCCGGCCGCCCCGCCGGGCCGTGGGCCGGCTGAAGGACTTGGCGATAAAGCCCTTGCGGGTGAGCTTATCCAGAGGGACATAGATCGCGCCCAGGGTCCACTCGTACCCCGTGGCGTCAGAGACCTGGTCGCGGATGGAAATGCCGAAAGCGTTGCCCTCGAGCCTCCAGACGGCCAGGAGGATGATCTCCTCGCCCCGGGATAAGAGCTTCATTGAGCCTCCATCTACTGATATCTCTTAAATAATAATACTTATCTCCTGCCAAAAAGGTTCACGCCCGGCCAAAAAAATATCGGCTTTTCGACCGGTCATCCCCTTAAGGCTCCGGATCGACGATCGTAAACCAGCTGCCAATCGCGGAGTGGGGCACAATTTGGGCACAAAGGATAGGTAGACTATCGCGGTTGACCTGCCGTTCGACCGGTGATAACATCCGGCCATAGGAGATGGGGGACGGTGCCATGGAATGCCCGAGCTGTCAGACCGAGAACGCGGCCGATTCGCAGTTCTGCAGCAAGTGCGGGACATCGTTTGGGCCGGCGGGACTTGAGCCGGTTTCACTGACCAAGACCTTGGGGACGCCCATCCATGTCTTGAAGGCGGGGAGCCTCATCGCCGGGAAGTACCGGATCCTCGAGGAAATCGGCCGGGGCGGGATGGGGATCGTCTACAAGGCCGAGGACCTCAAGCTCAAACGGCAGGTCGCCCTGAAGTTCCTCCCCCCGCACCTCATGGACGCGTTGGACCTCAAGGACAGGTTCCTCATCGAGGCCCAAGCGGCCGCGGCGCTTTCCCACTCCAACATCTGCGTCATCTATGAGGTCGGGGAGTCCGAACAACGGCCCTACATCGCCATGGAATTCGTGGAAGGGGAGACGCTCCGGGACAAGATCAGGAAAAAGTCCTTGACGGTCGAAGAGGCACTGACCCTCGCGGGCCAGGTCGCCGCCGGTCTGGAGGAGGCCCACCAGAAGGGGGTCGTCCACCGGGACATCAAAAGCGCGAACATCATGATCACCGCCAAAGGGCAAGCTAAGGTCATGGACTTCGGGCTGGCGAAACTTCAGGGTGGGTTGTCGCTCACGAAAAGCCAGACGACGCTGGGCACCGTGCCCTACATGTCGCCCGAGCAGGCCCACGGCGGGGAGATCGACCACCGCACGGACATCTGGTCCCTTGGCGTTGTCCTCTACGAGATGCTGACGGGCGAGCTTCCATTCAAGGGAGACCGCGACCAGACGGTCATCCATGCGATCCTCAGCGGGGAGCCGAAACCGCCTTCGAAGATCACGGCCGGCTTGCCGTTCGGGGTGGATAATATCGTCCTTCGAGCCCTGGCCAAGAGGACCTCCGACCGCTACCAAAGCATGGATGAGCTTCGGCAAGACCTCGCGGCGGTCGCTGGAGGCCTCCGGCCGATCAAGGCCAGGAGAAAGGTGAGGAGACGATACTTCGGATGGAAGGCGAGCTCCATTCTCGCCTCCGGCCTGGCCGTTCTCCTCCTTCTGCTCTTCGGCTTCGACGTCGGAGGCCTGCGTCACCGGATCCTGGGGGGCGAAAGCCTCGCCGAGCCTGCGATCCGGCTGGCCGTGCTGCCGTTCGCGAACTTGTCCGGCGATCCGGAGCAGGAGTACCTCTCCGACGGCATCACGCAGGAGATGATCACCCAGCTCGGACGTCTCCATCCTCAGGCCCTGAGCGTCATCGCCCGCACCTCGGTCATGCGCTACAAGAAGGCCGAAATGCCCATCGATCAGATCGGCCGCGAGCTCGGGGTGGACTACATCCTGGAGGGCAGCGCCGGGCGTGAGGCGGGACGAGTCCGCATCGCCGTCGAGCTGATCCAAGTGACGGACCAGACGCAGCTCTGGGCCGATACCTACGAGCGCGAACTTTCGGGCATCCAGATGGTGCAGAGCCAATTGGCGCAAAGCGTGGCCAAAGCCCTGGCGGTCAAGCTGCTCCCGGCCGAGCAGGCCCGCCTGGCATCTGCCCGGACGGTCAACCCGGAGGCCTACGAGGCCTATCTCAAGGGTTTCTCCCTTTGGCAGAGGCTGGAGGCGGGCGATCTCGACGCCGCCCAGCGCTGGTTCGAGACGGCGCTCGAAAAGGACCCCTCCTATGCCCAGGCCTACGCGGGCCTCGCATGGGTCTGGCTTGCCCGCCGGCAGATGGGAATAGTGCCGTACAGTGAATCGCCCAAGGTCAAAGCGGCGGCGCTTCGGGCCTTGGAACTGGATGAAAATTCCGCGGAGGCGCATGAGGTTCTGGCTTCGTTCCTGACGTGGAGCGAATGGGATTGGGCCGGGGCCGAGACCGAGTGGGCGCGGGCCCTCGATCTCAATCCCAATGGCGCCAATGCCCACGCTTATTACGCCCATTTTCTGGCTAACAGGGGACGTGCCGCTGAGGGACTCAAGCACAGCGAGCGGGCGCTCAAGCTGGACCCGTTCAACGCGCTCTACCACGCTATGTACGCCGTGGTTTTGCAGTACCTCGGGCGCTACGACGATGGCCTCGCCGCCGCGCGCGCAGGGCTCGCAATCGATCCCAAGCAGAGGATCGCCCTCAGTCAATTCCAGAGTTATTACATCGTCAAGGGCATGCGTGACGAGCAGTTGGCCGACCAGAGGATGAGGATCGCCAAAGATCCCGAGCGCGTTGCGGCTTTCGATCGGGGTCTCGCGGAAGGCGGATACGAGGGCGCGCAGCGGGGCATCGCCGACGTCCTGGCGGCAAGGTACGAGAAATCCCAACATAACAGTGCTTTAGGCATCGCCACGCGCTATCTCGACGCCGGGGACAAGGATCGGGCCATCGCCTGGCTCTATAAGGCGTACGAGGATCATGATCAGAATTTGGCCTACCTCGGCATGCCTGACATGGATCCCTTGCATGGCGACACGCGCTTTCAGGCTTTGCTCCGCCGCATAGGCCTCCCGCTGGATATAAAGAGATAAGAGAAACCCGTATCGGCCTGTATCTTCTATAGACAAAGAAGCCTGATCTGTCTCATTCGTATCGCAGGGACTCCACCGGATTGGCCTGGGCCGCTCGCATCGTTTGAAGACTCACGGTGATCAAGGCGATGGCCAAGGTGAATAGCCCGGAGAGAATGAAAACAACGGGAGTGACCTCGGTCCGGTAGGCGAAATTCCGCAGCCAATCTTTCAGCGCGAGATAGCCGATCGGCCAGGCCGAGCACGTTGACCGCGGAATAGCCCCAACCCTTCCGCAAGTGCCGGAATGCATACTTCAGTCATTCTTGAATACGCATCCTCCGTCTTTCCAAATCGACCAAAAATCCGTATCTAGGCTCTTATGAATCTGAACTATAAATAGCATAATTGTCTAGCTTCAGTGCGTCAACTGGCCCACCCCGCTCATGTCGATCCAGAGGTGTCGGCATACTTTCTCCCGCGGGGCCCAGGCCTTCCCGCTTTCGGGTTCTTAACTCCAGCATATGGTCGGGCTATCCTCTATTTATGAGGGGAGGGGTTGTTTCTGATCAAATCCGCAGAATCGCACGCTAAGCGGCTGGAGCCCTATTACGCGCTGGCCGAAGAGCTGGACGTCCCGGTTGGCATCCATACGGGCCTCGGCCCTCCTGGAACGCCCTATCTTCCCGGTCTCCAGGGTTTCCGTGTGACCCTGGGGAATCAGAGCGGTTGAGGGACAATTTAGACCCGTTGACCCGCACCCCGTCTTTTGGTTCCCCGATCATCTCAATTATTGCAGGGGGAGATCTTTTTCGTCGGATAGACCCGTTCCCAGGAATCTCCGCACCTCCGGGGAGGACGTTTCCACCCGGGCCTCCCCCTTCTTCAGTCTGAATAGCCGGCTGTCGGCGACGACCAGGTTGAAATGCGTGTAATCGGAGTAGTGGATTTCGCCCGGTGGGTTCACCTCCACCTCGGACGAAGGCCAGTATCTTGCCTGGACCCGGGCCACGAGTGAGACGAGCGGCACAATCAGGGCCTCCCCTTCGAGAATCATCCCCGTCGCCTCGACGAAGCAGGAAATGCTCTCCCCGGCTCCAAGCGAGTCTCTCTGCACGGTGAAGCGCGGTCCCCAAGCCCCCCGTCCCAAACCATCAATGATAAGGAGGTCCAATGGGACGGCATCGGAGAATCCCTCGGCCCGATAGGCGAACGATTCGAGAAGCGGAATCTCCCCGCCCGTCGTGTTGTCGAGCAAAGCCCTCGGGAGGAAGAACGCGAACTCCAGACCCTCGACGGGCTCGGAATGGGTGTTCCTCAAAGTGAGGCGGCAGGTCAGAGTCACGGACTCCGATCCGTTTCCCACGTCCCTCACTGTCGCCTCGTACGCGGTATCGACGTGAATGTCGCCGAAGCTCATCCCCTCGCGTGTGTGGAACATGTCGGGAGGACCGAGCCACGTCGTGGCATGGATGGCTACGCCATCGTTCGCTTCGAGTTCAATATGTGACCAGCGAAGCACCGCCTCCTCGCCCTCGAGGATGGTTTCAGGCCCTTCAAGGACGCGCGGCTCGGGAGCCGGGAAACCCTCCGGGATGAAAACGGGCAGGCCCATCCTGGCCCGTGTCCCGAACTCGGGCCAGAACGCCCCCTTTCGGACGTTCGGCTCGGCGAGCCTCCATGTCACCCCGCAGGTCGCCGCGGCGCCGGGTCCGGCCGCTAAGAGGATGCTCCGGTTCAGGACGGGAATGAGATTCCGCGTTTGAGGTACGTCGCGTTCGACGACCCAGATGTCAGGTTCGACCCGATGACACGCCGTGATCAACAACGCACCTAGGATAAATCCGACGCTTCCAATCGCCACCGCTCTCTTCATCGCTTCCCGGCGCCCGCGCCGGTCTAGAAAACCCCCGAGTCGCCCCAGAAGCCCCAATAGCCGTTCAATCCGGCCTCGTTATTCGTCTCGTTGTAAGCGACCGACATGGTTTTGCCTTGGAAGAGGACTTTGAACCAGAAGTTCGGGTTGGATCCCTCGGAAGTGACCATGGGGAGGTTGATCACCCCGGCGATGTAGGTCCGGGGGCCGCGTCCGATGATGGCGGCTTTGAGGGGGTCGTTGAATGTCTTACACGCGTTGACGAGGCAGACACAATTGCTGAGGCCCTTGAAAGGAGACGCGCCTCCGGAGATGTCCCCGGAGAGGATGTTCGTCCCGTTTTGGAAAAGCGTCGAGGTGTTGCCGTGGCCGACGTTGTTCCAGGCGATGAGATTGTCGTCGTTCCGGAGGTAGTCGAGGACGTTGTCTTTGCTGCTTTCGGCCGGACCGACGAGTTTCCTGGCCGTGCCGAGCGCGAGGAGAAACAGGGTGTAGACCTGGTCCGTGGCTTCCTCCGCGGTCACGACTTCGGGGTAGGCGGTGTTGGCCAACCCCTTCGACGTCGGACCCCGCGGGACCAATCCGACCGGGAATTCCTTGAGGATGGTGTGGATCGGGAGGGCCTGGTAGCTTGGATACTTGGCCGTGACCTTTTTCGTAACGCTCGTGTTGATGGACGATGGGGTTTTCGCCGTCAGGCCCGGCTTCGCCACCGCCAATTGCTTGGCGGGGACCGGCTTGGCGGCGGGCCTCGTCACCTTCTGAGCCGCCGTTCTCAACGGCTGGGCGACGGCGGTGAGCGGGGCCCTCACCTCTTTGAGGGAGTAGGCCGCCCCGCTCTGAGTGACATCCATTTCAATCGTCCGCTCTTCGGCGTACCAGATGTTCCTGTGTTCGAAGGTCAGGTGGCAGACGACCGTGCGCTCGTTGCCCCTCTGGCCCTTAAGCTCAAAGCTGCTGTGAATCCTGTAACTCTGGTTATAGAGATTTCCCAGCTTCGACTTCACGGCCTCTTCGGTGAGCTTCATAATTCCGTTGCTGTTGATGCCCGAAGTGTTCCGCATCACCGCGATCTGCGTCTGCTCCGGCAGCAAAGGCCTAAGGGAACGCCCTGATCTCACGAAGAGCTTTCCGTTCTGGATGATGATGGATTTTCCATCCTTGAGTTTCATCCCGGCCGTGCCTTTCCGTCTGACGAGCTCGACGGGATCCTCTTGCTGGAGAAGCGAGGACGCCAGGCCGAAAACGCCGAAGGCGAGGAGGAGGAGGACGGCCGTAGCCGGCAGGATGAACTTCAGGCTCTTCAATCTCTTCAACCCAAATCCATTTCCAATATCCCCTGTGTTGTTCATGATCTCATGATAACTCAGGTTATTTTCGATGGCAAGGCCACCACCGACCCGATTGCCCGAACTTCTTCCGAAACCAGGCGGTTGATCGATTCCATGACGATGTCGGGTTCGGCCCAGCCCTTGCGGTCCATGAGCTCTTTATAAGCCCTCCGGTAGAGAAGGACCGCTTCGACCCGCACGGCTCCGGCTTCAGGCGCAGCGAAAACATACTCGCTGACGTCCGGCTCGAAGGGCCTGAGCCGGGTATCCATCACGACTCGGGTCGGATTCCAGTAGGCGGCTGCCGGCGATATTTTCGTCCACGTTTCCTCGAGGAGCTTGACGAAGACTTTGCCGGGCCGTCCCGCATAACGCCCGTCCGCCGGGTCTCCGATGCCGCACCACTCCGGCAAGGTCGGGCCAGTCACGAGCTTAAGCTCCCGCCCCGTCTCGTCGACCGCTCTGACGATAAAAATCAAATGCCGCAACGGCGAATCCGTCGGGACATCGTGGCCCGCGAGGTCGTTGACGAGCTTCACATTGATCCGGATCCCGTCCGACGACCGCTCCGCATCCAAGCTCATGGTCACCGCGTTCTCGAGGAGCTTTTTATCGCGGGCCCCGGGCATTCTGTGGCTGAAAACGGTCTCTGGATCCCGTTCGAGCCCTCCTTTTTCAGGAAGGACAAAAAAATTCGCCCCCGAATTCGGCATGTGACAGTCCTGGCACGTTTTTCCGGTCTCGGCGTCGCTGTACGGGCTCCTCAGCCATTCACCGAAGGAATCGTAAACCTTCGTATCCCAGAACACCCCGAAATGGCAGGGGGCGCAGAGCTGGCTCTTCTTCTGTAACTCGGAATATGTGTCCTCGCCGGGAGCGATGTCGTCCAGCGGACCCGCGAAAAACTGGTGCCCTTCGAATGGCCTGCGGAATTCGAAGGAGAGAACGCCCGGCCTGTTCTCGAAGGGAAGTCCGGTGACCGGATCGAGCTTCACGTCCCAGATCTTGTGGCAGACGTCGCAGTTGACGCCCTCCGCTCCGACCCCGCTCACACGCGTGGGATCCGTATCGTAGGGAGCGCTCACCGCGGCCGCTGGGAGATGGCAGGCCGAGCAGTTTCCAGCGTGCTCTGGATAATCGAGCTTGTATCCGGGGCCGCGGTACGCTTCGTTCATTTCGGGCGCTAGGGGAAACGTTCCATAATCTTTCGTGTTCATATACCGCGTCAACGGGCTTCGGCGCCCCTCGAGATCGGTCCCGGAGTAAAGGGACAAGAAACGGGGGTTAACCGCAGATTGCGAGTGGGCATCTTCTATCCACTCGTCGACCGGGAGAGCCGGCCCGGGCCCGCCTTTCCCGCGGAAATGGCACTCGGCGCAGCCCTGGTTCTCCCCCGAACCGGGCGATCGACGCGAAGGCAGCCACGCGTAATCCGGGTTGTCCACCTCGCTGTGACGGTGAATGGTTAGTTCCAGGTCCCTTTGCCCGGGCAAGGCCTCGACCGGACCGCCGATGAAATACCCTTTCGCCCAGGCCGTAAGCTTGAGAGGCCCCTTGACAGAATCGGGGACGCTCAATTGAAAAGAGCCGTCGGACGAGGAAACCGTGCCGTGCTTCGTCGCCCGAATCCTGATGACAGCCCCAGGGACGACCCCCTCGTCATTCCGGACGACTCCTCCAACCGTCCTTTCCGGATTCGCCTCTTGGGCCGACGCCGGGGGCCATGAGCGGAAAAAAAATACGGCGAGGACGAGGACGCCAAAGACGGCTCCCCAAGCAGCCCCTCTCGAGCTAGCGCTTCGCTCGCGGGGAGCACGAGGGCGCGGAGGCAGAGAAGGTCTCGTCATTTCTTTTCGTATCGGAATACGCCCTCTCCCGTCGTGGCGACGTAAAGCACCCGGCCATCCGCGGAGATCTCGAGATCGACGACGGCCCTCGTGCTGAGGCCCTTGTTCGTCACCACCCACTGCTGCTCGATGGAGCTCCACCAGTAGACTCCCGACCGTTGGGTCCCCGCCCATACCGTTCTGTCCACTGGATCGACGGCGAGGGCCCAGACCATCTGGTTTTCGTTGATCCCGGCGGCCATCCTGTTCCAGGTTTTCCCGTCGTCCGAGGAACGAAAAACTCCGCCGTACTGGAGGCCCGCGTAGACGGTTCGCGGATCGACGGGGTCGATGGCCACCGAGCGGACGTCGCTGCTGGGGAAGGCCCCGATCATGGACCAGGCCTTGCCGCCGTCCGTCGTTTTGAACAGCCCTCCCTTGGCCGTCGCCGCGTAGACGACGTTGTGATTTTTGGGGTGGACGGCAAGGTCGTTGACGGCCTGCTTCGCCATAGAGGAATCGTTGGACTGAACCCAGGAGTCGGGAGCCCCGTTCCTGGCCGACTTGTAGACCCCGAACGCCGTCGGATGGTCGTTGAGTTTGCTGTTCAGCCTACAGGAGGCCCCATAAACGACATTGGGGGACGAAGGCGCGAAGACGATCCGCTTGAAGCCGTAGGCCTCGATAGGATCGCCCATGACGACCGGCAGTTGGAGCGCTTTCGCCCAGGTCTTCCCTCCGTCCATACTCCGGGCCACGACACCTCCCATTTCCTGTGAGGCGATGACGATGTTGCTGTTTGTGGGGTTGACGGCTACGGAGTAGCTCTCCGGGAACAAGGCCTGAGAAGAGGACATGCCCGCCCAAGAGGCCCCGGCGTTTTTCGTCTGAAAGAGCCCGCTCCTGGCGGCGGCGAAAACGACGTCGCTGTTTTTGGGATCGATGGCGATGTCGAACATCAGCGCGCCCGTATAGCCCTGGCTGGCCAGCTTCCACGTTCTCCCTCCGTCGGTCGATTTGACGTTGCCCCCTCCGTAGTTGTTGACGAAGAGGACGTTCGGGTCGTCCGGGTCGACGAGGATGTCTATGGGGAATCCGGCGAGGATCCCCGCCGGCCCCCAGGCCATCTTCCCTCCGCTCGCAAGCTGCCAGGACTTTCCGCCGTCCTTGCTGACGTAGAAATTCTGCCGGCCCCCGGCGTAGGCGATATTGGGATTGGAGGGAGCGAACTCCACGGAAGTGATGATGGCGTCCTGGAGGGTCTGGCCCCAGGTGTCTCCCCCGTTCTCCGTCCGGAACACGCCCCCCGTGTAATGGAGCTTTCCATCGACGCGGTAGGGAGATGCCGCGTTGTTGCCGCATCCGGCGAGGAGAACGTCGGGATTTTGAGGGTGCATCACGAGGCTTCCGACGTAGAGATCCGTAAGGCCCCGGCTGCGGCCGAGAACCTCCCAAGTCCGGCCGCCGCTTTTGCTCCTGAGGACGCCCACTCCTCCCCTCGCCTCGAAGGACTGCTGGAGGTTCTGGATGCCCGCCAGGGCTTTGCAGTTCGAGTTCCAGGCCTCCCGGTCGAAGATGCCGCAGGAGGCATAGACGACATTCGGGTTCTGAGGGTTGACGATCACGTAGCGGACGAGGTCGTTCCCCTCCCACAAGGCGCTCCAGGAGTTCCCCCCGTCGCGGGTGAGGTAGATCCGGCCTTTGACCTTGTTGAAGGCGAGGCCGTCCTGATCCGTTTGAATCTCGCCTTGGGCGAAGACAGTGTTGGAATCGCCGGGCATGATGGTGAAACCCCGGAAGACGAACCGTTGATTTACGGGAATGGGTAGATTGATCGTAAGATCAGTCCAGGTCGCCCCGGCGTCGGTGGACCTGTAGATCCCGTTGACGTCTTTGAGCCCGGCCCAGACGATGTTGGGGTCGTTGGGATCGACGGTCAGCGAAAAGACGGGGATCGCGTCCTGAGATTCGCCCGTCCTCGATTTGATGCCCACGTTCGAGGCGAACCAGTTCTCCCCCCCATCCACGCTCTTGTTGACCCCGCTGTAGTTGTCGGTGACGAACATGATCCTTTTCCCGCGCTGGCCGTTCGACAGATAACGGACGTCGTAGCCGAGACCTCCGATCGGCCCGCCGACCTTGACCCACTCGTTGAAAACCGATTTGAGCGAAAGATGGGGCATGAGCATCTTCAGGGCCTCGCTCGAAATCTCGACTGGAATGATGTCGACGGCCGGCGCGGCGATCTTGGCCTTCACTGAAGGTTGGGCATTGGTTTGAGCTTGGCGGGCCCCGCCGGCGCCTGTGGGCCTGGTGAAGATGACGCCGTTCGACCATTCCATCTCGACCACCCGCCCTGTTTCGTCCATCCCGGCGATGTGGCCCTCCGCCCGGCCCGAGCCGACTCCTCCGGACCACTCGACGACAATATGGTCGCCCTCGATGACTCCGGCGGCCTTCTCGTTCGTCCCCTTGACGGTCCAGGTGAATTCCCTCCCGTTCTGGGCAATCTCGTAGGTCCTTTTGACCGAGCTGTCCCAGGTCCCGGAAATGTCCGGACCGCCGGCGGCTTGTTCCCCCGCTCCTTCCCTGGGCCTCTCCTCGCGGCCCTCGACGCCGCGCTCGCCCGTGGGACGAACAGGCCGCTCCTCGAAGAGTTGCCGGCTGAAAAGCATCCCGTTCGACCACTCGATCACATTCACCCGCCCGCGCGGATCGGTTTCTATCAAGTGCCCCTCGACGGGCTGGCCCTCGAAAACAGTCGTCAAAATCCACCCGGGAGGTTCCCCCGCGAAGCGGCCGAGAGACGTGGCTCCGGAAGTCTTGTACACGATCCGGAAATCCCCGCCCGTTTGATGGACGGTCAGCTGGTGGTCACGGTTGCTGAACCAGTCTCCGGAAACGTCCGGGAATCCGCCCGGTCGGCGTTCCTGGAACTCTTGGGCGGCCGGTTCGCGTCCTTCCCGAACCGGCGGCTGCCGATCCACTTTTTGCCCCTGCTCGCCGCCTTGGTCCCGGAAAAAAACGACCTTGTTCGACCATTCGATCCGGAGCGCCCGGCCGCTTCCGTCAACGTTGACGACCCTCCCTGTGGCGGACTGACGCTGCCCACCCGCCTGCCACGCCGCCGTGAGCCGGTTTCCGTCAATGGTCCCGGAGGCCGTCTGGTTGAGCTTCTCCACACGCCAGGTGAACCGGCTCCCCTGGACTTCGATGACGTAGATCTGGCCGATGCTGCTTCTCCAGACGCCGGAAATGTCGGGCCGGCGCTCCTGGACGGATGAATGGATGGATATGACGACAGCGCCCGCTAAAAGCGCGGACAGGAAAACTCTGGAAAGCCTCATCTCACTCCTCCTTGCCGGATTCCAGCGCCCGATAATCGCCGCTGTCCCTCTCATATCCTCTGCCCATTTGAAATAATCTTGTTATCGTCAGCCCCATCGTTTGAATCCATTCAAAAGCCCCTCTGTCGATCCCGGCTCCGACAGGTCTCCGGGTTCCAAGGAAATCGTCAGGAGGCGCGTTCCGGGAGGATCCGCTGTCAATCGCCGGGCTTCCCGGGCGCAGCCTGAAGTCGTCGGCCTTCCGGTTCATGAAGAGCTGGGTTCCGGGATCCTCGATGACTAGAGAATGTCTGTCCTGACCGCTGGCCCGCGTCCACTCTCCCCCGGCCACCTGAGCCAGCGGAAACTCGGCCCGCTCCGGAGCAAACCGTTTCCTGGCCATGTCCACCTCCCTAGATCCAGCAGAATCTTATCACAGGGGCTGGATCCTTATGAAGGGGGCAGGTCAAACGCCCCCGCCGCGTGGAATATGAGGCCCATAGCTTTCGCCCTGGAATTTGGCCAAGAAGACATCGCGAATATGCTGCTCGATAAGGGGGCGGCCATTCCCGTCGAACCGGGACAGGAATCCTATCGGCTCTTCTTTTCGGCCTGTTCAAACGGATTCCCGAGGCTGGTCAATACGATGTTGGAGAAAGGATTCACAATAGGCGATGATCAATATGCTCGGGGCTTGCCCCATATGGCGGCGGCCGGAGGGTCTGCCACGATCGTAGAAAAGTTGATCCAGTTCGGATTCAAGATGGACAGGATGAATGAGCTAGGATGGACCCCCCTGCACGCGGCTTCGGAAAAGGGGAAACAGGGCTGCCGCTCCATCTCGGCGATCTCATGTCTTATCGGCGCGGAGGTTTCGGCCTGCAAAGGAAGATCAGCGCGGTGTAAATGAACACAAGGGCTGCGTTAACCAGAAGATACCCGCCGGACTTGATCACGGCAAATTGGTAAACCACGAAAAAGGCCACGACCGAGGCTCCCGTGATGAGGGCGGCGTCGATGATCGCTCGGTTCCTTTCGACATCCTTCTGGGCGAAAAAAAGCAGGATCACCCAACTCAGCTGGAAGATGCCGTACAGGCGGATGATGAAGCCGTTGTAACTCGCGAAACCCAGGGCGGGGAGCACGCGCTCTGGCACGATGGTCGATCCCAAAAAAGTGAGAAAAAACAAAACGACGCCGATCCGAAGAAGAATCGTCATACAGGCCGGCTTTGGTCGCATATCGCTTGTCCTCCCTTCCCCCCGGTCTGCTCTCGTTGTTCATAGCATTCGGGACTCTAAATGTCAACGGGCGTCTATGGGAAAATCCCAGCCAGAAGAAGGACGGCACCAGACCTGCGCGCAGGCGACGATACCGGACAGTTTCTGGGTCTCTCGGATCTCAATCTCGCCAATCCGGTTTGAAAGCCACGGGGGCTCGGAAGGACAATCAACAACCATCGATGCACCGTATGGCAGGGAAGCTCACTTGCCACGATCCGGGAGGATCCGTAAAATTGATTTGAAGGACGGAGCATGGCTGGCTCCTGATCGGAAGAGACGGTGCGCATTCCCACATGGCGATGACAGCGTGAAGACGTTAACTCGACAACAGGCCTTGGGGTGTCTGGAGAAGATGGCCAAGGCTTTTTTAGGATCTCCCGCTCTTGTTCCAGGTCGGGAATCTCCGGGCGGTACAACTCCTCCTCGGGCATAAGTCCGGAAGAACGACCGAGGTATATTCTCACTTGGCGGATAGGTGCCTGCAAACGGTCATAAACCAGCTCCCCAGCCCAGATTTGGTCACAAATTTGGTCACAACCGTTGTTTTGCCGGGGCGCGGGATCGTGCGGACCGAAACGCCTCTCAAGACTTTGCCTAGATTTCTTAATCCCCCCACCCCCTTGCGCAATCAAGGGGGAGACGCTCGGACGGCGTTTCCAGGCATACAAAGACGCGTCCCAAGACTCTGTTTCGATTTCCTAATCCCCCTTATCCCCCTTACACCATTAAGGGGGACATAAAAGGACCGCGTCTTTGACAGAGGAGTGGTGGGCGATAGAGGACTTGAACCTCTGACTTCTACCGTGTGAAGGTAGCACTCTACCGCTGAGTTAATCGCCCACGGCCCTCATTTTAACCGATTCGGCGACGATGTCAATTTCAGCGGCCGGCTTTCTTGCGGACGACCCGGCTCCGGCCGATGGTGCGGACGCCCACGGCCGTGAGCGGGCAACGCATCAGGAAGGCGATCGTCTTGTTCTTCCAGCCGGGGACGCAAATGGCGCCTCGGCCGAGCCGGCGCAGGGAGATGCGGACAACCTGCTCGGCCGTCATCCAGAGGAACTCGGGCACGATGCCCTGGTCGATGTTCGCGACTTCGTGGAATTCCGTATGGGTCATGCCCGGGCAGAGGGCCTGGATGAACACACCCTTGTGCTGGAGCTCGCCCTGGAGGTTCTCGGAAAACATCACCAGGAAAGCCTTGGTGCCGCTGTACATGGGGCCTGAGAAGGGGGAGAACGCGGCGATCGAGGCGAGGTTGATGATACCCCCGCGGCCGCGGGCCATCATTCCGGGCAGGGCGGCCCGGCATAGCCGGACGGTCGCGGCGACATGGACCTGGACCATATTCAGGTGGTGACCGGCTTCCCGCTCCCAGAAGGAACCCGGTCCGCCGCCGAAGCCGGCGTTGTTGACGAGGAGGTCGAAAGTCGCGTCATCGGCGATGCGGCGCGCGACACGCTCGACGCCTTCGGAAGTCGCCAGGTCGGCCTGGAGAATTTCGGCCGCGACGCCGTGCTTTTCCCGGAGCTCGCGGGCCAGATCTTCGAGCCGGTCCAGGCGCCTGGCGACGAGGATGAGGTTCGTTCCTGCCGCGGCCAGTTGGCGGGCGTATTCCGCTCCCATGCCGGCCGAGGCGCCGGTGATCAAGGCGGTCCGATAGGGGATCTTGGACATGGCTTCCTCCGGCCGCCAGTCTACGGGAAACGGCAGCGCATTTCAATTGACATCCGTCCCTTTTCCCCATAATAATAAGGGCAATGGCCATCACCCGCTGTCCCTATTGCCACGCCATCATCGACGAAAACGTCAAGTACTGTAACAACTGCGGAACGCAGCTGCTCTTCGCCGACGACGAAGGCGCCGATGAGGAGATCCCGGGCGAGAAGATCATCGACGCGGATACCGAAGAGAAGGACTACACGATCGAGGAGCCCGAGGGCGAATCCAAGCCCAAGGAGGACCCGGATCTCGACGAGGAGATCGAAGAAGAGACCGAGGATCTGGCCCTCGACAAGCTCGTCGCGGAAGAAGCTGGAGAGGAAGACGGGGACGAGGACGAAGCGGACAACCTCACGGAAGAGGTTATCCTCGTCGACGAGATCAAGGCGGCCGAAGCGGGCGGCAAGGGCGAGCCCGAGGAACCCGAAGAAAAAGAAGAGACGGCCGAGCTGAAGAGCGCGGATAAGGGAAAGGCTGAGGACGAGGAAGAGGAAGAAGAAGACGAAGAACTGGAAGAGGATAAAGAAATAGCGGAAGCGGATGAGGAAAAAGAGCCCGCGGAAAACAAAGAAGCCGTAACCCCGGCGATCCCCGCTCTGGAGGAACACCCGGCCGAAAAGCCCGAAGAGCCGCCTGCCGCGTCCGAAGAGGAAGAGCCTGTCATCGAATACATCACTGATGACCAGGACCGGGACAAGGTCGAGGACTCCGAAGAAGCTGTGCCGCAGCCCGTCACCTTCGACACCCAGGAGCTCGAGGGGATCGGAAAGACCGTCGACCTGGGCAAAGAGAAGATCGACAAGTTCCTCGAGGTCCTGGCCGAAAAGGAGGCGGAAGTCGAGACTCCCCCGAAAGAGGCACGGGAGCCGACCGGAACGCTTCCCCCGTGGGCCAGCACGATGAAAGGCGCGCCCGTGTTCCCGGTCGAGACCGGGCCGATCGGAGCCTTTGACCCAGATGTCGCGGGCACCGCCGCGCAGACAGGTGATGAAGAGGTCGAGATCTTTCCCCGGCGGAAGGATTCGGACTCGACCATCGGACTTCCGGAGCGCGTGAGCCAGTCACCGCTTCCTTTCGAGCAGGGCGCCGCGGAAGTGGAGGAAGGGAAGGAAGAACCGGACGACGACGAGGCGCGGGAGAAAATATTCCCGACGGCCGGGCCCGTCCGGACGGAGAGGGAAGCCATCCGTCCCACCCGCGAAGCGGAGCGCCGCGAGGCCGAGGCCGAGGAGGCGGGCGAGGAACCGGCGTCGCGGCCGCCCTTCAGCTTCTCGATCTTCTTAAAATCCAAGGCGTTCGACGTCCTCTTCGTCGGGCTCTTCTGGCTCGTCGCCCTCTGGCTGGCCGCCAATTCCATGGACGCGACGCTTTTCGACATCCTGGGGTCGATGTCCGGCTCCATGCTTCTGCTTTACGCCGTTTTCGTCTTCATCTACTTTTTCCTCTTCAAATTCTTCCTCGGCGAGACGCTCGGCGACAGACTCTTCCGCGAACGGGAATAACAACCCTGAAAACCGTGATCAGCGCCTCGCGGCGCACGGACCTCGTTGCTTCGTTCCCGGACTGGCTGGCCGCCGCCCTCCGACTTCGGCGGGCCCGGGTCGCCGGTCCCTCCGGCCGCGTCCATGACGTCGATCTTTCCCCCGAAGCCGTGCACACGGTCGTCCTCTGGTCGAAGGATTTTTCTAACCTCCTCCATAACGCCCACGGCCTGAGGGACCTTCTCGGCGCCTACGACCAGATCTATCTCCATTTCACGATGACGGGCCTCGGCGGCACGCCGGTCGAGCCGGGAGCCCCGCCTCTCCCAAAGGCCCTGGCCCAGCTTGCCGGATGCGTCGCCTTCGCCGGTGACCCTTGGCGCGTATCGGTCAGGTTCGACCCAGTCCTTTTCTGGGAGGATGGGGGAGTCGTCCGTTCCAATCTCTCTTTTTTTCCCGAGGTCGCGGACGCGGCGGCCGGGGTGGGCATCCGGGACATCCGGACGAGCTTCGCCCAGTGGTATGGAAAGGCCAAACGCCGGGCCGCGGCCCGGGGCTTCCGGTTCACCGACCCGTCCGACGAAGAGAAGATCGCCCACGCGGCCGCCCTCGGCAAGGAGGCCGCGGCGCGAGGTCTCACCCTCCACGCCTGCTGCCAGCCCTTTCTCGCCGGGGTTCCCGGTCTCAAGCCCTCCGCCTGCATCGACGCGGACCTTCTCGAGTCGCTCCATCCCGGCCGGGAACCGGCCTCACGGCGCAAAGACCGGACCCAGCGGGCGGACTGCCTCTGCACGGAGTCTAAGGACATCGGGAGCTACACGCAGTCCTGCCAGCACAGTTGTCTTTACTGCTACGCAAACCCTACGATTTGACGGTCATCGCCAAAGTCGGGAGATGAACGTGAGATGAGGTGCAGTTAGATTCCCAGGCTCAGCCGTTCGGCCAGGGCGGGCGGGAGTTTCTCGTCGATGATCTTCCTCTTCGCTTCTTCGATATCGTAGTCGACGCGGCTGAACTTGACGATCTTGGCATCGGAGTCGTAGATGGCGAAGGCGGCCCGGGGGTTCCTGTCCCGCGGCTGGCCAACCGAGCCGGGATTGATGAGGTAGCGGACCCCTTTTTCGAGGCGGACTTCGTTCGAGTTCCCCTCGAGGAACGTGCCCTCGACGTTGCCGTCCTTCTCGGTGTAGACGAAGGGGAAGTGGGTGTGGCCGAAGAAACAGACGGGCGTCTGGATATAGGAGAAGGCCTCGGCCGCGTCGAACTCGCCGAAAATGTAATAGTCCTCGTCGAAGGGCGCTCCGTGGCAGATGGTAATGGAGTCCTGGATGACCTCCGGGCTCTGCTTCAGGCGAACGAGAAAATCGAGGTGCTTCCGGGTGATCGTCTTCTTGGTCCAGAAGATGGCCGAGGCGGCGATCGGATTGAAGGTCTGGACCGAATCGAGGCCCGAAACGGCCTTGTCGTGGTTGCCCCGGATGATGGACAGGGGCTTGAGGGTCAGGATCTTCTGGATGACCTCGTTCGGGGACGCGCCGTATCCGACGAGGTCGCCGAGGAAGACGTAATGATCCACCCGTTTCTTCTGGACGGCCTTGAGGACCGCGTGGAAGGCTTCGAGGTTGCCGTGGATGTCCGTGAATATCAGGTAGCGCATGGTCGTTCGTCCTTTTTTTGAACCGCTTCGTACAGCCGTCCGGCATCGTAGGAGCTTCGGACCAGTGGCCCGGAGACGACCTCCAGGAACCCGGCTCGGCGGGCGGCCGACGCGAACTCCTCGAATTCCTCCGGCGTGTAATATTTCGCGACCGGCGGGTGGGCCGCCGTCGGCTGGAGGTACTGGCCGATGGTCAGCAGGTCGCAGCCGGCGCGCCGCAGGTCGGCGAACGTCCGCAGGATGTCTTCCCCGCTCTCGCCGAGGCCGATCATCAGCCCGGACTTGGTCAAGGCGCCCCGCTTTTTGGCGGCCGCCAGGACATCCAGGGAGCGGCGGTAGTTCTCCTGGGGCCGGCGGATCTGCGGATAGAGGGCCTCGGTCGTCTCCAGGTTGTGGTTGAGGACGTCGGGAGCGGCCTCGAGAACGATCCCGAGGGCCGCCGAGTCCCCTCCGAAATCCGGGATGAGCGCCTCGACCCGGGTCCCCGGGTTCTTTGCGCGGATGGCCCGGATGACGGCCGCGAAATGGGCCGCCCCGCCGTCGGGGAGATCGTCCCTCGTCACCGACGTGATCACGGCGTACGCCAGCCCGAGCGAGGCGACCGCGGCGGCGACGCGGGCCGGCTCGTCCGGGTCGAGCGGCAGGGGGCGTCCCTTGGCCACGGCGCAGAAGGCGCAGTCCCGGGTGCACGTGTCGCCGAGGACGAGGAACGTCGCCGTTTTGCGTTCCCAGCAGGCACCGATGTTCGGACAGCGGGCGCTCTCGCAGATGGTGTGGAGATGTCCGGCCTTCAGGATCTCCGCGACACGGAAGAAGTTTCCGTGGGACGGAAGTCGGACCTTAAGCCAGACGGGTTTTTGTGTCGCCGTGGCTACCCCTCTCTCGCGATGGATGCGGCCCTTCGGTTACGTTGTTCTTACGGATCGGAAAGATGATTACCGTCAAAGAGATGAAAGTTTTCAGTACTCGATGTCGCGGTCTCTTTTGATGCGTCGTCTCATCCGCTTCCGCGCCTGGGCTTCCTTCATGCGCCGCTTTTCTCCGGGCTTGAAATAGACGGAGTGCTTCTTGATCTCCTTGATGATCGCTTCCTGCTGGACCTTGCGTTTGAACCGGCGCAGGGCGGATTCCAGGTTTTCACCTTCGTCAAGCTGTACAAATGCCAAAAACTTTCACCTCCTTACTGGGGAAAGTCCCGCATTTTTATACCGGATTGGGTCCGATAAGTCAAGCGGCTGCCTTTGGGGCCCATGCCGCCAAGGACGCCGATCGTCTTCGGCTTTTTTCAGCTCACTTGAGGAGGTCCCTGACCCTGTCGAGGGGAAGCGCCTCGGCGGCGCGGCCGCCCTTTCCCACCGTCCGGACGGCTTTGAAGAGGGAGTTGAGAATGGCTTCCTCGGCGGCCTCGGCCGCGGCCTGGAAGAGCGGCGAGACGCTCTCGTCCCTGAGAAGGATGACCGTGCGCGCCGGCGACGTCGAGCTGCGAGAGACCCGGACGGCCGCGGCGGTCGAAAATGCGATCGCATAATCGCCGCTTCCGTTCGAGTAATAGCCGCCGGTCCGGGCGATGCCGAGCAGGGCGCGCTTTGCTAGGCGTTTCAGGCTCCGCGCATCGAGAGGAGCATCGGTGGCCACGACGATCATGCAGGAGCCGTCGCCGGGGGCGACGCTCCCGGCTTCGGAGGCGGTCTCCCGTTTTTCGAACGGGATGCCGCGGATGGTCAGGACGCCGCCGAAGTTCGTCTGGACGAGGACGCCGACGGTCCAGCCGCCCCGGTTTTCGGGCAGGCGGCGCGAAGCGGTGCCGATTCCGCCCTTGTAGTTGAAGCATGTCGTTCCCGTCCCCGCGCCGACCGCTCCCTCGGCGACGGGTCCTTCGGAGGCCTTGACGATGGCCTCGAGGACGTGGGCTTTGGCGACGTGCCGGCCGCGGATGTCGTTGAGCCAGCCGTCGTTCGTCTCGCCGACGACGGGGTTGACCGACTCGACGCGCTCGTTCCCCGGCAGGCCGAGCGTCCAATCGATGACCGCGTCGGCGGCCGTCGGGACGCTTAGGGTGTTGGTCAGGACGATGGGCGTTTCGAGGGTGCCGAGCTCCTCGACCTGGGTCACGCCGGTGAGCTTGCCGTAGCCGTTGGCGACGGAGATGCCGGCCGGGACCGCGTTTTGGAAGAGGTTGCCGCCGTGGGGGAGGACGGCCGTGACTCCCGTCCTGACGTCCTCGCCCTCGATTAGAGTGACCTGACCGACCTTGACTCCGGCGACATCGGTGATGGCGTTGAGCGGACCGGTGGGGAGGACGCCGATGACCAGCCCGAAATCCCGGGCCCGGGGCCGGCTTTCCGAGCCCGGGACGACGGAGCCTTGAAGGCCGAGGATAAGGCCGAAAGCGAGGATGACGGGGATGGCCTTTTCTTTCGCGGACATGTCCTCCTCATCATACGCAGGGGCAGGGATGGGGTCAATGCTCTTGAGCCGGCTACGGCTTTCTGGTAATACTTGGCCCATGACCGACGACCCGGCCGGCTATTCCACCGTCCCGCGCTTGGCGCGAATGGCCGGGCTCGTCCACGGGTTCGGCCGGGCCGGATGGAGCGAGGCGGATTTTCTGGCCTTCACGGCGGTCCGGGACCTCCGGCCGGTGATCATGCGCCAACTCCATTCGGACACCATCCACCGGCTGACGGAGGCACCGGCCGGAAAACTCGAGGGCGACGGCCTGATGACCGACGTCCCCGGGCTTCTCCTTGTCATCCGGACCGCGGACTGTCTGCCGGTCTTCCTCGTCGATGCGAAGAACCGGGCTGTGGCCGCCGTCCACTGCGGCTGGCGGGGAACGGAGAAGAGGATCCTCGAGAAGGCCGTACAAGGCATGGGCCGGGCTTATGGCTCCGAACCCGGAGCGATGCTGGCGGCCCTGGGCCCCTGCATCGGGTCCCTCTGCTACGAGGTCGGACCTGGGGTTAGGGATTCGTTCCTGAGGGCGGGATTTCCGCCGGCCGTATTTATCGAATGCCGAGAGCGGGGACACGTACCGGAAGTACATGTCCCCGCTCAATCTGCCGAAGCCTCCGGTCGGCCAGGCAAATCGCTCCTCGACCTCCGGGCGGCCAACGTCTGGCTCCTCGGCGGAATGGGTTTTAAGAAAGAAAACATGCTGGATGCGGGCTCCGCCTGCACCCACTGCGAACTGCATCTTCTCTCCTATCGCCGTGACCCTGCCGACTCCCGCCGCATGTACAACTTCATCGGCTTCGCTCCCCGCTGATCCGATCTTCGATGAATCGCCGTTTGTCCGGGCGAACCGGGAGATCGCCGGCATTTCGGATGGATGAACTCAAGCTCGCGCCGTCGACGAGCTTCAGGCCTGATCTTTTTTGTGAGGCGGATATTCGTAATCCAAGCCGATCATCAAGGGTTCTGGTTCCTCTTCATAACGGATCTGGTTTCGTTTATGAAGATAAAAGACCTGATAGGCTCGGATCCCGGCAAGTATAAGAATCACCGAAATGACAAAGGGCACGAATCCAGAGGGCGACCTTAGCAGTACCAGTTCCACCCGGCTCGTGATGTTGAGATAGGCGATGAAGGCAAGCAGATAAGGAAGCCAATACACCTGCATTTTTTCTTTCCCCGGCAGATAGGAACAGGAGAATGGGATCTTGAGAAAGCGGATCAAGAGGATCTCCATCGTCAGAACGGATATCGCCAATCCGTATAGCGCATGATTGAAGGCCGTCGCCGGGTCCCAGAGAACGGAGTAAGCGGCAAAGACCAGGACGGAAAGGGGGATAAGACCCGTCATCACCAGCGCCTTCCTGAGACCGGCGGAGTATTGGCGGACTTGGGGCCTCTCCGTCAATCGGAATATCCAGTTGGCTTCCAGGGATACCGGCACGCTCACGGCCGACCGCAGGCCGAGGAGAAGGGCGAAGGACAGGATCAAGGGGATGGATAGCATCGTCAGGTTGATGTCTAAAAGATGGCCCTTCCGGACGACTTTCATCGTGATGAGGAACGGAACGAGCGCCAGGCCGCAAGCGAGGAAGGTGGCCAGGCGCATCCGATGGAAAACGCTGCTCTTGAACGTCTTCCTGTAGAAGTGAAAAACGGCGCGCTGGACGTGGTCCCGGAGGAAAAGGCCGTTGAAAGCGGCCGCCGTGAGCCATCGGATCCTCCGAAGCCGCGGTTTGTGGCCGATGCCGGTTCTTTTCATCGAGCGGCCGTAGCTCAGTCCCATCGAGAGGATGAAGACACCCCCCATGACGGCCAACCCCATCAGGGCAAACCGATAGCGTCCATGAAACGGCAGCCGGGGGCTTCCCAAGGCGGACTCGTACAGGTCGGTGAACCAGAAGGGCGGATAAAGGTCGAAAAACCGCCCGAGTTTCGAGAAATTATTCGCGACCCGGTCGGTCGGGAGGAGGTTGTCCAATCCGTAAACGAGAATTCTCAAATAGGTGAGGATCAAGAACAATTGAAGGACGAGGAAGAGAGAGCGCAGATAGGTCGATGCCTTTCCCAGGATCCTGGAGCCGAGAAGGCTCTGAAATAGGCCGAAGAGAACGACATAGAAGAAGAAGCCGAAAAAGCAAGCCAGGAACATGATCGAAAAATAGACGAACGCATGGCCGATGAAGAAGAACAAGCTGGAAGACCGCCAGGATGGAAGGAGGAGGATAAAGAAGGGAGAAGAGGCCAGGCTCATGCTCAAGGCGAATATGCCGACGAAGACAAGCAGGCTTGTGAATTTCGCGGCGAGGATTGTCCGCGCCCTCAAAGGGAGGGGATTGAGGTTGGAATAGTCCCGGGCATCCGGGTAAATATTGTCCCATTCGAGGATGGCCAACAATCCTATGATGAGCATGAAGAACGTGATGATGATTATTTTCTCGATCCAGGATTGGCCTTGGTCTGGCACGTAGCCGTATTTTCCCAGGAACAGGTAGGCGATCAGACCTGAAAACACGGCCAGTATCGCCAGGCTCCCGATCACCCGTTCCTTCATCTGGTCCTCGAAATCCACGAGGTCGTTCTTGAAAAGCCGGAGGAAGAAGTGCCGGGTGAGGATCCGGAATTGGCGGACTTCGAACAAGGCCGCCGACAAAATGTCCCGGGTGGATCTCATGCTCCTTAGCTCTCGCGACGGATGGTTTCGACGATGCCCCGGGCCGTCAGCCCGGGGTCCTCGCTGACGACTAGACGGCTGAAGATCTCCTCGAGAGAGGGGAGGTTCATCAAATGGCTGAGGTTTTCGACCGAGTCATCGGCCGAGATGATCCCCTTGTCAATGATGATGACCCGGGAGCAGATCTTCTCAACGACCTCCAGGATGTGGGACGAGTAGATGATGATCTTCTTTTCTTGCGCCAGTAAAACGAGGAGCTCCTTGACGATCAGGGCCGTGGCGACGTCCAAACCGGACAAAGGTTCATCAAGCAATATGATGTCGGGGTCATGAAGGAGGGCCGAGGAAATGAGGACTTTTTGGATCATGCCCTTGGAGTAGGACGCCATGGCCATATCCATCTCTGAGGACAAGCCGAAGAGGCGCATCAGCTCCGTCACCTTGGCGCGAAGGAGGCCGTCCGAGAGCCCCCGAAGGCGACCGACCATGAACAGATAATCCCAGGCGCTCAGATGTCGATAGACCTCGGACTGCTCGGGGACATATCCGACAATGGCCTTATAGGCAAACATGTTCTTCCGGATGGGAAGACCCTGGTAAAAGATCTCGCCTTCCGTCGGTTCGAGCAGTCCGGCCATCATTTTGATCGTCGTGCTTTTCCCGGCGCCGTTCGGGCCCAGATATCCCGTGATCACTCCGGGTTTCAAGGCAAAGCTGACATCGCGGACAGCTGGAATGGCGGAATATTTCTTTGTGACCTTCCTGAGCTCAAGCATGGGCGCTCAGCATTTGTCGGTTAATGTCGTCTATCCATGACAGGGAATGTCCGACTGATAAGGGAGGTCGCTCATTTCCATTCGATCCGATAGCGCTTTACCCAAAACGTTTCTTCGTCGGCATCAGATTCTATCGTGTAGAAGTCATCGTTCAATACGAGAGCTTTGCTTTTCATCGGTGCAAGAAGAAAGTCCCACTGATAATACTTGGGGACTTGGACCGTCTCAAGAAAGTTCCCTTTTTTATCAAAAAGATCTCCGGCTAACGACATCCTGTCACCAGTCTTAGCAAACGTAACGACGATGAGGTGGCCATCTTTTAAGGGAAACAGGCCCGCTATCGCCGGGACCCGATCGGGAACGAGATATTTATAAGGCGACGTCGTTGTCGATTCGGGGAGCAATCGATCTATGTCCTCTTTCTCGACCTTGCGTGGCTTGACGTCTCTCGTGAGTGTCCGGATACAGGTCCCACTAGGCGAAATGACGAAGACTTCATATTTGTTCGAAAAGGCATAAACGACATTATCCTGCGGGTCGAGCGCAAACTTGAGTTGGGTTCGATAAAGATCCTCTTCGTACGTCCCGTCTCCTCGCCGCCTCGGACCCCACTCATAGGAATTGATTGTGTTGAGGATATCCCCGCTCGGCGCGCATTTCGTAAGAACAATAAGATTGCGTTCTCTGGCCTTTGAAGCCTGATAAGCCAGGAAATAGCGTTGTCCTTTCGAATCCATCTGGAATGCATCACCATAGAGTCTCATTTTTTCGATTCGGACGACTTTGAAGTCCGGGCCGAGAACAGTGAGCCGGCGTTGAGACCAATCCGCTGCGTACATCCGACCATCCGAGGAAAGAACCGGATCGAAATTGTCGAACTCCCCCGGTCCCTGCCCCTTTGGAATCTCGCGGCGGGACACTTCCCGGCCCGTGGGATTAAAAGTCAGAAAGGTTCTTTCTCTCCCAGAGAGAACGTATATGTTCCCTTGGGCGTCGACGATTATCCGATGCGGGAACCAGTTATTCTGGGTGATGGAGAGGTTCTCTTTGAACGAGATGGTTTTTTGACCGCCAGGTGATACTGCTAAAGCGGGCGCCGTCAAAGCTATGGTGAGGCCTATTACGATCAAGCGATGAATCACCGCTCCTCCTTTCAGCATTTCAGGCGATCGACAAAAGGGCTATCGCAGAATCCTTGATTCAAGCCTGTCGTCAGCGTCGTCGGGAAGAACCACCGATATTCGAATCCCATTTCTCGCCATTTGGCTGTCTTTTAAATGGACAAGCTGCCGAACGATTAAAAGTGTTCCGAAAATGAAGACGGCCATAAAAGCAAGATAAAGCGCCGCGAATTTCCTGGGACGGCGAGAGGCAGCCGTCGACACGGAAAGAACGATCGCGGGGACGATGTTGGAGATCCCTCCGACAAGGAGCCAAAAAGCGATCAGCCAGTATAGGAGCATCTGCTTTTCGAAAAGGAACCGGAAATTGGGCAACAGTAAATAGGTGAGGAGACGGGCAAGTAGATATATAGCTGCGACAAAGCCCAGCGAGCGTATTATCAGATGCCGGGACCCGGATCTATGGTTTCGGCAGCGGGAGCGACTCTTCATGGAATTCACGAAAACGAGACCGGCGGCGAGCATAATAACGAACTCGATAGCCAAGAGACGCCGGGCGTGGAGAATCATGTTGTGCTCGAACTCGACCTGGGAACCCCCTGTTCCTTTCAACGGATGCCTGAAAAGGGCGGGAATGGGGGAGATGAGATGTGCTGGGCCTGACACGGCGACGACGCCTTTGCCCTCCCCGCGATCGACGAACTGGGCCTCATTTCGAAGATCTCGAGTGATCGCGAGAATCGTCAAGCAGCAGGCCAGTCCGATAGATAGGCCGGCTATCGGGAGGAGGGAAGGGCGTGCTCCGTTTTTTATCTCCTGGCCATGCCATGTTGTCCCGCCGTGAAGCCGCGACAATTTTCGTTGCAGCTTTTCGGCAAGCAAAAACGGTAAGGATCGAATAAGATGGCGCCAAAACCAGATCTTTGCCCGGCTAGAATCTTCTTCGCGAGTCACAACGGGAGCCATTTCATCGATATCGCCCATGACGGCGTCCCTGATTTCCCGGCTAAGGCAGCTCTTCAGAACCCACTGGCCGAGCTTGTTCATAGTCACATCTCGTCGACTTGAACAGGCTTCGCTTCGCCCCAAAGGACGTCATGGACACGCTTGATCCGCAGGAGAGCCTTCCTCCCTTCCGGCGTCAGCGTGTAATAGATTTTGCTCCTTCCGCCGCGCTCGGGCGTAGGTTCCCCCGGGACCATGCGGGCCAAGCCCTTGCGTTCCAGGCGGTAAAGCGGCGCATAGACGGCCCCGATGGACCAAGGATATCCCGTGGCTTCGCTGACCAGGGCACGGATCGTTACTCCATAAGCGTTATCTTGAAGTTGCCGAACGGCAAGAAGAACGATCTCTTCAGAGCGGGAGAGTAAATTCATAAAAAACTCTATAGACCTTATATGTATTCATATATAAAACTAATCATGAGCCTTGTCAAGCCTCTGCTGATCCATCCCCGGAATTGGCCCGCGCTGGACTTGGAATCAGATCTGCCCCTTTCGTCCTCGGCCGCGGGCTGATTGGGTTGCCGGAGCGTGCACGAAGTAATGCTCCGCTCGTAAGAAAAGGGACACGTCCCCGAAGTACATGTTTCCGAGAACCGACCGCTTTGCCCAAGGGCGAGCGAAGACAATCCCCGAGGACCAATTTGCATTTTAAATTTGATTTCATTATCCTTTACTGGTTCAAAAAGGAGAACCCCCTATGGAACGTCCGATCGGTGATATCGAACTGGCCGGCCTGACCCTATTCAGGAAGGGAAAGGTCCGTAACGTCTATGAGGTCGGCGACAAGCTGCTCGTCGTCGCCACGGACAGGATCTCCGCCTTCGATTGGGTTCTGCCCTCCCTGATCCCTTATAAGGGCAAGGTCCTGACCCAGCTTTCGAAGTTCTGGTTCGATTTCGTCGGCCTGGTCCTGCCCAACCACCTTCTGGCCACGGAAACCAAGGACTTCCCCCCGGTTCTCGCCCCCTTCGCCGACATCCTCGCCAAGCGCTCCATGCTCGTCAAGAAGACGCGGAGCCTCCCCATCGAGTGCGTCGTCCGCGGCTACCTTTCCGGCTCCGGCTGGAAGGAATACAAGACGACCGGGAAGATCTGCGGCCTCAAGATCCCCAAGGGGCTCAAGGAATCGGACCGCCTGGAAGAGCCCATCTTCACGCCCTCGACCAAGGCCGACCAGGGTCACGACATCAACATCTCCTTCAAGGAAGTCCAGAAACTGATCGGCGCCGAATTGGCCCAGAAGATCCGCAAGGCCAGCCTCGAGCTCTACCAGAAGGCGGCCCTCTATGCCGTCTCCAAGGGCATCATCATCGCCGACACGAAATTCGAGTTCGGCCTCGCCGGCGACGAGCTCGTCCTGATCGACGAGATCTTCACCCCCGATTCCTCGCGGTTTTGGCCCCTGTCGCTGTACGAGGAGGGTCGGCCCCAGCCCAGCTTCGACAAGCAGTTTGTCCGCGATTACCTGGAGACGACGAGCTGGGACAAGAATACGCCACCACCGGAGCTCCCCGCGGAGATCGTCGCCAAGACATCCGAGAAATACCTGGAAATCTACAAGGTCCTGACCGGCCTCGACGACCTGGCATGAGCGGACGGGTCGACTTCCACGTCCATTCGGACAAAAGCTGCGACGGCGATTTTTCGCCGGCCGATCTGGTCGGTTTCGCCAAGAACCTCGACATGCGGGCCATTTCGATCGCCGACCACGACACGGTGGCCGCCTACCCGGAAGCCGTCGAGCTCGGCCGCAAAGCCGGGGTCGAAGTCATCCCGGGCATCGAGCTCACGACGCTTTTCGGCGGCCGCGAGTTCCACCTTCTCCTGCCGTTCGTCGATTGGACGAGCCCGGCGCTCACGGCGATCATCGAGGGCCAGGCCCTGTGCCGGATGGACGAGGCCCGGGAGCGCGTCGGAAAAATACAGGGCCTCGGCTTCGCCCTGACCGCGGAAGAGGTCCGGGAGAAGACGAACGGCGTTCCCCCGCTCGGCGTCAAGATCGCCCAGATCCTCCTCGAGAACCCGGCGAACGAGAAGAATCCCGCTTTGGAATTCTTCTATAAAAAGGATAATAGGCCGCATGCCCCGTACATGTTCTACAAGGAATACTTCGCCGAGGGCAAGCCGGCCTACGTCCCCAAGAAGTTCGTCGGCCTTCTCGACGTGATGGCCGCCGCTTCCGGGACCGGCGGAGTCCCCGTCCTTGCCCACCCCGGCGCGTATTTCCAACGGACGACGGCCGAGGACGCCCGCGTCCTCAAGGATCACGGCCTGGCCGGCATGGAGGTCTACACGTTCTACCACACGGGCGAGCAGGTCGCCTTCTATCGTGCGATGGCAGAGGAGCTCGATCTCGTGGCCACGGCCGGCTCCGATTTCCATGGCCGGATCAAGCCTCACGTCGCCTTCGGTGCGCTTCGGGAGGGGGACTACGGGATGGTCGAACGGCTGAAGGCGAGAAGGAGAGGTGCGGCATGAACTGGCTCGACATCGTCCTTTTGGTCATATTGATCTTGACGGCGATCATCGGGATCTTCAAGGGCCTGGTCAAGCAGGTCATCGGACTCGTCGCCGTCATCGCCGGCCTCGTCCTGGCCAGCCTCTACTACGAGGGGGCGGCCGGGATCTTCGAGACGTTCATCAAGAACCGGCTACTCGGCAATTTCCTGGGCTTCCTGCTCATCTTCGTCATCGTCCTCATCGCCGGCGGCATCCTCGGCCACCTCATCACCAAGGCCATGAAAGGCCCGCTGGCCATCGTCAACCGGCTCTTCGGCGGCATCTTCGGCGCGGTCAAGGGGGTCCTCATCTGCGGCATCCTCGTCTTCGCCCTGTTCACGTTCCGGGTGGCCAAGCCGGTCCTGGAAACGTCGGTCCTCGCCCCGGTCTGCCTCGGCGTCACCCGGGCGGCCATCAACCTGATCCCCGCGGACCTGAGGGCCAGGTTCAACACGTCCTATAAAGAGATCCGGGAGAGCGGAGAGAAACATGGACAGAAGATCTAGCGACCTCAACCTCCACCAGCGGATGGAGTTGATCATCAAGGACATGGTGGAAAAAGAGATCAATCTCAAGGACGCCCTCCGGGAATTCGAAAAGATCTTCTTCGAGCAGTCGGCGAAAAAACACGAAGGGAACAAGACCAAAATGGCCAAGGCCCTCGGCATCCACAGGAATACCCTCCACAACAGGGCCAAGCTCCTGAAGATCAAGAAGAAATATTAGCAGTCGACAGCCAAGACTGCCAATATTTCGTCTCCACACCCCTTGACAAATCGCCGGGATTTGTGTATTATTAGCACTCACGTTTATTGACTGCTAAATTTCAGGTATTACCAAGGAGGTTTTAATGAAAGTACATCCTCTGTATGACAGAGTGCTCCTCAAGAGACTTGAGGAACAGGAAGTAAGGAAAAGCGGGATCATCATCCCGGACACGGCGAAGGAAAAGCCCCAGGAAGCCGAGGTCATCGACGTCGGCAAGGGCCGGGTCAATGACGAAGGAAAGACCATCCCTCTCGCCGTCAAGAAGGGCGATAGGGTCCTCATCGGCAAGTACAGCGGCACGGAAGTGACGGTCGATGGCGTCGAGCACATCATCGTCCGCGAAGAAGAAATTCTCGCCGTCATCGAGAAGTAAGGAGACACCATGGCCAAACAAATCCTATCCGGAGACGATGCAAGGCATGCCCTTCTTAAAGGCGTGAACATCCTCAGCAATGTCGTCAAGGCGACGCTCGGCCCCCGCGGCAAGAACATCGTTCTCGACAAGAAATTCGGCTCCCCGACGAGCACCAAGGACGGCGTCACCGTCGCCAAAGAGATCGAGCTCAAGGACTCTTGGGAGAACATGGGCGCCCAGCTCGTCAAGGAAGTCGCGTCTAAGACGTCGGACGTCGCCGGCGACGGCACGACGACCGCGACCGTGCTGGCCCAGTCCATCTACGGCGAGGGCCTGCGCTACGTCACGGCCGGGGCCAACCCGACTCTGATCAAGAAGGGCATCGACAAGGCCGTCGAGACGGTCGTCGACGAGCTCAAGAAGTTGAGCCGCGAGGTCACCGGCGAGATGATCGCCCAGGTCGGCGCCATCTCGGCCAACAACGATCCGTCCATCGGCAAGATCATCGCCGAGGCCATGGACAAGGTCGGCAAGGACGGCGTCATCACGGTCGAGGAGGCCAAAGGCCTGGAGACCACGATGGAGATCGTCGAGGGCATGCAGTTCGACCGCGGTTACCTGTCCCCCTATTTCGTGACCGATCCCGAGCGGATGGAATGCGTCCTGGAGAAGCCCCTCATCCTCCTCCACGAGAAGAAGATCAGCAACCTCAAGGACTTCCTGCCCCTCCTCGAGAACGTGGCGCGCCAGGGCCGTCCCCTGCTCGTCGTGGCCGAAGAGGTTGAGGGTGAAGCGCTGGCGACCCTCGTCGTCAACAAGCTCAAGGGCACCTTCATGTGCTGCGCCGTCAAAGCCCCCGGCTTCGGCGACCGCCGCAAGGCCATGCTCGAGGATATCGCCACGCTGACCGGCGGCCAGGTCATCACCGAGGAGATCGGCGTCAAGCTCGAAAAGGTCGGCTCGGAATGGCTGGGCGAAGCGAAGAAGGTCGTCATCGACAAGGACAACACGACGATCGTCGAGGGCATGGGCAAGGCGAGCGACGTCCAGGCCCGCATCAAGCAGATCCGGGTCCAGATCGAGGATACGACCTCCGACTACGACCGGGAGAAGCTCCAGGAGCGGCTGGCCAAGATGGTCGGCGGCGTGGCCCTGATCAAGGTCGGCGCGGCCACCGAGACCGAGCTCAAGGAGAAGAAGGCCCGGGTCGAAGACGCCATGCATGCCACCAAGGCGGCCGTCGAGGAAGGCATCGTGCCCGGCGGCGGCGTGGCCTTGCTCCGCGCCCAGAAAACGCTCGAGAAGCTCCAGCTCGAAGGCGACCTTCAGATCGGCGCCAACATCGTCAAGAGGGCCATCGAAGAGCCTCTGCGCCAGATCGCGATCAACGCCGGCTTCGAAGGCTCCGTGGTTGTCGAGAAGGTCAAAGAGATGAAGCTGGACATGGGCTTCAACGCCCTTAACGAGAAGTACGAGGACATGATCAAGGGCGGCATCCTCGACCCGACCAAGGTCGTCCGGATCGCCCTCCAGAACGCGGCCTCCATCGCCGGCCTGATGCTCACCACAGAAGGCCTCGTCGCCGAGCTCCCCGAAGAAGACAAGAAGTCCGGCTACCCGACTTCCCCCGGCGGTGATATGTACTGATCGCGTCCAGCGAATGAACCGGAAGCCCCGGGCGGTCCGCCGCCCGGGGCTTTTTTGTGAGGGGGTCAAACCTATTTTTTACGCAAAAATGCGTAAAAAATAGGTTTGACCCCCTCTGGTTGATGGCTTCTTTCTTCGTCCCCTTTTTGGCCCGCCTATGCTATAGTTCGATTCGATGCCGAAGATCCTGGACCGCTACATCTTCCGCGAAGTCGTCCCGCCCTTCCTCGTCGGCCTTCTCCTCGTGGCGTTCGTCCTGCTGATGAATCAGATCCTCGTCCTGGCCGAGCTCTTTATCGATAAGGGAGTGCCGGCGGGCGAGGCGGTCCGCATCCTGGCCCTCCTCATCCCGTCCATTCTGGTTTTTGCCCTGCCGATGGCCGTCCTGATGGGGATCCTCGGCGGGCTGGCCCGGCTTTCGGCCGACTCCGAGATCGTCGCCTTCCAATCGCTCGGGATCGGCCCCCGCCGGCTCCTCCGGCCCATTCTCTTTTTCGGGCTCTGCGGATTCTTTCTGACCTTACCGCTCGCCCTCCTCGTCGCGCCGAGGGCCAACCACGCCTGGGTCAAGGCCATGACCGACACCGTCCTTTCCCGCGTCCGGCTCAAGGTCCATCCGCTGGAGTTCAACGAGCCCATCCCCAACATGGTCCTTTTCGTCAGGGACATCGGCCGGGACGGGAGCTGGCACGACGTCTTCGCCTCCATGAGCAAGGACCCGGCCCATCCCCGTCTGGTCATGGCCCGGACGGGATCGATCCGCCTCTTCCCGCAAAAGCGGCGGGCCGTCTTGGAACTCTCTGACGGGTTTGTTTATTCCGGATCCCCGGCAGAGCCGGAAAAGGACAGTCTGACGACGTTCGAACGCCTGGAAGAGGAAGTCGATGTCGAAGGCCTTTTCGCCTCGGTCTCGAGCGAGAAGAGGGTCCGGGAAAAGGATATTGGCGAGCTCGTCCGGGACGTCAAGTCCCTATCAGCCGGCCCTTCCAGCGCCGCGGGCCGGAGGGAGATCCGGGCCCATTGGGTCGAAATCCACAAGAAGTTCTCGCTGCCGCTTGCCTGCCTCGTTTTCGCCTTCCTCGGCCTGCCATTGGGGGTCATGACCGGGCGGGCCGGGCGGACGGGGGGCTTCTCGCTGGGCCTGGTCATTATCCTCCTTTACTACGTCTTGCTCACGGCGGGCGAGAAGATGGCCATGGACGGGCGCTTGTCCGCGTTCCTGGGCATGTGGATCCCGGACATTATCCTGGTCGCCGCGGGGGTTTTCCTTTTCCTGGGGGCGGACCGGGGGGCCTCCGCGCCGATCCGGTTCGCCGGCCGCTGGAGGTCACGCGAAAAGGGTGAGCCGCCGGCCCCGCGGGCCGTCTCCCGCGGGCCCCTGTCCGCGTCCCGTCCTTCTCCGGTCCGCTTTCCCGGCGTATTGGACAGGTATATTGCGCGGAAGTTCCTGGCCATCCTGGCCCTCGCTTTTTCCGCCCTGGCCGCCGCGACACTCCTGGCGACATTCTTCGAGCGCCTGAGCGACACGCTTCGGCACGGCAAGCCGGTCGGCCTCCTCGTCCGCTATGTCTTATTCAAGCTCCCGGAATTCCTGGCTTATCTTCTGCCCGTCGCCGTCCTGACAGCGACGCTCCTCACCTTCGGTCTGCTGGCCAAGTTCAATGAAGCGACGGCCATGAAGGCCTGCGGGATCAGCGCCTACCGGTCGATCCTCCCGGTCCTCATTCTGTCGGCCGCGGTGAGCGGCCTGGCTTTCCTCGTCCAGGAACGCGTCGTCCCGGCCGCGCACGCCCGAGCCGAGGACGCCTGGAACCGGATCGCGGACCTGCCGCCTCGCAGCTACAGCTATCTCAACCGCCACTGGGTCCTGGGCCGGGCCGGGAACAGGATCTACCATTACGATTATTTCGAGCCCGGCTCGTTGACCTTCAGCCGGATGTCGATCTTCGACATCGACCCCGGCCGCTGGGCCCTCACCCGGCGGTTTTTCGCGGAGAAGGCGACTATCGAAAAGGATACGCTGATTTACCGGGAAGGTTGGGTCCGGAATTTCGCGGCGCCGGCGGCCCCGCCTTTCGCCAAGGCGGAAAGCGGCCGGCTCGCGGTCGACGAGGAGAAGGACGTTTTTCTCAAGACGTGGAAAGAGCCCCTGCAGATGACCCTCGGCGAACTCCGGAAATACACCGCCGAAGTCCGGGGCATGGGCTTCCGGGCCGGCCGGCTCCGGGCCGAGCTCGGACAGAAGACGGCCCTTCCCCTGGTCAGCCTGGTCATGGCCCTGCTGGCCGTGCCCTTCGGCTTCTCGATGGGGAAAAAGGGCGCCCTCGTCGGCGTCGGCTTGAGCGTGGCCCTGGCCATGGCCTACTGGGGGACGTTCGCGGTCTTCCGGAGTCTCGGCAACGCCGAGGTTTTGACGCCCTTCCTCGGGGCGTGGGGGGCCAACCTCCTTTTCGGGCTGGCGGGGGTGTTCTTTCTCTTCAGGCTCCGGACCTGATACGTTAGCGGCCACCGACCCCCTTTTTTAAAACTGGGTTGGTGGTGCTCAGTATCAACCCTGAGCAAATCCCGGGCTTCGGCCCAGGGAGGCGATCGGGTTGATCATCGGATCACATCTTATATTTGCCGAAGTCGTCGGGCCGCAGGCTCTCGAGCCATTTCCGGAGCTTCTCGGAGGATTCGACCTTCTCGTCGAACTTCAGCCCGTTGGCCTTGCGGACGACCTCGTCCTCGACGAAGATAGGAGAGCTCATGCGCAGGGCCAGGGCGATGGCGTCGGAAGGGCGGGAGTCGATGATGATGGCCTGCTCGGCCCGACGGCAGTGGATCATGGCGAAGAAGGTGTTGTTCCTGACGTCGTTGACGACGATCTTTTCGATGGAGATGTCGAGTTTCTCGAGGAAGCTCTTGAGGAGGTCATGGGTCATCGGCCGCGGCGTCGGGACGTTCTCGATGGTCAGGGCGATGGCGTTGGCCTCGAAAACGCCGATCCAGATGGGCAGGATCTGCTCGTTTTTGGGGTTCTCCAGGACGACGATGGGCATCTTGGAGATGGGGTCTACCACCAGCCCCTTGACCTTCATTTCGATTTCCATGGCCGGTTCGTACCGACTCTAATATAGGTGGCGGGGTGGGGCTTGTCAAATGCGGCCTCGGGGATTGTCCTCGCTCGCTGCGGTGATCTATCACGCCGGTCAGCGTGCCGGACCCGGGATTAGCCGCCGCGGAACCCACGTGTTTTCGCTCGGGGAATTCCCGCCGTCGGCCGCGGCCCGTCCCGGCGAGCCGGGCCGCTTCGGGTCCAGGCTTCGCTCTGCCCTAAAGGGACAGCTTCCTTCGGGGATGGTCCCTTTAGGACATCCGTGCCCGCTCAGCCCTCAATCTGCCCTGAGGCCGTTTGGGCCGGAAGGGATTCCAAAGGGATATGTCCCTTTGGCCGCAGAACGCCGTAGCGTTCGAGGAGGGGAGGCAAGGAGCGAAGCGACCGTTGGCTAGGGGGAAGGCGGGACGCCTTCTCCCTCCAAACAAGGCGGCCTCCTCTGGGAACACCCCTGCGCGACGTGGGCTCCTTTCGGCCACTCACCATCGGCACGCTGACCGACTAAATCACCGCTTATGCTCGTTCAGACAATCCCCTCGGCCTTGGGGGCCGCTTAACGACCGGACAGCGCTCTTGCTACGGGGGCTATGCATGACCTCCATCACTGCCCGGGCAACGCCTCAGTTTGACAAGCCCGGGGGAAGGAAAAAAGGATCAAAAGAGCGAGAGCTGGGAGGCGGAGGAGTCCGCCGCGGCCTCGTCGCCGAAAATGCGGATCTCGCCGTACTCTCCGTCGTGCCCGGGGAGGATCCGGACCTGGCCCTTGCGCATCCGGTCGACCGCGGTTGCGATCCTGTTCGGAGAGAGGCGGGCGAGGTCGGCCACGGGGACTTCGGTCAGGATGGCGTGCTCGTCCCCGAACTCCCGGATGAAGCGGAAGTAGAGGTCCCAGACGCCCTGGCTCTCCGGCGTCTTGCCCACGGCTTCGGCGATGATCTCGTTGAGCGGGATGAGGCTCTTAAAGGGGACCCCGCCCGGCCGCCCCTCTCCCGGCTCCCGGTCGGCCAGCTCCTCGACGCGATGGAGGACACCGATGGTCAGGCGCTTGCCGCACTTCGGGCAGAGGTCGCTCGTCTTCAGGCTCTCCCTCGGCGAGGAGACGACGCCGCACTTGCGGTGCCCGTCGAAATGGTACTTGCCTTCCTCGGGAAAGAACTCCACGGTGTAAAGGAACTTCGACGGGTCGTTCGCCCGCAGGGCGTTGACGAGCCCGCGGTAGCTGAAGTCCGTGTCGAAGACGTTGGCTTCGCGGCCGATCTTCGAGGGCGAGTGGGCGTCGGAGTTGGAGACGAGGGCGTAGCGGTCGAGGGCGGACAGCCTTCTGTTCATCGGGGGGTCGGAGGACAAGCCCGTCTCCAGGGCGAAGATCGACGGCGTCATCTCCTCGAAACATTCCTCGATCGTGTCGAAACCCGAGTTGGCCCCGAACAGCGAGAACCAGGGTGTCCAGATGTGGGAGGGGATGACGACGCAGCGCGGGGCGGTGTCGGCGACCATCCGGCAGAAGAGACGGACGTCCAGGCCCAGGATGGGCCGCCCGTCGGAGACGAGGTTCCCCACCGCCTGGAGGCGGCTGTTGATCCTCTCGACGGATTCAAAATCCGGGGCCAGCAGCATGACGTGGACTTTCCGGACCTTGCCTCCCTTCGAGTAGATGAAGCTCAATTCGGAGGAGAGGATGAACGCGACTTCCCGCGCCAGGGCGGGGAGGCCCATGAACGGCGTCGCTTCGAGAGACGTCGTCCCGTTCTTGAGCCGGAGAAAACCGTTCCCCATCGGCTCGAGCTTTTCCTTCATCAGGAAGAGCCATTCGGGATGGGTGAAATCCCCTGTCGCCAGGAGCGAGATCCCCTTGACCTTGGCCCACGGCGCGAGGGAATCGAGGACCATGTCCCGCGACGTGGCCCGGGAGAATTTCGAATGTATGTGAAGGTCGGCGACGAACTTCATGTTGAAGGACCAGTTTAGAAAAAGCGCCGGGCGATTGCAAGTCCTTTCGCGCGGCCCGGCCCTTTTATTTATTTTTGCCAGCAGTCGTCCCGGCGGGGTTCGTTCCAGCCGCAGGGACGGCCGCGCCGGAAGCCGCCTTGAAAAAGGCGGACGGAGAGGGTAAACTGAATTATCGAGGGTCGGACCTGAAAGGACTCGTTCATGAGATTCAAAGCGATCGCCCTTCTTTGCGGTGTCCTGCTGGCCGGCCTCCCGGCCGCCAGCCAGAAAGCCGCGATCAAGGACCTGCCCCAGCGCTTCCGCGTCTGGCTCGAGGAAGAAGTTGTTTACATCATTGGGCCCAAGGAAAAGGACGTTTTCCTCCAACTCTCAACCGATCGGGAAAGGGACATGTTCATCGAGGCCTTCTGGAAGGCGCGGGACCCCGACCCGGCGACTCCCCAGAACGAGTTCAGAGACGAGCATGCCCGCCGGATCGGATATGCCAACCTCTGGTTCGGGCGGGGCCGCAAGGCCGGCGGCTGGCGTTCGGACATGGGCCGGATCTATATCACTCTCGGCGAGCCGAAATCCATCGAGAAATACGAGAACCAGAGCAACGTTTATCCCCTCATCATCTGGTTCTACTCCGGCGATATCGGAGCCGGGCTCCCCAGCTCTTTCAATGTCGTTTTCTTCAAGAAGGACAACGCCGGCGACTACGTCCTCTATTCCCCCGTCGCGGACGGGCCGCAGAAGCTCATGCCGTTCTACAACGGAGACATGTCGGACTATTTCCAAGCCTACAGGAAGCTCAGCGAAATCGAACCGCTCATCGCCCAAGTTTCGATGTCCCTGATCCCCGGCGAGTACGTCATGGGAATGAACCCCTCCCAATCCTCGGATATTCTCATAAGTCAAAAGATTCCAAAATCGGCTTATGACAACGTCAAGGACGCTTACGCCCAAAAACTCCTCAAGTACAAGGACCTGATCGAGGTCGAATACACCGCCAATTACATCGAATCCGACGCCCTGGTCCAGGTCTACCGGGATAACGCCGGCCGGGCGTTTGTCCACTACCTCATCGAGCCGGCCAGGCTCAGCATCGAGCGCTTCGAAGGCATCTACCGGACGACCTTCAACGTCAACGGCATCGTCTCCGACGCCCAGGGCAGGACCGTCTATCAGTTCGACCGCGTGATCCCCGTGGAGCTCAGCTCCGACCAATTCCCCATGATCAAGGACCGCCTGGTCTCGTTCCAGGACGCCTTCCCTCTGATCGAAGGCGACTACAAGCTCAGCATCCTGTGGAAAAATACGGTCTCCAAGGAATTCACCTCCGTCGAGGCGTCCCTGAAGATCCCGCCCGCCCGCAGCCTGACCTTGAGCACGCCGATCCTGGCCAACCGGACCGTCCGGAACCCGGCGTTCACGGGTCAGGTCAAGCCATTCACGGTCGGAGAAATCCAGCTGGTCCCCTCGCCGCGGAACGATTTCGTCCTCAACGATACCCTCTCCCTCTACTGCGAACTCGGCGGACTCACCGACGAGCTCAAGCGGAACGGCAGCGTTTCGGTCACGATCACGCGGGACGACCAGGTCGTCGCATCGACCGTCAAGGCCCTCGGGAACGCTGGGGAACCTTACCGCATCCTCGAGGAATTCCCGCTGGCCGCGTTCCCCCCCGCTTACTACATGGCCAGCGTCGCGCTGGTCGACGGGGCCAAGGCCGAGGTCGTGTCTTCCAAGGCCGCGTTTTATATCAGTCTCAGCCAATCCCTGCCGCGCTCCTGGATCCTGTATTCCCCGCTCCCGGCGGCAGGCGCCCCCTATTTCTCCAATGTCCTCGGGATGCAGTATCTCCAGGCGGGGGACTTGGCCAAGGCCCGGGCCCTTTTGGAAGAGGCTTTTCGCCGGTCGCCGGATTCCGTCGCCTTCGGGCTCGATTACTGCCGTGTCCTCTTCGCGGCAAAAGAATACGAGGCCGTCCTGAACGTGGCCACGCCCTTCTTCCGGGACAAGAAAGAATTCGAGTTCGCCCAGTTCCTCGGAGAAAGCTCGCAGGCCCTCGGGCGTTACGCCGAGGCCGTCGGCTATTACAAGGAATACCTGGCCTCTTTCGGGACGAACCTCAACGTCCTCAACTCGATCGGGGAGTGTTACGTCAAGACCGGCGATCTCCAATCGGCCCTGACGGCCTGGAAGAAATCCCTCGAGCTCAACCCGGCCCAGGAGGAGTTGAAGAAGAAGGTTGCCGAGATCGAAGGCAAAATCAAGGATCGCTCATGAAACCCCTGATCAAGCTGGCGGCGTTTTCGCTCGCGGCGTCTCTCCTCCTCGTTTCCTGCGCGTCGGCGCGTCTCGAAAAACAGCTCGATCCGAAGAGCCGGGACTTCATTTCCAAGGTCCGCTACACCATCACGCTCGAAGAGAGGCGAGCCTTCCTCGCCCTCCCCGAGGGAGACCGGGAGGCGTTCGTCGTCGATTTCTGGAAGAGGAGAGATCCGACGCCGGTGACGCAGGAAAACGAGTATAAAGCGGAATATTTCAGTCGGATCGAGCAGGCAAATCACCTGTTCTCCGGAGGGGCCGCCCCCGGCTGGCTTCAGGACCGCGGGCGGATCTTTATCACCCTCGGGCCTCCGGACCACCGGGAAACCTATCCCCGCGGGGTCACTTTTTACGGCCTGCCCACGGAGATCTGGTGGTATGGGTTCTTCACCATCCTCTTCGTCGACGAACGCTGGGTCGACGACTACAGGCTCGACCCCGACAGCGCCGCCCAGATCGCCGCGATCAACCAGGCCCAACAGGAGTGGAACGAACCGAGGCAGGGTATGGCGCGAGACCCGGAAGCGGGGCGAGTGCAGGGTCTGCCGGGGCTTGACGTGAAGATCGAAAAGGCCGATGGGGAAGGCACGCGGTTCACCCTCGTCATCCCCTACAGGAACATTTGGCTGAAGTCCCGCGGCTCGAGATTCGAAGCGTCCCTCGAAGCGACGATGAAAGTCCTGGATGCCGCCGGCTCCGAGGCTTGGACGTTCACGAATGTCTTCCCCATCGATGTCCCCCAGAGCCGCCTGAAGGAGGTCCTGGCCCTGGATTTCACGGCGGAGGCCGTCGCCGCCCTCGGCCCGGGGGCCTATACCCTGAGCGTAGCGGTAACCAACACGACCGACGGGAGCAAGGCATCGCTCGAACGGAAGTTCGAGATCTGATCTATTTTTTGGCCCGGGCGGCGGTGGCCGCCGCCAACGCGGCCTGGCCCTTCCGCGCGTATTCCTCGGACTTGACGGCGTCTCCGACGCGGTTGTAGAGGTCGGCCAGGAGGAAATAGCCCAGCGGCAGCTCGGCCGGCGTGGGCTTGAGTTCGATCCCCTTCTTGGCCAGCGTTATGGCTTGCTCGAAGTTCCGGCCGCGCCGCAGCTCGATCCGGGCGAGATAGAAGTAAGCGACAGGAAACTCCGGGTTGACCGCGATCGTTTTTTGGAGGGTGTCGTACTCCTCGTCCTCCCGTCCCATGAGCCGGTAGACCCGGGACAGGTTGAAAAGGGCCTTGAAGCTTTTGGGGGAGTCCGCGATCTCTTGGAGGTAGAGGTCGGCGGCTTCGGCCAGCCGGTTCTGTTTCTCGCGGAGTTGGGCCAGGTTGTAGCGCAGGCTCTGGAGCGTGGAGTTGATGGCCGAGGCGGCACTCAGCTGCTCTTCGGCCCGGGCGAGATCGCCGTCGCCGGAGCGGTTGAGATAGATCGCTGCCAGGCTGTTGTGGGCCGAGGCCGATTGGGGGTTCCCGGCCAGACACTTTTCGAAGTAGGGGACGGCCTTATCCGGCTCGTTTTGGTTGACCTTGAGGGTGCCCAGGAGGAAGTAGAGTTGGGAGTCGTCGAATCCCCGGGCGAGGTAGTCGAGGACGAACTTTTCGGCCTCGTCGGGGCGGCGCATGGCCTGGTAGCAGTTGGCGATGTTGATGACGGCGAATGAGTCGTCGGGCTTGAGATCGAGGGACTTCTTAAAGGATTCGATCGCCTCCTCGAACCGCCGGGCCTTGTAGAGAACGTTGCCGAGCCCGAAGTGGGCGTCGGAGATGTCCGGGTCCTCGGCGATAATGGCCCGGATCGTCTTGATGGCCTCTTCGGGGTCGCCACCGAGACCGCTATCGCGGGCCTTCGACAGTTCGTTGAAGACGCCGATCTTGTCCCTGGGGTTGGCCAGTTTCTTTCCCGCGAGTTTCGAGGAATCCGTGAACGAGCCGATGTAACCGAGGGCGGATAGCTTCTCCCGCGTCTCCTCGTCGACCTTGTTGACGTCCACTTCGAGGCCGTTCCGGCCGGCTTCGTTGATGAGGGCCTCCGCCCGCGCTGAGAGGTCCTCGAAGACCTGCTTCTGGAGGTAGACGAGGTTCTTCTCCTCCCCGGGATCCTGGCCGAGGTCGTAGAGTTCCGGTACCGGGGCCAGGATGAGCTTGAAGCGGCCGTCCTGGACGCTCCGGAGCTCGGACCAGCCGTAATGGTAACGGGGGTAGTAGGATTCTGAATAGGCCAGCCGCTCCTTGGCCGCGCCCGGACGGAAGAACGATGGGACGAGACTCGAACCCTGGACCTCGGCGGGGGCGGGGATCCCGGCCATCTCCAGCACCGTGGGCATGACGTCGACCAGTCCGACCGTTTCCGCCGATGTCACTCCCTGGAGCCCCGGGAACGGCGTGACGATGATCAGGGGCACATGGAGGGCGGCCTGGTAGACGAAGAAACCGTGCGTCGTCTCATCGTGCTCTCCCAGGCTCTCCCCGTGGTCGGAGGCGAAGACGAGGAAGAGATTGTCACGGAGTCCGTTGCTGCCGAGGTAGTCCCAGAGCCGGGCGAGCTGGGTATCGGTATAGGCGATCTCGCCGAGGTAGGGATTGCGG